>Ga0114950_10000688_pt1 | contig 23936 bp, 27 predicted proteins | sample N075metaG_FD_83503 | JGI IMG/M metagenome (GOLD analysis project Ga0114950, IMG submission 83503) | Deep subsurface microbial communities from Kermadec Trench to uncover new lineages of life (NeLLi) - N075 metaG | ecosystem: Environmental > Aquatic > Marine > Ocean trench > Sediment | place... | reverse complement strand
TTGTCGGCCAGCGACAGCAGGAGCTTGCCGAGCGGCTCACGGAGCGATTCGGGAATCTCTGCCGCCGACTTCCAGGCCTCGGGCCGATCGGCGGTCATGAGACCACCTCCGGCCAAAGCGTGAACGGCACTTCATCGCGGTTCACCCGATGAAATGCGTCGCGGGGGGCCACGATCATTTCGAACCACTTCGCTTCGTCGTAGGTCTGCCAGGCATAGACGCGCGCCAACTCCGCACCGGGCGCCTGCACGGTTCCCACATGTTCGAACCGGTCTTCGCGCTTTTGACGCGCGAATATCTCGTATAATTTCTCGCCGCTGATGCGACCCATGGCTGCTTCTCCTTGATACCTGGAAGCCTGTTGAAGAACTGGGGCGAACCGCGTTACGAGCGCCCGACCCGCCTGCGGCAGGCTTCCGGCGGTCAGACGGTCACGCCCGCCTTCCGCAGGGCTCGGCGTCCACGCTCGGTAATGCGGCTCGCGGTCCAGGGCGGATCCCATGTGATTTCGACTTCGACGGCATCGATGTCCGCTTCCTGCAGCAGGCGGTCACGGATGTCCCATTTGATGAACTCGATGCAGGGACAGGCGGACGCCGTAAGACTGATGGTTACCCGCGCCGTACGGCCATCGACGTCGACGCCATATACGAGTCCCAGGTCCGGCAACGAAATCGGAAACTCGGGATCGGACACCTCATGCAACGCCCGCCACACGGACTCCTCGGTCGAGGCGGGAGGGCCGTCCCAGGTCGGAATCTCCAACTCCAGGTCCGGGTTTCTGCCGATCGACTCGGCCAGCACCGCGGCGAAGTTCATCCCCTGCTCGCGTGGCGACTCGTATCCCCTGTCGGAGGCGGCATGGCGGATCTGGACGAAATTGCTCACGCCAGCAGTCTCTCCGTGGCCGACCGGCTGCGCCGCACCGACTCCACGAACTCTTCGTTCATAGGTCCACGCGCCTTCCATCTATCCCACACCTGATCCCATGTAATCAGGGTGTCGTGGAGCCACACGCGCTCATCGGCATCCCACTCGCACGGGAACTGGTAATCCAGCTCCACCTCGCCTGATTCCGGATCCGTATGCGCGGGAACATCAATGCCAAGCTGCTCACACAGCGGCACGACCGCCTTCAGCCAGGTGGCACGAAGCTGATCGTTCGTCATCCCCTTGAGCTTGAACTCGAGCTGAGCATTGTGGCGCTTCTTATCGTCCGGCATGCCAAACCACTCGACGCCCATCGGAAACATCCAGTCGACGGCCCGCTGCACGAGATCTCGTCCCTCACCACCCGCTTCGGCCAGCCGTCGCATCCACACTTCGCCGTGCCGAAGATGGAAGTTTTCCTCCATTGCCACCTTGGTGAGCGCCCGTTTCAACGGGCCATACGAGGTGTGTCGATGCACGTCGCTCAGCAGGGTGATCCCGGCACGATCGTAGAGTCCGTTCGCCGTTATGAGCTCCGCCCAGTTCGCTAACGGCTGATCGAAGCCGAACGGGTTCTTGAACTTGTTGGGTGGCCGATCGTATACGAGCGCTTCCGGATCTTCACCCAGATCCGCCAGCAGCCGGTAGGCAATGTTGGCATGGCCCAACTCGTCCTGGATGATCGCCGTGGCCGAAACCATGGTATTGGTGGACGGCGCATCCTTCGCGGCCATGTAGTAGGCCGGCGCGCTCATCAACTCCGTATCGCCCTGCACCGTAAGCTGAATGATCAGGGCTTTCTTGTAGGTCTCCGTCATGTCGGCTTCTGACTCGACGATGAACCCTTCCTGCACCTTGCGCATCAGTTCTTCATCGGTGAACCGTGCCATATCAGGCATCCTCCGTGGCAGGTTGCTCTGGTCCGAGGAACGGGTACTGATAGTCCGACGGCGGATTGAAGGTTTCCTTGACGGTGCGCGGCGACACCCACCTCAGAAGGTTGAGATGGGAACCGGCCTTATCGTTCGTTCCGCTCGCTCGAGCTCCGCCGAACGGCTGTTGACCAACCACCGCGCCGGTGGGTTTATCGTTGATGTAGAAATTCCCGGCGGCGTCGCGGAGACCGGCCAGGGCGTCCCGAACCGCTCCGCGATCGTTGGCGAACACGGCTCCCGTAAGGGCATAGGGTGAAGTGCTGTCAACGAGGCGGATCGTCTCGGCCCATTCTTCCACCGGGTACGCATACACGGTCAGCACCGGCCCGAATATCTCCTCGCACATCGTCGTGAACTTCGGATCCTTCGCCAGGATGACCGTCGGCTCCACGAACCAGCCCGTCTCGTCCGAGTAGCCACCCCCGATGATCACTTCGGCATCCGTCGACTGTCTGGCCTGGTCGATGTAGTCGGTGATCGTCCGATAGGCCGGCTCATCGATGATCGCGCCGAGAAAGTTTCCGAAGTCGCACGGATCCCCTGTTTCGATCGAGCCGAGCTGCTCCTCCAGCGTTGAGCGCACCGCGGGCCACATGCTGTCCGGAATGTACGCCCGGGAGGCGGCGCTGCACTTCTGTCCCTGGTACTCGAATGCTCCGCGCACGAGTGCGGTCGCGACCTGGCCAGAATCGGCCGTCTCGTGGACAAGCACGAAGTTCTTGCCGCCCGTCTCTCCGACGAGACGCGGATACGTCCGGTAGTTCTCGAGGTTGTCAGCAACCTGCTTCCACAGCAGTTGGAAGGTTGCGGTGGAGCCGGTGAAGTGGATTCCCGCCAGATGCGGGCTTGCCAGTAGAACTTCGCTGATCTTGCTTGCCTTGCCCGCAACGAAGTTGATGACGCCGGGAGGCAGCCCCGCCTCCTGCATCAGGCGCATGTTGTAAAACGAGGCGAGCAGCGACGTGTGTGCCGGTTTCCAGATCGACACATTGCCCATCAGAGCCGGGGCCGAGCACAAATTGGCGCCGATCGACGAAAAGTTGAATGGCGAGATGGCGTAGACGAAACCCTCGAGCGGACGGTAGTCGGACATGTTCCAGATGCCCTGTGAATTCATGGGCTGCTTCGAGTAGATCTCACGCGCATACTGAACATTGAATCGCCAGAAGTCGATCAACTCACACACGGAATCGATCTCGGCCTGGTGGCAGGTCTTGCTCTGGCCCAGCATCGTGGAGGCATTGAGCGTCTGGCGCCACGGTCCTGCCAGCAGCTCGGCGGCGCGCAGAAACACGGCCGCCCTGTCCTGCCAATTCCAGCTCGCCCAGTCGGTGCGAGCATCCATGCAGCTCTCGACGGCCCGCGTCACATCATCCGGGCCAGCCATGTGATACCGAGCGAGCACGTGACCATGGTCGTGAGGCATGTAGACTTCGGACATGTTGCCGGTGAGCACGTCTTCTCCGTCGATCACCAGCGGAATCTCGACGACTTCGGACTTCATGTCCTCCAGTCTTGCCTTGAGCTCTGCACGCTCCCGAGAGCCGGGCGCATAACCCAGCACCGGCTCATTGATGGGAGCCGGGGGTCGGTGATCTCCCTCGACGGTCCGTCCGGTCGACAGGCTTGCTGACATTTCTATCCAACTCCGCCTTTGAATTCATGACGCTGGGGCACAACTACTCCAAGCCGGCGGAACAGTAACCGTCTGTGGGGCACGGCGACTACCCTCCGACTTGTGTTGACGACGATCCGAGAACACGTTTCACGGCCCTTTCCAAATATTACATGAAGGAGAATCGCATGTCTTATCCATTCCAGCTTCCGGACCTCGGATTCGCCCATGACGCGCTCGAGCCCCATATAGATGCGCGCACCATGGAGATTCATCATTCCAAGCACCATGCGGGCTACACGGCCAAGTTGAACGCCGCGTTGGAAGGCCACGCAGATGTGCACCAGCACTCCGCAGAAGACCTGCTGACATCGATCGACTCGATTCCGGCTGATATCCGCGGTGCCGTCCGCAACAACGGGGGCGGATTCGTCAACCACTCCCTGTTCTGGAAGGTCATCGCTCCCGGTGGAGCCTCGTCTCCGAGCGGTGACCTGGCAGCGGCAATCGACAGCGCCTGCGGGTCGTTTGACGGATTCAAGGAGCAGTTTACAGGTGCCGCCGGGACGCGATTCGGTTCCGGCTGGGCCTGGCTCGCCGCATCCAGCGACGGTTCGCTGAAAGTCTATTCGACGGCCAACCAGGACAGCCCGGTGATGGAAGGTCTCACCCCGATCCTCGGACTCGACGTCTGGGAGCATGCGTACTACCTGAACTACCAGAATCGGCGCCCGGACTACATCGCCGCTTTCTGGAATATTGTGAATTGGGATGCCGTAGCCAGCCTGTTCGCGGCGACAAACTGAATTGAGCCATCGAGTCCTGCTGGCCGCTCTAGTCGTCGCGGCCGGCGGCGCCTGTGCGGGGCACGGCGCCGGCGGAGTCGTCGAGGAAGCAGCGTTTTTCGAGCGCGAAGCGGGCACACTCCCCATCAACCCGCCGACGCTCGAGACGCAGGAAAGCGGTACGGAAGCCCTGCTCCAGGCGGTGAGCCCGGTCAGCGACGACGTCGTATGGGTCAGCGGTCACCAGGGCACGTACGCGCGGTCTGTCGACGGCGGGACCACCTGGGAGACCGCCGTCGTGCCGGGTGCAGACACGCTTCAGTTTCGCGATGTCCATGCGGCGTCGGCATCCGAAGCATGGCTCCTGGCTGCCGGACCGGGGGAGCTGTCGAAGGTTTTCCATACCGACGACGCAGGCGCGACCTGGACGCTTCAGTGGACGAATCCCGAGCCGGACGGGTTCTACGACTGCTTCGACTTCTGGGATGCGAAGCGCGGAGCCCTGTACGGCGATGCCGTGGATGGCGGCCTCCGCATCATGCGGACGGAGGACGGCGGCAAGACTTGGGTCCGCCTACCCAACGATGCGCTTCCGCCGGCCAACGAGGGAGAAGGCGGATTCGCGGCCAGCGGAACCTGCCTTGTCACGGGGGACGAAGGTCGCGGCTGGATCAGTACGGGGAATGTGGATCCCTCCCGCGTGCTGGTGACCACTGATTATGGTCGCTCGTGGGAAGCCCGGAGCCAGCCAATACCGGGAGGATCGGGTGGCGGCTTGTTTTCTGTCTCATTCCGCGACGCGCAAAGCGGTGTCGTGTTCGGCGGTTCGTTGAATCCTGATGCTGAACCGGGGCCGCGCGTGGCAATCTCGACGGACGGCGGGAATTCCTGGACGGTCGCCGGCGAACCCACGTTCGACGGCGCGATCTTCGGCGGCGCGTGGGTTCCCGGTACGGAGGTCCCGCTGGTGATCGTCGTGGCGCCAGGCGGCGCGGATTACTCCGTGGACGGGGGCCAGCTCTGGTCTTCTCTCGACGCGGAGGCCTACTGGGGCATCGGCTTTGCTTCGCCGAATGCCGGCTGGCTGGTAGGCCCCGGAGGCCGCATCACGAAAGTCAGCTTCTAGCCCTCAAGAAGGCCTCCAAGAGAAACCGAATGGCCACCGGCCCGTAAGGTCGATGGTACCTGGACCTGGAGAGCAGAAATGAAACCGTTGGAAATGCTGATCATAGCCGTAGCGTTGCTCATGGTAACGACCTGCGGAGAATCACCGGCACCCGAGGCGCTGGCGGGCTGGGACGGACCGTTCTACGCAATCACACTCACTTCGGATGCACCTGGCCTCATCCGCGTTTCAGCGCATTTGCCGAATGCTCCCGCGGCTTTGCACATGAGCGAGAATGGTGCGAACAACTTGCCGGATGGATGGGCAACGTTCGTATCAAATCTCGTCATGACCGACGGTCAGGGGAACGCCATAACAGTCAAGAAGTCAGGGCCACGCAGCTGGCAAATGACTGACCCACCGGACGGAAACATCGACCTCTCCTACACCGTGACCCTGGCCCACGACACCGTCAGTTGGTCTGGAGGAATCGACGGGGCGGCATTGCAATTGCCCTGGGGAGCATTCTTCGCCGGACGAGCGGTATTCGTACTGCCGGATAGCCTCGAGGGCCCCATCAGAGTCGCACTCCGTACATCCCCGGACTGGGACGTGGCCGCTCCGTGGCCCGAAGTACCCGGCAGAGATGGCGAGTTCGAGGCGCCCACCGCGAATACACTTACCGAATCGTACGGCTTCATAGGCGAATTCGAAGGGTTCACCATCGAACGGGGTGGATTTGAACTCGTATTCGCTCTCGGCGGCCCGAGCGTGATCGTCCGCGCTGAAGAGTTTCAATCCTCGGCAGAGGCAGTCTTCGACTACTACATCGAGATGATGGGAGGACCACCCAAGCCAGCCCCAGGCGAACCGTCGGACCGTGTTCTTGTCGTTATCAACGAAGGCGATGTGACCGACGGTGAGGTCATTGGCAGCCACATCAACATCCTCCTGGAGCCGAATCCAGGCCCTATGGGACTGGTCTTCTCGAGATTCGGGTTCTCGCATGAGTTGTTCCACCTCTGGAACGGAAAGTCGATGCGTTCAAATGGTCCGGAGGACTGGTTCACGGAAGGATTCACGAATTACTACACGCTGAAGGCGATGCACGAGGCGGAGATTCTCGACGAACGTGGCTACTTCGCAGTGATGGACGGCCTGTTCTTTGGCCGATATGTCAGCGACGAGGGTTATGGTGTTCTGTCGATGCGTGACGCTGTGCCTGAGAAACATGCGCACTGGGGCCTGATCTATGCGGGAGGGATGTTTACCGCGATCTGTCAGGATGTCGAGATACGCCGCGCCTCGAACAATACCCGTTCACTCGACGACGTCATGAGACAGGTGTATGCACGGTACGCGGGGGCAGAAGAGACTTTCGGCGTCGAAGAAATCGAGTCCCTGATTGGAGAGGCGTCCGACTACGACCCTTCGACCTTCTTCGAGCGTCACGTCCTAGGAATTGAACCGATTCCGATCGCGGAATGCTTGTCGAGAGCAAGTCTCGACGCGGCCATCGTGGATGGACATTTGACCGTTTCGCGGACCGAAAATCCCGGTACCTCTAACGCCATTGTCGAAGGCATCCTGGGCCGGATCCATTCCGCCGATGGGACGTAGCGTGAACTGCATGTTCGTCACCGGCCGAATCGCGGATTCACCACGTTGCTGAACACAGAACCGAATGAGTAAGAAAGACCAATCCTTCCGGAGTAGCTGAAATTCGTTGCGCGCTCGCGTTCGCGCAGGAGGATGTCTTCATCCGTCAGGTCGCCTTTCGGCAGGCTGAGCTGATCAGCGATGTGGGAAGCGCGGCCGCCGAGGTTCAGGTTGAGGCCGCGAAACACTCTCAAGCTTAGATCTCCTCTAAGGGTTACGCGATTTTTTGAGACATCATTAAGGAATTGCGAGGCGATCAGGGTCACGTCCGTCGACCCCCACGGCTGTGTGACTTCATAGGCGATCTCGAGGCTGTGCTTGGGTAGAGTCTCGGACAGTTTGTCGAAGATCGTCTCTTCTGTGTAGTCGAAGTATGCCAGCCCCACCGAATACAGAAATCGGAATTGCCGTCGCGTTGATTCGCTGTAAGGGAAGAAATTGTATTCGAGTGCTGGCGTCACGCTGATTGACAGATCGAAGTTGCGAAACGTCGAACTCGATGCCGTACTCTGAATGCCGGCTGACCAGTGCGGACTCAAACTCAAAACGAACAAGCCGCGACCGCCATAGCTGCGCCGAATGCTGGTGATGGTTGTGGTGCTGTCGATGTCGAACGTGCTCTCCGAGTAGGAGCCGTCCACACTGAGGCGGAGCTTTGAGGCATCGGTGATGCGGCTGGCGCTCGTACTTCCGAATAGATTGAGAAACCGCGAAGAAGTCTCGCCGCTGAAGAATGAGCTGAAGCTGACCCGGAACACCCAGTAATTCCACGGGTCGTCGGTTCTTTGTTCTTCCGCTACTGTTTCTTCCTCCGCATCGTACCCTATGCGCAGTCGCCTCCCGGCCCTGGTGGAAGCCGCAAACCTGACCAGTCCGAGAGCCAGTGTACGTGTAAGGCCCTCTCTCACTTCCTGTTCCGTATCGGTCTCGGCTGTAACGAAGCGGAGCGTGTCGGTCATTCCGGCAAACCGCCGCCGCCCGATAAACTCCAGGTCGTAGCGGCTCCCTCCTGCTCCCGTGTTTTGCCGAGTGATCAGGACATGGACGTCCGCATCGCGTTGATCACGCACGTGGTGCACAAACTCGATCTCGCGTCGGAAATGGTCGGTGTCGCAGCGGGTCTGGCAATCGGTAAACACCCGAACCGTCTCGGTCGACTCGGTGTCTGCCGCCACATCCTGGGCAAAAAGCATCGCCCACTGGGTGAGCGTAAAGACGGCAAGCAGGACCGAGTAGCGGGCACCATGGCGCCTTCTCGTCGATCTAATGGCAGGACTCTCAATCTGTTGCGGCGGACCGTCGCAACAATATCGTAGGCAGGCGTTTACCCGGCAACTTCTGAACCCCGGTGAAACCCCGCACCGGGTCCATCCGTAAGGTGTGTTGCAACTGTTTGGACAGATTCGTTGTCCAAGCTGGTGAACAAGGATGGACAACCGAAAAGAGGACCAAGTGCTGAAGGGATGGGGAATCATGTGGTGGCGTGAGATAAAGGAGCTCGCCGGAATGGCGCTGCTCCTGGGGGTGGTGGTGGTGACGGGATTGGGCGTCTCAACGGCGGCCAGCGCTGCGGAACTCGCGGAGGTGCGTGAAATGCCCTCCATCGAACAGCCGGTGGGTGCCGAGATGTTTCAGGCTCTCGGCTCCATCGAGCCGGTCGGCTCACCCGATTGGGCATGATCTGTGACCGGCCGATACACGTCGGGTCGGCGATCAGCCACGTAATCAAACTCGTATTCGCCCGGGGCCAGGACCACCCGGTTTCGGTCGCTTGCGGCCATGTCGAATTCCACGTCAATCCGTTCCGGACCGTCTCCCGCCTCAGCCAGTAGTTCCCCTCCAGGCTCCACGGCCATGCTGCCACCGGGAAACACCGTACCGCGCTCCTCTCCCACGCGATTCACCGCCAGGTAATTCACGTGGTTCTCGTATGCCCTCATCTGCGTCTGTTGCCGCTTCATGTGAAGCCGCGGCCAGTTGGTCGGAAGGACGATGAGCTGGGCACCGAGCAGTTTCAGGGTGCGGGATGACTCGGGAAACGTTCCATCGTAACAGATGTTGATGCCGATGCGGCCGATGGGAAGGTCCCAGACCTGGAATTCATCGCCCCGCCGGGCAAACCGGTCCACGCCGAGGCAGAGCGTGTGGACTTTGCGATAACGACCTTTGATTCCGTCGGGTCCGACGAGGAACGCCGCATTGTACACATCGCCATCCGCCCGCTCTATGGCGCCGACGATCGTCCAAGCATTGGCAGACCGGCATGCGTCGGCGATAGCTGAAAGTTCGCGTCCTGTCGCGGAAATCGCCCCGTCGAGGGCCTCGTCCAGACTCTCGAACACATAGCCCGTGAGAGCTGCCTCGGGAAATACCACCAGGCGGGCACCCGACTCCGCGGCAGCCGCGGCAATCTCATCGCACACAGCAGCCGTATTCTTCGCTGGCTCGTGCAATCGGATGTCGAACTGCACGCCGCGTGTTACGAGCGGACCGTTGGACATGTTCTCAGTCCCCGGCAAACACCGCGTAGAAAGCGAGCCCCACACCCAGTGCGATGGCCGAGGCTGACAGCGCAAGCCCGAGACGCCGCCCTGTCTCGGCACCGGGCTCTCGACTTCCTTCGTCCCACGGCCGAATGATCTCGTTGCGCATGACTTTCAGATGGTCACGCGCCACCGCACGAGCCGTGTCGATGGCTGTCTCCAGTAGCGATTCCTTGCTCATGAGGGCATCGACCCGACGAAGTCCTCGCCACCATCCACACGCAGCGTGTTGCCTGTCATCCAGTCAGTCCCCCGGTCGCACAAAGCAACGAGGCAGCGGGCGACGTCCTCGGGTGTCGTGAGACGACCGTGCGGATTCTGGCGCATGGCCTCTTCGATCATGTGTTCGGCGCCGGGAATCTTGCGCAAGGCGGGAGTGTCCGTCACTCCAGCCCGAATCGCATTTGCCGTGATCCCATGCGAAGCCAGCTCGAGGGACAGCTGCCGACAATGTGACTCCAGAGACGCCTTGGCGGCCGATACCGCCCCGTACGACGGAATCACGCGATCACCGCCCGAACTGGTCATCGCAAAGATCCGACCTCCGTCACCGATCAGGCCCCGCGTGACCAGTCCCTGTGTCCAGTAAATGAGCGAATGCGCCATGACGGTGAGCGTCATGTCCATCTGATCCTGGGTCATCGAGTCTGTCGCATCATCCGCTATGAACGGCCGCAGCGTCCCGAATGCCAGGGAATGCATCAACACTCGCACGGACCCGGGATGCACTCGACCGGCCAGCTCATCAAGCAGTTCGTCCCGCTTCTCCGGGCTGGCTGCATTGACATTATGAAAATCGGCTCGTGCTCCGAGCTCCGCGATCTGCTGCTTCAATTCCTCGACCCTCGCCATGCCTGCACGACGGTCCAGGTGAACGCCGACGATGTCATAGCCAGCCCGCGCAAATTCGAGCGACGCCGCTTCGCCGAAACCACTCGATGCGCCGAGAATAAGAACACTCTGCCTGCCTGAATCGCCCACCATTCCTCCGTCGGGTAGAGATTGAGAGGATGGAAGCGATACTAAAGCGCCAGGCCCGCGGCGACTAGGATACGAGACGTGCGCAGCCCCCGCCGACGCTCTCTAGTAATCGATGATAACAGGGAGCGCGACAGTGGTATACGCGTTACACCAGGTGGTTAGACGGTCGGCCGACTAGCTACCCACAGACTCTGGAGCTGGACGTCCACCGTGGCGTCCCGACCGGGAACGGAACCCCGACCTGCCACCGTGTGCCGAGCGGCGGGCACCGTGCGCACCCCTGCCCTGGCGCAGCGCCTGCAGCTGTTCGCGATCGAGGGTTTCTTCGAGCCGCTCATGGAGCTCTTTCGTCGAAGCTTTCGCTTGCTCCCGAATGCCTTTCATCCGCTCCCCTGCATCTTCCCGGGTCAGCGATCCGTCACGCATCTCGTCGCGAATCGAGCCCATGGCTTCCCGAATCGGGGCGAGCGTGGCGCGGGCGTCTGCCCGAAGAGCGTCCAGCGTCGTCATCTGATCTTCGCTCAGATTCAGCTCGTGCTCTCGATCCATCAGCCGCCCGATTGCACGGTCGACTTCGAATCGCCGGCCCGAAGCGCGGTGACCCATCTCAGCGCCCGGAGCGCGGTGACGCATCTCAGCGCGCGGCGCGCGGCGCTGCATTTCCTTCTCGCCTGCCTGTTCATCCTGCGCGATCGCCTGTGGGACACCCAGGAGCGCAAATCCGGCTGCCAGTACCATCATTCGTCTAATCATCGTTGTCTTCCTCATTGATTCCACGCTGTCTCCATCTGTCGAGCGACGCAGAAGTCGCGTCGCGCATTCCATGCCTTCAAACCGTTCGACAACGACAGGGCCCGGTCTATTCCACAACCGTCAGACGATGAACGAAGCCACCAGCGTATAGCCGAGCGCTGCCAGTCCCGCCGCCATGAGAGCAGGAGGAAGTTGGGTCAGTACATGATCCATCAAATCGCACCCCGATACCAGCGAAGACAGGATCGTGGTGTCGGAGATGGGAGAGCACTGATCACCGAATACTGCCCCCCCCGTCACGGCGCCGAAGCACAGTGTGAGGAACATGGGATCGGGCATCACGGCCCACGCCAGCGACATCGCGACCGGGAACAGCACGGCGTAGGTACCCCATGAAGTGCCGGTCGAAAACGCCACGAACATCGCCATGAGCAGGAGTGTCGCCGGCAAGGCGACCGGCGGAATCCAGGAGCCGACGGTCTCCACGACATATGCCGCGGTGCCGACGGCGTCCGCGACCGACTTGAACGTCACGGCCAGCCCAAGCACTACCGCGCCGATCGTGACGCCCTTGCATCCGGTGATGAATCCATCCATCGCGTCTCGCAGCGACATACCCCGGGCGAGCGCGATGCCGATTGCTGCGAGCACCGCCAGCACGAACGCCTCCGCAATCGGCAGGCTCGGAGTACTGCTGCCCTGAATGAAGTACGTGACCACAAACGGGATGATCGCAACGCTCAGCAGAATTCCCATCGGACCGAAGAAGTCGATCAGAGACGGCTGGTATCCCTCCGGTATCTCGAGGAGCGTGAGTTCCTCCGCCGCCAGGGGCTCCGAGCCCGCGCGGTCCAATTCGCCCGTATCACGTGCCCGTTGCATCGCCGCACGCATGCGCCGGGGCCACACCGCAGGTCCGCGATCGAATGCGAACACGAGAGTAAACAGGACAGCCAGGATTGCATAGAAATTGAACGGCAGCGCCTTGATGAAGAACGCGATCCCCTCATCGGCAGTCGTGATGATCGGCACGGTACCGGCCACCAGCCCGCCGACGTAGATCGGCCAGACGTTGAAAGGAATGATCGTGGCGGCAGGCGACCCGGTCGAGTCTACGATGTAGGCCATTTCCTCGTGCGAAACGCGGTTCCGATCGGACACCGGCCGCACGGTCGCACCGGTGAGCACCGTGCTGATCGTGCCGCCCTGGTGGAATACCATCCCCATGGTCCAGGTGAACAGCTTTGCCGTCCGCGGGCCGCGTACGACACGCGCCCCGGCCCAATTGGCAAACTCTACGGCACCTCCCGTCCGCGTCCACAGGCCAACCAGTCCACCGAGCGCCCACAGGTAGACGAGCAGAATCAGACCGTAGTCCGGAGAGCCTATCGAGGGAATAAGGAATTCCTGCACGATGTTGAGCTTGCCGCTGATCACGCCGCCCAGGACGATCCCGATGAACAGGGCAGAGATTACCTCGCGTAACACAAACGCGAGAACCAGCGCAGCGACCGGGGGGACGATCGACCACCAGCCGTAATGGATTCCGTTGGTCGGAAAATCGCCGGCGAACAGTATCGCTCCTGCGACCAGGGCGGCGGCGATGCCGAGCCTGGTCCAGCGAACCCGACCGCCTGTCATTCCTGCTTCGACTCCGTCGCCTCTGTCGCCGGTGGCAATCCCTGTGTGCCGGTCGAACTCCGGTCCTCGAGCAGGCGCTCGTTGAATTCGGTGCGCTGCTCGAGCGTGTCCAACTGGTTCCGAACCGCTGCTAACTCGGTGGTCAGTCCGTCAAGCTGGCTGGAGAGCAACCCGGTCTCGCCCACACCCCGAGCGGACTCCAGACTCCGGAGTCTGGACATCAACCAGAATAGCCACCCTGTCATTACGCCGGATCCAACAACGGCAACGAGCAGGATCGCCAGAAACACCATACTGAACACGGTGCACCTCCAGGTTCCATTGATTCCTCCCAACGACGAGGGACACGTTGGCCGGCGGCAGGTTCGGCGGCAAGCCGGTTGGGACAGTCCATGAAGTATGGTTATTATCATTTTTTGAAAAAACTGCCTGCTCGCACCATGCGATCTCCGAGAGTCCATATCTGCGTTTGATCCGTAGTTGATGCGGGTATTCGCATTCTCCGAGGCCGTCGCACCGTTCGCTCTTACCCACGTAATCCACATTGAGAGGCGAGTTTTCGACACTGATGACAAGACGTTGTCAGTAATGGCATTACATGATTTGTGGGTGCACGAATGCACGATCGGCCGCCTTGCCTGCCCACCTGTCGTTTCGTACTCTGGTCTCCGGTCGCTGGCGAAATCGGTCCATGTGACCTGGCGTTGATCCGCGTCGCCGGTGTCTGCCGTCCCGGTAGCTTGAGAATCTGCCAAATCGTCATCACTAATCAAGCAAGGTCGACCGTGAATATGTGGGACACACGCTCGGTGGAACTATCGATCAATCTGCCCGCTGTACTTGCCGATACCGTTGAAGAAGTGCGCGAACGCGATCCGGAGTACCTCCAGCGCGTCATTCTTTACGGGATGGCCCGGCGAGCTGTCTACCAGTCACTCAGCCGACAAATTGACCTTCCACCGGACACATCCGAGACCCCAGAGGATCCGACCGTCTGACCCCACCGCTTGACGCCGTTTTTCCATACTGCCAAACTTCGCTGGGAAGATGAGTAACCAGAGACCAACCCCAGGAAGGCGCAGACTATCTCCCACGTGCGCGAAGAACTGACGGAAAACGAACTCAAGGCTCGTTATCTCGATTACTGTGCCGCCTGTATTTCGGAGGTCTTCCTTTCCCTGTCGGACGAGCGGACGTATCAGATGATGGAGGAAGCTGTTCACGCCGCGGATATCGAGATCGGATCGCTTGGCTTCTCGGAGATGATGGACCTCGTCACAAAACGCCTCCGGCAGGATATTCCCTTGCCGGAATTCGAGGACTGGGCGCGCGAGTACCGTGAGTTCCCGGAGCGGTTTGATCACATGTTGCTAGACAGTTCAGGGACGGCTCCAGGCGGCGAACCGATGGGAGACAGTTCGGAATGAGTTCGGAATGAGTTCCGGTAACGCCGGTAACGGAGATAAGCCGCCGCAGTTGCACATTTTCGACGCGGCCGCCCGGGAGACAGATATTGGCAATCTCTTGTCGGGCAATGAGGTCTGGGCTCTGTATGTAATCCTGGAGCGGACCTCGCCCGAGCTGTTCCACGGGCGCATTTCTTTCCGCTGCGATGATGAACGGTATGATACGGAAGCCATCGTGCTTGGCGAGACAGAGGCGGCCGTGATCCAACGCGCCTCAGAGCTGCCGGCGTCCATGCTGCACCAGATTCTCGACTCGCTCCGCGCCTGAGCGTTATGACGCTCATGAATGGATCACCGAGGCTGAGCCACGGTGAATTCGAACTGGACAGTGAAGGATGCCTCATCCTGGCGGACGGCAACGCCGTGGAGCTGACCAGAATCGAGTTCCGCCTGCTTCGAGAGTTCGTCGAAAGACAGGGGAGTGTCCAGAGCCGACGCCAGCTGTTGCTAACCGTCTGGGGCACCAGCGCACACATCGAAACGAGGACCGTCGACATGCACGTCGCCCGACTCCGGTCCAAACTCGGGGATCTGGGTGACTTGATCGAGACTGTCCGCGGTGTGGGGTATCTGATGCGTACCCTGGCCCTTGTCATCGGTGCACTGGTTCTCACTATGCCGGCGACATCCGTCGCCCAGGTGGAAATCAATGCGGGTTCGGCAGTGCTCGAAGTCTCGGGCCGCATTCAGTACCAGGTCGAGACGACCACGTGTACGCAGGCGGTTGTGGACCCCGGTTCTGCCTGCAGTTCCGAGCAGCCCGGTCTCGACATGTTCCTGCGGCGCGCGCGATTCTCCATCGAGGCCAGGATCGACGATCGGCTCACGATGAAAATCGAGCCAGAATTCAACAACGCTAACGAATTCAACCTCAAGGATGCCTGGGGCAAGTACACGTTCAGCCCCGGCGTGGCCCTCAAGGCGGGACACTTCAAGCGCCCGTTCGACGGGTTCTTCCTGACCTCGTCGTCGTGGCTCCCGTTCGAGCGTGTCGTGTCGATTCCCGGCGTCACATCGAGCATGCTCCCTTCACACAGTGGATTCACGAAGTCCTTCGATCTAGCTGACCGGGATATCGGGCTGATGTTCGAGGGAAAGACGCAGAGCAAGGCGTTCAGCTACTGGGTCGGCGTCTTCACAGGCGGTTCCGACTCCATGACCAACGACACGAATACTGAGAAGCAATTCGTCGGACGTGCCCAGGTGACCCTGGACGCAGGTGGATTACCGCTCGACCTCGCCGGGGCGATCGCGGTAACGGACGCACCCTTCACGGCGACCGATGGTGAGACGGAGGCCGAGTACTTCACGAACTTCGAGCTGTGGGCAGAATTCGGCGGGTACGGCGAGGACGGGCTCCTCGTTCAAGCCGGATTCATGGTGGGCGACAACCCGCGGTTGAACGAGTCAGGCGGCGACATCGACCTGGCCGCGGGTGAAGACTTCGCCTCGCTCGTTTCCTGGCAGGGTGTCGTTGGCTACCGCGTTCCGGTGGATGGCGCGGAATGGCTCGAGGCCGTGTCTCCGATCCTCCGTGTCTCCTACGCCGACCCGAATACGGACATCGATAATGACGAAGCGTGGGGGTTCACCCCGGGTTTCGTGCTCTACTTCTACAAGCGGAACCGTCTCTCCCTGACATGGGACGTCGCAAGTTTCGCGGCTGACGGAATCGACTCAGAAAACGTGTTCCGGGCCCAGATGCAATTCCACTTCTAGAACGCCACCTGAAGGAACAGCAAAAACTGGTCATCCGTGAGGGCCGGCGCCGTATTGGTGCCGTCCAGAGGATTCTGCACACCCCGGGTCGCACCGTTGAGCCCGATCGAGTACTGCATCCCAACCCGGGCGTACAGGCCCGGGGCAAGCCCCAGACCCAACACGAGAAACTCGTTTCGCTCCGGATCGCCACCATCTACCGCCAGGGCAGGCCTGAATCCGTCGTATCGGGCCCCGAGATCGAACACCCCCCAGAGCATGTAACGAAGGTCGGCGGTCAGCCCATACGCATTCACATCACTGAAACCCGACGTGTCATCGTACTCGGTTCGGAGGTACTCGCCGGCGAGCGACCAGCCCCGATAAGCAAACCGGACATCCGCCCCGTAGATCAGCCGATCGCCCTCATAGTCTATCAGATCAACCGTTCGGAACGCCGGCGGCGCCGAGCCCGTTATCACCTCGACCGGCAGTACGCGTTGCGAGCCGTCCTGCGTCGTCGCGAGGCTGACCCCCAATTCCAGCACGAAGTCTTCGAAGAACTCGACGTCACCGACCGAGTTGAATGCGGCCCGACCGGCAGCGAGAAAGGAATCGTTGTCATTCTCGAGACGAAGTCCGTTGCCATTGAACAGACCGGCGGCCCAGGTCAGGCGTGAGTCCATCCCATCGCCCCGAACCTGCAGTCCAACCTGCCGTCCCGGTGCCAGGGCGAGCGCCGTCTGCGACCGCTCGATGAACGGCAGCATTCCCTTGTCGGCCGTGGCCTCCCGGCCGATCGGTGAGCGAAAGCCTCCCATGTCGATATGCACCGAGCTCTGGCCGAGAGGAAACGAGAGCACCGCGTCAAGCAGATCGAACTCCTCGTCTTCCCTGTCGTATTCGATTCCCAATTTGTAATCGAACACGAATCCGACCTTGCCGGAGAGTCCCAGACGGGCATCATAAACGATGAACCCGTCGTTTCGACCCGCTGCCTGTGGCTCGAATTCGAAACCCATCCGCAACAGGCCGGTAGGGATGAGTTCCGTCCGAAAAGCGTCCTGCGCCGTCAGCGATGTGGGAATGGCGAGTGTCATGACGATGGCCGTAAGTCCAATCAGGTTTACGCCTGCACTCATCCGTTTGCCTCTCGTGATTCGTCTACCGATTGAAAGAAATATCGCCAACCACCGATTCCGATGGCAGCATTGATCCAGAAGTGGGCCACTATGGCCGGAAACAGACTACCCGTCCACATGACCGGAAGTGCCAGCAGCACACCCAGGCAGGTCGCCCGCGCGACCCCGACCGCCCGTTGATAACCATGAGACAGACCGAACGACACCGAGGTCACCAGTACTGCAGGCCACTGCCCTAATGATTCAGCCATGATCTGAAAGGCGAAACCACGAAAAAGATACTCTTCGCCGATCGCCGCGATCCCTACCATCAGCAGGAAACTGCGGATCTCCGGTCCATCACGCGGCATGAGGGCAAGAGAAATCGGGCTCTCCTGCCACCCCAGTCGCGCACCCAGGTTTGAAATGATCCAGGCGACAGCCAGGCCGGCAACTGCCACACCGGCAGCCCAGATGAGCGCGGGCCCGGGTTCATTGACTTGCCAGCCAAGCCGTGCCGGAGCGATACCCTGCCAGGCCGCAACTCCAAATGCGATCGCGGAAAGGACGAGCAGCGACAATGCGGCCGAGGCATACACGGCACGGCGAGCCCCGGCGACCTCGTCTGCCTGATCATCGGGCACCCTTCCCCGCACCGCCAGCACAGGCAATCCGATGATGACGAGGAACGCGGCCCCAAGCGCGATCTGGCTGAACTCCACGGCAGCTCCTTGAGGGAAAACCCGATTGATATCCCACACTCTACGGGTGCCATGGGCTGGTTGACACCCACCGCCCGCTCACAGACGTTCAGAATCGAAATGCACCTTGATCTCGCGCTCGCCCAATTTCGCCCCGACAAGGGCGACCCGGCTTCCAGCATGGACCGTATCGCCGACTGTTTTGGACGGCTGAACGGCCTCGACGCGGCCCCGGATCTTGTCGTTTTTCCTGAAACCGCCACCACCGGATATTTCCTGGAGGGCGGCGTCCAGGAACATGCCGTTACCACCGGGCAAATGCTCGATCGACTCGCCGAGGCGTGGGCCCGTGCTCCGGGTTCCGTCCGGGCGATCGATGCCGTGATCGGTTTCTACGAGAAGCACGACGATCACATCTACAATTCGGCGCTGTATGCGGAACTCGGCCCCGATGGCCCGCGGCTCCGGCACGTGCACCGCAAGGTATTTCTGCCGACGTACGGAGTTTTTCAGGAGGAGCGCTTCGTCGAGCCCGGATCGGAGATTGCAGCGTTCGATACGCGCTGGGGCCGGGCTGCGATGCTCATCTGCGAGGATCTCTGGCATTCGGTCTCCGCGACGATGGCTGCACGGGACGGCGCCCACTTGCTGATCGTGCCGAGCGCCTCACCCGCGCGGGGCACGGCGCCTGGTTCGGGGCTTCCCGGCAACGTCGAACGCTGGGAGCAGCTTGCCTGCGGTGCCGCCTCCGCTCATGGACTCGCCGTAGCGGTGTGCCAGCTGGTTGGTTTCGAGGGTGGAAAAGGATTCGCGGGGGGCTCGTTCGCGTGCGAACCCGGAGGGGGAACGCTGCACCGATCCGTCTTGTGGGACGAAGCACTCGACGTGGTCAGGTTTGATCTGGAGACACCCACGGAGCGCCCGATTGAGGCGGGAGCGCGCGATCAATCCGACTTCCGACGCGAGCTCTCGCCCGTACTTCGGCACCGGGAAGCGAACGAAGAGGCACGGGAGCGGGGCCGATCGCGAGACGCGGCGCCCGACGCACGCGCGTGTGACCCGGACCTGCTGGACATCGACGCGTCTCTCGTGGAAGACTGGCTCGTCAGGTTCCTGGTTGAGGAAATGCATCTGCGCAGAGGATTCAAACATGCCGTCATCGGCCTGTCCGGTGGCGTCGACTCGGCCGTGACGGCGGCGCTGTGCGCCCGCGCGCTGGGCCCTGAAAACGTGACCGGATTCCTGATGCCCTACCGGACTTCGAGTACCGAAAGCATCGACCACGCCATGCTCGTGGTCGACCAGCTGGGTATCGGTACTCGTACGATCGAAATCACCGGCGCGGTGGACGGCTATCTCGCCGAATTCGAGGCGGAGGCCGATCCCAGACGCCGCGGCAATGTGATGGCCCGGACGCGAATGATCGTCCTGTTCGACCAGGCCGCGAAGTTGGGAGCGCTGCCGGTAGGCACCAGCAACAAGAGTGAGCGCCTGCTTGGCTACTTCACGTGGCACGCCGACGATTCGCCGCCGATCAATCCGCTCGGCGACCTGTTCAAGACACAGGTCTGGGCGCTGGCGCGGCATCTCGGCCTTCCGGACGCCGTGATCGACAAGCCGGCGTCGGCCGATCTGGTCGTGGGGCAGACGGACGAAGACGACCTGGGAGTTGCCTATACCGAGGCCGATCTCATCCTGCTGCAGCTCATCGAAGGACGAACGCCCGAATGGCTCAATATGGCCGGGTTCGCGCCGGGAAGCGTTGCAACGGTTCGAAATCGGCTCGAATCCACCCACTGGAAACGGAATCTGCCCACCGTCGCGATGTTATCTTCCACGGCGATAGGAGAATGGTACCTCCGTCCGGTTGACTATTGAGGCCGGCTTCGAAACGAGTCGGCACGTCCGGGAACCTGCACAAAAACAGGGGCGGGTCTCCAGTGGAGACTCGCCCCATATACCCCCTAGGGGAATCGAACCCCTGTCTCCTGGCTGAGAACCAGGTATCCTGGGCCACTAGACGAAGGGGGCACGCCCGGTTTCCAAGGACGCATATTCTAAACGATCACGTGACACTGTCAACCTTGATGAACGGACGAGAATTTACGTGAATTGGGCGTATCTTCACTTGATCAGCCATCCTTTCGCGAGCGTATTGCCCATCGTGGGCGCGGCCGTGGGACTGGTTGGCTGGATTTCCGGACGCGAAGAGCTGGAGCGTTATGGCGTGCTTTCGATTCTGCTCGGCGGCATTGCCGCGTTACCCAGCTACTATTCAGGCATCGCGGCGGCAGATGACGTGGCACGCCGGACTTTCATGGCCCCGGGCATTGTACAGACCCACAGGACGTGGGCTACGTGGGCGGCCATCGTGCTCGTAGCAAGCGCGATTTTCGCCGGGTACTCGCTGTCTCAGCCGAAGGAGGGTCGGTTGCGCCGCTTCGTCCTGTTGATAGGTGCGGGGGCTGCCCTGCTTACCGGGTTCGCCGCGTTCCAGGGAGGCAAGATCGAGCATGGGGACGAAGGCGAGATCGGCCGAGACACCCCGGCCGAGACGGCACGGCCCGCACAGGAGGAATCCGAATGACCGATCCGACTCGCGTACCTGAGTTACCGATCATCATCGGCGAGGGGCTGGAGTGTTCCAGAACCGTCAGCCATTCGCAGGTCACCCTCACGCAGTTGATGTCGCCGCAGGATGCGAACTTGTGGGGCAACGTGTTCGGGGGTGTGATCCTGGCGCTGGTGGACAAGGTGGCCTGGGTAAGTGCCGCACGTCACTGCGAAAATCCGTGCGTTACGGCGAGTTTTGATCAGGTGGACTTCCGTTCGCCGATAGACATCGGTGAAGTCGTCACTCTGATGGCATCGATAAACTCAGTAGGGCGCACTTCGATGGAGGTCGGCGTGCGTGTGGAGGCTGAGGCCGTGCATGGTGGCGTACGGCGGCATACCAATTCGTGCTATGTGACCATGGTCGCCATCGACGGGGACATGAAGCCGATTCCGGTACCGCGCCTGGAGGTGGAATGCGAAGACCAGTTCCGCCGTTACCAGGATGCGGAAGCCCGGCGACAGGCCCGCCTGAAGTTGGCGGAACAGAGGCGAGAGAGACGCGCGTAACGCGGCTCGCTAGAGTAGATTCACCAGCGAGTAGAAGACGAAAGCGGCACCAGACATCACCAGGCACTGGGCGGCAATCTGCTTTGGGGGCATCTTTGCCAACAGCCCGAGAAGCAGCCCGACCGCCACGGCTACTCCGATCAAGATCCACAGCATTTCATCCTCTTTCCGTATTCGGGTTTTCGACCCGTACTCATGTGGTGTGACCCGTCAGCGTATCTCCATGCCGCGATGCATCAGGGCTTCGATTGCATCTGCATTCCGGGGCGACGACGACATCACTCGTGACCCGGTCTCTGTCACCAATACATCATCTTCGATCCGCACACCGAGGTTTTCCCCGGCAAGATAAATCCCGGGCTCGACGGTAAGGACCATTCCCGGTGCAAACGGCGTCGCGTAGCTGCCGACGTCATGGACGTCCATTCCAAGCCAGTGCCCGATGCCATGGATGAAATAGGCGTCACACGTTTGCTCTCCACATAAGTCCCCGGAATGAACCCGCATGTATTCGCGAGAGGCCCGGTCTACGTCACGCATCGTTATTCCCGGCCGCACTACATCGATTCCGGCCTGCTGCGACCCGAGCACCAGATCGTAAATCGCCCGTTGCCGATCGGTAAACGTCCCGGACACGGGCACGGTCCGCGTGACATCCGCCGTGTAGTAGCTGTACTCCGCCCCAATGTCCATCACGACCAGCTCACCAGCCTCCATGATTCTCCGGCTGCGGTCATAATGAAGCACGACCGAGTTGGGTCCTGAACCGACGATGCTCGGAAAACCGACCCGCTCGGCTCCGCCCGCCCGAAAGTTGTACTCGATGACGGCCTCTGTCTCGTATTCGTACATTCCGGGTCGCATGGAGCGCATCGCGGCGCGATGCGCAGAAGCCGTAATATCGATCGCGCGCTGGAGCATCGCCAGTTCGAATTCATCCTTAATCAGGCGGAGCTGTGCCACCAGGGGGCCAGCGTCGTGAACTTCGGCGGTCGCGTCGGCCAGGAGTCTCTGGAGCATCGGATCATGTGCCGCCCGCTGGTTCTCCGGCGTGTACACGGGATCCCCCGCCTCGGCAGCGCGGGCGAACGCCGCACGCACGGCTGGCTCGACTTCAGCCACTACCCGGACATCGGCAATTCCCGTGATCGTGGCCGCCGATTTCAGCGAGGGCCGCGGTCCCGTCCACTGCTCCTGGACCGGATCGCGCTCCGGAATGAACAGGGTGGTCGACGGATTGCCTTCCCGCGGCACATCCAGCAGCAGCCATGAGTCCGCCACCTCGATGCCCGTCAAGAAGAAGAAGTCGTTGTTCTGGCGGAAATCCGAGTCCTGCAGGTAGTCGGTCTCGAGATCACGGGCCGACGAAGACCGCAACAGGAAGACACCGGCACCGATCGAATCGATAAGCTCGGCCCGACGCACGATCAGGAACTCGGTCGGCGGAGCTACATACGGCGCAGAGGCCTCAGACTGGAGCACAGAGGTCTCAGGAAGGGACACAGACTCCTGTGCAACGGCAAAACCGGCCAGCAGCGGCGCAGCGGCCAGAGCGGCCAGACAGGTAAGGCTCGATTTCGCATTCATGGGCCGCAACATATGTCAGGAAGGCCCGAACCGCCGCGTGTCTTCACCCCGTGTACGCCCGCGCCGTTGCAGCTGCACGAGCTTCTCCATCCCGGCCTGTTCCGTGATTCGCTGCCCCGCCGGCGTCGTCGCGAGTCCACCCAGCGCAGTCTCCCGGTACCGGACATCCAGCTTGCTGCCGACCTCACCCATGACGTCGATCACCTCATCGACGGGTATCGGGAAATCGAGTCCTGCAAGGGCCATTTCAGCTGCCGCTACGGCATTGACGGCAGCAGTGGCGTTCCGATAGACACAGGGGATCTCGACCAGGCCAGCCACCGGATCACAGATCAGGCCGAGCATGCTCTGAATGGTGAGGGCCACAGCCGTAGCCACCTGCTCGGGCGTCCCGCCTTCCAGCCAGGTCACGGCAGCGGATGCCATCGCGGCAGCACTTCCGGTTTCGGCCTGGCATCCTCCGCCTGCCCCGGCGATCGAGGCTCGCTCCGCTATCACCGCACCCACGCCACCAGCCACGAGCATCGCATCGATGAGTCGTTCGTCGCTCCAGCCCCGTTCGTCAGCCAGGGTCAACAGCACGGCCGGTAAAACCCCTGCGGCCCCTGCTGTCGGCGCGGCCATGATCAGTCCCATGCGAGCGTTGACCTCAAGCGTGGCGATCGCCCGGGCGAGCATGTCGGTGAATCTGGCCCCAAGCAACCCCGGACCCGTGTCGGCGAGCCGCCGCGCGCGGCCTCCTGTCAGTCCAGAGGGGCTGGTGGCCGTTGATTCGAGCCCTTCGGAAACGGCTCCCCGCATCACTTCGATGGCGTCGGCAATCCTCGAGCGGATGGCTTCCGCAGAGCGGCCGCTCTCCTTTGCCTCCCGGTTCAGGACGGCTGTGGGCAGATTGACTGCGGACTCTTCGGCTGCGGCAAACCAGTCGGCTATCGATCGAAACATCAGTCGTTCAACTTGTGCACGTTGCGGATCCAGTGGACCCAGGGTCTCTCCATCAACTCTTCGAGTACAGGCAGAGGAACATCCTCGTCCGTCTCGATGGTCATCAACGCCTTTTCCCCACGACCCGTCCGGTCTACCCGTATCGTAGCCAGATTGAGATCATGCCCGGCGATCATACCCGTAATCTCAGCCACCGTCCCAGGCACGTCGTCTCCTACGATCACGATCGTTGGCAGCGAGCCCGACAGGTCGACTTCAAATCCATCGATCTGCTGGACGCGAATCCGACCGCCGCCAATCGAACATCCGGTGATCTCGACCCGATCGTCGCCCCTGACGACGTCGAAT
>Ga0114950_10000684_pt1 | contig 23973 bp, 18 predicted proteins | sample N075metaG_FD_83503 | JGI IMG/M metagenome (GOLD analysis project Ga0114950, IMG submission 83503) | Deep subsurface microbial communities from Kermadec Trench to uncover new lineages of life (NeLLi) - N075 metaG | ecosystem: Environmental > Aquatic > Marine > Ocean trench > Sediment | place... | reverse complement strand
GGCAAACCGACTTCACCTATTTCCGGGTGGTGGGCTGGGGCTGGTATTTCTTGTCGACGATACTGGATGATTACTCACGCTATATCATCACCTGGCGTCTGACGACGACCATGGCCGCCGCTGACGTCACAGATACGTTGGAAGATGCTCTGCGGGCTACGGGCCTGTCTGAGGCGAGAGTGAGACATAAGCCACGGCTGCTCTCGGATAATGGTCCGTGCTACATCAGTGGTGAGTTGAAGACCTGGCTCAAAGATCAGGACATTGAACATACCCGCGGCGCGCCGTATCACCCGCAGACCCAGGGCAAGATCGAACGGTATCACCGCTCAATGAAGAACGTCGTCAAGCTGGAGAATTATTACTATCCGTGGGAACTGGAAAAGGCCATAGCCGAGTGGGTCGACCATTACAACCGTGAGAGGTATCACGAGTCACTGGACAACGTCACGCCGGCAGATGTCTATGAAGGCAGGCGAAACGAAATACTGGATCAACGTGCGGCGGTGAAATCTCGTACGTTGAATCGGAGAAAAATACACAACCTGCGATTAGCAGGCTAAACTGGAGAAGCAGCTAGCAGAAAAGTGTCTCTTAGAAATAGAGTCAAGTGGTCCCAAAAGGTCTGACGACGTACAGGCAGCAGTTCTACGAGTTGGCTCTGGCCGGATAGCTGTGCCTGGGGGATACAGTTCGTTTGACTTGCCGAGGATTCGCGACAGAACCCCAGCAGGGCGAACTGCCGTAGTGAGTCTGCGGCATCGCGAGCAGTTGAAGACAGCTGCAGGAGGTGTGACCATGAGCTCATCGCGCTGAATTGCGGAACACCGGATCGGCAAGACGATGCGTGGGAACGATGAAGGGAATCCTCGAAACTTTTATGTGGGTATCCCCAGAGATAATCCCCGTTCCTAGACCGAGGCAGCCCTGCGAAGAAGAGATGAGGTGCGGCGCCAACCCGCGGATATCAGGATAATCCATCGTCGCGAAGATCACCCGCGCGTCGCCTTGCTCATCCTGTGTTATGCATACAACCTGGCTCACACCCTTCATCCCTTCGTGTATCAACGAGAAACTGCCGTGTGCCTATTGACAAGATCAGGCTATATCAGAAACTATAGCGCGCTGTTATGCCATAGCTTTTTGGATCAACAAGCCAGCGCGCATAGGTTTGACGCTGTGTCAAACCCAGTGCCGGGAATATGCTGCCGGTAAAGGTATTTTCTGAATACGCCACGGTGTAATCGTCGTCGGTAAGGTTCTTGCCCCAGACTGCGATGTCCCAGTTGTCATTGCGCCAGCCGAAACGAGCATCCAGATTTTCAGGTTTCTCTTTAGTCTTTGGGTTACGGTCGGTACTGGTGAAATGGGAGGTCTTGAAATTATAGCCGGCGAAGGCATAGAATTCAGAACCACCGTCCAGTGGCAGCACGTAGTTTGCTGTCAGTGAACCAGACCAGTCGGGGCCAAAGTCAACCACTTCGCCGCCAAGGTCGCAACTGTAACCGGTCGCACTGACCTGGGTTGCCCCCTTCGCAGTGGGGTGGCATGCAGCCCCTTCGTGATCCTTAAACTCCGCATCCAGGTATTCAAAACTTGCGGTCAGGGTCAGATTTTCGGTAGCCAGCAAGGTGCCGTCGATGTCTATTCCCGAAGTGACCTGCTCATTTGCATTACTTGTAAGGAAGGCGGCCAGACTCGCATCGTAAATAGTTGTCTGGAAATCATCGAAAGTAGTATAGAACAAAGACATATTGACGCGGGCACGACCATCGAGAAGCCCATCTATTTTGGCGCCAATTTCATAGTTGGTAGATGTCTCCGGGTCGTATTCTCTCGCCGCCAGGGGTATAGAGCCGAAGTTGCCATTAAATCCACCCGACTTACTACCAGTCGCAACACTGGCATAAATCATCGCGTCGCCGATAAAGTGATTGATACTAATCATACCGGTAACGTCACTCTCTTTCAGGTCATCCGCCAGGTTAATAGGCTGACCGTTGGTAGATATCAGGCCAGAAAAGGTTACGTTCAGGGCGAATGTGTCGATTATGCCACCATCGGAAAGTGCCGTGCCTGTGGCATCAAAGGCGTCAACAAAGGTGGTAAAATCCTTTTCTTCTGACGCGTAACGCAAACCTGCTGTGATACTGGTGCTCTCGGCAAAATTCCAGGTCGCCTGACCAAAGGTTGAAATAGACTCGGTGCCAAAGGTGGCGTGGTGATTAAAAGTGTGACCGGCGAGTTGGAGAAAAGGAGCGAAATCTTGCCCCCAAATGGCAAAGGCTTTGTCTTTATCACCGATGGTCAAGTCGGAGTCAAAATAGTAAAGGCCTACTAGCCAGTCGATGGTTTCACCTCCTGGCGATGTCAGGCGGAGTTCCTGGCCGAAAGCGTCTTCCTGGTTATATGTTTGGGTGGACAGGGCATCCAGGGAGGTATTATCCACGTCAGTTCCAAAACCATCCAGTTCCCACTCCTGGAAAGCGGTGATTGAAGTGAGGGTCATGCCGCTGTCAAACGCGTAATCGAGTTGTATTGAGGCGCCTTTAACCTCTAACTCACTCTCTGGCCGGTAGTCTAGGCTAACCGTGAAGTTGGTTGGATCATAATCCAATTGATCAGTGATATCCTGGCCTGTCATAAAGGCAAATCCGGCCACCGTATCAGTGGTGTACTGGACCTCCGAAACGCCTGTGGTACCTTCGGATTTGGAGTAATAGCCGATTGTGCGTACAGACAGTGCATCGGTAGGGTTCCAGTACAGCTGGCCACGATAGCTCTGCTTGTCTATTTCGTTGTATTCAGCGTTGCTGTTGTGATCATCCATGATTTCGTCGCGGGTGCGTACCATGCCGCCCAAGCGGAAACCCAGGTCATCAGTGATCAGGTTTGAAACAGAGAAGCTGCCATCGCTCTGGTTATCGGATCCGCCAGTTAACTCGACGAAACCTTCTAAACCATCCGGCATACCCTTGGTGGTAACAGATATAACACCGGCATTGGTGTTTTTGCCATATAGAGTACCTTGCGGACCGTTTAAGACCTCAACACGCTCAACGTCAACCAGGTCGGACAGGCCGAAGACGCTGCGCGGCATGAAGACGCCGTCGACGAAGACACCCACGGAAGGTTCCAGTGAGGGATCTGAAGGGTTAGTGCCGATACCACGAATTCTGATGGAGGTACGGGAGGGCAAACCTGAGGTCAGAATATGCAGGGATGGGACGAGTTTCTGGATGTCTCCGATATCCTGCAGGCCGGCATCCTGAATCATACTCTCGCCGACGGCCGAAACGGTGATAGGCACGTCTTGCAAGGATTGAGCTCGTTTTTGCGCCGTGACCACAACTTCTTCAAGCGTCATGGCCGATAAAGCCGTCTGAGCCGTAGCGGCTGCAATAGCGAACACTAATACATTTTGGCGTAATTTCATTATCTATTTCCTTCTTTCCATTGGTGGATTGTTTTTGTACTAACCAATTGCTGCTGAAAAGGCTGGGTTCGCATTTGGGTTAATCAGGCTGGCGTTGGTTGTGTCGGCAGAGCCACTGATGACGATAGAGAGCGCCATTATGGGGATAGTCGATCGGTATAATCGGTTATTTCACGTCAACTTGCAGTCATTTTGTACAACCCCAGGGCATTGTATATCGCACACGATGATTTCTTTTTTTTAAATTGATGCTTAACAAAAGGCAGTCGATTCTATAGTCGCGGCTCACGTCAACTAACTGTTGGAAACTGCTGAAAGACGTCCACTATCAATTTGAATTCTGCGAGGGTACTCATTACGGTTGCAGCGCCCTCCGAGGTCGCTGCGGCAGTGGTCTCTGCAGTCAAGCGGAATAAGCCGGTGGTCTACGTCGGTAACAGCGCCAAGGGCATCGACCTGGGTAGGCGATTCCTGCCAACACGATTCTTCAGGAACATGCTGACGAAACAAGCCCGGAAATTAAGCCTCACCACGGGTTAGCCGGGCCTACCGGACCAATAGGAACAGGAGTAGAAATGCTAGCCGCACACGACCGATTTGCCATCCAAGACATGATCGCACGATATATCAATAGCTGCGATAACTTCGACCAGGACGACGCACTAACAATGGTCAACGATGACGGTGAGATCAAACTGTTCGTGGATGGCAGCGATCAGCCCTTGCTTGACCTGACAGGCGCCGCAGCTTTCCGGGATGCTCTGGCACCCCGCCATGCACATCACGAGTCCATCGGCGTCCAGGTACGCCATTTGATGCAGAACCTTGAGCTGGTCCGGGTGAGCGACGATTGTGCAGAACTGCGCTGCCAGGTTCTCGTACTGTACCAGCGTCAGCAGAATTCCCAGGATCCCGCGCCGCGTCCGGTATAGCCCGGTTGGTATCACTACCGCATACGCCACACGGACAGCAGCTGGCGTATCGCTGGGGCACTGGCAAGAACCACCGGTGTGTACAGTGCCGATTCAGTATTCGATCTTTCGCCCGTCGGTACTAAGGCATCATAGAACAAGAGAGTTACTCAGATGAACGCAATAACGGAAGTTCGCCAGGCCTGGTTGGCCCAGGTCGAGGAGGATGCAATCGACCCGCAGCGGCCCATCGTGGATGCACATCACCACCTGTGGGAGGACTTCGGTCTGGGACGCTATATGCTGAAAGATTTCGCTCGGGACATCGCCAGTGGCCACAACATCGTCAAGAGCGTGTTCGTAGAGTGCGGCGTGGGATACTCCCTGACAGGGCCTGAGCACCTGAAACCCGCAGGAGAAACGAGCTTCGCCGCCGACCTTGCCCGACAGCCCCGAACTGACGGTAACGTATACACCGAAATCGTCGGCATCGTGGCTTTTGCCGACCTGAGATTGCCGCTGGCTCAACCGGCGCAAAGAGGTCTATGCCGAATGGCAGAAGGACATTGCCTCAATCGCCAATTGCGAGAATACGGTTAACAAACTGGGTGGCATGGCCATGCCCGATAACGGCTGGGGTTGGGATGAGACAGTATTTCCGCCAACATCTGATGAGTTCGCACAGGCTCAGTCCCAGCCGTACCTCCATGCCCTGGATTGTTTCGGGCCCGACCGTTGTATGTTTGAGAGCAATTTTCCAGTGGACCGCAACTCACTCTCGTACGCGGTCTACTGAAACGGTGTAAATAAAATCGTGGCAGATAATTCGGAGAGCGAAAAGACCGCCCTGGTCAGCGGCACGACGGCTACCCGGGTCTACTCTCTCGACTAACTGGCAGCATCAGCCGACGCGGCCCCATCGGGTGTTGCTCTCGCCATTGCCGGGGTGTACACCCGAACCGTTTGCGAAATGCCCGCGTCATATTGCTGGGGTCTTTGTAGCCAGTTGCGTAGGCGATCTGGAGAATACTTTTCTGGCTTTCGAGCAAGTACATCTGGGCCAGTTTCAGCCGTTCCTCCTGCACCAACTCGTTATAGGTCACATCAAATTCCTCACGCAACTGGCGCTGTAAGGTCCGCTTTTCCCGCATCAGGTATCGAGACACGTTTTCAATGCTGCATTCACCCTGCGGGAGCAACCTGCGAATGAGCGTGCAAACCTCATCTTCCAGCCTCGGGGAGATAATGTTTGCCTTGCCCGTATTGATTAGCTCGCGAATCGCCGCATGGAGGTAAGAATCCGCATGCGACATGGGCACCCTCAGCTGATCTGCCGTTATATTCAGCTGGTCCACGTCAGTATTGAACTGAACGGAGGCATTGAAAAAGCGGCGGTACGGCCGATCATCCGCTGGGGCGTCACGAATAAAATTAACCGACGCCAATGAGACAGCCCTAGCAGTTTGCTCCCGCATCACGAACCAGCCCTGAGCCATGCCGATCTCCGCTAACAGACGCCGCTGGTCAGAAGCGAGGTATCTCGTGTCCGAGCCCAGTTGAATATGTACGTAGCCCCCTCCTCTTTCCAAGGCCCAGGTCAGCCCCTTGTGATGGAGATTCATCTCCCGGACCGCGATGCGTAGGGCATCACCCAGGGTAGGCGCCGTCCTCAAAAGCATACCGAAATAACCGTTAATTGCCGAGGTTTGTTCCTGAACCAGTACCAGAATAAAGTGTTCGCAGCCGCTAACGTTAATACAATGTTGCAGAATTTCGGCGCATCGCTGCAGCGGGATTAGCAAGTGCTCGTCCCAGAAGTCCGAAGGTTTATAACCCAACGCATCCAATTCTAAATCCGCATCAACATCGAGTTTTCGGAGCGCCTTGTCGATATTGTGCAACGCGATCGCGCTGGAGGCATGGTTGTTAGAGGAGGCGAGTTTCATTTTTTCGGCTCATTCTTTTCAGGCCAGGCAGGTCCGATGGGGCTTTCATCAAGCATAGTTAAGTGTAGCATCAAAAGAAGGCGACACTACCCGAAATTGCTCACCGCCTCGGCCGCAAAGCGCTTGAGGATGTAGCCAATTTAGCAAGACCCGACACCATCCTGGGTTGGTACCGGAAACTTGTAGCGCGCAAGCTTGATGGTTATAAATCGCGTCTATATCCGGGCCGACCTAAAATCGATGGTCCTGTCGCGAATCCTCGGCAAGTCAAACGAACTGTATCCCCCAGGCACAGCTATCCGGCCAGAGCCAACTCGTAGAACTGCTGCCACGCTGGCATTGAACTCTTGTTCTGACCTTTCTTCAGCATGAGCCACAGCTCGATTCCCGCCAACGTCGCTCGCGTTGACCAGAATGATTTGAAGCCCAGCATAGGTCGAGTTCGCCGTGCTGCCTTGGTATCACGCTTAGCTGTCAGCAAGAAATCAATGTTATTGCCTTGCTTGTCGACAGCGCGATACAGGTATCTCCACTGGCCTTTGATCTTTAAATAGGTTTCATCCATCAGCCAGCGAATACCAACCCGTTTCTTGTTTTTATGAAACGCTTGCTCGACGCGTTGAGCATAAGACGACCCAGCGTTGGATGGTGCTGTGATCCACCACATAGCCGCGCTCCTGCATCAGTTCTTCCAGATCGCGGTAGCTCAACGAATAGGCCACGTACCAGCGAACGCACTGCAATATGATATCCTGCTAGTGATGGTAACCTTTAAAACTGATCATACTCTATCCAATGGATGTGATTCTGGATGATCGAGTATAGATTGGCACCCTGAGTCGACCAAATATGCGACACAACCAGAAGTTCCACTGGCTCACCCGGAGAGTGGCGCGAACGTATTTAGCCGAGTCTGGCACAACCGAGTGCCGACAAGGGCTAGTCAAGAGCGTACACCTGGCTGGCCGTCCCGTAAAATAGGCTATTCTTCTCACTATCGGAGAAGCGCGTGACAATTTTTTTTACGCCGTTCCAGTACACCTGATAGGATAGCGAAAGGCGGTCAACCGGAAAATTACTCTCAAACATGCAGCGCTCAGGACCAAAGCATTCTATGGCGTGTAGATACCAGGGCTCTTGCGCCTGAGCGAATTCGTCAGAGGTTGGCGGTCGTTCGGCTTCGTGCCAACCCCATCCGTTGTCGGGCATCGCCATTCCACCCAGCTTGATATACACGTTGTCACACCGGGCAATAGTAGCTATATCCAGTTTCCACTGAGCATAAACTTCGTCTCGCTTGCCTGCCCAGCGATCGACGCCGATGGGGTGCCCCAGATGATTCAGTATCATGATTGAGTCAGGAACGGCCCGTGCCAGCTCCAGAAACTGTGGCAATTGGGTATGGTAGTGCCAACTTTCATAGGTATATCCCCGGCGCCCCAATAATGCGACACCTTCTCGAAATTTCTGGTCCGAATAGAGATTCAGTGGTGCTTGGATTTCTTCAGGCACCTGTAGTGCGGCACCCTCCGGCACCCTCACCAACGCCTGGCGAATGCCACGAAACAGCCCCTTACCGGTTTCCCGATGTGCGGCTAAAACCTCTTCCAATTGACTGGATTGGAGTCGAAGATCGGTGTGGGCGACGATTCCAGCGATAGAAGAGTGGCCAGTGGTGCCCTTGCGGCTTTCCTCGGCCATGGCTGTGGCGAAGGCTGTCTCGCCAACCGGCCTGAGATGTTCCGGACCATCCTGGTGGTAGGCCACGCCACATTCAATAAAGACGGTCTTTACAATATTGTGTCCACTGCCGGTATCGCGCTGAAAATCGTCCAGTGTATACCTGCCCAAGCCAAAATCTTCCCACAGATGGTGATGGGCATCGACGATTGGTTGCTGTGGGTCAATGGGCTCTTCGCATACAAGATCAAGCCAGGCCTGATGTGGATCAATTTCAGATGACATAATTGCCAATTCCTCTAGGGTTTCGAATATTTGGTAGAACTTTTTGGCCAGGCCTGTGCACTATACAAGTGACAAGCGGCCAGGGGTTACTGCCTGGGCTCAGCACTGCAGATCATAGACAGCATCCGCACTGTATACACCGCAAGAGCGCGCGACTAGTCCAGCGATACGCCAACCTATATCCGTGCGACGAAGGTGATAGTGGTAGGTTCCGGATTGAACCATGCGGGGTTTCGGGTTCACCGGGTCGGCGGCTCGCTGGTACAGTACTACTACCTGGGCGCGGAGCTCAGCTAACGTGCCGTCGGAGGACAGAAACTGCGGGTTTTGAATGAGGTGGCGCACCTGCACACCAATAGACAGGTGGTGTTTATGTCGGGGCTCCAGCGCTTGTTTTAGCTGTGAATGCCCGGTGATTATTGCCATTGGCTCTTCACTGTTATTACCGTAAAGCACTATATGGACATTCTCAGTCAAGGCTACCAGCGCATCGTCCAGGTCAAAAGCATCACAACTATTGTTGTATCTGGCAATGACATCCAGTATCGCAAATCTATCATCAGCAGTGAGCATATTGCTGTATCCTCCAAACAGGTATCGTTAGTTTCCAGTGACTGCAGCAATTGGCGGCATACCCAGCTGGCGTGCAACCTTTACCATCATATTTCGAAATGCCCGTGCGGTCAGGAAGCGTCGAGCAATATTCACACTTGTGGCACCGTTGCCGACAAAGATAACCGGCTTGTTTTTCTTCACCGCGATAACCACGGCTGCAGCAACTTCAGCAGGGTCGGTGCCTTTCTCGCGATAGTACTTTTGTATGGTCGCCAACGTTTTAGGTGGCAGGTTGTTCAACTCTTCATTGTTAACGATGTTGGTATTAATGGCACCGGGGCAGACAGCCGTGACGCGGATATCGGTTTCTGACAATTCGCCTGCCAGAGCTTCCGTCAGGGCAAAGGCCGCCGCTTTACTGGCAGAGTAAGCCGCCATATTTGGTGTCGGTGCAATGGCGACAGAAGAGCAAGTATTTACCAAGTGCCCGGCTATACCTCTGTCCAACCATAAGCGAGTAAAAATTTTGCAGCCATTAATAACACCATGCACATTAATATTGAACAACAAGTCCCAGTCTTGTTTTGTAGTGTCCATAAAGCTTTTACCAATACCGATTCCGGCATTGTTGATCACGATGTCCGGGAGTTGATTGGCGATTACCAACTTGTCCGCCAAGGTATCAAACGCCGTGGCATCTGCCACATCCAGTATTTCTGTGCGGCACTCTACCCCCAACGCTTCCACCTCAGGCCTAAGCTTGTCGAGCCCCACAGAGGAAATATCTGTGGCAACAATATCAGCGCCCTCTCGAGCAAAGGCCAGCGCCAGAGCGTAGCCAATACCGGAAGCAGCGCCGGTAATAAAAACTCTTTTTGAGCGTATAATGTAGTTGGACATGACGTGGTAATCTCCTGTGATCGATTTGATGGAGAGCCACTTTACAGACAGCCACGCTACCCTGCCCATCATTTCACGACGAAAACCATTCATGTGATTGCGCCTAATGATTGATGATTGACGCTTTAAGATGATATTAATCTGATCTGTTTGCTCACAATGAACCTCCCATCAACAACCGGCACAGTGTCGTCTCGGCAGAGGCTTTCACCCTGGAGGAACAACAGTGACAGACGAAATTCACTCTAACCTAAATACAATTCATGACGTCGTCGTGGTAGGCGCTGGCTTTAGCGGCATCTGCGCGGGCGTCAAACTGCAGGAAAATGGTATTACCAATTTTGTTATTCTTGAGAAAAATAGCGGTGTTGGTGGTACCTGGTGGAAAAATAACTACCCTGGATCCCAGTGTGACGTACCCTCACAGCTCTATTGCTTTTCCTTCGAAATGAATCCGAACTGGTCACGCCGTTTCGCCCCCCAGACCGAGATCCAGCAATATCTGCAAGGCGTAGTGGATAAATATGGTTTGGGTAAACACCTGTTCAACGGTGTAGAAGCGCTGCGCTATATCCTGGATGATAAGACCAAGCTTTGGCATACCCATTTGGCGGATGGCACCATTCTTCGCTCGCACCATGTCATCTGTGGCACCGGGGGGCTTTGTATACCCTCCTACCCCAATATTCCTGGGCGCGATAGCTTTGGTGGTACCAGCATGCACTCCATGCACTGGGACCCTGAATTTGACTACGCGAACAAACGTATAGGGATTATAGGCAGCGCGGCCAGTGCTATTCAAATTTTACCGCCCGTGTCAGAAACTGCAAAACACGTCACTCTCTTCCAACGTTCAGCAAACTATATTGCCCCGCGTGTTGACCCAGTCTATAGTGACAAAGAGAAGGCCAGGCGCCGGCGCTTCCCCTGGTTGATGAAGGCAGAGCGGGCTTTCTACTGGACTTTCCTGGAGACCATTTTTTACAGTGTCACCCGCAAGCACTCTTTTTTGCGCAAAGGGCTTTCTAAGCTGATGCTCAATCAGATAACCGATACGATTAAAGATCCCGCGTTGCGAAAAAAACTCACTCCGAACCATCAACTGGGTTGTAAGCGTCCACTGATGTCCAATAATTTCTACGCGGCACTCAATCGGGACAATACGCTGCTGGAGACCACGACGATCGAAGCCATTGAACCCACAGGCGTACTGACCAGCGATGGCCATTTACACGAATTTGACGCCATCGTATACGCCACCGGCTTCGACATGGGCAAAGCATGGGATCTTGACGTAACTGGAACACAGGGACGCTCGTTGAAGAAGCAGTGGGCAGAGGGGGCTTCGGCCTACCAGGGTAACTCAATCCCCAATGCGCCCAACTTTTACCTGTCCACAGGCCCAAATGTGGCCCTCGGCAATATGTCATTCGTCTATATTATAGAAGCGCAAATTGAGTATATCCTCAAATGTATCAAGGCGAGCGGCAGCACGCATCTGCTGGAGGTGAAAGAGGATGTCAACCAGGCCTACAATGACGTCATTCAAAAGGCCCTGATTGATGAAACTATTTGGTTTGATGGCTGCAGCAATTGGTTTGTAAACGAAGCGGGGAAATGTACGGTGAATTACCCCTGGCGTTCCTACACCATGCGCCGTAAGTTGCAGAAGTTTGACATTGAAAATTATACGCTGACTGAGGCGTAGCCGCAGAGAGACGAGTCACTGGACTCATCTACCGGGTTTTGCGTTGTGGGTTCCATCGTGACCGGGGGCGGACTGATCTTCAACTAAGGCATTTTGGTCCATAACGGCCTATGGCCTGGATTTGAACCTCATTGATAACCCGATCGATCGCTATTCCCTGGGTGATCGCACGCCGGGATTGCAGTACGATGCCGATGGCGGTCTGACACTGTACTTTCAGAAGGATTCGCCGGGAGCGGGTAAGGAAAGCAATTGGCTGCCGTCTGGTGCAGGTAGATGGGGTGTGGCATTCCGCCTGTATATGCCCGAGCAAAGGGCCATTGATGGCGGCTGGCAACCACCGGCCCTCAAACGACTCGATTAAGCCGCGCTCTCTAAGCCGGGCCCGCAATTGAGCCCGGTTAAAGCCCCCGCCATAGGATCCTGTTGCGCAGATGTGCGTGGCAGGTTTCTTTTGGTACTGCCATTGGCCATGTTTAACACGGCAGCTTCCCCTTTCAGTATGTTCGGGGCCGTGAGATGATGATCCTTTCCAACAAGAAGGGCGATCAGTCCTCAGAGAGGAAATAAGCGTGAACGAAACGCGCAGTTCCTATACCAAGCCCCGATTTCTGGCCATCATTATAGCTCTCATCGGCCTCGTCCTGCTGGTCTTGGGAGGAGTGTTGATCGGAGCGGGTGGATCGTTCTACTACGCAATCGCCGGACTGACCCTCGTGACGTGCGGGGTAATGCTTTTTCGAGGAGATCGCCGCGGCGCCCAGCTCTATGGTTTGTTTCTATTGGGTACATTCGCCTGGGCATTCTTTGAGGTACGTCTAGACCCCTGGGCATTGATGCCGCGTGTCGCCATGTTCTCCGTGCTGGGTGGTTGGTTTCTTCTGCCCAGCGTGCGCCGTGGCCTTTTACAAGCTGAACCACCACCATTGTTTCGACAGCGGGTCACCCAAGTCACTCTGGCAGGCATCGCCATTCTTGTGGTTGCCCTGTTTGCCGTTAATTTCGGTCACGATGTGCAATCTGCAAGCGCACTGGGTACAGGGAAGGTCAACAATGCCAGCGGCGACTGGGCCCACTATGGCGCTACAAAGGCCGGCACCCGTTTTGCCGCACACGACCAAATCAATCTGGAGAACGTCAGTCAACTCGAAAGAGGCTGGGTGTTCCGCACGCAAGTGTCCGGAACGTTCAAGGGTACGCCAATACAGATTGGCGACGGTCTGTACCTTTGCACCGGGCGGAACATCATTGTTGCACTGGATCCGGATAGCGGCGAGGAACGCTGGCGCTTTGATCCGGAGATTAATCCGCCACCCTTCGGATTCTGGGATACATGCCGTGGCATCACGTATTACAAGGTGCCGGATGAGGAACCCCCGGCAGTCTGCCCAGAACGTATATTTACCGCAACCACGGATGCCCGGTTGATTGCAGTGGATATTCGAACCGGCGAGCGCTGCAGCGATTTCGGTACTAATGGCGAAATCAGCCTGCTGCCGGGGATGGGTGAGGTGAAACCAGGCTTCTACTACGTCACGTCACCCCCAATCATCGCCAGCGGTTCACTGGTGCTCGGGGGTTGGGTGGCAGACAACCGCGAAGTTGAGGAGCCCTCTGGTGTGGTGCGCGCATTCGATCCGGTCAACGGTGACCTGCTGTGGGCCTGGGACATAGGCCGCAAAGACCAAATCGGATTGCCGGAGGAAGGTGAATCCTACACTCGAGGCACGCCCAATGTGTGGAGTATGATCAGTGCGGATGACGAACTCGGACTGGTATATGTGCCAACCGGTAATGCCACGCCTGATTACGTTGGTGGTCATCGAAGCGAAGTGATGGAAAAATACGCCAGTTCCGTGGTTGCGATTGACGCCCGAACGGGTCGCGTTCGCTGGCACTTCCAGACCACCCATCACGATATCTGGGATTACGATGTGGCATCGCAGCCGACGTTGGTGGACATTCCGCTAGACGGCGTTACGCGAAAAGCGCTCATCATGCCGACCAAGCGGGCGGAAATATTCCTGCTGGATCGAGTCACCGGGGAACCCCTGACGGAAGTTGCCGAATTACCCACGCCGCAAACCGATGTCGAACATGAGTGGACGTCGCCAACGCAGCCTTTTTCCGTGGGCATGCCGTCATTTTCGCGAACTCGACTGACGGGGTCAGATATGTGGGGCATCACGCCCATCGACCAGCTGATGTGTCGTATTCAATTTCATAAACTGCATTACCAAGGGCCGCTGACCCCGCCATCCCTGCAAGGTTCTCTTGTTTACCCGGGCGTTGCCGGTGGTATGAACTGGGGGAGCGTGGCGGTGGACGAAGTGAATCAACTGATGTTGGTTAGCTTGATCCATATGCCTTTTGTCGTGCGCCTGATTCCCAGGGACGAGGTGACGGATGAAACATTCTTCGGTATCGGCGGTGCTCAATTGGGCACTCCCTACGCTGTCTTCTCCTTTCCGTTCCTCTCACCCACTTTTGCTCCTTGCATCCGGCCTCCCTTTGGGGAAATGGCAGTGGTTGATCTGGCCTCCCAAAAGGTGCTCTGGCGGAGACCGCTCGGAACGGCGGAGGAGCAGGGACCATTCGGTATAAAGAGTCGCTTGCGCTTACCCATGGGCATGTTCATTTCGGCTGGTTCCATCGTGACCGGGGGCGGACTGATCTTCAACGCAGGTGTGTTCGACAGCACTATGCGAGCCATTGATCTCTACACAGGTGAAGAAGTTTGGAGCGATTCCTTAACAGCATCCTCTCAGGCGACTCCGATGACTTACGTCAGTCCCAAGACCGGTCGGCAATACGTTCTGGTCGTCGTGCCCGACGGCGGGGCGCCCCTGGCGATGGAGGGCGCTGACCGTGAGGAAATTGACGATACGGATGTCGAGGGCGGTTATGTCATCGCTTATCGGTTGCCCAACTGATTGTCATTAATCAGACATTAGGCCCTCGGGGCAAGCTTTTCGGAGAGCTGGCGGGCTTACAGCTGGCTTTCTATCGGCAGTAGCCGGTAGATTCGAGCCATGAAGCGCCGCCCCCAGCTGGCCTGGGGCTCTCTATCGAGGATTTCCAGCTCACCGTCGTGCTGGTACTTCCAGCGCAGTTTGCCGCGTTCGTCCAACTCAACTTTATAGGTCACGCTGGGCAATTCTTTCACAACAAATTGGCGGAACTGGAAGCCGGCTTCTGCCGACTCGATAAAGAGCCCCATCTCGGTATTGATCAGCATGGAGCGTGGATCGAAGTTGAGTGAGCCGACGAATATGGTTGCGCCATCAATAATAGTGGCCTTGGAATGGAGGGTAACCATTTCGGGTTTGTGCCCCCACTCATTCTCGCCTCCCACGATATCAACGCGGATTTCGTAGAGTTCGACACCCGCCTTCAGCAGGCGTTTGCGATACCTGGCATATCCGGCGTGCACGGCTACGTGGTTGGTAGACGCCAGTGAATTGGTAATGATCATCACACGAGTGCCCTTAGCCACCAACTCCTCAAGCATTTGCGCACCGCTTTCCTGCGGTATGAAGTAGGGGGTGATGATGATAATTTCCCGCTGTGCCGCGCGAAAGCGCCGACTCATTTCCACAGCGAGGGTGGCCAGCTCTTTTTTCCCCACATTACTGAGGAGCTTGTCCGGGCTGTCAGAGACCATGACGGCCCTGGCCACCACCGGCTGAATCTTCTGTTCCCGGACATCGCGCAGTAACGAGCTGTTGACAGCCTTGGCGTAGATACCCTGCTCGCTCTCCTGGATGCGGATCTTGATGTGTTCTCGCCACTGCTCAAGATCCGCCGAATCTACCGCCAAACCAAAGGCTTCCATCGGCACCGAGAGCTCACTGTTCCAGAAGGCGTCGAATCCCTCGCTCACCTGCTCGACCACCGGTCCGATGGCCAAGACCTCGTAGTCGTCGAACTTGACGTCCTGTTTGAGCTCGAAATATTCCTCGCCGATATTGCGGCCGCCGACAATGGTCATGCTGTTGTCGACAGTAAAAGATTTGTTGTGCATCCGGCGGTTGGCACGCTTGAAATCCAGGGCATAGCTTAAGTACCTGAAGCTCTGCCGCGACAGGGGATTGAACAATCGCACCTCGATGTTGGTATGGGAATTGAGTAGGCTGAGCGCTTGATCTGCAGAGGGTGTGAAGATGTCGTCGATAAGCAGTCGTACCCGGACGCCGCGATCTGCCGCTCGTAGCATCTTGCCCGTGAACAGGGCGCCGGCCCGATCCATCTTCAGTATAAAATACTGTGCATCGATGGTGCTCTCGGCAGCCTCCATCATTCTCAAGCGGGCGCCCAGGGCCTCGATGCCGTTGGGCAGACTGATGAAGCCGGAGTTCTCCCCGTGTTGCTGCTGCCACTGCAGGGCCGTTTGCCCCAGCGGGGCTTCTCCTGTTACCGGTAGCGCGCTGCTGGGTGTTTTCGGGTAGTCGAAGGGTATGCTGCCGCAACCGGCCAGGATCAGCGAGAGCGTGATCAGAAGCGCATGAGTGGCGTTTTTAGCAGCTGCAGCATGGGAGGATCGCATGAAACTTGCAGTTTTCATGTCGGCCTGCCTCCTTCAGAGGTCGACATATCCGTTACCGACGCCATTGAGGACACTGAAACTTCATTCATGATGATTCTTGATGTGAAAAGAGGCAAGCACGGAGTTTATACCGATACTTTTAATATAGTCTACACTTGGGTACAGACTGTACTTTGTCGTGATCAGCGCGCGCCGGCATTTGTCCAGCGGGGGGCGTATATCATTACAATTAAGCAGGGTGGCCTTGTTCAATGCCGAGCTTGACCCTGACAGTGACAAACCCGTCGACTGGACTCGAGATTAGCACTCTGGAAGCGGACAGCGGCGGAAATGCGGCCAACAAATTGGACCTGGCCTGGCGCCGGTTCAAAGACCGGAGTCATCACCTTCCTCTGCATGAACGCGTAGACATCCTGGAGCGACTGGTCAAGTTGATGGAGCGGGATGCAGATTCCTTCGCCATGACGATTGCGCAAGAGGGTGGCAAGCCGCTGCGCGACGCCCGCGTAGAAACTTCCCGGGCCATCGCCGGGGTGAGGATGGCGATCCAGTCAGCCAGTGAACACCGGGGCCGTGTGATCCCCCTGGGGCACCAGGCCTCATCCGCTGGGCGCATCAGCTTTACCCAGAAATTTCCCCGCGGGGTTGTCCTGGCCTTCAGCGCTTTCAACCATCCGCTGAACCTGATTGTGCATCAAGTGATCCCGGCATTTGCCACAGGCTGCCCCTGTGTGGTCAAACCGGCAGCGGATACACCGCTATCGTGCATCAAGTTCATCGAAGCCATGTACGAAGCCGGGGTGCCCGAGGATTACGCAAGTTATGTCATAACCCAGGACCTGGACATCGCTGGTGAGATGGTGCGCAGCGACAAGATTGCGTTCTTCAGCTTTATCGGTTCCGCCCGTGTGGGCTGGATGCTGCGCTCCCAGGTGCAGCCGGGGGTACGGTGTGCACTGGAGCATGGCGGGGTTGCGCCGTGTATTGTCACTGATACAGCGAATCTCGATATTGCCGTTCCGTCCATTACCAAAGGCGGCTTTTACCATGCCGGTCAGGTGTGTGTTTCCACGCAGCGCATTTATGTTGACCGGTCTCTACATGCGCAGTTTGTTGATTTGCTCAGTGAATCAGTGGGCCGGCTTGAGGTGGGAGATGCCACCGATCCGGCGACGGAGGTCGGCCCGCTCATCCGGCTTGCAGAAGCAGATCGGGTGGACGAGTGGGTGCGCGAAGCAGTGAATCTGGGTGGAGAAGTGTCAGTTGGTGGCGTCCGGCTGGAGGGTAACTTTTATCAACCGACCGTGATTTTATCCCCTCCCAGCGAAGCGAGAGTAAGCTGCCGGGAAATCTTCGGCCCGGTAGTGTGTGTATACCCCTACGATACTCTGGAAGAGGCCTTGAACGCGGTCAATATTCATCCCCACGCCTTCCAGGCCGCGATCTATACCAGTGATCTCGACACCATGTATGCGGCTTATGACGCCTTCGATGCATCGGCCGTCATGGTCAATGACCACACGGCTTTCAGGGATGATGCGATGCCGTTTGCGGGCCTCAGCGCCTCCGGCCTGGGCGTAGGGGGTATTCCCTATACCATTGAGGAAATGCAGTTCGATAAAATGATGGTGCTCAAGCAGCACTGAAAACAAAAATCGTTGATGAGGAAGTCCCATGAAAGCTTCAGACCTGATGGTGAAATGCCTGGAACGTGAGGGCATCGAGTATATTTTTGGCGTACCGGGCGAGGAGAATGCCGACTTCATGATCAGCCTGGAAGACTCCGAATCTATCAAGTTTATCCTGACTCGCCACGAACAAGGTGCCGCCTTCATGGCGGAAATATACGGTCGCTTGACGGGCACACCCGCTGGCTGCCTGGGAACCCTCGGGCCCGGGGCGACCAACCTGATCACGGGAGTCGCAGATGGCAACATGGACCGTGCGCCTATGCTGGTGCTAACGGGGCAGGGCAGTACCCTACGATTGCACAAGGAATCTCACCAGATTATGGATGTGGTGAAGATGTTTGAACCTGTGACCAAGTGGGCGGAAACTATTCTCCACCCTGATACTATTCCCGAAATAGTCAGAAAAGCTGTGCGCCTGGCTCGCAGTGAAAAACCCGGGGCCGTATTAATCGAACTACCGGAAAATGTGGCGGAGCAAGAAACCACCGCGGAGCCAATGGAGCCTATTCGTTTCCGTCGACCGACAGCCAATGCTGAGATGATCGCTATCGCGGCGGAAAGAATCCGTGCTGCCCGTCGCCCTGTGATCATTGCCGGGAACGGCTGTATTCGCAAGCGAGCGTCGGAGCATTTGCGCACACTGGTAGAGCTAACCAAAATCGGCGTTCTGAACACCTTCATGGCCAAAGGCGCCATTGACCCGGATTCGCCATATTGCTTATACACCATTGGTTTGGGTTCGAAGGATATTGGAACCTGCGCCATTGATGCTGCCGATCTCGTGATCACTATTGGCTTTGATATGGTCGAATACCATCCCCAGTTGTGGAACCCCAATGGCGACAAGTCCATCATTCATCTCGACTTCATCCCCGCCGAGATTGATCGTAGCTATCACCCGCAGATTGAACTGATAGGCGACGTGGCGGATAGCCTAAGCGCTCTTGTGGCACAGTTCCAAAATACGCCCGTTCCGGAATTTGATTCGCAACAGCAAGCAACGACCCGTGAGGATATGGCGCGCGAACTCAATGAGCACAACGACGACGACGCGGTTGGCCTTATAAAACCGCAGAAGGTGCTACACGATGTCCAACAGGTATATGGTGAGCAGGGTTTGCTTCTCTCTGATGTTGGCGCGCACAAAATGTGGATAGCCAGGCACTATCATTGCAAGGTGCCCAATGGCTGCCTGATTCCCAATGGATTTTGTTCTATGGGCTTTGCGCTTCCCGGCGCAATTGCGGCAGCGCTGGTTGAGCCCGATCGTAAAATTATGGGGATCGCTGGTGACGCGGGATTTTTGATGAATGTTCAGGAAATGGAGACCGCTCGGCGTCTCGACAGCAATATGACAATGATGGTTTGGGAAGACAATGAGTATGGATTGATCGCCTGGAAACAATGGGCGCACTTTGGTCGTCACACCGAACTGTCCTTCGGTAATCCGGACTGGGGCCTGCTGGCGCAGGCCTTTGGTTGGGATTACCAATTCGTGGCTGACAGCGGTCAACTGCTTGATGCAATTAACCACGCGGCGGATCACAGGGGGCCAAGCCTTATTGTGGTGCCAATAGACTATGCTGAAAACCAGAAATTAACCGAGCGTATGGGTAAGATGACCTGTCCGATTTAACTAATGTTGCATTTGACGAAGAGAAAACTAAGTAATGGATAATCTACAGCAACTTGCACAAGCCGTGATCCAATGGGGCGCTTTGACTTTACTGTTCGCATTTGGCGTCGGCATTCTGGCCATCGGGGTGATTTATGTAATCGACAAAACACAGACAAGCCAGACCATACGCCGCAATTATCCGGTGGTTGGCCGGTTCCGCTACTTTTTCGAGCACCTGGGTGAGTTTTTTCGCCAGTACTTCTTCGCCATGGATCGCGAAGAGCTGCCCTTTAACCGGGCGGAACGCTCCTGGGCGTATCGCGCTGCAAAACAGGTCGATACAACAATTGCCTTTGGCTCCACCCGGCCACTCAACCTAGAAGGCGAAGCCATCTTTTTGAATAGCGCCTTTCCAACACTTGAAGAGGATGCGGTGGAGTCCGAGGCGGTGACAATTGGCGAGGGCTGCTGTACCAAGCCCTATACCACGAAATCGATAATTAATATTTCGGGCATGAGCTTCGGCGCCATTTCAACACCGGCCATTCTTGCGCTGTCTAATGGCGCCCGCGAAGCGGGCATCTGGATGAATACCGGCGAGGGCGGGCTGTCACCTTACCATCTTGCGGGGGGGGCGGATATCGTATTCCAGATCGGCACCGCGAAATACGGTGTGAGGACAGCTGATGGAAAATTGTGCGATGAAAAACTCAAAGAGATGGCCGCTCATGAACAGGTAAAAATGTTCGAAATCAAGATGAGTCAGGGCGCCAAACCGGGCAAGGGCGGCATCTTGCCTGCGATCAAGGTAACAGAAGAAATTGCAAATATTCGCGGTATCCCGGTAGGTGAGGATTCAATCAGCCCCAATGGCCACGATGAAATAAAATCTGTGGATGACCTGCTCGACATGATTAACCGGGTGCGCCAGGTCACTGGGAAACCCACCGGATTCAAGATGGTGGTAGGGCAGCTGGACTTCTGGGATGATCTGTTCGCGGCCATTCATAAGCGCGGCCTGGAACAGGCACCGGATTTCATTACCATCGACAGTGCGGATGGCGGTACCGGTGCGGCGCCGCAGCCACTGATGGATTATGTGGGGATGACCATCAGGGAAAGCTTGCCAATGATTATTGACCTGCTGCACGAATATGGCCTTCGGGAGCGTATAAAGGTTATCTGCTCCGGTAAGTTGATCACGCCAGGGAAGGTTGCATGGGCCTTGAGTGTTGGCGCGGATTTCTGCACTTCCGCGCGCGGCTTCATGTTCGCGCTGGGTTGCATCCAGGCCCTGCAGTGCAACAAGAATACCTGCCCAACCGGGATAACCACACACAAAGCAGAATTACAGCGCGGCCTGGTTCCCGAGGACAAGGCGGTGAGAGTGGCGGCCTATGCCAAGAAGATAGTCTATGGGGTTGGCTTGATCGCACACTCCTGTGGTGCAACTGAACCCAGGGGGTTGGAGCGCAGCCATGTAAGGGTGGTAGAAGGCGGGGGCTATTCAAGACCCATGGCCGAGCTTTATCCCGAGCGGGATACCCGGCCCGAATATATTAACGTTAAGACTGTACAGTAATCACAGGAACTCGGGGTTTTCATGAAAAATATTCTATCCAAACTTTATGAACTGCTTGAATTAACGCGACACTTTGATTTCTTCGCGCCGTTTCTCCTGCGGTTGTATCTGGTACCCATCTTCTGGATGGGCGGTACCAAAAAGTGGGAGGGCTTTGAAGGTATTGTAGAGTGGTTCGGCAACGCGGAGTGGGGCCTGGGTTTACCTTTTCCACTGGTGTTGGCGTTTCTGGCCACCTGGACGGAAATACTGGGAGCCATAGGCCTGCTGTTTGGTGTGGCCGTTCGCTGGCTGGCCGTGCCTTTAATGTTTACCATGATTATTGCAGCCACCAGTGTTCATATGGAGTTTGGCTGGCAGTCCATCGCCGACCCCGGCGCGCCTTTCGCCAATGAGCGGGTGATGGAGTCATCAGAAAAACTCCAACGCGCACGGTCTATTTTGAAGGAGCATGGTAATTACGATTGGCTAACCTCCAGTGGTAACCTGGTGGTATTGAACAACGGCATCGAGTTTGCGGCCACCTACTTTATTATGTTGCTGGCTTTGTTTTTTACCGGGGCTGGCCGTTTTGTCAGTGTGGATTATTGGATTCGGCGTAAGTACTACCCCGAAGACAATAAGTCGAAGAGGACATAGACCTTGATTATGCCTGCCGCTGTTAGCAAAAACACTTCAGGGTAGCTCGTGGAACTGGTAGATGTAATAGGCCAGATTCTGGCGCTGGGCGGCCTGGCCATTGCTGGCCTGTTACTTAATCGAGCGATTAAGCTGGATCTGACTCTGGCCTGTTTGTTGGTCGGGTTTCTGGCGGGTCTGTCGCTGGGAGTTGTCGATTTCGATACCGGCATACGGGCCCATAATTTACAGGAGATTGTTTTTTTTCTCATTCTCCCGGTGCTAATTTTTGAAGCGGCCTGGCATCTCAAACCCCAGCTTCTGCGGCGCTGGCTGCCGCCCATATTAGTACTGGCGACCCTGGGTGTGCTGGTAAGTTGCTTTGTGACAGCCGGCCTGGTTTATATGGGTATTGGACACGCGACCGGTTTTCCCTGGATAGCGGCCCTGCTTACCGGCGCGATACTGGCCGCCACCGACCCCATTGCTGTTATCTCACAGCTGCGCTCACAAAAAGCACCTGAAGACTTAACTACCTTATTTGAGGGCGAGAGCCTGTTCAACGATGCCAGTGCGGTGGTGCTCTTCGTCATTATACTGAGCTTTGCAACCCAGACCGGTGGCTCGCAGGAGACAAGTTACCTGGGGTTCTTTGCCATGGTGTTCCTGGGTGGCATGGTGGTGGGTGCCCTGTGTGGGCTGGTCAGCAGCGCTGTAACACTGTTAATCGGCAACGCCGCGTCCACCTCATTCATACTCGTTTTCACCGCCTTTGGCAGCTTCTATCTGGCCGAGCACGTATTTCACGTGTCTGGCATTATGGCGGTAATGGTCTCGTCGCTGGTTATTCGGTTTGCTCTGTCTGAAGTGGAAGAAACTGTGGCGGAGGGAGTGGGCTACACCTGGGGTTGGCTGGGCCTGTTTTTCAACAGTATCCTATTCGTCATCATGGGTCTGGTCATCACCCTGGATATGTTCCGCGGGCATTGGCTGTCGATGCTAATAGCAATTGTGGCAGCCCTGGTAGCCCGTGGCGTTGCCGTGGGAGTCTGCGGCTTGCTCACCAGTCCCCTCAAGAACAATATATCATTACCCTGGCAAATACTCTTAACCTGGGGTGGTTTGCGCGGTGCCATTGCCATTGCACTGGCTCTGTCCATACCTGTAGAGCTGGACTACTGGTGGACTATACAGTCAATGGTATTCGGTGTGGTCCTGTTCAGTTTGCTAGTGCAGGGCACAACGAATAAGGCCCTGATTAATAAACTAAGCTGAACCTAGATGAATTTATATGACACTTGTTTTTTTAGTAACTAAAACCCGTAACTCAGACTTTTTTTTAAGTAATAAATGTTTTGACCCAACCATGATAAATAACCAATAGTAAGGAAAATATTATGTCCTATACAAAGAAACCTCTCGCTGTTGCACTTGGCGCTGCTTTTATGGCTGCTTCCATAAGCCCCGTTGTATCCGCCAACACTAACCCCTTCGCAGCCAGCCAGTTATCCGGCGGCTATGATCTTGCCAACTATGGCAAGGAAGCCGAGGGTAAATGCGGCGAAGGTAAATGTGGCGAAAACAAAGCCAAGGCCGAGGGTAAATGCGGCGAAGGCAAATGTGGCGAAAACAAAGCCAAGGCCGAAGGTAAATGCGGCGAAGGCAAATGTGGTGAGAATAAGGCCAAGGCCGAAGGCAAATGCGGCGAAGGCAAATGTGGTGGCGACAAGTAGAGCCCACCGACGAAAACCTGGTTTACATTTCAGGCTATTGACGGTATTGGGAAAGTAAATTTTAAGGAGAGAATCATGTCGAATATAATGAAGGGTATTGCAGCGGGTTTCATCGCAACTATCATTTTAACCATCTTTATGATGATTAAAAAAACCATGGGTGTGATGCCGGAACTGGACCCGGTACACATGCTGGCCACTATGGCTGCCCAAAAATTGGGTATTGAAGAGAACCCCGTTATTGGTTGGGTAATGCATTTTGTGATTGGCTCTGTTGCCTGGGGTAGTGCCATCGCCATCTTCAATGATAAATTGCCCACAGATAGTCAAATTACCAAGGGTATTATCGTCGGCATTGGCGCCTGGTTTTTGATGATGATTGGCCCTATGCCCATGAGCGGTTCTGGCCTGTTTGGATTAGGTATTGGCCCAATGGTGCCGGTAGCGGCCCTGATACTCCACATAATATTTGGTGTAGCGTTAGGCGCATCCTATGCAAAACTAACTAATTCAGACAATTCCTGAAGAGGTAGATATTATGAAGGATACTACGCTGACAACCTCAGCAGGAGCATCTGTTACAGATGATAATAGTGTTTCTTTCGAGGGGTGGTATTAGAATTCGCTCCCTGTTCAGAATCAAAATGTAGGGAAATTATTCAGATGCACAACTTATTCGGCTTACTTGTAGCTGCGTTGATGGTTGCCACCCTCTCACCGGGTAATGCCTTAGCTGGGGTTAGCCCCGAGACAGAGTTGACAAG
>Ga0114950_10000683_pt1 | contig 23991 bp, 19 predicted proteins | sample N075metaG_FD_83503 | JGI IMG/M metagenome (GOLD analysis project Ga0114950, IMG submission 83503) | Deep subsurface microbial communities from Kermadec Trench to uncover new lineages of life (NeLLi) - N075 metaG | ecosystem: Environmental > Aquatic > Marine > Ocean trench > Sediment | place... | reverse complement strand
GAGCGCCCTGGCGACGTGGCTGACGGGTGCCGCATTCCTGCTGCACAGCCCCAAAGGCTCTCTTGCCGGCGCGTTCATGCTGGGCATGGGTGGCGAAAACGTTCACGCCTATAACATGACGATTGGCATCGGCGCCTGGCTGGGCACCATCATGCTACTCAATGTCTGGGGGCTGATCTGGCCGAATCAGAAAAAAGTGCTGGGAATCGTCGAGGCCAGCCCGGAGGAGATTGCGAAAGCCAAGAAAATCGCATTTATCGCTTCGCGTTTAAACACGCTGTTGTCCATTCCGCTGATCATGAGCATGGTTGGCGCAGGCCATGGCTTTTTTATGTAAAGCATTTGCTTCGCAACAATCTGGAAGCCCGGCCGTGCGCCGGGCTTCTTTTGTCCGCGATCAGTAACCGATTACCGAAAATGAACGATCAACTTGCCACGACCATAATCGCCAACGTCAGCGCCGCATTGCAGGAAGATCTGGGAAGTGGTGATAAGACGGCGCAGTTGCTAGCGGAGTCGTCTACAGCAAGTGCGATTATTATTTGTCGCGAGCCAATGACGCTGGCGGGTCAACCCTGGGTCGATGAAGTCTTTCGCCAACTTGATCCCGGCGTCGAAATTCAATGGCTCGCCAACGACGCCGACCATCTGCCGGCAGACGCAGAGATTTGTGTACTAAGCGGTGCCGCACGTTCCCTGCTGAGCGGAGAGCGTACCGCGCTGAATTTTCTGCAGACCTTATCCGCAACGGCGACCATAACATCTCGTTATGTCAATGCTGTCGCCAACTTCAAGGCCAGGATTCTCGATACGAGAAAGACGATTCCCGGCCTGCGGATCGCTCAGAAGTATGCCGTCCGCTGTGGCGGCGGCAACAATCACCGGATCGGGCTGTTTGACGCAATCCTGATCAAGGAAAACCACATTGTCAGCGCCGGTGGAGTTGACACTGCCATTCGCACCGCGAAGAAACAGCACAGCAATCTGCCGATCGAAATTGAAGTTGAATCAGTCACTGAGATGCAGGACGCGCTGCGCGCCGGCGCCGATCGCCTTTTACTCGACAATTTTGATATCGAAGATCTGCAACGCGCCGTCAGGGTGAACCACATGGAAGGCAAGCCACCGGCCGACCTCGAAGCATCGGGAGGACTGACGCTTGATGAGATCGTCAAAGTCGCTGAAACCGGAGTCGATTATATTTCGGTCGGCGCGTTGACCAAAAACATAACCGCAATAGACATCTCAATGCGTTTCCGCCATGAAATGTAGGAGCGGATTTATCCGCGAATGGCTAAATCCTGATTCTCGGCTGCAGCCGCTCCTAGGTTTTCTCGACCAGCACCGGCCGCCGGTCGAGGTAGCCCGTAATTTTTTCATAGGCTTGTGCAAACTCCAGAACTTGCTGGTCTGAGCCGAAAGGCCCCAAAATCTGCATGCCCATCGGCCGATTTTTCCGATCGAATCCGACCGGAACATTTGCAACCGGTACACCGCCGAGCGTGCCGCCGATGACAACTTCCATCCATCGATGATAGGTATCCATCTTTTTACGATTGATGCGTTTCGGCCAGTGAGTGTCTTTCGAGAACGGGAACACCTGGGCTGTCGGCAGCGCCAGAAAATCATACTGATCGAACAGCGCGCGTAACGCGCGGTACCAGTCGGCGCGGGCGATGCCGGCCCGGTACACGCTTTCTGCCGAGGTGTCGAACGATCCTTCGATTTCCCACACGGCCTCTGGCTTCAATAATTTTCGAGTCTCCCGATCATCGTAAAGCGGCCGCATGGCGTGGCGCGTCCAGTGCCGCAACGTTAACCAGGTTTGCCACAGGCGATCCATGTCGTATCGCGGCATGCAAGGCTCGACTGCCGCCCCATGCCCGGCCAGTGTCTCGAGACTTGACTCGCACAGCTCAAGGATACCGGGCTCCACAGGCAGGTAGCCCTCGTAGTTTCCCATCCAGCCGACGCGTAATCCCTGCAAACTGCTTGCACTGAATTTGGCAGACGCCGGCACGCGATCGCGGAGTGACATCGGAAGAGTTCGCTCGGGTCCGGCGATCGTATGCAACAGCCTGTACGTGTCTTCGCAATTGCGGCCCATAGGGCCGCTCGTTCCCATTTGTTGATAGAACAGATCTGCTCCGCGCCCGTCAACCACCCGGCCCTGGGTCGGACGAAATCCAATGACGTTGTTGTAGGCGCCGGGATTTCGTAACGAGCCCATCATGTCCCCGCCGTCCGCCACGGGCAGCATGTGGGTGGCAAGACCACAGGCACCACCGCCAGTGCTGCCACCCGCGGTAAGATTTGGATCGTAGGCGGAACCAGTTGCACCGAATACCGGGTTGTAGGTCTGGGAACCCATGCCGAACTCCGGCAAATTAGTCTTGCCGATAAAGATAGCGCCCTGGCCACGAATTTTGGCGATCAACAGATTATCTTTCCCCGCGATTGTGCCAGCGAAGATCGGAGAGCCGTGGCTGGTGGGCATACCCTCCACGTCCATCGAATCCTTGACCGCATGCGGCATGCCATGCATCCAGCCCCAGTACTCGTCCTTGTCCAGCGCCTGATCGGCCAGTTCTGCCTGCTTAATGAGTTCATCGTCTTCAACCATGCTGACGATAGCGTTGTACACCGGGTTATAGCGGTGAATTCGATCGAGGTATGCCTGCATCACCTCAACGCAACTCACCTCACGCTGCCTAATTGCTGCAGAGAGCACCGAGGCAGTCATGTCGGTCAGGTCTGACGGCAGGTCGGCCGCTTTCAGCGTTTTCTGGCCGATCGCCATCAGGATGCCAAGTCCGCTCGCACCTATAAATTCCCGTCGGTCCACCTAATCTCTCCCGGATAAAACACTCGCCGTTAAAGCACTGCCCTGACGATGAGAAACAGCACCGAGGGCGCCAGTAAACAGCCAACACCCGTATAAAAAGTTGCCGTCATCGCACCATACGGCACCAGCTTCGGATCCGTCGCCGCCAGTCCGCCGGCAACCCCGCTGGTCGTACCCATCAGTCCGCCGTAGATCAATGCAGCATGCGGAGTATTAAGGCCTATTCGCGACGCAATCAATGGCGTACCGATCATGACCAGAACTGACTTGGTGAGTCCCGCCGCCACACTCAGTGCAATGACATCAGAATCCGCACCGAGCGCGGTGCCGGTCACCGGTCCCACTATGTAGGTTGCAGCACCGGCACCAATGGTGCTGATTGCGACCGGGTCCGTGTAGCCAAATGCGACTGCGACCACTGCACCGACACTGAATGACAACACCACACCGATGAAAACTGATGCCACACCGACAAATCCTGCCTTTTTCAAGGCGTCCACGTCAGCACCAAATGCGGTGGCGACAATGGCAAAATCGCGAAACATGGCGCCGCCCATGACGCCGACACCGGCAAGCAACGAAAAATCGGCAAGTCCCTGGCTGCCACCGGTCATCGATCCGCCAACCCAGGCCAGAACGAGACCGAGTGCGATCGCAATGGCCGAGCCATGGATGTAACCGCGCGTCAGCCTGGCGGAAAGCTGGTAGGAGACCCATACCAGCACGCCAACGAATACGAACGCCGTGATCAGTCCGTTCTGCACAAGGACAGCGCTCAGGGCGTCAAGAATCACTCCGCCCTCCTTTGCCGATGCGATCAAGCACCGGGATCATCGCAAAACTGGCGGCGACAGCGGCGACACCCGCGATGATGGCCATCCATCCGCTTGATATTGCGGCAAACACGTTCTGCCTGGCAGCCATAGCGACGACGATAGGAATATACATCGCGCTCCAGAAGCCGATGCCGCCTTCCGTCATCGGCTTCAGTTTGAATCGCTGTGAAGGCAGGTTTGACAACACAATCAGCAGCAGCATGGCGAATCCGACGCCGCCGACGTTCGCCCGCACGCCAATCAGTTCACCCAGAACATCGCCAACGAACACGCCGGCGAGCAAGCAGAATGACAACAGGGCTACACCATAGATCACCACTGCCTCTTCTCCTTATTCCTGGGTCTCGGATGGCTGTTCGTTTTATCATGCCCTGCATAACGCAAAAATGCGACGGGAATAATCGATGGGCGCCGGGGACTTTAATCTCTACACTCACTTTCACAGGCAGTTCGCCCGGCACGCAGATGACGAACTGCTGCGTACCGTGCAAGATCGAAGCTACCGCTACTGCGACATCGACAAGCGGTCAGCGCGGCTTGCCCGGTTCCTGACGGATCTGGGTGTATCCCCCGGAGACCGCATTTCTGTCCAGGTTGAAAAATCGCCGGAATCGCTGTGCCTGTATCTCGCCTGCCTGCGAGCCGGATTTGTATATCAGCCGTTGAATATGGGCTACAAGAGCGCGGAACTCGAATATTTCCTGGGCAACGCGGAGCCGGCTGTCGTCATCTGTGACACGCGCAATGAAGACACTATCCGACCGATAGCGGACACAGCAGGAATTGATCATTTACTGACGCTGAATGCAGACGGCGGCGGCACACTCCCCGATAAGGCAAACCAATCACCGGCAGAATTCGATACGTTGCACCGCGACCAGGGCGATCTCGCTGCACTCCTGTATTCGTCCGGCACCACCGGCGTGCCCAAGGGAATCATGCTGACGCATTGTAATCTTCTCAGAAATGCCGAGGCTCTCGTCGAGGCCTGGGGATTCACCGAATCAGACCGGCTATTGCATGCGTTACCGATATTTCATGTGCATGGTCTGTTTGTCGCCATCGGTTGTGTTTTGCTCAGTGGCGGCAGTATGCGCTGGTTGCACGCTTTCGACGCCAGGGAGGTGATCCGGTATCTGCCTGAGTGCACGGTCCTGATGGGCGTGCCAACTTACTACACGCGTTTGCTGGCAGAGGCCTCGTTTACAGCCAAAATCGCTGACAAGGTTCGGCTGTTCATATCCGGCTCGGCACCATTACTGAAAGAAACATTTGCCGAATTCGAAAAGAGAACCGGACAGCGGATTCTCGAGCGATACGGAATGACCGAGACCAATATGAATACCTCGAATCCCCTGCATGGCGAACGCAAACCCGGCACGGTAGGCCTGCCACTACCGGGTGTCGAGGCACGCGTGTGCGACGAGGATGGCAACGTCCTTGATATTGGTGAGACAGGCAATCTGCAGATTCGCGGTCCGAATGTGTTCGCCGGTTACTGGAAAATGCCGGAGAAGACTGCGGAAGACTTCACGGACGACGGTTTTTTCAATACCGGCGACAAGGGAAGAATCGACAGCGACGGCTATATCTCGATCGTCGGTCGCGCCAAAGACGTAGTCATCACGGGTGGGCTGAACGTGTATCCGAAGGAAGTCGAACTCTTCATTGACGGCCTGGCCGGGGTAAGGGAATCCGCGGTAATCGGCGTTGCTCACGCCGACTTTGGCGAAGCGGTGGTTGCCGTCGTGGTGCCGGAACAGGGCAGCCAGTTAAATGAAAGCGACATCATCAGTCTGGCCAGGCAACAGCTGGCAGACTTCAAAGTGCCGAAGCGCGTGGTTTTCATTGATGAATTGCCACGCAATTCAATGTCGAAAGTACAGAAAAAGGTGCTGCGTGACACCTACAAAGGCCTCTTTTCCTGAGATGAAATTATCGCCCGCTGGGGCGGGCAATCATAAACTCAGGCGACTGCGCGGGTCACCGCTTTCGGTTCGGATACGCCATAGCCTTGCGCATAATCGACGCCCATGCCCCTGAGCATCGTGATGATTTCTTCGTTTTCCGCGAATTCGGCGATCGTTTTCTTGCCTGTAAGGTGGCCGATTTCATTAATCGAGCGAACCATCTCTCTGTCGATCGGATCATGAAGGATCTCTTTGACAAAACTGCCGTCGATTTTCAGGAAGTCGACGGGAAAGTGTTTGAGATAGCCGAACGAGGAAAGTCCCGTTCCAAAATCGTCGAGCGCAAATTTACAACCAAGCTCTTTAAGCGCATTGATGAAACGGTTCGCCTGCGAGTAACTGGCGATGGCCGCCGTTTCTGTGATTTCAAAGCAAATCTTGGTCGCGTCAAGCCCGCTCATCTGGAATTGATCGATGACGAATGGAAGGAACTTTTCATCACTGAAACTTTGTCCCGACAAATTAATCGAACACATTATCAGGCGCTCTCTCTCGTCGGCTTCAGAGACCAGCCAGCGGAACGCATTCTTGATGACCCAGCGATCAATATTCGGCGTTATACCGTAGCGTTCAGCCGCTTCGATAAAAAGCCCCGGCGCGATGATGCCGCCACTTTCGTCACGCATGCGCAATAAAATCTCGTAGTGCGCTCCATCCTCCTCGACCTGCAACGGCTGGATCGTCTGACGATACAACTCGAATCGATTATCTTCGAGTGCATTATTGATACGCGCCGCCCACTGCATTTCGCGGCGCCGGCGCATCATATCGATGTCGTTTTCCTGGTAGCTGTGAATGCGGTTACGGCCGGCTTCCTTGGCCGCAGTGCAGGCGCTGTCCGCTGCAATCAACAATGCCGCCACATCTTCGTTGTCGGCGGTGATCGGCACGACGCCAATACTCACGCCGAGACGGAAACTGCGATCGTCCCACATGAATTTGAACTCGCCGATCGCTACCCGCAGCACCTCGGCTGTTTTCAATGCCTCCTCAATACTGCAGCTTTCCAGCAAGACGCCAAATTCGTCGCCGCCGAGCCGCGCCAGTGTGTCGCGCCAGCGAATCTTCGACTTCAGCAAAGCGCCCAGCTGCCCGAGCAACGCATCGCCGGCGCTGTGGCCGCAGGAATCGTTGACGATCTTGAACTGATCAAGGTCGAGGTAACAAAGCGCGTACGACGCCTCCCTGGCCTTGGCACTCTTCAGCGCCCGCTCAAGCCGCCTCTCGAACTCGGCACGATTAACGAGGCCGGTCAGGATATCGTGACTGGCATGGTAACTCAGGCGCCGGTTCAGTTCGCGGGACTCACTGACATCATGGAAGACCAGAACTCCACCCGTGACATCACCCTTGCCGTCACGAATCGGTGACGCAGTGTTCTCTATATACAACTCATTGCCGTCGCGACGAATGAGCAACGTCGGACGCACCGACTTGATTGATCGGCTACGCCGAATCGATACGGCCAGTGGATTTTCAATCGGTTCACAGGTTTCTTCGTGAAACCCACGGAATATATCGTCAATCGGACGGCCGCTGGCATCGTCAACCTTCCAGCCAGTCAGCTCTTCTGCGACCGGGTTGATGTATTCGACATTGCATTCAGCATCAGTGGTGATAACTCCGTCGCCGATCGATCGCAAGGTAATCTGTGCACTTTCTTTTTCACGGAAAAGTGCTTCCTCATAAAGCTTGCGTTCGGTGATATCAACTTCGACACCAAGCAGGCGAATCAACCGGCCTTTCTCGTCCTGTCGTGCTTTGGCGCGGCTCCTCATCCAGCGCCATTCGCCGTTCTGATGCTTCATGCGATGCACACTTTCGAAAAATTCACTCTTGCCGTCCAGATGATCGCGCATTTTCGCCTGGACCCTGGCCATATCGTCCGGGTGTACCAGGCGGTACCAGTCGGGTAACACGTCTTCCTGGTTTTCAGGGTAGCCGAGCATGACTTTCCAGCGCCGGGAGAGCTGGATTCGTTTCGTCCGTCCGTCGAAATCCCAGATGCCGTCATTGGCCGTAAGGTCGATCAGCGAGTTACGCTCCTCCATTGACTCGATCAAATCGATGGTGCGCATCCGTTCCAGGCCGGAGGCGAGTGAGGCGCCAATCAGTTTCATCAGCAAGTGCAGGTTGGCATCCCAGTTCTCGACCGGATGTTCGTTTGCCAGTGCGAGAAATCCCGCGACTTCGTCGCGAATAGTAAACCCGATGATCAAAGCTGATCCGATATTCAATTCGGCAAGGCGTGCCATTTCCGCTTTCGCGATCTTCGGTCCCGCATCGGTGTCCGCGACTTCGATGACCCGCAGATGACCGAGCCGCTTGCAGAGCCAGGGCCAGTCATCCAGTGATTCACTGGTCAATGCATCAGGATTGCAGGAAGAAAATCCGGAACTCGACGAAAGCACCGTCTCGATGCTGGACAGGTCTGTACTAAAGAGCGCCAGAAATGCCGCGTCGCAACCCGTAGCGTCCGGCAACTTGGCAATGTTTTCACGAAGCTGGTCTTTGAACCGGTCCTGGTCCAGGTGCTGAACGTTGACGGCGATTTGAGTTTGGAGAGCATCCACGGCACCACGGTTGCGTTCGCCGGGCGCTGGGCGCCGGCGCCGCACAGGCGCTGATCCTGAAGATTTGCTACCGGACGGTGTGGTCATTCAGCCGCTCTTGCCGCAAGTGAGTCATCGTTAGTCAAACTCGACTGTACTGATACGCGCGCCATTCGACGGTTTACCAACCGCTCCAATGCCGCGCGAGCGCTAGCTGCACATTTTGACATGTTACCGCAGGAATACAAGATAAGTCCCTGTATTTTTTTGTGTTCTTGCCCTGTTACTCCACGAATTCCTGCCCTCAAAAGCCACAGCGAACTCGCCCCGCGTCAACGCGTCCCGCGCTACCGCGTTATAGCCGGGTAATGAACGCGCTCTCGGAAAGGAGACCAAAATGAATGTTTCGAATAACCACCTCCCGCGTGGTGTCAACAACCGGACAACGTGGATGTCTGTAGCGCTTATGTTGATTGTGCTTGCGCTGTCTGCCTGTGGCGGCGGTGCGAGTACAAGCAATACTGTGGAACCGCCAGTTGTCGCACAATGCAATCCTGCCGATCCCGGAACTGCCGACGAATGCGGCACCTTGATTATAGGCTTGACTGACGCTGATGGTGATTTCCTGAGTTACACCGTCGACGTATTGTCACTGATTCTCGAAAAGTCTGACGGCGCCGTCATTGAAGTAATGCCGAACGCCACTCGCGTCGACTTCGCACAATATGTGGACTTGACAGAATTTATCAGTGTCGCGACTGTGCCGCCCGGTCTTTATGTTGCCGGCACTATTCGCCTCGACTATACGAACGCCGAAGTTTTCGTCGAAGACGGAGACACGGCCAAGGAAACTATTGTTGTCGATGCCGATGGCAACCCGCTTGGACAAACGGAACTGAAAATCAAGCTGGTGGATCGTGATCAACTTTTTATCAGCCGCGCGACAACATCGCTGCTGATAATTGATTTCGATCTTGATGCGTCGCATATGGTAGACATCTCGCCAACTCCGGCAATCGCAACTGCAGAACCCTTTATCGTTGCGGAACTGGATCCGGTTGATACGAAAGAGATACGTGTTCGGGGTCGATACATCGAAGCAAACGAAGCAGGAATGTATTACGTCGTCGCACTGCGCCCGTTCTACGACAAGGTTGGTGATTTCGGTCGGATGAAAGTTTTCGTGACCGAGGGCACTGGCTGCGAGGTGGACGAGGCAGAGTTTTCCGGTGTCGAATGCCTGCACGCACTTGAGGCCGCCGAACAGGGTACATTAACGGTCGCCCGGGGCACCTTGAACGTTGCGCAGCGGCAATTTACGGCCAACTTGATCCTCGCTGGCAGTAGCGTGCCTGGTAACGGAACCGATGCCGCCAAAGGGCATGTAATCGCCCGCATGGACAATGAGCTTGTCGTGCGGGGTGGCACCATCATCCTGAGCGACGCGTCCGGTTCGTTCTTCCGCGACGATGTCACCGTAACGATCGGACCGAACACGAAAGTGTACAAGACCTACAGCTTCGACCGGCCGTTGCTTGCGATTACCGATCGCCTGCTCGACATCAGCGCCATCTCTGTTGGCCAGAAAGTGACCGTGCGCGGCTCGGTGACGGCCAACGATGAAATCGGTGTTCACATCGATGCGACCGAGGGTGCGGTCATCCTGCACGTGACGCACCTGAATGGCATCGTCAACTCGATCGTGCCGGGACAGGTCGATATCGACCTGCACTCACTCGGTGGACGCAGGCCGGGCATCTATGACTTCACCTGCACCGGCGGCTGCGAGCCTTTAACGGATGCGGACCCGCATATCTATGAAGTATCCACCGGCAACCTGCTGCTGGCCGCTGTTGCGGCCGGACAGCCGGTCTCGGCCTGGGGCTTTGTGAATGCATTCATGGGAGCACCGCCGGATTTCGAAGGCCGCTCCATCATCGACTTCTCGGATGTTCGCAGCGCACTGGGCGTGGGCTGGGGTGCAGAAGGTACGACTGCGCCGTTCCTGATGATGGACGAAAACGGGCTGCTGCTCGACAAGCGGAACGTGGACATCGACCAGCGGCATTTCATCAAGCAGGACCCGGTCCTGATCGACCTGACCACGCTCGATGCCGACACGCTGATCGCGCCACGTGGCACCGGCCGCAAGTTGTTTGTCATCAAGACGGCCGACAGCCTGCAGCTCTACGCGGACTTTGACGACTTCGTCATTGCGCTGACCGATGCGCTGGCCGGCGGAAATGCAGCACGATCAATGTACGCACGAGGACATTACAACGCGGATACCAATGTATTCACGGCGTATAAGATCTTCGTCTACATGCTTGAGCCGTAAGATGAAGGTGTCTTAGTCACTTTATGGCAATGCCGGGCAAGATTTTTCCCCCGCGAACCCGGCAAGACTGGCACACCCCCCCGCACATTACTGTGCGGGGGTTCTTTTTTTCCAATCGCTGCGGGAACGCTTTATCGTTGTCCCAGCACCGGCTGTCCCGGCCGTGCACCCTCCACCAGCGAACCATCCCGGACGACGAACTGGCCATTCACGAGCACAAACTCAACGCCCTCCGAGTAGGAAAGCTCACCGTCGAAGTCTGCAGTATCGATAATATGTGCAGGATCGAATATAGTGATATCAGCATCACTGCCTTCCTGAATGCGGCCCTTGCGTTTCATCTGCGGCGTGACATTCTCAAGCCGCTGTGCCGGCATCAGCGTAATTTTCTTCAGCGCGTCCATCTGTGGCAGCAGTTCCTGCTCGCGGATATAGCGCCCGAGGAAGCGCGAAAACGTGCCTGCGCTTCGCGGATGTGCGCCGGGGGCATAGGGCATTCCATCAGACGCAACCATCACGCGAGGATCTGCAATCTGTGCCTGAATCCACTCCGGCTTCATCAGGTGAATGATGAGGACGCCACCCTCCTCGTAGTAATTCCTGAATGTCTCCTCGGTCAGCCACTCACCGGTATCCTGCCACTGCAGGTCCCCGTACGAGATTCGTAACCGCTGCTGCCATCCAGGGTCCAAAATTGCCGAACGAATTGCCGTCGATGCCGCCGTGTAGGGATAAGCCTCGGTCGTAATATCGGCGCCGCGTTCCTGCGCCCCAAGGATCAGATCGAGATTGGTCTGGTAATTCCACAAGCTCGAGCTGTTCATGTGGACGATATGCAGCGACGCGCCGGTTGCGACAGCGTTCGCGATGACCTCCTGCATCGGCGCGACACCCATATCACGCACGTGCGTGTAGATCGGAACGTCCTGTCTTGCTGCGAACTCGAAAACGCGAAAGATTTCGTCGTAAGTCACGCCGGGATAATATTGGTGGGGCATGGCGACACCGAGAGCGCCCTCATCGAGTCCCTTTTCCAGTCGCGCCCAGAGCGCCGGATATTGCACCGGATCAAGCGCCTCGTCGCGGCCATTACGAGTAGCGTCATCGAGGATTTCCCAGGATTCCGCTGGGGCCGCACCGCTCTGCTGTATCAACGCCACTGCTTCGCTGATCTTTTCCGCGTACTCGGGCATCACCCAGGTACGGATATAGCCGTGCGCGATACTGGCGCCATAATTGATGACAGCCTGCCCTTCACGCCTGGCCAGAAAGCCGGGCATGTCAATGACGCCCGCTTCCAGTTCGAGAGCCGTCGTCACCCCATCCATCGCCTGGAACTCATTCGCGCGAGCACTTCGTCCGTGGGCATGCAGATCGATGAATCCCGGGGCACCGACGAGCCCACTGGCATCAAGCATTGTCCTGCCTTCCAGCGACGTTTCGGAAATCACAGCAACAGTCCCGCCACGGATGCCGACGTAACGAACACCATCCAGACCGCTCTCAGGATCCATCACACGCCCGTTGGCAATCACAATGTCGTAGCTGTCCTGGGCAAGGGATTGCGGCGCCACAACCGCGCTCGTCATCACCAAGAAGATCGTTGTGAACAGGTATCGCAAAATATTCGTTAGAGTCATCGGTTCTCCACCAGGTCAATTGCCAAGCTCGGTCTCAATATTGGCCAGAATGTCGCGATTCATTTCAATGGTTTGCTCGTAATGCGGCAGGATGCGATCTTGCAGACGAGTGAGTTTCATCATGCACAGATTCCAAAAATACTTGTCATAACGGATATCTTGATAATCGTCAGGAATGTAGGTACCTGGTTCAGTTTGCCGGAAATTTTTCATGTAGTAAGGCACAACACGATCCGTAGCAAAGGCACGACCGTTTAGATACGCGCCATGTACTCGTGGAAACTGATTTTCGTAATAATAGATGAGCTTCAAACGGAGTGAGTGACTGGAAATCAGATCGAAGCCGGTGCTTTTCAATGCTTCGTAAGGTGCCGAGTTTGTCCGTACGCCAACCCAAGTCATTACAGATCCGAAGTTGGGCACAATCGATGAGTCGTATGGGTCGGCACCTACCATATGCTCAACAAGTGAAGTGACGTTTTGAAAAACTTGCGTCTCAATCGCGTACCAGGATTCAAACTCGTCCAGATCTATTTCAAGCGCCTGCTGAAGTTGCATTAATACCTGCAGTTCGTCGCGCCGCTCCTGCCGATCTCCGTACCAGGAATTCGCCGCCAGGGCGATCGTGACGCCGACGACGATGAGCAGCACCTCGCCGACCGCGTAACCCAATTCGCCGCATTGAAAATTCGTGCAGCACGCATTCGCCACCCCCGATTCTCTCCCATGGCAGAGTTTAGCGGGTCAATGGCTTGCATGCGTGTCTTGAATCGATATCAGACCGCAACAGCAATTCTGCCCTGATCTTACTTACAGACTTTTCTTCATGTGATTTCGACGAAGCTCTGCGGATGACTTCGGGTCACCAGCGAATCACGAGCGGCAGGTCAGGACGCAGGTCCCTCGATACGATAGATTCCAGCAACTGGGATGGCCGTTCGACCGGCACGCTTACCCTTACTTCAGTGAGCTCCGTAAATGGTGCCGGCGACAGGGGTTGACCTGCAGATGCGGGAGGCATCGTTGACATGCAGATGCAGGTGTTGCCTTCGACGCACGTAACGGAATCAAAACTGACGTTCTTACAGCTGATGTACGTGGATCTGACGATCTGGCTCAGTATCGTCTACGCCATATCGCAATCAGCTAAAAAGTTTGCAGTTTCTGACATCGACAGGGCACTTTCCCGTAACCTGTTACAAGACCGCATCGTACGCGCGTCTCCGCTTGATGAAATCACCAAGAGTAATGAACTCGTCCGGTGGGGCGCCGTCGTTCATAGAATCAATTGAAACAAGCGAGAACCCAACATGAGGCAGAGCAGAATCGACTGGCCAAACTTTGTTGCTTGCGCCGCAATTATTCTCCTGGTTTGCATTCCACTTGCGGCATCACCAGAATCTGGCGGCGAAATTTTGCAACGGGCCTATGATTTTATCGCGCAGGAATTCGGTATTGCATACCTACTCGCGAGTGTGGCAGCGATTGGCTTCCTGATCTGGCTTGCAAGCAGCCGCTTCGGCCATGTCAGACTCGGCGAGCCGGATGAGACCCCGGAGTTCGCAACGATAAGCTGGATCGCGATGTTATTCTGCGCCGGCGTTGGTGCAGGATTGCTGTATTGGTGCGCGATTGAATGGGCCCATTATTATCAGACGCCGCCGTTCGGTGTCGAACCGTACAGCCCAGAAGCTGCCGAATGGGCTTCCACCTACGGACTTTTTCACTGGGGATTTACTGCCTGGGCTTTTTATTGCCTACCTGCTGTTGCGATTGCATATCCTTATTACGTCAAGAAGCTTGATCGCCTGCGTTTCAGCAACAGTTGCCATTACTTTCTCACCGGTCGCGAACACGGCTTCATCGCTCGCGGCATCGATTTTCTTTTCATGATTGCGTTGATCGGCGGCGCAGCCTCGTCGCTTGGTTTCTCGACGCCGATGATCGCCGCTTGCATGGCTCGGCTCTTTGGCATCGAGCACAGTTTTGGCCTCGAAGTGGCTGTGATGGTCCTTTGCATGATTCTTTTCGCTACCAGCGTGTGGCTTGGGCTTAAGAAAGGCATCAAAAAATTGAGCGACATAAACCTGATGCTCGCGTTCGGTTTGTTGCTTTACATCCTGATGGTGGGGCCTACGGTGTTCCTGCTTAAGGCCAGTCTCAACGGCGTCGGCATGATGGCGCAGAATTTTCTGCGCATGAATTTCTGGACCGACCCGTTTACGGATTCAGGGTTTGTAGAGGACTGGACCGTCTTTTACTGGGCCTGGTGGATCGCTTATGCACCTTATGTCGGTCTGTTCGTGACGCGCATTTCCCGTGGCCGCACCATCCGCCAGGTTATAGTCGGCATGATGCTCTTCGGTTCGCTGGGCAGCTGGCTCTTCTACATGATTATCGGCAACTACTCGTTGTTCCTCGAACTCGAAGGAATCGTCAGCATTACGGAAATCATGCGCACGCAAAGTGGTAACGCTGCAATCGTAACGATTTTGGAGCAGTTGCCCCTCGCAGCCGTGGTTATCGCGGTTTTTTCGATAATCGCAATTATATTTTCGGCAACGACGTACGATTCTGCCTCGTATATATTGGCATCCGCTGCCACATTGCATCTTGCAGCCGGTGACGATCCGGCGCGTTGGCACCGCGTATTCTGGGCGTTCGTCCTGGGTCTCCTGCCGATAACACTGATGTTCATCGGCGGACTCAAAGTTATGCAGGTCATATTACTCGTCGTTTCAGCTCCGATTCTGGTCGTTGGCGTCGTCATGTCTGTAGCCCTTGTGAAGTCACTGCAGGCCAACACATGATCATGCGCAGACTGACCCCGGCTCTCTTATGTATCGGAGTAATCGCCTGTAACATTCAGCCGGAAGTCGAAGTGAACGGCGAGGTGCTCCGCGGTGAGTATCTTGCAGAGGTCGGCGTTGCGGTGTTCAGAAGTATTCCGTTCGCCGAACCGCCGCTTGGCTATCTGCGATGGCGGCCGCCACAACCTCTGGGAACGAAACTTGCGCGCCGTGAAACGACTGCTTTTGCGCCAGTCTGCATGCAGTCGCCGAGAATTCTGGATTGGTATCGCGACATGGCTGAGATTTTCGGCAGCTCGCGCGATGTGTTCGAAGACCTGGTCACGAGCGAGGACTGCCTATACCTGAATATCTGGTCTCCCGACCTGCACGAAAATGCTGCGCTCCCGGTCATGGTCTACATTCACGGCGGAAGCAATAACAGCGGCTGGTCGTATGAACCGAACTACCACGGACATGCACTTGCTAAACGAGGAGTCGTGCTCGTCAGCATCGCGTATCGACTCGGCGTTTTTGGTTTCCTGTCTCACCCGGATCTCGATGACGATAACGGCATTGCCAACTTCGGTCTCTGGGATCAGGTCAAGGCACTCAAGTGGATACAGGAATATATTCGGCAATTCGGCGGGGACCCGAAGCGCGTAACGGTCTTCGGTGAGTCCTCCGGTGCACAGGACATCCTGGCCCTGATGGCCTCAGACAAAGCGGCCGGATTGTTCCACGGTGCGATCCTGCAAAGCAATGCCGGCTTCGGCATCAGTAATCGCAATTCGCCTACACTTGATGACGAACGACAACGGGGAGTGCAAACGGCTGAGATATTCGGTTTCAAAGGCGCTGATGCGTTGAAAAAGCTCAGATCTGTCCCGGCGCAGGAGCTGTTGAAAGAATACGAACAACGATTCCCGGACTACTATCATTCACCTACTGTAGACGGGCAGTTATTGAAGAAACCCGTATGGCAAATCATCAACGACGGTGAGCTATCCGGCATACCCTTTATCATCGGCAGCAACGCCGACGAGTGGTATGACAGTACGCCGAAAGACGTCGACGAAGACGACGTCGTGCATGCCGTTGAAGCTTCGGACCACCTGAATACACCCGAAGCGCTTGCCGCGGTGCAATCTGAAACTGACCATCGCAAAGCGATCGATCGCATTTTGACAGCGGACGGCATATTGTGCCCGTCACAATACCTGGCCGCCACTCAGTCAGCCTCCAACGACAACGCGTGGGTGTACTACTTCGCACGACTTCGGGATGGCGGAGCAGGCGCGCAAGTTCGCACCTATCACGGCGCAGAGCTGCCGTATGTATTTGGCACGCACGATCCCTGGATAACCACGACCGTTGTTGACTGGCAATTATCCGATCAAATGATCGCGTACTGGACACAGTTTGCGACCATCCGAGACCCGAACGCGGATGGGCTGCCGGATTGGCCGATTTTCGCTGCACCGAACTACCAGGTCATGGAGTTCACGAACGTCCCATCGCCGACAGCCGCTCCGGAACGCATTCTGTGCCGTGTCTTTCGCGAGTCCGTAGACCGAGATTAACTTCCTATCAGCTAGAATCTTACGACACCGCTGTTTGGTCTCCTGTCGGTTCGGACCTTCTGCAACCAGCTCACGGTCTCGCTAATTCCACCAAAAGTAAACAGATGTGCGCTGAGTGGTCGACCGGTCTCCAGACGGTATTGCCCGATCGCCTCCATTTGGTCCCAGGGTGCCGCACGTCTTAGCAGGTCAAAACCCATTTTCTTGTTTGCCAGGAATTTCTTTGCGGACGATTGAACCCCGCATATCCTGGCAAAGCGTAATAGCGTCCGAAGCTTGGCCGGGCCGGGGATGCCAGCGTGAATGGGAAGATCGGGATGTTCTTCGTGTATCGCGCGACACCAGTTAATAATTGATTCAGCCTGGAAAGAAAATTGGCTGACGATATAAGGATCGATTGCGGCAGTCCTGCAAGCCGCGAGCTTGGCTGCCAGCACCTGCTTCAGCACTGTTGTGTCGATGTTGGGATGGCCGTCAGGGTAGCCGGCAATGCCGATCCGTCTGATCCCGTGTTTAGCCGGCACGCCTGAGTTGATCACCTCAAGAGCACTCGCATATGGTCCGCGCGGCTCGACCAGGTCTCCGCCGATTACCAGGATTTCGCTAACGCCGGCGCGCTCCACGAAGCCAACCAGATAATCGTCTAACTCTTCTGCTGTTCGCATCCGCCGTGCCGCAATATGTGGAACGGGCTGATATCCTAAAGCCGTAAGCTGGGCTGCTGTCCTGATTCGCGCTTCGGCGCCCTCGCCGGCAACCGCGTTGACGTATATTCGCCCTCCCGTCGGCAATAGATGCCGATTCCGGTCAAGCGCTTCGAGGTCGTGAACACCGATTTCCAGCGACAGCTCATGCAGCGCGATGCTAAACGGATCTGTATGTTCAGGATCAGTGTTCGTCTGGACCGTTGCCACTGGTTCAGTGTTCTTGACTGGCTTCATGTCTAGTTCCGGGCGCGGGATATGACGAACGATTCATCGTTGAACCAAAGACCGTTATGTTTTTCAAGCACGTCCTGAGTTGCCTGCAGATAGGTTGGATCTGCCAGCGCTTCGCTCAGACGCTGCTCTTCGATCTGAGCCACATATATTGCAGCGTTCCAGGCCGCAAACAGTGTTGATGTCCCGATGCTTGGGTTGATCTCGGTCGGTAATGTATGCATAACGTAACGAAAGATCGATCGTTTGTCGGAGTATGCATTGAATTTAAAATTACGTGCGCTGCGACCAAGTTCTGACTTGACGGTCGCGAGCAACTGCTGGCGACTCGTCTTAAATGGGTTTTCATCGGCTCCCCAGACGCGCTGGATGATCTCCATGCCGGGGTCGTTACCATACGAGTGGATGCCGAGTAAGCGCCCGCCCGGGGCAAGTGAACGCGCGAGCGGCACAAGAACCTTGCTGGCTTTGAATTCGTTTGATGTGCGGAGCCGATAAGGTTGCGAGGCAATGACGAGATCGTAGTCGGCTCGCTGCGCGCCGCGGCGAGGAATGACATCGTCCAACAGAAACCGATAGTCCTCTCTGTATAACACCAACACGGCCGGCCTGTCATAGAGTGGATTGCCGGTCTTCTCGCTGGCGTGCGCACCCCAGTTCTTGCTCAGAAACTCGTTTTGCTCTTCGATCTGCACCTCAAATTCATGTGCGGTCGATCCGGCCAGGGCAACTTCGCGCCATATCATGGCGCCGGCGGCCGCGGAAGACCTTGGCGTAAACCACGGCGCCTCCGCGTAATACATGTTGGTGATGATCATGACCATTGCCGGATGTTCGAAGAAACGATCGGGCATTTTCTGCAGCGTTAGCCGGACGTCTTCGAGGCTCACTTCTTTCGTGGCAACGTAAAACGGCATCGTCGGAAACCGCCAGTGCATATCCCGGAGGACGTGTGTCAGCACCGTGCCATCGCCGGCACCGGCGTCAAATATCCGCACGGCAGGCGGATGCGGCTGCAATTGTGACATCTCCATGCCGACGCGCTTGGCCACCACCGTTTTCTCGCTGCAGGTATTGACGAAGAGCAGATACTTCTGGCGATTGTCGAAGAACCGGAAGTGGCTAATTTCTTCTTTCACGTTATCCCTGCCGTTATCCATGGTCGCTTGCGTTGCGTCTGTGTCAATTTCCTTGTCCGACCCGATGATGAAAGGCTTATGGAGCCGGGTTGCGGACGTGGCCATGAAAGCTTCCACCTTTTTCAGCGTGTGTGGCCTAACGCGGGCACCGTCACGCACGCGGCCGACGAATTTCCCGTCGTTGACGGCGCGCCGCCCAAACGTCGTTTCTGCCATGCCATGCTCGCGACAGAACGTCCGGATCACTCCGAGTAGCTCCTCGGCACGCACTAGATGACCCCGCTTCGCTTGAATCTACGCACAGCAAAATACCCTGGTTTTCCCAATCAATAGAACCATAATATATCCCACAAATCATTGTGGGAAATTTAGTGGGAATTAGCATGTTATTGCTTGCCTTTTAAAGTGCCAGGCACGTTGCTACCAGTTGTGTTCCGCCTCGCGGAAGCATGCAGCAATGATACGTAAGTTCGGCATAGATTCGCGCTGTTATTCATAGTATTTTGGCCCTGAATTGCTGCTGATTTGCAATGTGCCGGGCGAATTTCCGAACCAGTTCACTGCGCCACGGACAGCTTCACATCACTTATGATTAGCAGTCATACGCAGCTAAATTTCGCGGGGAACAGGAGCGGAGAATCATGCCCCTGGTTGCACATAACGCATTGCCAACATTTTCACGATTGCAAGCGCGCGGTCAGGAAGTGTTGAGCCTGGAGCGGGCACAACAACAGGATATTCGCGAACTTCACATAGGCCTGCTCAATATGATGCCGGATGCGGCCCTGACGGCCACCGAGGCGCAATTCATGGGGCTCGTTGGAGCTTGTGAGCAGACAGCCCAGTTCTTTGTGTACCCGTTCTCCCTGGCCGAACTGAATCGTGGAGCGCGGGCCAACGCACACATCAATCAATACTATTATGACTTTGCTGACCTGGCAGACCAGGGTCTGGATGCCCTGATCATCACCGGCGCCAACGTGGCCAATCCTTCGCTGGACCAGGAGCCGTTTTGGGAGCCGCTGATCGAGGTGGTACGCTGGGCAGAGGACAATGTCGCATCCATCCTGTGTTCCTGCCTGGCTACCCATGCGTTGCTCAAGCATCGTTACGGAATCGACAGGCAGCGTTTACCGCAAAAGCAGTGGGGGGTTTACAGCCACAGGATCAGTCTGCCTGCGCACCCGCTGATGAGACGTATCAATACGCGTTTCGATGCGCCGCATTCGCGATACAATGAGATTAGCAGATCGCAACTCGATGAGGCCGGGCTGATTGTCCTCATTGAAAGCCCGGAGGCCGGCGTCCACCTGGCAGTCAGTCCCGACCAGATTCGTATGGTCTATTTCCAGGGGCATCCCGAATACGACTCCAACAGCTTGCTTAAGGAATACAAGCGGGAAGTATCCCGTTATTTGAGTGATGAACGACAGTCAGCCCCGCGATATCCGGAACACTATTTTTCGGATGAAGCGATTGAGATAGCCGCCATGTATATGGAGCGGGCAGAAAAAGCGAAGTCCAATGGACGTGCCCCGCCGGAGTTTCCCGAAAAGGACCTGGAGTCGCTCGTGGATAATACCTGGGGGGACACCGGCAAGGCGATTATAAATAACTGGCTCGGGCTGGTATGCCAGCTGACAAGCCTGGATCGAAAATTGCAATTCATGCCCGGGGTCGATCCCGATGATCCACTGCACCTGGGTTCCTAAAGCTATAAGAAACCAAAAAAATGTCACATTTTTACCTATTTGACACCCTTAGCCTGCATGCCGGACAGACGATAGATCCCGAGTTCGGCGCTCGCGCGGCGCCCATTTATCAGACCACGTCCTATGTCTTTCCTGACACTGATACAGCGTCATCCATTTTTAATCTTGAGCGCGGCGGACATGCTTACAGCCGCATAACCAATCCCACAGTAGGCGTACTGGAGCAGCGCATCGCCGCCCTCGAGGGAGGTTCGGCAGCAGTCTGCACGGCCTCCGGCATGGCAGCCACCTTTTGCGCAATTACTGCGATCCTGGGTCAGGGCGACCACATAGTCGCGTCTACGCAGATGTACGGCGGCAACTTAAGCCTGATGAAAAACACCCTGCCACGATTCGGTATCACGACGACCTTCGTGGAGCCGATGGACATCGATGTATTCCGGGCAGCGATTCAGGACAACACGCGGCTGATCTATGGGGAGCTGATCGGTAATCCCGGTCTCGATATCCTGGACCTCGAGGCCATCGCCGCAATATCCGGGGATAAGCAGATTCCTTTCATGGTGGATGCCACGTTCAACACACCTTTGATGATATCGCTGATACCGCTTCGATTCATTCCGATAGCCTTCGAAAAAGCATAAGCTGCCAAGTTGAGTTCATCAAGGAATTCGCCCTTCAGGATTTCACCTGGATGGATTGGTGCGAACTTGGGCATAGCGTTCTCCAAATCAGTGATAATCCACAATCTCAACCTGAAACGCATCACCATTCCTGAAGACGAAACCTACTCGATACCGATCGTTTATGCGGATACTGTATTGCCCCGTCCGCTCGCCAGACAGCTTTTCCAGCCGGTTTCCGGGTGGAATCCAGGTCGATTACATTGTCAGTTCTCACGACCTATGCACCCCTGGCTGAAGATTTTCTCACGACCTTTCCCCCGCTCGCGTGAGGTGAGCTGATTAGGCGATCCTTCCGCCGGTCAATTGGACCGGAGAGGGAGGACAGCGTGGCATATCGCGAGGTGGGAATGCTTGAGATCAAAGAGGTTTTGCGCCTGTGGCTTAAGGGCACGGCGAAGAAGCGGATCGCCCGTCAGTTGGGGCTCGATCCGAAGACGGTGCGGCGTTATGTCCGTGTCAAGCCCAAGATCTTTGGTCCACTCACGCTGTTAGGGTTTTCGGTTGTTGAATCATTTTTCCTTCAGTCCAGCACTGTAAGAATTGCTCCGGGTTCATGCCGGCCAATGAACCGTGTGGCCTGATGGTGTTGTATTCCTCCAGCCATTGTTGAATGACGACACGCGCTTCGGTCATGGAACAGATTCCCGGTATCAGTATAAGCGAACGACTTAATGCTCATGCTGGCTGAATGCAATTCTGCCGTTAGTGCAATCGTTAAGCGCAGCTGGGGAAATACGTCCTGTAAAGCAGAACGTTCTGTAATAAAGGACGCCTCTGCCGGTACTCCGGAATCAATGAATGATCAGATCATTTAAGCGCTGAACCGCGAATTATTCCTGCGCTATATCTTGGCAATCCATTGAGAAACGCGATGCAGCATAAGTGAAAAACGATGGCTTACTGGTCTCATAGCCGACTGAGTGAATCAGCGAATTTGTAATCTATTAGTGTAGTGAAGAAATTTGGTGCCGGTACGCGGATTCGAACCACGGACTTCCTCATTACGAATGAGACGCTCTGCCAACTGAGCTATACCGGCTAAAGTCAATTTGTCGCTGCCATCCCTGGCTCAACACCGCAGTACTCTAAACACCGGCCACGTCGCCCTGACATGGCTTTCGACGGGCCGAAGCCTGCTTCGGCCGGTTCCGGCTCACCCAACTGAGTTATACCGACAATGTCAGGATTCGCAGTGCCGGCGAGTATCGCGTTGCTTGCGATTTGCGGCTACCGGCGTTTGTCCCGGACGCGGATCAACACCTCGACGCTTTCCTGCTCGGTGCCATTCGGCAGCGGCGGCACGCCACTGATGCTTATCTGGCTGCCGGGGATATCGCTCAATTCGCCCGAATCGACATGATAAAAATGATGATGAGAATGGGTGGTCGAGTCATAGAATTTGCGGCTCGAATCCACGCTCAGTTCTTTCACGATGCCCTGTTCGCTGAATAACTTCAGCGTGTTATAGACGGTCGCTTTCGAGACGCGACTGCGCCGACTTTTGAGTTTGTCGATTATCTGATCCGCCGACAGATGCTGTGGACGGGACAGCAGGACCGCTGCCACTTCAATCCGCTGCGCGGTTGGCATGACGCCATGCTGCTTCAATTTATCGAGGATGTCCTTCCGTAACATGGGACTATGCTCACAAAATCAGGTGTTTGCGAAGTATAGACCAATTCCAGATCGGAATACTCAATGCGCAGGCATTGCCGAGTTTTGCGACCTCTCACCGGGCTCCTGATGAATTAGCCTCAGGTCTGCAAACAGGGAGGTTTGAGATCGTGATCCGGCGTGCAGCAGGCGGCTACAGCCTGTACGAACTCATTATTACGATCGGCGTGGTTGCCCTTGTCATGTCGCTGGGCGTGCCATCGTTCGGCAGGATACTGGCGGATCATCGCCTGAGAGTTGAGGTCGACGCCATGTTCCACGCCGTCCATCTCGCTCGCAAGGAGTCCGTGATGCGCCGCCGTGCGGTCACCCTCTGCCCCTCGCGTGACGGGCAACACTGCAAGCCGGGATTCGACTGGTCGCAGGGCTGGATGATGTTCGTGAATCTGGACCGGGATGCGCCGGCGGTCCGTGATGCGGACGAGCCCGTGCTGCAGCGATTTTCAGTGAGTTTACATAATCAGATAACCGCCAATCGCAAGAGTTTTTCATTCCGGACGACCGTGCTCAGGGCCACCAATGGCACCTTCATATTCTGCGACAAGGCCAGGCGGGCCGCTCCTCGCGCCCTGGTGGTGAGCTATACAGGAAGGCCCCGGGTGAGCCGGCATGACCGCCACGGAAACCCCTATCGATGTCCGGATTAAGTTAAATGGATGGCCTGAGTCCGACCGCTTGTCGGGGTCATTTCGCCGCTTGTCGGATACTTGTCAACAGGATCTAGAGGGCCTGTATATTGCCGCCATGGGCAAAGCAAACCAGCACGGATTCACGATTTATGAACTGCTGATCACGATGCTGATCATCGGCATTGTCATGTCGATCGCCGTTCCGAATTTCAGCGACTTTACGAAAAACAGCCGCATGACCGCCGTCGCGAACGACCTGCACTCGAGCTTCCACCTGGCTCGCTCGGAGGCGGCCCGCTCCAAGTCCAACATCACGATCTGCGCCAGCAGCAACTCCATGGACGCGGCGGCAACGTGTGGCGGCAGCTTCGACGACGGCTGGATCATCTTCATCGATCTTAACGGTGACCTGGCCCGCGCCGGCGCAGGAGAGAACGTTCTCCGGGCGCATCCGGCGATTCCTGATTCGATCAACATCATCACCAACGGCGGCGCCGACTATTTCGGATTTGCGCCATCCGGCCTTGGCCGCGGCGACCTCGGTGGCAATCCTGCGCTGAGTATCGCAATGATCTGTGATCAGCGTGGTCTGGATATCGCTGAGGGTGGCAGAGCGACCGCGCGCCGCCTCGTGATAACGCCAATCGGACGCGCCACAGT
>Ga0114950_10000682_pt1 | contig 24022 bp, 19 predicted proteins | sample N075metaG_FD_83503 | JGI IMG/M metagenome (GOLD analysis project Ga0114950, IMG submission 83503) | Deep subsurface microbial communities from Kermadec Trench to uncover new lineages of life (NeLLi) - N075 metaG | ecosystem: Environmental > Aquatic > Marine > Ocean trench > Sediment | place... | reverse complement strand
ATCGAGATCGCGGAAAAAGCTGGAGTCAGCGAGCTGGTCGCGGTTTTCCGCGAACGGCTCGCGGTCTACGAGAGCGGAGCGGCCTTCGTGGCACCGCCCCCGCGCTAGAGGAGTCCCGTCAGCTCGAGACGAGATCCCAGTAGTTCTCTTTACAGTATTCTTCGAGCTGCTTCGCAAGGTGCGACGCCGCGCCCTTCATGCTGCCGCCGCGCTCGCGCTCGTCGGCACCCGTGAACAGCTTCTGAGCGCCACTAGGTAGGGTGACCCGGGTCTGGATGCGATGCCGTTCGGTAATCCAATTGTTGTCGTAGTAGTTCTTCCCGGTGCCCCTGTCGTTGACCCGCATGTCGAGCTCCCGGCGGTGCTGCTCGTGAACGGCGTGCGTCAGGACCTCGACGAGCATGTCCGCGCTTTCCCGGTCGTCGACGACCTTGAGCCACTTCTTCTTTTTGGCGATGCGTTTCGCCACTTCTCTGGTCACCTTGGGCATGTCAACTTCGTCGTTGGCCAGCCCTTCCGTAAAAACGTAAACCATGAATGGTTGGTCCGGTTTCTTGGGTGGCTTCCGTTGCTCCTGGGCGAAGCTAGTGGCCCCGAAATAAGCCACCCCACAAACAATAGCGATTAGGACTCGTCGATGCATCGAGTGCCTCCTTTTCCGTGTCGGCGGAGATTCGGCTATTCGCCGGGCAGTCCAGCCAGTCTGGCCTGTACTCCTTTTTGATCGGGCTTCAGTTCGAGTGAGCGCTCATAGAGACCTTTCGCTTTGTTGATCTCTCCGAGACGCTCGTAGCAATCCCCAAGCGCATTCAGCGCCGTCGTATCGGGAGCCCGGATCGCCGCGGAGCGCTCAAGGTAATCTTTCGCGCGAGCATAGTCTTCTTTGATGTAATAGGCAAAAGCCATTCCTTCGACAACTTCGTACTCGTTCGGAAAGGAGTCCTCGAGAGGCGTGAGCAACTCGAGCGCGCGATCCGCATCGCGGTCGAAGAGGACAATCCCGGCCAGCCGCCACTTCGCCATCGGCAGGTTGGGATTGTCGGCGGCCACCGCTTTCTCATACTGCGCCCTGGCTTCTTGGGTGCGTCCGGACGACATGAGCTCACTGCCAATCGTCATATCGAGCAATCCGGCCACTTCCGTGTTGAAGCTGTGACGATAAATGAACGCCGGGCGAGGCACTTCATTTCTCGGGCTGACGGTCAGGGGAGTGAGTTTCGACGCGAGGACTGTCCCGTCGGAGCCGACGAGCTGCGCCCGCATCGTGTAAAAACCGCTATCGAGACCCAGGAGCGAGACTTGCTTCACGACCGCGCCGTCCCTCGCGGCGACGCGCTCCTCCTCAATCACGTTCTGCTCGGCACCCAAGATCTGGAAAACAACCTCCTGCCCTGGCTCGCCCCCGATTACTTGGACGAAAGCGCGCACGTTGGAGGCGACCGAGAACGTGTTCCCTACGGAGGGATAGACTTCCACTGAGCCGACTTGATACGCGCGGTGTGTCGCCGGGCCGGTGAGATCATTTTCGCCGCCATATCCGAGCACGATATCGCTGAGGGCAGGCTTGCCTTCCTCGATGGCCGGAACGTGAAGGTCGAACTCCGCCGCCGTGTAGTCCTTCGTCGCTCGATTTTTCAACACGATGCTGATTTTGTAGTCGCCAGGGATCAACGGAAAATTGTCGCGGTAAGCGAGCGGATAGTGACTCGCCCGTTTGAACTGGGCCGCACTCATCTGCAGAAGGGGCTGGTTCAAATTGTACGCGACGATCCGGCCTTCGAGGTCGCGTGCTTCGAAATCGACATCGAGCGTCGTATAGTGCCGCGTCCTGCGCTCGTCCACCTCGAAAGTGAAGTTGGCCGGGTCGATATCGAAGGAGAAATGGATGAACGGGATGTTGTCAGGCCCATAGAGCACCGCGTAGCCACTACGGCTGGTAAAATATTTGAACGAATAGTCCGCGCTGACCATATGGCCGAACTGCTTGTAGCCCTCGAGGTCTCGTGTATCGACCCTTTTCGTAGGTGACATTTCGATGTCCGCGAACGTGCGCTGCGCGCCAAGGGACGGACGAACGTTGAGCTCGAGAGGGTCGATCTGGGCGCGCCCGGAGAAAATGTCGAAGCCCGTGTTCTCCGTCAAATCCACCGTCAGCACCGCACGAGCGAGGTCGAGCGAGAGCCTCGAAATGACTTCCAAGCCCTGGTGCTGATTCACTTGAAAGTTCTGGCTCACGTAGCCGCCACGCAGGATGGCCTGAGGCCCATCGTTGAACGGGTTGTAGAGCTGGAACTCCCCGATGTCGTTATCCTTGTAGAACATCAGATTGAAGCGCGGCGGGAGCCCGTCATCGGGATCGCCTCTATAGATCCAAAGCTCTGTTTCCACGACTTCGTTGTAACCGACATAGGCCTGGATCTCCGCGGGCTCACCGAGGATGATGTAATACCTGCCGCGATCGGTTTTCCAGCCGGGGCGCGGAGAATCGCGATTAAGGACGGTGAGCGCGTGTTCGAGGCGCCGGTAGTGCTCAACCTGAAACTCGTTCTCGAGCGTGGCGGGATCGGGATCGCGGCGCGCCCAAAAAGCTTCGATGAAGCGCGTGCGCTCTTCACGTGTCTCGAGCCCGAGAAAAATATCCCTCTCGATGTCGGTGATGATGTACACGACCTCCATCTCGAACCACTCACGATAGTCGTCAGCGACTTTGTCGAGGCGGTCATCCGCTAAAGCGGCAGCGGCGACGAGCAGAATGGGCAGCGTTTTGAGAATCCAGTTGGCCATGATCTTGTAGATTAGCGGGTTCAGTCGCGCCACGCAACACCGTGCTGGCTCTCTACCGAGCTCTAACTATCCCTCCACGGGCGATTACCCGCAAGACGTAACCAACTGATTACAAATAGATTACGCCGGTCCGAATCCGTGCTCACTTCGCAAGCGCGCGCAGACTTTTGTCACTTACGCTCCTGAAGCCCGATCTCGACACGCTCGCGGACCGCGTCAGGAACCGTCTGTCCGAGGTCACGAGCCCGCTCGAGATGGGAAAGCGCGTCAGCATATTCTCCCGTCACGGCCAGGGCCGCGCCGAGCTGTAAGTGAACGACACCGAGCTCCGGCTCGACCTGAAGCACCTTGCGGTAGTGAGCGGCCGCTTCACGGTAGCGCTTCAGCCGGAACATGAACTCTGCCAGCGAGCGGCGCGCGGACACGTTGTCGGATTCGAGCTCGAGCGCGTGGTCGTAATGCGTCATGGCTTTGTCGGTATGACCCTGAAAAGCCAACACGCTCGCTAAGCTCACGAGCGTGGGGACATGATCGCTGCGTCTCACCAACGATTCCTGGAAGTGGCTCACCGCTTTGTCGTACGCGCCTTCCCGGCCGAGCACGGCTGCAAGGCCAGCGTGTCCCGCTGCGTCATCGCCCTTGATCGCGAGCGCTGCCCTGTAATGTACCTTCGCCTCGGGATTCTTGTCCTGTTGCAGCAAGATGTCACCCAGGCGCACTCTCATCGCAGCATCGTCGGGTCTGAGCGCCACCAGGTGACGATAAATGGACTCCGCCTGCTTCAGGTCTCCCGCTTCCGCGAAATCTTCGGCGTGTCCCAACTGGGCGGTCGAGGACACGGATTCCCGCAACATTTGGATATGAAGGGGATCGGCAATCGGAATGGACGCGGCTGAGCTCATCACCCGTGCGGCGGCTTCGATGGCCCTATCGTTCTCGCCCAAACGCCGGTAGAGTCTCGCGAGAGCCGCGTAGATCGATCCCGCGTCCGGGCTCAGCTCGGATGCTCGCTCCAAGTGAGCGCGGGCTTTCTCGAGGTCGCCTTCGCCCATCGTCAATCGGCCGAGCGCGAGCTCCGCCGAGGAATCCCTCGGATCGAGCTCCAACGCACGAGTGTAGAGCGCCTTCGCCTCATCCATGGCGTCACTTTCTTCGAAGAGCTCGGCGCGCAGCACGAGAAGCGCCGGGTAGTCCGAGCGCACTTCGAGCGCGCGCGCGCTTTCCTCCATGGCGGCGGCGCGATCGAAATCGAGCAACGCATGCACCAAAAGGTAGTGCCAGCGAAAATCCGAGGGATCGAGCTCGAGAGCCTTCTGATAGCAAAGGGCCGCCTCCCGCTCGAGGCCATGCGCGTGGAACACGACGCCGAGATCACCCCAGGCCTCGTGAGAGCTCGGCGCGTTTTCAACGCTCTCGCGGAAATTTTGAATCTTATGAGCTACGTCGGGCTCCAACTGCGACCGATCCACGTCAGGAACCTCGGGCGCCTGCGGCGTAGCAAAGCGTATGACCGCCACGATGGCGAGTCCGACGACAACCAGCCCGGCGATTCTCGGAGCGTTTCTGGAGGTCGACCGCTCAGGCTGTTTGCGCTGGCTCCGCTTCATGGTCTCATATTGTCTTAGGCGTCTGGTCGAGCTGTCAACAAGGCACCAGGTTGACAGGACCAAGCGGGCGCAGGAAAATGCGAGGGTATTTTCCATGGCCTCTTGCGCGACGCAAGTGGCTGCAGTGCAAAGGCTTCGATGAAACAACGACTAGCGCTCCTCGTTTGTGCCAGCTACCTCTCAACCCCCGCGATTCCCAATGCCGACGCACAGGACCGCGCCTTTTTCACCGAAGTGACCGAAGAGGTCGGGCTCGACTTCGAGCAAGATCCGGGCACGGAGGGATATTACTGGGCTCCCGAGGTCATGGGCTCGGGAGGCGCTTTCTTCGATTTCGACGGCGATGGAGATCTCGACATCTACCTGCTCCAGGGCGGCCCGCTCCCCGAATCCAAGAGCACGAAGCGCCTTCCCAACAAGCTGTTTCGCCAAAACGACGACGGGTCTTTCGAAGACGTAACCGAAAGCTCGGGTTTGGGCAACACGGGCTACGGGACGGGTGTGGCCATCGGGGACGTCAACAACGATGGCCTCGTCGACGTCTATGTCGGGAACTACGGACCCGACGCCCTCTACCGCAATAAAGGCAACGGTACCTTCGAGGACGTCACCATGGCGTCGGGTATCGCAGACAATGCATGGACGGCCTCCGTCACATTTTGCGACTACGATGCCGACGGTTTCCTGGATCTCTACGTCTCGCGTTACGTCAAACACGACGCCACCAAGAAGTGCATCAGCCGTTCCGGCGCCCGGGACTATTGCAGCGCACAGAGCTTCGACTACGAGGGGGACACTCTCTATCGCAACGATGGTGACGGGACGTTCACGGACGTTTCCACGAAAACCGGCATCGCCACCGTCGAAGCCCCTGGGCTCGGAGTTCTTTGCCAGGATCTTACTGGCGATGGGTTGTTGGATTTCTACGTCGCCAATGACGGTGAAGCCAATCAGCTTTGGGAGAATGCCGGCGATGGAACGTTCAGAGACCAAGCAATCATCATGGGCGCGGCTCTCAACGCGTTTGGCCGTCCCGAGGCGAGCATGGGCGTCGCGGTCGGCGACGTGGATGGCGACGGCGATTTCGACCTGTTCATGACGCATTTGATCAACCAAACCAATACGCTCTATCTGAACGACGGCACTTGGGGCTTCGAGGACGTAACCTCTGCGCGCGGACTGGGAGCGTCGAGTCTGGAATATACGGGGTTCGGAACGGCTTTCGTGGACCTCGATTTGGACGGAGATTTGGACCTCGCCGTCGTGAACGGCCGCGTGGATCAGAATCCGCCGAACCCCGACGCAAAGCTCAGTGACTATTGGAACCTTTACGCGGAGCCTAATTTTCTTCTGGAAAATGATGGCAGCGGAAAATTCACCGAAGTTAGTGAAAAAGGTGGCCGGTTCACCTCCCTCGTCGAGGTCAGCCGAGGTCTCGTCCTCGGTGACATCGATCGTGATGGAGACTTCGACTTCCTCGTGACGAACCTCGCGGGACGGGCCCGTTTGTTTCGCAACGACGCTCCGAGGAAGGGCCGATACTTGATGGTGCGCGCCTACGATCCCGCTCTCAAGCGCGATGCGCACGGCGCCGTTGTCACGGTGAGCGCTTCAGGCAAGACCTATGTACGCATCGCCGATTCCGGCTATAGCTATCTGTCCGCCAACGAGCCGAGGGCGCATTTCGGAATTCCGGGCACGAGCCGCGCAGATTCGATTCGCGTGCGCTGGCCCGACGGATCGGAAGAAGTTTTTCCCGGCGTCGAGCTGGACCAAGCCGTGACGCTCGAAAAGGGCAAAGGCCGCAAAGTTGCCAAGCCCGGAAACTGAATGGCGTATTTTTCTCGCGAGAAGACACTGCCCTTCTTTCTGAGCTGTGTTTTCTTGCTCTTTCTCGAGGCCATGCCGCTTCGAGCGCAACCGAGTGACGGGCATGCGCGCATGCTCGAATTGCTGCGACAGATCATCGAGCATACTCCGAACGATAGCCTTTATCTTGGTGATGGGGAAGCCCGGGCGATGAGGGCTCGCGTCGAAGCGCTCGGGCCGGATGCTCCCGACTACGTTCAGTTCGAGGCGTATTTGAAGCTCGGTGAGGCGGAACAACATGTTGGTCGGGAACAGGCGGCCATCGACTACCTCGAGCGCGCTTACGCCCTGCTGCCGCAGCTCGAGAACGACTTGGCTCCAAATTGGATTGGGCGGCTGAAGTTCGCGCTCGGCGTGGCTCATTTTCGTTTCGGGGAGACTCAGAACTGCGCGCTGAACCACGCTCCAGAAAACTGCATTCTCCCGATTCGCGGCAGCGGCATACACGTCCTCGAGGAGCCATCCGAACGAGCGATCGAGTTTTTCACCGAAGTCTTACAGCACGACCCGCCCGGCTCGAAAGCGTATCTCACCGCGCAGTGGCTCTTGAACATCGCGTACATGACTCTTGGCCGCTACCCGGACGATGTACCCCATGAATACCTCTTTCCGCCGGATGTCTTCAGCTCCGACGAGCCTTTCCCTCGGTTCAAAAACATCGCGCACGAAGCAGGCATAGCAACCTTTTCCCTTTCCGGCGGCGTCGTTGTCGAGGACTTCGACGAGGACGGTTTCCTCGACCTGCTCGTCTCTTCCTACGACCCTTCGGAGCAACTCCGGTTGTTTCAGAACAACGAGGACAAGACGTTTACCGACGTAACGCTAAACGCTGGGATAACAGGTATTTACGGCGGCCTCAATATGGTGCAAGCCGACTACGACAACGACGGCGACATGGACGTTCTTGTCTTGCGCGGCGCGTGGCTCGGCCGAGGCGGGCAACATCCGAACTCGCTCCTCCGGAACAACGGCGATGGCACGTTCACCGACGTAACTTTCGAAGCGGGGCTCGGGGAAGTGCACTTGCCGACACAGACGGCATCATGGGCCGACTTCGACAACGACGGTGACGTGGACCTCTATATCGGGAACGAGACTAACCGCGGGCTCGCCGGTTTGTGTCAGTTATTCGAGAACCTCGGCAACGGTCGGTTCGCCGACGTCGCGCCCAGTGCGGGAGTAACCAACGGAAAGTTCACGAAAGCGGTTATCTGGGGTGACTATGACGGCGATCGCTACCCGGATTTGTTCGTGTCCAACGTCGATGGCGACAACCGCCTCTATCACAACAACCGCGACGGAACTTTCGACGACTTGGCGCTATCCCTCGGCGTAACCGGACCGAGCACGAGCTTTCCCGCGTGGTTTTGGGACTACGACAATGACGGCGTGTTGGATCTCTACGTGACCGGCTACGATGCGCTCGTGGATGACGTAGCGCGATCCTATCTCGGGGAGCCTTTCGCCGCGGAGCTGGCTCGTCTCTATCGCGGTGATGGCAAGGGTGGTTTCGTGGACATGACCTCCGCCACCGGGTTGACGCGGCCGAGCGCTCCCATGGGAGCCAACTTCGGTGACTTGAACGGCGATGGCTTCCTGGACTTCTATTTGGGAACCGGCTACACCGCGTATTTCGCGTTGATGCCCAACCTGATGTACCTCAACCTGGAAGGAAAGCGCTTTGCCGACGTCACGACCGCAGGTGGCTTCGGTCACCTACAGAAAGGGCACGGCATCGCCTTCGTCGACTTCGACAATGACGGCGATCAGGACGTCTTCGAGCAAATGGGGGGTGCACTGCCCGGCGACAAGTACTTCGACGTTCTCTACGAGAACCCCGGGTTCTCTAACCACTATCTCGCCGTCGAGCTCTTCGGCAGAGAGACGAACCGCGCGGCGATCGGTGTTCGCATCCGCGTGGACGTCGCCACCTCGAACGGGGGCCGCTCCATCTACAAGCACGTGAATAGCGGGGGCAGCTTCGGGGCCAACTCGATCCGCCGACAGCTCATCGGACTCGGGAACGCCGAGCGTATCGAACGGCTTACGATTTACTGGCCCACGACGGATCGTACACAGACCTTCGAAAACGTGCCGCTCGACCGAACGATCCAGATCGTGGAAAACCTCGATAGCCTATGGCTTCTTCCGTAGACGCGAACGAAGCTCACTCGAAGACGAACCACGCACCGGATTCGAGTATCACCAGCCTTCGGTCGAGTGGCACGTCGCGTAGTGTTTGACGGCGATCCGTCTTCGGCCAATAGATCTCGACCGCGATGATCTCTTCGGCTTTTCCGAGCCCGATCGTTTGCTCGAGCGGGTTAGCGCCGAAACTGCCACCGCTATTGACGTGCCGGTAGACACTTCTGATGTTACCTGCTTCACGAATCTCTACGCGGATGCGGGAACCGATCGCGGAGCGGTTCGTCTCTCGCCCAATGAGCCGGATCGCGAGCCAATGATTGCCGAAACCAGGGTTCTCATACAAAACGTCTTCGAAGCTATCCCCGGCAAGTGCGCCGCCCATTTGCTCGAAAACGTCCTGGTCACCATCCCCGTCGAAATCGACGAACGCGATGCCGTGACCTTTCTGTAAATGACCGAAACCACCAATGCTGGTGACGTCGAGGAAGCGCTCGCCGTCCCGGTTGAGGTACATGACGTTGGGCATCAACTCCTCGTAGTCGGGGTAGCCGGTCCCAAGGTAGAAGTCGAGGTAACCGTCATTGTCGAGGTCACCGAAGTTGGCGCCCATGGGAGCCGTCGGGCGGGTAAGCCCGGTCTTCGTCGCCACATTGTCGAAACCGCCACGCCCATCGCCTCGATAGAGCGCGGCCATCTCGATGTCGAGCGGTAGATTCAGATAGGATGCTGCGATGTGGGTAATGTCGGCGCTATACGCCGAAACGAAGAGGTCCAAATGACCGTCATTGTCGAAATCCCAAAACCACGCCGGGAAGCTCGCGCGCGGATCGGTGACGCCGAGCTCGGCCGCTTTGTCGGTGAACGTCCCATCGCCGTTGTTCTGGTAGAGACGATTGGCGCCGCGGAGGTTCGAGACAAATAGGTCCGGCCAGCGATCGGCGTTGTAGTCACCCCAGGTCACCGCTTTGGTAAAGCGGAGATTCGTGACCGCGGCTCGCGCAGCTACGTTCTCAAAAGTACCGTCCCCGTTATTGTGAAAAAGTTGAGCAGGCGCTCGCAGTGCCTTCGTCGTCTCGTTGCCGATGTAGAGATCGAGATGGCCGTCGAGGTCATAGTCGGCCCAGGCAGCCGTCTGTGTCGGATAGTGAAGCTCTCCCACGCCCGTCTCGAAGGTCACATGAGAGTGTGCCATCACCGTTGTTCCGAAGGAGCGAGTTCGGATGCCGCCCCGCATCCCCGAGCCACGCGCCACGCAGCACGAGAACGTCTACGTCACCATCGTTGTCGTAATCGCCCTGAACCATGTTCAGACCGGGCCGGTAAGCCCGAGAAGACCAGCCTGTTCGGTTCGCTCGTCAAACCCCCGTGAGCGCCGTTTGAGGAACAAGCGAAGCTGGCTCGTGGGGTGATAGCTCGAGACCAAGAGGTCGATTTGGTTATCGCCGTCGAAATCATCTGCGACCACGCTTCCGGAAAGCGTGAAGCTCGAAAGGCCGAGCTCCTGGGAAACGTTCGTGAACGTCGGAACGAAGGCGTCGGACGCGAACGCCGCTGTGGCGGGATCAAGTAGGGCTCGGGCATACCGTCCGGATATTTGCCGAGCGTCATGTAGGCGATATTGAGGAGCCAACGAGCCGCTAGGTGGAGCGGGGACGTCTCCGGAGCTCCCGCGAGCACCTCGACAACATCTCGCTCGCCTTCGTCGAACCCTCGCGGCGGCTATGCTGCGCGCCGTCCGATATCGGTAAGATACACCTGTCGGGTGAGGACCCATGGGCGCAGTTCTCGGTCTCACCCCGGCGCAGGTAGGCGACGCCTAGACGGTAGATCACGTGAAGCTTCCACTCGCCGCGCGCCAAATCGCCGCCAGCTTTGTCCATGAGCTCATACGCCGCGGTCAGATGGGCGATGGCCTCGCGCTCCCGACCCAGCCGAAGCTCCGCTTCTCCCAGTTGATACCGAAGCTCCAACTCGAAAATTGGCTCCGTCGCCGGGTCGAGGTGCGCTAGGCGGGCCCGGAGACGCCTCACCTCCCTGTCGGACAAGTCACCGTGCTCGTACGGAGTACGGGCTTCGACTTCGCGAAGAAGCTCCAACATATTTCGGTGTCCCGCAGAGGTCGATTGGGGCTCCGCAATACCTGCGCGGAACCCGAACGCCAGCGCCAACAACAACGTGACGTGGGTGGCATGAAGCGCTGGCATGGTGTTTTCGCGGTGCTCTTCCGCAAGTATACTTGCGCCGCTCACCAAAAAAAAGGGCGGGCCGTGATGGCCCGCCCTCGATTCAAGAGAATCTTTTAGAACAGGTACTTGAACATGATCTGGAGCACCCGAGGGTAACCACCCTGGCCGGTAATCACACCAAAGTTGCTTACGCCAACGCTCGAGCGCGGTCCGTTCCAGTTCGGCTGGTTGAAGAAGTTGACGAACTCGATGCGGATACTGAAGTTCTGGTTGCCTCCAACGCGCGTCATCTTCTCGAACGACAAGTCCCAGTTGAACAGCCACGGGCTCCGGAGGGACGCATCCGTGAACGGCGTGTTGCCGATCTGGCCGACTTCCGTAACCTGCGTGAATGCCGCCGGATTGATGTAGTTGTCCGCGCGGTCTGCCGTGCTTCCAGACGTGTTCGGATCCGTGCCCGTGGTATTCGGACGCTGGTGGTCGTAGCCGATGGCGCCACCCCAGTTGCTCGACTGCTTGATGGCGAGCGGGAAGCCTTCACGCATGATCGTCGTCATGGCCACGGACCAGCCACCCAGGAGGGCCTCAGCGGCGCCGCCGTCGGGGCTCGGGAAGCGGTACAGGCCACTCAGGTTTAACCAGTGCCGCGAGCTCAACAGCGCGGGACCGAAATCCGCGTCTATACGGTTGGTCACGAAGACCGTACTCTCTTCGTCGCTCAGGCGGTTGGCACTCTCATAGATGTTGTCGCGCTGATTGCTGAAGGTGTAGTTGAACTTGGCACCCCAGGCACCCCGGAAGCGTTTCTCCAACTCGAGCTTGACTGCGTCGTAGCGCGATCGCCCCGAAGAGACTCGCCTGGCGGTAACGCCCTGGAACTGCGGGAACGGCCGCGCGAGCTGCCCTAGGCTGATCGTATCGTTGTCGTTCCCGAGCCCTTGTCCTTGGAATGGGTTCGGGACTTGGGTGCCGATCGCGTCGCCCAGCGCAGTCGCGCCTGCAGGAGCGAGCTGGTTCATTTGAGTGCCCGAGTCGTTCGTCCCGCCGATCGCCAGATCCGAGCCCTTGCTGCCCATATAGCCGACGGTAACGACCATATTGTTGGCAAATTCCTTCTGTAGGTCGAGTGACCACGTCTGGAATTTGGGATGGTTGCGGAACTGGTCGATGTAATTCACGTTCTGGCCCACGTTCTGGAGCCGTCCCAGTGTGTTGCCGACCGGTTGGTTCACACCCGTTGGGAACGGATTCGACAGCGTGCCGGCCCCGCCCCTCTCGAAGTTGTTGTAGGTCGTTACAGCGCTGAACCCAAGGTTCGCATGGTTGGCCGTGCTCGGACCACCGCCGGTGAGAGGCGACCAGAAGATGCCGTAGCCACCGCGAAGGACGACCGAGTCGTTGACCGAATAGGCAAAGCCGGCCCGTGGACCAACCTTGATGCCCGGGGGGTTACCAGTGCGCGTGGCCTGCCCGTCGACGCCGGCGTAGAGGAGGCCACCAGTCAAATTGCCAGTCGGGTTGATCGGGTACGGGTTGTCGAAATCCCAAGCCGTGATGATCTGGTTGTTGACCTCGCCCATGCCCGTCTCGTGCTCGAACCGGATACCGAGGTTGAGAACGAGATTATCGTTGACGCGCCAGTCGTCCTGGACGAAACCGGCACCGTACAAGATGTCGTTCGTGTTCTGGCTGGCGATCGTGGCGTCACCGGTATTGGGAAGTCCGAGCAGCATCGAGGCGATGGAGTTACCGTCGCTACCGGGTCCCTCGGTGAATCGCGGGATGAAGTTGAAATTCATCGCGGCCGGGCGGTTCCAGTCGATCGAGTACTGGCGGAACACACCACCAAACTTCAGCGTGTGCGACCCGACGAAACTCGAGTAGACACTGCTGATCTCTTTGGTTTCGTGGACACGGTTGTTGTTGTCCCAGCTGCCATGCGTGTCGCCGCCGTCTCCGTAATTAGTCGCGCCGATATCCGGAAACTGCTGAATGCCGATCGCCTCCATCGTGGGACCATCGAAGCCGAGCGCGGTGGCGTCCGCGGACGTGAACTCGGGCTCCACGACCGTGTCGTAAAAGCGCGAGTAACCGACCCGGAACGTGAGCACGGACGTGTCACCAAGGATGTGCGTGCTGTTGATGGCCACGAGATTGACGTTGCGGAAAAGAGTGGCGGACCCGGTGTCGTATACCGGCTGATTGCCGTCGAACACGGCCTGGTAGTAAGGATCGGCCGGCTCTGAGGACTTGTAGAACATGTAGGTGCCGGTCAACTGCCAGTTATCGGTCATCGACGAGTTGATGTTACCGCTCGCCTGCCACGCTTTGTTGTCGAGAATCGCGGTGATGGTGCATTGGTTGCCCACGCCTGCCAGGACCCTGCCACCCTGGGGGAGGCAGGTATCGCCGACATCGGCGAGGATCCCGGCTAGGTTGGAGCCGGTCTGGTCAATGCGATTCGCGGGAATGACACCATTGGGGAACGCTGCTCCAGATAGCGGGTCATAAATCGGAAAGCCCAGAGCCGAGAAGTCGCCGGCCGCCATGGCCTGCGTCGGAAAGTTGAGATCGCTCACACGGGAGCTCTTGTTCTTGTAGCCCTCGGTTGCCGCCCAGAAGAAAACCCTGTCACGGACGATCGGACCACCGAACGAACCGCCCCAAAGATGGTACGGCTCGATCGAAGCGTCCTGCCCGGCGCGATCCTCGAACCACGTCGGCGAGCGGCCCCAAGTAGGACGGTTCTGATAGAGGGCCGAGCCAGCCCAGTTGTTGGAACCGCTCTTGTGAACGGAGTTGAACACACCACCCGAAGTACGACCCATTTCAGAGTCGTACGTGGCGATCTGGACTTTCATTTCCTCGAGCGACTCGAAGCTGGGGTTGATCACGCCGCGGTTGACGAAATCGGTCATGACGACGCCGTCCATGGTGTAGTTGTTGCCGCGCTGCGGACCGCCACCGAGAGAAAGGAGCGATGCGTTCGACTGATCCTGCATGCGAACGAATACCGGATCTCCGGCGTGAACGACGTTCGGCGTCGTCACGGCCATGATGAACACGTTCCGACCCGGCGTAGGCAGGATTTCCATCTGCGCCTTGTCGATGGCCGAAGCGATGGAGGCATTGGCCGTTTCGATGAGTGGTGTCTCACCCGTTACCGTTACCGATTCAGCGATGCCGCCGACCGCTAGCGAGACGTCTTGCACGAGTTGCGAAGCCACGCCAATCTCGAGGGCTTCCCGCGTATAGGGCGCAAACCCTGCGAGCTCAACCCCAAGATTGTAGCGGCCGGGCGCCACGGCCGCGAAGACGTATTCTCCGCGATCGTTCGTAACCGACGTACGAGCTACACCGGTATCGACGTTGGTCAGGGTCACAGTGGTCCCTGGAAGCACACCGCCATCGGTGTCCTGCACTGCTCCTCGCACGCCGCCTGTAAACGTCTGAGCTGACGCAAAAGCGGGTACCAGCAGCAGGAAACTAATGAGAACGTAGATAAAGGCTCTCATGCAAATCCCTCCTGTAATTGAAAATGAAGCCAGTGGTGGGACGCGAAACCAGTCCCCCAGAATTGAGGTTTGGCATCGCAAAAAATCGGAAGAAGGAGCCCCAGCCCCACCCGTTCGTACCTCGACACAGCATGACTGGTATAGCTCCTGTCTGTCTCCATCGAGTACTCTCAGGTCTCCCTTAGGCATTAAGACCGGCAGTGAGCTTAGTAATTCACTAACCGGCTGTCAACCTTATCAACGAATAGCAAATCTCGCGCCAAGTTACCTGCGGTCGCGTACGGCGCATGGGTCGGACACAACCTCTTACTTAACAAACACTTAACATTAAACCCACGAGAGGCGAAGCCAGGCTTCGCCTGCCGTTAATCCAATTGTTTGAATAGTCGTACGACGGGCCGGATCCGAAACCGAACACGAGACGGCCCTGTAATATTCACTGCGACAAGGACTTACTGCTTTTCCCATGCATCCATGAGGCCCTGAGCCTCGCCTCCAGGGGCCCAAATCACGAGCGCTTTGACGGGCTCATCGCCGGGAACGATGTGATTCACTTCATCCGGCGGGCGCACGAAACCGAGCATGCCCGGTTTGAGCAGATGGCTCACGCCATTGACGACGTGCTCGAGCTCACCCGAGAGGATGTAAAACACCTCGGTCGAGCCGTGAGGGTGATTTCCGGAGTTCGTACCCGGCGGAAAAGTAATTTCCCCTATCTCGACCTCACCGCCCCCAAGATTCCTCGAATCGAGCAGCATCTTCAGAGTGGTGCCGCTCGTGGGGCTCAGATAGACCTCGTCCTGAAGCATCATTCTTTGGGTCGAAACCGCCGCCCCAAGGGACACACCTATGCCAAAGACGACCGTGAACAACAAAATAAGCTTGATGCGTCGCATCCGATCTCCTCCTTCGGTTATGACGGAAGCACCTCGAGGTGTTCTCGCTCCTCGCGTGAGCCCCGCGTCAGAGCGTGGGGTGTTTCTGATGGTGGTCCGTCTTCGATTGATATGCATGAGCCAGCAATAAAATCTCGGCCTCGCCGAAAAGCTTTCCCGTGAATCTCAAGCTCGTGGGTGTGCCTTCGAAGAAACCGCCCGGCACGCTTACCTCGGGATGGCCGGTCAAATTCGTCAGGCCCAGGTTGCTCCCGATGAAAGCGTCCAAGTCGCCCAGGGCCTCGTCGACCTGTTCCATGATGCGCATCCGCAGACGATTCGCTTGGATGTACTCGACCGCGGGAACGAAGCGCGCCGAGCGAAAGCTTTCTGGCCACCGGCTTTCTTCGGGAGGGGCCTTCATGCTGTCGAGATCGCCTTCGAGCGTCAGGTCGTCGAAAGCCGCGGCGGATTCGGTGGTGAGGATGAAACCGATGGCGTCGGAAGGTACGTCGGGGAGATCGAAGGGCTCGAGCTCGACACCCAGCGACCGGATCACATCGAGCGCTTCGCGGTTGTTTCTTTGGGTCGCTCGCTGCCGTGCGACGCGATCGGCGTTTTCGGGGTCGTCTTCGATCTCGTCGAAAGCCGAACGCAAGTAACCGACGCGAAGCTCGCGTACGTCGCGCCCTCCGTCCCAGACGAACGGGACGTCGAACAGCGTATTGTCTTTTCCGTCCGGCCCCCGAATCGCGTCGAAAACGAGCGCGCAGTCCTCGGCGGAGCGGCACATGGGGCCAATCTTGTCCATCGACCACGACAGCGCCATCGCCCCGTAGCGGCTCACGCGACCGTAAGTCGGTCTCAGTCCGGCCACGCCGTTGCGGGTCGCGGGCGAGATGATCGAGCCGCGCGTCTCGGTGCCGATGGCAAAGCCGACGAGCCCGGCGGCGGTCGCTGAGCCCGGCCCCGCGGACGAGCCGCTCGAGCCTTGCTCCGTGTTCCACGGGTTGCGCGTGCGCGCGCCGAACCAGCGATCGCCGGAAGCAAGGGCCCCCATCGAAAGCTTCGCCACGAGCACCGCGCCCGCTTCGGTGAGCCGGGTGTAAACGGTCGCGTCGGTGTCGATCCTTTGCTCTTTATAAGGTGTGGCGCCCCACGTCGTCTTCGTGCCGCGCACGGCCAGAAGATCTTTCGCGCCCCACGGGATGCCGTGGAGCGGTCCGCGATAAGTGCCCGCGGCGATCTCTTCGTCGGCGCGCTTCGCCTGCGCCGTCGCGATGTCTTCGGTCAGGCTAATGACACAGTGAAGCACCGGGTCATATTTTTTTAAACGCGCGAGATAGAGCTTCGTGAGCTCTGTCGGTTTGACGTCACGCCTCGCAACGAGCCGCCCGAGATGGGTCGCCGGCAAAAAAGCCAGCTCTTCATCCGTCGACGGCATCGAGACATTGACGTCGCTCGGCGCCATCGAGCTCTCGCCTTTCGGGATCGCCTTTCCCGGCGGAACGGGATTGAACACGAGCGCCGGGGCGGTGTCGTTTCCGAGACCGGCAGCGCGGATCGCCTCGAACCCTTTCAAGGGGCTTCGCTCACCGTTGAGCCTTTCGAGAAGCGCTTCCTGCTCGGCCGGCGTGAAGCTGAGGCCCGCGATCTTCTGTGCCGCGTCGATCATCTCGACCGTCACGGTCGGGGCATCGTTCGCGATGGCCGCAAGAGCTCCCGGCATCAAGGTGGTCCCGAGACCAAGAGAAGAAAAACAAGCGACGAATCGTCGGCGGTTCATTTCTGTAGTCATAGTCTCTGCCTCGCGACGAGGAGTCTATCACCGGTACCATCCGTCTCTTCCTGCTAACATGCCCGCTTCTTGACCGATACCACACACCCCTTTCGTGCCCACCCGGCAGGAGCGCCGCGCAGCGCAGTCTGTAGTACGATGAAATCGATATGGACACCGAGAATATGCGGGCGCGCGTCGCGAGCTACTTCGCGCAAGCTCCCTCGGCAATCGTCGCTGTCTACCTCTTTGGGAGTTTCGGCCGTGGAACTTCTGGCGAGCACAGCGATGTCGACATCGCGGTCCTCTTCAGGAAAGCGCCCGAGCGTGCCCTCGACGGACCTCGATTTCGCGTTCAGGGCGAGCTCGAGAAGCTGCTCCGCCGACATGTCGATGTCATCGTTCTGAACGATGCCTCTCCGGATTTAAGCCATCGCGTTTTACGCGACGGAGCGCTCATCCTGGACCGCGATCGAACCTTTCGCCTTCGTTTCGAGGTCAAGAGGCGGAACGAGTACTTGGACTTCTTGCCTGTGCTTCAGCGCTACCGTCGTTATCCGAGAGCTCGGGTGGTGCAGTGACGGATCCTGAGCTCGTCGCGAAGAAGCTCGCACGCGTCGAGACTTCGGTCCGGGAGCTTCAAACGCTCGCTCGACCGGAGAAGATCGAGAGCGACATCCGGGAGCAGCGTTTCGTCGAGCACACGCTCCAGATCGCGATCCAAGCCTCACTCGATGCCGCCTCCCACGTGATTTCCGACGATCGCCTGGGAGAGCCTTCGACTTACCGGGAGCTCTTCGACTTACTCGAAAAGGCCGAGTACATTCCCAGCGAGCTTGCACGAGAGCTCGAGAAGATGGCCGGATTTCGAAACGTTCTCGTGCACGGCTACGATGATGTCGACCTCGCCATCGTGCGTGACATCGTCGAGAATCATCTCTCGGACCTACTGAAGTTCGTCGAGTGTGTCCGCGACCGGCTGCCCTAATCACCGGTCTTTTCCTGCTAACATTCCCGCTTCTTGATCGACACCACACACCGCTTTCGCGCCACCGCGGCCCTCTTCGCAGGCGTGGGGCTCTCGGCGACGGGTTTCATCACGCTCATCACGGTGACGCCTCTCGTCGCTGAAGATCTTCTCGGAAGCGCGCGCTGGAGTGGGCTTCCGACCGCGCTCGCCATCATCGGGACGGCCGTCGGAACGAGTTGGCTGTCCTTCGTCATGTCCCGGCATGGCCGGCGCCGCGGTCTTTTGCTCGGCTACTTCACGGCGATGGCGGGCTCGACGGTGGCCGCGTTGGCCGTGGGCGCATCGATCTTCCCTCTTTTGGCGCTCTCCTTATTCGTCCTCGGCGCCGGCTATGGAGCGAGCCGATTGTCGCGCTACGCAGCCGCGGATTTCTACGAGCCGGAGCGTCAAGCTCGTGCCATCGGCTGGGTAGTCTGGGCCGGAACGGTAGGCTCGGTGCTCGGCCCCATACTACTCGAGCCGTCGCACACGCTCAGCAGCACGCTCGGCTTTCCGAGCATCGTCGGGCCCTTTCTCGTAGCCGCCCTCGCCATGGGCTCCGCCGGCTTCGTTCTGCTCGTCGCGTTCCCCGGCGGCTCCCCGACCGAGGCCACCCAGAAGGCGGGCAGCTCACTTCCACTCCACCACTTACGTCACGCAAAAGGCCAAGTCGCTCTCGCCGCACTCGTGATCGGCCAAGTCGTCATGATCCTCATCATGGCGATGACACCCGTTCACTTGAGGAGCGCGGGTGGCGGGCTTCAGTCGATCGGCCTCGTCATCGCCGCGCACACTTTCGGGATGTACGCGCTCTCTCCGCTCTCCGGCTATTTGAGCGATCACTTCGGACGTCGCCCTGTAATTCTGTTTGGGGGCGCCCTGCTCGTCTCCGCTGGGCTGGTGTCCTCAGGCGCGGGCAGTGATACTACGCAGCTTGCGCTCGGTTTGTTTCTGCTCGGCTGGGGCTGGAACCTCAGCTTCGTTTCCGGGAGCGCCCTTCTCACCGAGGCCGTGCCCAGCGAAAATCGCATGCGCCTCCAAGGGTTCGCCGACTCGGTGGTCTGGGCGAGCGCCGCCGCCGCAGGTCTGAGCTCGGGCGTGCTGCTCGAATCCGTGGGCTTCGCGACGCTTTGTCGCATTGGCGCCCTACTCGCGCTCGCGCCAGCCGCGGTGTTAGCGCTCAGGAGGTGGTAGTGGCGGGCTCGGCGTTCGACGAAGTCCACGCGATCGTCCGCCGCATCCCGCGCGGCCGCGTGATGAACTACGGACAGATTGCGGAGCTACTGAGTCGCACGCTCTCCGCCCGCGCGGTCGGCTGGGCGATGCAAGATTGCCCAGAAGGCGTACCCTGGCAGCGCGTTGTTAATGCTGCCGGCGGCATCTCGACGGAGCATCTCGTCGATCCTCCCGATTTGCAGCGACGCTTGCTCGAGAGCGAGGGGGTTCGCTTCAGCGACGACGGCAAGCTTTCGATGGCGCGCTACCGCTTCACACCGACGAAGACGACCAGGAAGAAGTAGTAGTTCGTGTCAGGCCGTGCTTCGGATTGCCGGAGATGCCTAGAATACGGCTTTCACCCTGACCTTGGGGTTGACAAAAACCCTTATTTGGCTAATTTGTACAAAATGACCAACACAACAAAGTACAAGGTCCTGAGTGCGGCGGAGGCCAAACTCCACTTCGCAGAATCTTTGCGCATCGTGGACAAAGGGAACGTGATTGTAATCACTCGCTACGGCAAGCGGGTGGCGGCACTTGTAGGTCCGGAGGACCTCGCACAACTCGAGAAACTCAAGTCCCAGGTGCCACAGGAAGGTTTGGCGCAGCTCGTCCATCGATGGAAGGACGCTCGAGAGCTTTCCAAAGCCTTGGACGAAGTCGCCAGCAATTGCACCAAGGGCAGAGTAGCCCCTCAACTGGACTGATCCGCTGTGCCTGTTCGACACGAATGCTATATCGGAGGCCTGAGGCCTCGCCCGTCACCTGGATCCAGTCTTTGGCCCCGGGGGCGAGAGCCCGTTCACCAGTATCATCGTTATAAGCTCCTCGAGAACCTCGTAGTGGGAAATCGTTCGCGCCACCACGCCCTACTCGGTTTATTCGCGAACGGCGGGCCTTGCTAGCGCTAGCGCCTGACCGCCGTGATCTCTTTGATCTGCTCGCGGATCGCTGGGGCCTTTCCCGCCTCTTCGAGGCGGGCCCACAAAACCGCGACCGTGTCGCGATCGATGAGGCCGGGTGGCGATCCGGATTCGGACGTCGTGAGTCCCTCCGCTTTGCGGAAGACGTCCACGGCCGTGACGAGCTCTTCCGTATAGATGGAGGCTCCGTTCTCGCTCGCTAGCTTGGACTGGCCCGCGCGAAAGTAGCCGAGCGCGTGAAGCATGATTTTGAGCTGCACGACGTCGCGGCCCGAATATTGCTGCAGCGTTCGAAAACCAAGCGTCTGCCCGATCGTGTCGTAGATACGCCGAAGCTCGGCAACAGGCGTTTCGTTCTCGCAGACGTTCACGTGTGTCGAGACCCGATCGGGTCGGCGCGAATGCCCTTCACGCGGGTCCGCGACGATGACGGCCGCGGATTGGGTTCGGCCTTTGCGGGCATCGCCGCCGGTCGCTTGGCCCGCTTCGAGTGCTGCGATGAGGCGGTCGGCGAGGTGCCGGCCGCTGCCTTCGGTCGACTCGAAGGAGCGCGCGAGAGCCTCAACGACTTCAGGTCCTACGAGCGAGTTTCCCTGCGCGGCGTAGTTCCGGCCCGCGAGCTCACCCGACCAGGAGCGCGTTTCGTCGCCCGTATGTTGCGCCGTGCCGCCTTTCAAACCGATGGCACCAATCTGACGATGCGCGGCCCGCTCGTCATGAGCGAGGGTGCGGCTGAGCGCTTCCTCCGCACTGTGGCCCGCCGCGAGCAAATCGAGGATCTCGTTTCCGTACTCGGTCCGCGTGCTCGCTTGCGTCGCGACCGCGCCAACGCCTGCGCGCACCCAGGGGACCCCGTTGCCGACACACGGGTTCCGCGTCGTGACGGCAACGCCAGATTCACCCGTTATCGGATCGATCGCGGCGATCGAGAAGGTGTGAAAGACGAGGTCCTCACCCGGCGCGGGCCACGCCGCTGGCTCCTGCGGCTTGGCTTCGATGGCAACCCAGAGAGAAACGAGAAAGGCAAAGGCGGCGCGCTTCGACATAGGGCGCCAAGGTTATTACGGCCGACGTCCATCCGGCAAGAAGTGTTTCTCAGAAATCCGAGGGAGGTTCGTCTTGGAGCTCGGCGAGAAGCGCCGTCGCCTCTTCCGAGCGATCTTTGGCAACGTCGAGGCGCACCTTCCCCAGGAACGGATTGCCGGAGAATACGGCGCCAGCGTGCTCTCCTATGGCGACGTATTCGATGCCGGCGCCATCGAGAACCGATTTCGCGATGGCGAGGAGAGCCGGGTTCGCAGAGTCGAAAATGTTGACGAGCTCGATATCGTTGTTGTCAGGCATGGCCTCTCACGTCAGTGTTGTCGAATAAGCGGCCCCCACCCGCGGGCGTTCGGCGGGAGGCCCACCCTTGATGGGGATCGCCACGGTAAAGGTCGAGCCCTTTCCGAGCTCGCTCGTCACCGTGAGCCGCCCGCCATGGTTCTGCACGATGCGGTAGCAGATCGATAAGCCAAGGCCTGTCCCCACACCGACACCCTTGGTCGTGTAACCGGGGTCAAAAATACGGGCGAGATCCTCTTGCGCGATGCCGGCTCCGTCGTCGGAAATGCGCACGATGGCCTCGTCGCCGTCGCGAAGCGTCTCGATCCGAATCTGGCCGCGATCGTCGATAGCCTGAATGGCATTGACGATGAGATTCATGAAGACTTGATTGAGCTGTCCCGCATAACCGTTCACGTGCGGGATGTCGCCGTAGACTTTGTCGACCGAGATGCGATTTCTCGTTTTGTGCTCGACGAGAGCGAGCGTCTCTTCGAGCCCTTGGATGAAGTCGATGCTCTGCCACTCCGACTGATCGAGGCGCGCGAACTTCCTGAGATTCGAGACGATGTGAATGATGCGGCGAGACGCCGTCTCGTTGACGGCGTTCATCTCACGCAGCACGGCGATGGAGCTCGAGATCGATTCTAGCTCGGGAGCGGTCAAGCTCTCACCGGAGGCCAGGCGGTCACCCACGCGCGCGAGCGCTTTTCCTTCCGTCTGCGTATTGCTGTGGATGGCTCCGAGCGGAGTGTTGAGCTCGTGGGCAATGCCGGCGACGAGCTGTCCGAGCGACGCCATTTTCTCGGACTGGATCAGCTGGAGCTGCGTCTCTGATAGCTCCCGGAAATCGACGAAGCGCTGGAAGGCCACCGAGATCGCATCGGCGAACTCGGTCAGCGTGGTCACGTGCTCTTCCGTCGGCTCGTCCGCCTGCGAGCTAGAGGCAAAGAGGACCCCGTGCGAGAACGGCACGGCGACGAGCCAGCGCCACTCGAGGTGCCCGCCCTCTTCCGCAAAGTCAGTCCCGTCGAACCGGAGGGTCTCGACCCGTTGCTCTTTCCACGCATCGATGAGCTGCTGGACCTGCGGCGTGTCGTTGACCGAGAGGTCCTTTGTGACTAGCCCCCCGCCCTCCGTCGCGCTATAAGTCTGCACCTTGTCGTCGTCCTTATTAATGATGGCGATGCCGCAGACCGAAAAGCGAAGCCCGAGCCGCCGGAGCTCGTCCTGCAAGACGTCGATGGCGAGCGCGAGGTCCTCCGGCTTCTTCATCAAGAAGACTTGTCTCACCACCTTGGCGACCGAGCGGCCTCGGCGGAGCTCGCGGTTTTGCTCGTGGAGCGTCAATCTCTCGAGAGCATCGAACAAGTCCTGTGGCGTCATACGCATATGGCCGAACTCGGCGTAGTAAACCCAGCGCACGATCCCGTATTTGTCAACGAGGATGCCCGTCGGAAACGCGACATCTTTTCCGGGACCGCCGCCCCGATGGCGGATGTCGAGCTTGTCGATGAGCTCGCCGTTCTCGTCGGAGAGAAAGGTGAAATCGGCCCCGATCTTCCGGCGGAAAGCTTCCGAGATCGCAGGAGGATCGACGCTGATAGCGAAAATCCGCGCGTCGGCATCCGCGACCCGCTCTTGAAATTTTTGGAGCTGCCCGAGCTCACTCGTGCAGAACGGTCACCAAGGGCCCCGGTAGAAGAGGTAGAGCGCTGTTTTACCGTCGAGCCCCTGGAGGCTTTTCGAGTCGAAGGTCCCGCCGCGGGAATCCTGGAGCGTAAAGCTTGGAAACGGCTCGCCGAGCTTCAAGCTCGTCTCTCCGCGCGAGAATCGCGCACCGATGCTGATGTACCATGTAAGGCCGGCAAGCGTCACGAGCTCGACGAGGAAGAGAACCCAATGAACGACGTTTGGCCTCGTCAGCACGGTAGCAAAGCCGATGGCCGCGCTCGCCCCGACGAGCGCGAATTGCTCGAACGGATAGCGGCGATATTTGCCGTGCCTCAGCGTCCACTGGAAGAGAACGCCGCTCAGAAAGAGGAGAGCGATGCCTGTGAGAGCCAGCATGTCGTTGGTCGTCTATCAGTACCTTCATACTAGCGCAGTTCTTCAGGGCAGAACCTTGCCAGCACGGCCTCATTTGGCGGGACGGCGAAAAGCGACGTGACGAACACCATAGCGAGAAAACCCATCACGAATAGCCCGCACGGACAGACGATCGTGGAAGCTGTAATGTCGCACGATGTCGTTCGTAACATCGAGCCCTTCGCTCGTCCTCAGTTTTCGGTACATGAAGTGCCCCGATCGAGCATCCCTCCGCGGGAGGTCGTCGATGGTGACGGGATTCTTCGCTTTTGAGCCGCTCGACTCGCGAGTGCGCTTTTCTAGCCTAGCGTTCGAAGGTCAGAGTGGCCCGTCGATCGCCGTAGTGGATGGAGAGCTCGATCGTTTTGTCCCCCTCGCGCAGGGCGAGCGTGAGACGCTCGGCGACGGAGTCGACCTTCTCGAAGCGTGCGGGCTCCTCGAAGAGCTTCTGCCCCGGCGGCGGCTCGGCGACGACGTTCACGTTCACGAACAAATCACGCATGTCGATCACCCGTACCTCCAGCGTCATGGGGCTGTCGCCTCTCGCCGGATTGAGGACCAGAAGGTTGCCTCCCGAGATCCGCTTCCCATCCAGCATGATCGGCTTTTCGGGATATAAACGCGCGATCGCCCAGCTGCGCTTCGCTTCGGGCATGGCGCCGCCCTTTTCAAAAGCTTCGAAAGCCTCCTCGTCCCATTT
>Ga0114950_10000681_pt1 | contig 24037 bp, 25 predicted proteins | sample N075metaG_FD_83503 | JGI IMG/M metagenome (GOLD analysis project Ga0114950, IMG submission 83503) | Deep subsurface microbial communities from Kermadec Trench to uncover new lineages of life (NeLLi) - N075 metaG | ecosystem: Environmental > Aquatic > Marine > Ocean trench > Sediment | place... | reverse complement strand
TTTGGCCTCCATGTACGCGGCAGCGGTGCCATGCCAGTCGAGGTGATCGGGGGCAATGTTGAGGATGGCGGCGACCTTGGGATGGAAGGTGTCGATGTAGCGAAGCTGGAAGCTCGAGGCTTCGATGACGACGACCTCGTGGTCACCGTCGACGATGCTGCTCACCGGGGTCCCGATGTTGCCTGCGGATACGGCACCGACACCGCTCTCGGTCAGCATGGAGGTCGTCATCGCCGTCACCGTCGTTTTCCCGTTCGTCCCCGTCACCGCCACATACGGCGCCCCCAGATGCCTGGCTCCGAATTCGAGCTCGCTCCACACGACGATGTTGGCCGCTGCGGAGTCGACCAGCGGTGGCGCATGCTCCGGAACGCCCGGCGAGGTGACAACTGCATCGACCCCACGCAACTGCGTCCGATCCCAGGCACCCGTCACCACCGCGAACCCTTCGCTCCGCAGTCCAGCTGCCGCCTTCTCGGATTGGTCGTAGACGCTAACGGTATGCCCGCGGTCCCTAGCCAGGCGGGCCGCAGCCGTACCGCTCACCGCAGCGCCGATGACAAGCATGTTCACAGTCCGGCTCCCGTGGCGGTTGATGCCACAAAGTCGGCGTAGAAGATCCCGATGCCGAGGGCAACCAGGATCCCGGCGATGATCCACAGCCGAATGATCACGACGGTTTCGGGCCAACCCTTCAACTCGTAGTGGTGATGGAACGGCGCCATACGGAAGATTCGCTTCCCGAATACGCGAAAGGCGAATACCTGCCCGATGACCGACATGGTCTCCATCACGTACAGGCCACCGAGGATGATGAGGAGCAACTGGGTGTTGGTGAGCAGTGCCAACGCGGCGAGCGCACCTCCGACTGCCTGGGACCCGGTGTCACCCATGAAGATCTGGGCAGGGGCGGCGTTCCACCACAGGAAGGCGAGCACAGCACCCACCAGTGCGGCGCCGAACCGGCCGAGATCGAGCGCACCGTTCGGGTCGACTCCGTAGAAGGCGATGTTGCGGAACTGCCAGAACGCGATCAACACGTACGCCCCGAACACCAGGGCGCTCGATCCGGCGACGAGGCCGTCGAGCCCGTCCGTCAGGTTCACTGCGTTGGCCGCCGCGGTGAGCATGAGCAGGACCAGCACGAAGTACAGAACGGGACCGATGTCGATCCCAAGGGGTCGGACGAACGACAGCTCGGTGGATGCCCCGAACAGTTGAGCTACCCAGGCAAAGATCCCGGCGACGACGAGCTGGCCAAGGAACTTCCATCGTTTGGAGAGACCCTGGTTGTGTTTCGCCGCGTGTTTCTCGTAGTCATCGAGGAAGCCGATGAAACCCATGCCGACAAATGCGAACACGGCGAGCAGCCCCTCTGGTGCAAACGGATGGTAAGTGAAGTCGAGCCCGGAGCCGAAGCTGAACAGCCGAAAGTGGGCGGCGCCGTACCCGAGCACGGCCCCGAGCAGGATGACCACGCCACCCATCGTGGGTGTCCCCTTCTTGTGCATGTGGCCCTGCACGTCCTCCTGGATGAACTGGCCGATGCTGCGCCCTCTGAGAAAGCGGATGGCGATCGGCGTCGCCGCGATGGTGAAGGTGAAGGCGACGGTTGCGGCGATCAGCAGCTGGATCACGGTCGTGCCTCCTCGATGAGCTCGGCGGCCAGTCGCTCCAGACCGACGGAACGGGACGCCTTCACCAGGACCACCGACCCCGGCTTGGCTTCATCGCGCACGATGCCCGCGGCATCCGACTGTTCGGCCACGTTTCGCCCACCCGCGGCCTGGGAAAGACCGTGGTCCCGGCCCACGGTGATGACATCGAACCCGAGATCCGCTGCGATTCGGCCGACGCGCTCGTGTTCTTCTTCGGTCACCGGACCGAGCTCTGCCATCTCGCCGAGCACCGCGATCCGGGGTCCTGGCATGGCGGCGACGGTCTCCATGGCGGCGACCATTGAGTCGGGGTTGGCGTTGTAGGCATCGTTGACGACGGTGATCCGGCCTTGGTGAACCTCCATCCGCCACGGTGCGGCGGTGGCGGTGGCGAACCCCTCGGCGATCGCCTCCAGATCGAGGCCGAGGACCAACGCCGCGGCGGCAGCAGCGGCCGCGTTGATCGCGTTGTGGGCACCAGCCATGGCGAGCTCTACGGCGGCCGAGGCACCGTCGGCGTGGAGCACGAAGTGGGGTCTTCCCTGCTCGTCGACCGTGATGTCGGAGACCTGGACACCGGCTTTTGGGGTACGGCCGAATGTGATCGTTGGCCCCGGGTGGGGACGGACCAGACGGGGCTCATCGTCGGGGAGCACCGCCACTCCCCCTTCCACGAGCGATTCGACGAGCTCGAACTTGCCGTCGGCCAGGGCATCTCTGGTCCCAAATGTCTCGAGGTGGACCACCCCGAGGTTGGTGATGATGGCTATATCGGGGAGAACGACAGGTGCAAGCCAGCGGATGTGCCCGAGCCCGCGCGATCCGACCTCGACCACGAGGGTCTCGGTGTCGTCGGCAGCGGAGAGGACGGTCAGCGGTACCCCCACCTCGTTGTTGAACGACCGCGGAGAGGCGAAGCTCCCGGGAAGCGCCGCGGCAAGCAGGTCCTTGGTCGATGTCTTTCCCGTCGAGCCGGAGATGGCGACCACTCGCGCATCGAGCTCGCTCCTGCGGGCGGCGGCCAGGTCTCTGAGCGCACGGGTTGTGTTCTCCACCTCGACTCGCGGCATGATGTCCCCGGCCGAGCCGCGTTCAACGACCCCGGCAACCGCTCCGCCGGCGATAGCTGTTGCGACGAAGTCGTGCCCGTCGTGGTGCTCGCCTTTGATGGCGACGAACAGCGCGCCCGAGGTGACCGAACGCGAGTCGGTAGACACGGAGTGGATCCGCATCGATGCGTCGCCGTCGACGACGCCTTGTGTGGCCGCTGCCACCTTGGCGAGGGTCCAATCGAGTGGCCTGGTCACGCCGTCACCTCCCCCATCGCAGCCCGAAGCTCCTCTGCGGCGACCATCCGGTCGTCGAACGGGTGGATGGTTCCGTCCACTTCTTGCCCGGTCTCGTGACCCTTGCCCAGGATCAGGACCAGGTCCCCCTTTTCGGCGTGAGCGACCGCGCTCCTTATCGCCAGGCGCCGATCGGGTTCGGTGAAGGCCTCTGCGCCCGAGGCCAGCCCTGCGGCCACCTCGGCAATGATCAACAAAGGATCCTCGGATCGCGGGTTGTCGGATGTCAAGACCACCAGGTCGGCTCCGGCGGCTGCCCGGCCCATGGCCGCTCTCTTGGCCCTGTCGCGGTCCCCTCCGGCCCCGACAACCGCGATGACCCTGCCGTCGGTGAGCCGGTGCGCACTCTCGATCATCGCCGCAATGGCGTCCGGAGTGTGGGCGTAGTCGACCACTACCCCGAACGGCTGTCCTTCATCGACCGTCTCGAAGCGTCCCGGAATTGCACCGACGACGGCAAGCCCCGCGGCAATGGTCTCCTGGGTGCATCGCAGCTCGCGAGCGATCGCCGCCGCCAGCAGCGCGTTGCGTATGTTGAAGAGCCCTGGCAGAGGCATCGAGACCCGGTAGCTCCCCTCGGGCGTGATCACGGTGAAGGTGCTGCCGCCCAGGGTCATCTCGACGTCGGTGGCGGTGATGTCGGCAGCCTGATCCAGTGCGACGGTTGTCACCGGCATCTGAGCGGTGGCGGCGATGGAACGGCCGGCCTCATCATCGACGCCGACCACGGCGCGCTCGGCCCCGGCGACATCGAACAGCCGGCTCTTGACTGCGAGGTACGAGTCCATGTCACCGTGGAAGTCGAGATGGTCTTGCATCAGGTTGGTGAACGCAACGACCCGGAACCATACGCCGTCCACCCGGTGGAGAGCCAGCGCATGGCTGGACACCTCGACCGCAACGACGTCGACGTCGGCCTCGACCATCCTTGCCAGCAAACGCTGGAGATCGGATGCCTCCGGCGTCGTTCTCGATAGAGCGATATGGTCACCGGCAATGCGGGCGCCGACCGTGCCGATCACGCCCGGGGTGCCCCCGCCTGCGGCGACGATCGACTCGATGAGATGGGTGACGGTTGTCTTCCCGTTGGTTCCCGTGATCCCGACGACGGCAACGCGCTGCGAGGGCTCGCCGTGTACGGCGGCAGCCAGTGGACCGAGCGACGCTCTTGTGTCCTGAACGACGAGCTGGCTGTAGGTGGCGTCGGCTGCTCGATCCACGGCGACGGCAGCGGCCCCTGCGGCGAGCGCCGCATCCACGAAGTCGTGCCCGTCCATCACCAGACCGCGTACTGCGACGAACAGGTCCCCGACCTTCACCGCTCGCGAGTCGTGGGTCACATCATCGATCGATACATCGTCCCCGATCACCGAGGCCGGGCCTGGGATGCGATCTGCGAGTGTGCTGAGCAGCATCACCTCAATCCTTGTCCGGCGTTACGCCAAGCTGGTGAAGAACCGACTCTGCGATCTCGGCGAACACCGGAGCGGCCGAGGCACCACCAAACTTGAGCTCGGTCCCGTCGTCGAGTAGACCGGTTGGGGCATCGAGCACGACGACAATCACGATCGCCGGATCGTCGATTGGCGCGATGCCGACGAACCAGGCGATGGTCTCGTCCTCGCTGTACACGCCCTCCTCGACGTCGAATTTCACCGAGGTCCCTGTCTTGCCGCCGACGCTGAATCCGTCGATCCGCGCCCGCCGGCCGGTGCCGCCCTCGACGACGCCGAGTAACATCTGGCGAATGAGGCCTGCGGTCTCAGCAGACACCACGTGGCGGCGCCGCGGCTCGCTTACGACCCGTTCTCCATCGGGCCCGATGATCTCGGCCACGACATGTGGCTCGACCCATTCTCCGTCGTTGGCAATGGTGGCATACACACCCGCCATCTGGAGCGGAGTTGCGCCGATGCCGTACCCGATCGCAGCCGAAGCCCCACAGGTGGAATAACACCAGGCGCTGTAGTGGTCGAGCCGACCTGCGGCTTCTGGGTTGAAGTCGATCGACGCCGGCCGACCGAGGCCAAAGGCATCGAGGAATGCGTAATGCCGCTCGTTACCCAACCGGCGCTGGATCTCGATCGTGCCGACGTTTGATGACTTGGCGACGACATCGGCGACGGTCATGGCGCCTGGCAGCTCCGAATGATCCTCGAACACCTCATTTCCGATCGTGATCTCATGAGGGGTCTCGATCATTGTGGTGGGTCCCACGATGCCGAGCTCGAGTGCGCCGGCAACGGCAACCACCTTGAGCGTAGACCCTGGCTCGTATACGTCGGCAACCGCTCGATTCCGCAACGTCGCCGGATCGAGAGCGCTCCGATCGTTTGGGTCGAAGGAAGGGAGGGACACCATGGCAAGGATCTTCCCACTGGACGGAACCATCACGATCACCGAGCCGCCAAGGGCTCCCTCCTCGATGGCGGCGCCGAGTGCCAGTTCGGAGGTGTGTTGGATCTCACGATCCAACGTGAGGATCACGTCCGACCCCGGTATCGCAGGCTCGATGAGGAGCTCCCCTTGCGGGATCGCCCTCCCTGCGGCATCTCGCTCGACGATGCGTGACCCAGGGCGTCCGGCGAGGGCACCGTCCATGATGGCCTCGATGCCTTCGATCCCTGCGCCGTCGTCGAGACGGGTGAGACCAACGACTGGCGCGGCGAGCGTCCCCGATGGGTAGATGCGCACCGGTTCTTCCACGAAGGTGAACCCGTCGAGCCCGGCCTCTTCGATGGCGGTCGCCAAGACTTCTTCTTCGGCATGCTCGAGTTGACGTGCCAGTGGCACGTAGCGCCCTTCGCTCTCAAGCTTGACCGCGACGTCGGCGATGTTGGCGCCAATGAGAGGGCCGATGACCGCAGCGGCCCCCGCCGGATCATCGATCAGCGCAGGGTCGGCGACCAGGGAGCTGCCGTAGATGGTGACGGCGAGTTCGATGCCGTCTCGGTCGTAGATCGTTCCCCGCTTGGGCAGGATCTCCTCGTGGCGCACCCGCTGATCGAAGCCCCGCTGCGACAGCATGGCGGCATCGGCACCTTGCACCTGGAACAGCCGGTAGCCGATTCCAGCCCACGCCAGGATCATGACCACTCCGAGCACAACGACCCTGGCGTCCTGCAGGCGCCACTGCGGCCGGCCCACGTCAGGCTCCCCTCAGTGGGAGCCGGCGAGGCGCCAGATGACCGCCAGCGTTCGGCCTGGCCATGGTTGCCCTCCTGTCACGGCAGCTCCGAGAGGAGCGACCTCGATGCGGTCCATCGTGCCGCTGCGTAGTTGGTGTCGTAGGCGACTCCCGAGGCTTCGATCGTGATGCGCACCTCCGGGTAGACGAGCCCGAGGCCGGCAGCGGCCTCTGTGATCCGTTGCGGGCTCTGCAGCCTCGCCACCTCGAGGCGCAAATCCCAGTGGATGCGCTCCTGGGCAGCGACTTCTTGGCCGATCTGGTGAAGTTCGAATGCGGCCCGATCGAGCGAGATACGCGAGTAGATCAAGGCGAAGAATGCGAGGATGACGACCAGCGTGAACACCGCAAGTGGTCGTATTCTGGTGCGATCGCGAACCCCGCGGGCGGCCCACCGGGTGGTCAACGCGCCCGCGGTCATGAGGTCACCTTCTCCACCGCTCTCAGCACCGCACTCCGAGCCCTCGGGTTTTCTTCGATCTCCTCGGCATTCGGGAACGTGCGGCCCAGAGGGCGCAGCTCGGCAGCGCTGTCGTATCCGCGCACCGGGAGATCGGGCGGATAGGTGCACCCCGCAGCCCCTGTTGCGAAGCGCCGCTTGACCAGACGGTCTTCGAGGGAATGATATGAGATCACCACGACTCTGCCTCCTGGCCGGATTGCTTCGATTGCCGCATCCAACCCAGCGGCGAGGGCCCCCAGTTCGTCGTTGACCGCGATCCTGAGGGCCTGGAAGACCCTCCTGGCCGGGTGGCCCGGTCGCCTCGCTGCGGCAGGGATCGCATCTGCAACCACGGCCGCCAGCGTCTCGGTGTCGTCGACGGGGCGTGCTGCGACGATGGCGCGGGCGATTCGGCGGGCGAAACGCTCCTCCCCGTAGTCGCGGAAGATGGATGCGAGGCGATCGACGTCCCACTCGTTGACCAATTCTGAGGCGTCCAGCTCGGTATCGGGCCCCATCCGCATATCCAGTGGACCAGCTCGCCGAAACGAGAAGCCGCGCTCCGCCGTATCGACCTGATGCGAGGAGATGCCGAGATCCAGGAGTACGCCGTCGACATGAGGACCACCAGGTGGGTCGGTGCCACGCTCACCGGCGACCACCTCCGCCAGCTCGGCGAAGTTGGCCTGAACCAGAGACAGGCGCGGGTGGACGGGGGCGTTGGCGATGGCGTCGGGATCCCGATCGATACCGATCACGGCTAGCTCTGGAAACCGATGCAGGAGGGCAAGGGCGTGACCACCACCACCGAAGGTCCCGTCGACAATGATGCCCACCGCGACCGGCTCCATGAAGTGCACCACCTCGTGCACCATCACAGGCTCGTGATAGGTCGAGCTGGTCTGATCCATGGTCAGCCCCCCGGAACGCTGGCGCCACCATGGAAGCGGGCGGAGTAAGGGGCCTTCCATATGGCATCCGGGGGGCTGACCACAGTCCAGACCAAACGAGTCGAGAGTCCTGAGTCCTCAGTCCAGAGTCCAAGACGCGCCGGAGGAGAGTGCGGTCGAAGTGCGGCTCCAACCTGAGACCCTTCTGGCTTTCGACTCTCGACTCTTGACTCTTGACTCTCATATTCCATCCTCCGACAGCACCTCCTCGATCCCGGCGTAGTACTCGTCGGCTTCGGCGGCCACCGACTCCCACACGTCCGTCGCCCAGATCTCGATGTGATCGGCCACGCCCACCACCGCCAGGTCCTTCTTCAGCCCGGCATACGTTCGCAGCGCCTCTGGGAGCTGAATCCGCCCCTGACCATCGAGACGCTGGTCGGTCGCCGAGGCGAAGAAGGACCGTGAGAAGTTCCTGGCCCGCCGATCTGTTCTTGGGAGGGTGAGCACGCGACCTGCCTCGTCTTCCCACCGATCCATCGGAAAGACGTACAGGCAGCGCTCTTGACCCTTGGTGACGACGCACCCTGCTTCCAGCCCCTTTCGGAACTTGCTGGGCATCACAACCCGCCCCTTGGCATCGAGTGCATGGGTGTATTCCCCGAGAAACACGCGTCTGCGCCTCCATCACGGTTCGATCACCATCCTCCACGGATCGCCACTATGGCCCACTGTCTACCACCTGTCAACCATATCGGCCCCCAACGGCCCCCGCTTTACCACTGATTCGACGGCGACAGAGCCGGGTAGCCTCTCCGCCATGGAGCGGCCGATTGTTGTCGTCGGGCTGGGAGAGATGGGTGGGGTGTTTGCCAAGGCCTTCCTGAGTGTGGGTTACCCGGTCTATCCCGCGCTTCGCCATACCTCGATGGAGGATGCCGCCACAACCGTCCCCGACCCGGCACTGGTCCTGGTCACCGTCGGGGAAGCCGACCTGGATGAGGCGCTTGCCAGCCTTCCTGCAATCTGGCGCCCCCGCGTTGGTCTGATCCAGAACGAACTGCTCCCGCGTGACTGGGTGAAACACGGGATCGAAGACCCGACTGTTGCGACTGTCTGGTTCGAGAAGAAGCCGGGAACACCGGTCAAGGTAATCGTCCCCACCCTTGTTGCCGGGCCGCAGGCGGAGCTCGTCGCCACCGCCCTGGATCGGCTCGGCGTTGCGGTCGAGGTCATCCATCGTGACGAACTGGTCAACGCCCTAGTGGCCAAGAACCTGTACATCCTGACCGCAAACATCGGCGGTTTGCACACGGGCGGGACGGTGTCCGAGCTGTGGAACGGGCATCCCGAGCTCGCCGGACCGGTCGCCGCCGAGGTGCTCGACATCCAAGAGTACCTGGTCGGGGAGCCGCTCGATCGGGAGATCGCGATGGATGCGATGGTGACCGCTTTCGCCGCCGACCCGGACCACGGGGCAACGGGCAGGAGTGCACCACGCCGCCTCCAACGGGCTCTTCGCTTCGCACGCAGCGCCGGGATCGCAACGCCCACACTCGAGGCCATCGCGAAGGAAGTAGATCAGTAGCCAAGACGCGTACCGATAGGTGACGTGTCGTATCGACAGAGCTGGAGCCTTTTTTCCCGCTCTTGCCGCTTCGCGGCGGGCCGCTCGGGCCACGGCTCCGCAAATAGCCTCGCGAACAGGGACTGGATCGCGCGCCCTTTGCGGAGCCTCTGGCTACTGATCTACTGATCTCCAACACCGCACGGATGAGGCACCTAGCCTGAGAGCAGAATCCAAGGAGGAACCGTGCACGTACTGGTAGCGACCGATGGAAGCCTCGAAACAGAAGAGGCGGCGAGTTTCGCACAGAGCCTCGCCACCGACGACGGCAAGGTGACGGTGCTGACAGTCGTCGAGATTCCGAGGAAGATGTTGCAAGACCTGCGTGACGTCATGGGACAGCAGCATGAGACCGGCGTCATCGAAGCCGGAGAATGGGTCGATACCCCGGCGGTTCCCTCGCAGACACCACGGAATTGGCCGGGCGATGATGCCGTCATCAACCGTTATCTCGACGACAAGCGGTTCCAGTGCACGGACCCGATCGTCTCGATGCTCAACGGTCGTGGCATCGCCGCTGAGGGGCTGGTCATAGAGGGCGAAAAGCCCACCGAATCGATCCTGGAGCAGGTCGACGCCCTTGGCGTCGACGTGCTCCTCATCGGCTCCCATGGCCTCGGAGCCTTCAGCGGCTTGCTCGGCTCGGTGGGGACCAAGCTCGTACGCGCCTCACCAAAGCCGGTGCTGCTGCTCAGGCGCGAACCCTAGAGGCTCCACAAATAGGACGCGATCCGGTCCCTGTCGGCGAGGCCACTTGTGGAGCCGTGGCCCGAGCGGCCCGCCGCGAAGCGGCGAGAGCGGGAAAAATCGCTGACTCCACAAATAGGGCGCGATCCGGTCCCTGTCGGCGAGGCCACTTGTGGAGGCGTGACCCGAGCGACCCGCAGCCTCCGGGACAATGGCTGCACTTCTGTCGAGACGACCGGTCACCTATCGGCGCGCGCCATCAGACCTTGAGGTAGGGCTCCCACTCGGCATCCGGCATACCGCCGAGCGCGGCCGCGACCCAGCTGTCCCTTGGCGGAACCCGCGGATTGCGCCTCAACTGGAGGCCCGCCTCTTTGGGAGTTCTACCGCCCTTGCGAGTATTACACCGACGGCAAGCGGCGACGACGTTCCGCCACGTGTGTTCGCCGCCTCTCGAACGGGGAATGACGTGGTCCAAGTTCTCGGCCTTCCGCCCGCAATATTGGCAGGCGTCGCGGTCCCGATGGAACACGGTTCTCCGGTTCACCGGAACCCGCCTCGCATAGGGAACCGCCACAAATCGACGAAGCTGCACCACCGATGGCGACGCCATCGCGATGTGCTCGGAGTGCCATACCACGCCGTTGGACACGATGACATCGGCGCGGTCGGCAAGGACGAGCACCAACGCCCGCTGAACGGGGACGACCGACAGCGGCTCGAGACTCGCATTGAGCACAAGTGCGCGCGCCATGAGGAAAGGGTACCAGGGGTGAGAAAAACCCTGGGCGAAGGCAGGTATTTGCCTACTACGTAGGCAAATACGAATTACGTACCACGAGCGTCGGAACTGGCAACTGGACTCGCGACTCGGGATCTGAAGACGGGGAACTGGCAACTGGACTCGCGACTTGCGACTTGCGACTTGCGATCTGGGAACTGGTCACTGATCACTCGGCACCGGTCACCTACTCTTTTCGCCTCCTGAGCCCCCGGGCGGCTCGCCGCCATTCGAGATACGCCACGAGGTCATCCCCGGCAACGGTGGCATCAGGGTCACCGTACGCGGTGGTCACCCGCCATCGGACCAGATCCGCTTCGGGGATAGGGAGAAAGGGTGGCCGGGCCCACCATCGCTGCGGCGACATGGCCGCAAGAGCACCCAGCGCCGTCGGCCACAACGAAGGGCGTTTGGCTACGGCGACCATGGACCGGCTGAGCATGGTGTCCACCTCCGATCGGAAAGGCTAGGCGCTCAAGACCGCGTTCACCATGCACCGAAGACTCTCCTAGGCTCGGTGCGGTTGACGGCGAATTGGAGTCTGCGTGCCGGTTACATCCGACGAGCTTCAGTGGTTCGACCAGCGCTTCAGAGCCGTCGCCGACAACATAGAGCTGGTCATCCAGGGGAAACGGGAAACCGTTGAGCTGATCACCGCCTGCATGCTGTCCGGGGGTCACGCCCTGCTCGAGGACGTGCCGGGCGTCGGCAAGACCCTGCTCGCCAAATCCCTGGCAAGATCGATCGACTGCACCTACCAGCGGATCCAGTTCACCCCCGACCTGCTTCCCTCCGACATCACCGGAGTCTCGGTATGGGACAGGGAAGCCAGCCAGTTCGTGTTCCGCTCCGGACCCATCTTCGGCAATATCGTGCTCGGCGATGAGATCAACAGGGCGAGTCCAAAGACCCAGGCGGCGTTGCTCGAGGCAATGGAGGAACGCCAGGTGACCGTCGACGGGGTGACGAGGACCCTGGCTCCGCCGTTCATCGTCATCGCCACACAGAACCCCATCGAGCACGAAGGAACCTATCCGCTTCCCGAGGCCCAGCTCGACCGTTTCATGATGCGCCTCGCCATGGGGTACCCGTCGCGGGCGAAGGAGCTCGAGATGCTCGACACGCATGGGAAGCATTCGACCTTCGACGACCTCGATGCGGTCATCCACGCCGACGACGTCGTCACGATGGTCGATATCGCAAACCGGGTGTACACGTCGGAGATAATTCGCGGCTACCTGATCGACATCGCCGAAGCCACTCGAACCCATCCGGATCTCCTGCTCGGGGCGTCACCGCGAGCGACCCTCTTCCTGCAGCGAGCGACCAGGACCCGGGCGGCAATCGCCGGCAGGGAGTTCGTCACGCCGGACGATGTCAAGGCGATGCTGGAGCCAATCCTCAACCACCGCATGCTGCTCCATCCCGAGGCCCAGATGCGGGGAACATCCATCGCCAAGGTGATCGAGGACGTTGCCGGATCGGTCCCCGTCCCTGGATCGCAAGGCGCTCCCTAATGCCGACGACCAGAGGATGGGCGGCACTCGGCGTCGGGATAGCGCTGCCGATTCTCTGGTTCGCATTCGGTGAGCGGGTCATGCTCGCGGTAGGGATCTTCTTCATCCTTGCCGTGATGGTTGGAATCGCCTCCGTCCGGTCCGCTACCCCAAGCGTCAGGATCAGCCGGACAATCACGCCAACCCAGGTGCACGCTGGTGATCGTGCCGTCGTTCTCGTCGGATTGGTGGCCAGTAAAACGATTCACGCCGCCACCGTCATCGATCGGGTCTACGGTCTCGGCACCGCCCGGTTCGTAGCCAAGCGCATCGAGGCGAACGTGCCGATCGAAGCCCGTTATGAGGTGCTCTGTCATCCCAGAGGGGTCTACCGCATCGGACCGGCGACGGTCGCTATCGAAGATGCACTCGGTCTCGCCGAATCGGTCGGGGAGGCGAGGAACATCGACAGGCTCGTCGTGTTTCCTGCCGTCGAGGACCTTGTCGGCCTGCCCTCCGGCCACGGGCTCGACCCGACGGCGGACGCGACCCGCGCCAGCTTCTCCCAGACTGGAGGCGAGGACTTTTACACCCTCCGCGAGTATCAGGTTGGCGATGATCTCCGCAGAGTCCATTGGCCGACGTCTGCCAAACGCGACCAGTTGATGATCCGGCAGCTCGAGGCTCACTGGCAGTCAAGGGCACTGGTGGTTTTCGACCCGAGGGCGCAGGTGTACGCCGACGACGCCTCGTTCGAGCACGCGGTGAGCGGGGTGGCATCAATCGTGCGACACCTGTATCGCAACCGGTACCGGCCAACCGTCTGGACCGGCACCGGATCGTTCACACCCGTCGACACGCCCGAGGGATATCAGCGAGCCATGGAAGAGCTCGCCATCGTCCAGAGCCGCGGCGCCGTGGACCTGACAAGGGGCCTTTCCCAGGAGCGCAATCGCCACGGCAGCGGCGGGGTCCTTGTGATGATGACCGGCACACCCGACGACGGAGCCCTCAAGGCGTTCCGCATGCTCGACCGTGACTTTGACCGCAAGATCGTCATGGCGGTCACCCCGGATCCGGGAAGTCTCCTCGGTGGCCTGGCACGCACCGGGGTCAACGCGATCGTTGCCCAGCCCGGCGAGTCGTGGGCAACTGCTTGGAAAAAGGCGATGGAACGCACATGGTCTACCGCTACAGCTGGATAGCAGGGGCGGCCTCGATCGGGTTCGCGGTCTGGCGACTCAGCGAGGTCCTGCAACCGACGCGGTCGGGAGCGAAGTGGCAGCTGATGGTGCTCGCCTCGGTCTTGATCGGGATCATCGTCACCTGGGCTGCGGTCAGCTACCGGATGCGGGCCGGCTGGATCGCTCTGCTCAACCTGGCCCTGTTTGTGTTCGCTGCCGCCCGCTACGGCGCCCCCAACACCGGCGTGTGGGTCCTGCCCGGCCCCGACACATTCGCCACACTGGCAACGGAGATCGAGCGTGCGGTGGGACTGATCCGACATGGTGTGGAGCCGGTACAGCCCACCATCGGACTGGTCGTGATCCTTGCCGGCGTGTTTTGGCTGCTGGGCTCTCTCCTGGCCTTCGGTCTTCTCTCCGGGCGTCCGTTCGTCGCCCTGGCTCCCCCTCTGGTCATTGGGTTGCAGTTGCTCACTGTCGAACTGCAACCATCGTCCAATACGGAGATCGCCCTGTTCGTTCTCCTGGTGGCCACCACCACTCTCGCCGTCGGTCTCGATGAGCACGACCGTGGCGCAGGACGAATGGCCAGACCCGGCCACCACCCCTCGGCCGTCGGAGGCGCCCCGGTGTCCGCAGGCGCCCTCGGCCTGTTGGTGCTGACGGTGGTCGGGGCCATTGGGATCTCAAGTGCCCTTGCCAGCCGGGTCCCGACGGACGGGAACCTGACCTGGCGCACCGGTGGCAGTTTGACCACCGGGTACTACGGCGGAGTCACCTACAACCCATTCGTCCAGATCCACCGCGGCCTGGTTTCACAGGCCGGAATTGCGTTGTTCACCGCCAGGCTGGACGGCGCCGTGGACCCACGCGACGTCTACTACCGGCTGATCACCCTCGACACCTACGACGACGGAAAGTGGTATGCGGCAGAGGGCCAGATGCTCCCCGCTTCGGACGGGGTATTCGAGGATAAGGACTCTGGCTATGCCGGCACAACGGTGCCGGTCAACGCGGCCCTCACCATCCACGCTCTTCGCCAGGAGTGGCTCCCCGCTCCGTATGCCGTTATCGGTGTTAGTGGCGAAGAGGCCGCCTCGTTCCGAATACGCACCAGCGACGTCTCGGTGCGGTTTTCGGGAAACCGCACCTACAACGGCATGGAGTACGCGGTTGCGGCCGATGTGCCGGTGACGGACTCGCGTGCGATCGTGACCGACGAGAACGGTCGACTCTCGCCGCTGTTCGCAGTCGCCGCCGAAGAACAAGGGACGGTTCCACAGGCGGACCCGACCATCATCCATCGCGAGCTCCCTGACGCAGAACGTTACGTGCTACTCCCCGATGATTTGGATCCGCGGATCGGTGGCAAGGCGCGGGAGCTCACCGGTCGCCTCAGCACCGCCTTCGAGAAGGGGCTGGCACTCGAATATTGGTTCCGCGAGACCGGCGGTTTCATCTACAGCCTCGACCTCGACCCGGAGCAGGGCCACGGCCCTGACGTTCTCGCCTCGTGGCTGTTCGACCGTACACCGGACAACCCCGGCTACCGCCGCGGCTACTGCGAGCAGTTCGCCACCTCGATGGGCGTGATGGCCCGCAGCATCGGGATTCCGACTCGTGTCGTGCTCGGCTTCACCCCCGGTGAAGTGACCGAGAACGGCGACGTCTTGGTGAGGGACCTCAACGGACACTCATGGGTTGAGCTGTGGATTCCCTCGCAAGGCTGGATGCGGTTCGATCCGACACCTCGCGGCGACGGGATCAACCCTGCCGCCTACCGGACAATCGCCGCTCAGCTCGGCTTCGACGTTGCTTCCTACCTCGGACAGGTACCTGAGCTGCCACCCGAGCCTCAGGCCGCGGATGTGCCAAACCCCGGCCTCGGCGCCCAGCTGGAGCCTATCCGCACCCCGATCCCGCGCCCAACCGGAGGCGTCGACACCGGAGGAGGGCTGGCGCTCAATTGGCCGACCACTGCTGTGATCCTGGTCCTCGCCGCTGGGATCATCGGGGTGGTACCGGCGCTCAAGTGGGCCCGGTACCGGGCAAGGATGCGGCGGCTGGCGCACGGTGATGTGTCGGCGGCCTGGGAAGAGGTCGTTGCCAGGCTTGCCGATCTCGACCATGGCGTCGACGCCGCAGCGACTCCGCACGAGGTCGCATCGACCGTCGACGCCGCGCTCGACACGCTCGCCCTCGTCTACACCAAGTCGGTGTACGGCCCCGAGCAAGAGGTGAGCACAGGCGACCTGGAAGCGGCGACGCGCTCGATGACCGTGACGACCGACCGCCTGACCGAGCACCTGTCGCGCTCGGAGCGAGTTCGAGCACAGTATCGGTTGCGATCGGTCCTGAGCTCGTCACGGCGTGGGTTCAGCCGCTGGCTTCCCTGGCCTCGTCGTTAACGTCGTCTTCGACGCGCCGCAACATCTCGAGGAAGCGTTCGCGGTCGAGCTCAAACTTGGTGATGTCGTCCTCGACGGTTTGGGCGATCTCGTTGATGGCGACGAAGAAGGCGAGCTGCCCTTGCCGCAGCGCGTCGAGCAACTCATCCTCGTCGGTGGCGACGGCGAAGATCGACTGTCCGTCGGTGACGAGCTTCACCTCCGAGAGGTGGCCGTCCATATCGGCCGTGCGGCGCAGGTAGTCCCAGGCCCTCCGGACGCGCTGGATCGACATCCCGTTGTCGAGGAGGCTCCTGACGACGCGCAACGCGACCAGGTCACGAAACGAGTACAGCCTGCGGCGTCCCGGTCGACCGCCGGTCTGTTGGAGTGAGGGTTGGACGAGGGCCACCTTGTCCCAGTAGCGCAACTGATGCGGTGTGCAACCAGTCAGTCTGGTTGCTTGCTGAGCGGTGAAGCCGTCCACGAAGGTCTCCCGATGGTCCGTCGTCAGGGCTTGAGGCCCTGCCCTGGTTCCTGCCGTTCGCGGGCAGGCGGCAACCTTAGCGTTCGCGACGCAGGCGCTGCCGGAGGTCGTCCATCCAATCGACGATCGACGACGGGCCCGCCCTGCCGGCGGAGCTCGCGCGGTAGCCGATAACGAGGGTCGCCCCAGATACGACCATCAAAATGAAGCCCACACCTGCCAGGTACCACAGGGTGGTGAACGTCCCAAGCATGAGGATCAACCCTGCGACGAACCCGACGACCGCGAACCGGCCACGGCGCCTCGTCCTGGCGGTCAGGCTGGTCTTCGCCACGGTTTGAGCGAGCTTTGGATCCTCCGCGTAGAGGTTCCGCTCGATCTCCTCGAGGATCTTCTCTTCTCGTTCGTTCAGTGGCATTAGCTCTCCCACCACGCGGACGGGCCCGCCTCGGCAGTATACCGATACCCCGTGCACGTCAACCCGGCGAATAAGCCGCCAGTCATCAGTTCCCGGTTCCCAGTTCCCAGTTCCCAGTTCCAGTATGAGTCGACCGGTACGGGAACTCTTGTCTTGCTGAAGACTGACGACCGAAGACTCGGGACTCTCTTGTCTTGCTGAAGACCGAGGACTAAAGACTGTGGACTCTCCCTACCCTTTCCCCGATGACCTCGGCAGCGCACACGTTTCTCGTCCGCCACGGCGAAGTCCTGAACCCGGATGGGGTGGTCTACGCCGACCTGGCCGGGTACCCGCTGTCAGACCGCGGCCGATCACAGGTAACCGAGGCCGCATCCCATCTTCCGCCCCGGTCGAGGATCGTCACATCACCGCTGCAGCGAGCTGTCGAGACCGCGGGGATCATCGCCGTCGGGCTCGATGCGACCATGGAGGTCGACCAGGCGCTGACCGAGTGGCGGTTCGCCAGCCGGTGGGCCGGACACCGCTGGGAGGCCCTCGACAACGCCTTCCCCGGGGAACTCGACGCCTACTTGGACCACCCGGATCGACTTCCGTTCGGCGACGAGAGCCTGGACGCCCTCGCCGAGCGGGTCGTCGGAGCCATCGTGAGGCACAGGGACGCGGCCGATGGGCCGCTGGTGATCGTGTCGCACCAGGACCCGATCCAAGCGGGCCGCCTGTCGCTTACGGGAAGGCCGCTGACCGATCTCCACCAGGACAAACCGGCCCACGCTTCCATAGTCACCCTGGAGGGGAAGGGCGCGACCCGGTGGGTCGAGCGTGACCTTTGGTCGCCCGCCACCGGTGACCCTTTTCCACCGATCTGAGGCACCAGTTCCCAGTTCCCAGTTCCCTGCCACCGACCACCGGCCACGACTGATACCAGCGAGGGACCTCCTGCCGGGGACCGGAGGCCTTCTTGCCTTGCTGAAGGCTGAGGACTGAAGACTCTTCTTGCTGAGGACTTTCTTACTCGCGACTCGCGACTCTTAGGATCGGCTCCATGCTGCAGCGGATCACCGCCCCGTACGTCGTCTCCGCTCTCTTTGCTGCGTCATCGCTGCTGACTACCACCCTGCTGGTGTTCGACCCGGAGCCCTTTTCCCCTGGATCGGCCGCTCTCATCGCGCTCGGTCTCCTGGCATATACGGTGATCGCCCTCGTCGGAATCCTCTTGGTGCTCGCCCCTTGGGCACGATGGCTGGCCCTTGCCACCACGCTGAGTGCCCTCGTGATCGCGGCGATCGTGGGTTTCGACTCGGCCCTGGCGGTGGCGTCGGCGGTGGTTTCGCTCACCGCGGTTGCTGGGATATCGGGCCCTTGGCTGACGCTCTGGCTGAGACGGGGCCCTGGGACCGGGCCCGAGCCGAGGGCCGTTGCCCTCCCCTTGCTCGCTGTCGGTGCCGCCCCCGTCGTTGGCTTCGCCTCCTGGTCGGGTCTCGCCATCACCGCAGTGGTCTTTGCCGTGCTGGGGCCGATCGGTGGCTGGGCATATGCCCGTGCCCTGCGTTGGGGTCTCTGGGTACTGCGTCTCGGCTACCCGGTCGCCGCCGTCGTTGCCGCCACCCAGGTCAGCCTGGCAGGGGCGACGCTCCTCATCCTGTACGGCGCGGTCGTCGCCGTGCTTGCCTGGTCACCAGAAGCATCGCGGGCACAGCGCCCGATCAGCGCCAGGCTCCCTGCGCCTCGCCGGCGCAGGCGCACCCAGTGACTCCACGTCTGGCATCCATCGGCGCCGCGGTGTTATCCGGGCTCGTTCCCGGGTTGCTGCTTGCGGGGACAACCGGTGCGGTCGTAGGTGGGACTATCGGCGTCGGCATTGGCCTGGTCGGCGACCGGTTCGAGGTTCGCACTGTGGTTGCTGCCTCGGTGACGGCAGGGACCGTCACCGGCGCCTACATCGGACGCGGCATCGTCAGCGTCATCTGCCTACCGGCGACCTGTGTCTCGTTCGAGATCCTGGGGGCGATCCTGACCGGAGCCGGGGCCTTCATCGGCGTGGGAATGATCGTTGCTTTGGCCACGCGGTCTTTTGATGAGTACCGAGAAAGTCAAGAGTCCTAGAGGCTCCGCAAATAGGGCGCGATCCGGTCCCTGCCGACGAGGCCAGTTGCGGAGCCGTGGCCCGAGCGGCCCGCCGCGAAGCGGCACGAGCGGAAAAATGGCGCTCCGCAAATAGGGCGCGATCCGGTCCCTGCCGACGAGGCCAATTGCGGAGCCGCGGCCCGAGCGGGCCGTAGCAAAGAGCGGAGAAAATGGCTCCACTTCTGTCGAGACGACCCGTCACCTATCGGTGCGCGCTCTCGAGCTCAGGGCGGGGAGACAAGAAGGCCGCTAGGCGGCGGTGAAGATCAGTGCCACATTGTGGCCACCGAAACCGAACGAGTTGCTCATCACGTAACGCACCTCTGCCTCACGCGCTTCGTTTGGCACGTAGTCGAGGTCGCATTCCGGATCCGGCGTTGTGTAGTTGATCGTCGGGGGGATGGTCCCGTCGCGGATCGTGAGCACACTGGCGATCGCTTCGACAGCGCCGGCGCCCCCAAGCAGATGTCCGGTCATCGACTTGATGGATGAGACGGGAATCTGATAGGCACGGTCGCCGAACACGGTCTTGATAGCGACGGTCTCGGTGGCATCGTTGGCCTGCGTGGACGTTCCGTGGGCATTGATGACCGAGATGTCCTCCGGAGCAATCCGAGCATGATCGAGCGCCGCCTTCATGGCGCGTGCTGCACCGTCCCCGCCTGGTCTGGGCAGCGTGATGTGATAGGCATCGGCCGACATCCCGTAGCCGACGAGTTCCGCATACAGCGTCGCCCCACGGGCCAACGCATGTTCGCGCTCCTCGAGGATGAGCGCAGCTCCCCCTTCAGCCATCACGAACCCATCGCGATCAGCATCGAACGGACGGCTGGCACCCAGTGGATCGTCGTTGTTGGTGCTCAGCGCCCGGGCCTGGGCGAATCCGGCTAGAGCAAACCGCGTGATTGAGGCATCTGCGCCACCGGCAACCATGACGTCGGCGGCGCCTCGCTTGATCAGCTCGCCGGCATCGCCTAGCGCGTTGGCGGATGCCGCACAGGCAGTCACCGCCGTTGTGTTCGGTCCGTAGAGATTGAAATCGATCGACACCTGACCGCCGGCGATGTTGGAGATGATCTTCGGGATGCCGTACGGGCTCACCCGATGCGGGCCGATGTGGAACAGCGTGTCGATTTCCTGCTCGAAGGACTCGACGCCACCAATACCAGTGCCGACCACCACTCCGGTGCGGTATGCCTCGGGGTCATCCTCCTCATAGGCGATGCCGGCATCGGCCAGGGCGTCCCGCGCCGCCACCCAGAAGAACTGGGCGTAGCGGTCCATCCTGCGCGCCAGTCGTTTCGGGATGTAATCGGTGACTTCGAAATCGCTGACCTCTCCAGCGATCTTCGAGGGAAGGTCGCTCACATCGATCCGTTGCACGCGACCGATCCCTGACGTTCCGCTGAGCAGGTTCTTCCAGGTCGCGTCGACGGTGGCACCAACAGGGTTGATCGTCCCCAGGCCGGTTATTACGACGCGACGGTCTTCCACAACGCCTCCATCAGCTTGCCAGCTTCTTCTCGACCAGGTCGACGGCTTCGCCGACGGTCGTGATCTGCTCGGCCTCCTCGTCGGGGATCTTCACGCCGAAGTTGTCCTCGAGCGCCATCAGCAGCTCAACGACTCCAAGCGAGTCGACATCGAGGTCCTCCTCGAACTTGGCGTCTTGGGCGAGGGCGTCCCGATCGATCCCAAGCTCGTCGACGAGCAGATCGTTCAGCTTCGACTCGATCTCGCTACGGTCCATGGTTCTCTCTCCTTGATGGATGGTTCACAGGGCGATTCCGCCGTCGACGACAAGGGTATGACCCGTCACGTAGGAAGCGTCGTCGGAGGCAAGATAGCCCACGGCCGCCGCCACTTCCTCTGGTTGCCCCAAACGTCCGAGCGCGATGCGCTCGCTTGCTGCCGTTGTGATCTCGTCGCCCAGTGCGTCGGTCATGTCGGTCTCGATGAATCCGGGGGCGACGGCGTTGACGGTGATGCCCCGACTCCCCACCTCTCGCGCCACCGACTTGGTGAATCCGATGATTCCCGCCTTGGAGGCAGCGTAGTTCGCCTGTCCGGGGTTGCCCGCGATACCGGAAACCGAGCTGATCGAGACAATCCTCCCCCACCTGGCGCGCAGCATCCCACGCAGCGCAGCCTTCGAAGTCAGGTAGACCGAGCGCAGGTTGGTTTCGATGACCTCGTCCCACGCCTCGACCCCCATGCGGAGAACGAGGGCGTCACGAGTGATTCCGGCATTGTTGACCAGGATCTCGACCGAGCCCAGCCGCTCACCAACCACAGCGAACATGGCGGTCACCGAGTCGGCGTCCCCGACATCGGCCTGCACCGCGATTGCGCTCCCGCCGGCGGCAGCGATCGCCTCGACCGCGGCGTCGGCTGCCGCCTCGTTGGCGGTGTAGTTGACCGCCACCCGGTGGCCTTGTGTGGCGAGAAGCTCGGCGACGGCCCTGCCGATGCCCCGCGACCCTCCCGTTACGAGTGCGACTCGGCTCATGCGCTGCGCAGGGCCTGGCGTTCCATGATGATCTGAAGGCCGGTCTTGTCCGTTGGCGGTAAGGCGGCGTCACTGGTGGTAATCGGCTCCACGCGGTCACCCCACACGATTCCGGCCGCTCCCCAGGTCAACCCGGCACCAAACCCGACGAGGATCAGCTTGGCTCCCGGCTCGACCCTGCCGGCGTCGACGGCTTCAGACAACGCGAGCGGGATCGATGCAGCCGACGTGTTGCCGTAGGAGGCGATGTTGGTGTAGATCTTGGCATCGTCGACATCGAGCCGTCGCACGGTGGCATCGATGATGCGGATGTTGGCCTGGTGCGGAAAGACCAGGTCGACGTCGTCTCCGGTCCATCCCGCGTCGGTGATTGCCTTCTCGGCGGCGGCGGTCATCCCGAGGACCGCGGCCCGGAACAGCGCGGTGCCGTCCATGACGATCCGGATCGGAACCGGTGGCTCTCCGAGGTACGACGACCCGACCCCCTGGCAGGTGAGCACGTCGGCGATCGTGCCGTCCGACCCAACGTTGATCGACCGGAGACCTTCCTCGCCCCGTGCCGCCTCGATGACCGCGGCACCTGCACCGTCGCCGAAGAGCACCGCAGTCGAGCGCTCCTCGAGATCCAGGAAGGGTGTGATTCGTTCCGATCCGATGAGGAGAACCCTCTCTGCCGATCCAGCGGCGATGAGGCCGTTCGCCAGGTTGAGGCCGTAGATGAACCCGGTGCAACCGGCGTTGACGTCGAGCGCAGCAGCGTTGCTCGCCCCCAGCTTGTCCTGCACACGGCAGGCCGTGGCGGGGATCTGACGGTCACCGGTGCACGTAGCGACCATGATGTGATCGATGTCCTCGGCTTCGAGGCCAGCGGCGGCGAGGGCATGGCGGGCGGCCACCGTCGCCATGTCGGAGTTCTCGGCGGGCGAAACCCTGCGCTCCTTGATACCGGAGCGGGTCGTGATCCACTCGTCGCTTGTGTCCATCACCGACGCCAGGTCGTCGTTGGTCAGGACGGGATCCGGTGTGCATCGTCCCCAGCCGGTGATCGCTGCTCTCCGCATTGCGGCTCCTCCTCCGGGTAGCGCACTCATTCTATGAAGGCGACGGCCCCTTCGATGTCTTCAATTGCGGACACGGTGAAGGTATCGGCGCCCGGGGCAGAGCGTCTGGCGAGACCGGCCGTCACGTTGCCCGGTCCGACATGGATGAATGCATCGATCCCGTCGGCGGCCATTTGCTCGAGGGATTCGGCGAACCGCACCGGCTCGACGAGTTGCCTGGCCAGTTGTTCCTTTGGCTCGGTCATCGGTTTGGCACTCACGTTGGCGTACACCGGGAACTTGGTCTCCGTAAAGTTGGCGGAAGACAGCGCTTGAGCAAGACGCTTCGCCGCCGGCTCCATGTACGGGGAGTGGAACGCTCCGGCGACATTGAGCGGGATGGCGCGGCGCGCCCCGCTCTGGTCGGCGTTGGTCATCAGCCAGTCGATATCTTCGATGCTTCCGGCGAGAACGATCTGCCCAGGAGCATTGATGTTCGCCACCCACAGCTTGCCCCCGTGGTCGCGACGCTGGGCGGCCATCGCTTCGGCTGCCGCGACGTCGGCGCCCATCAGCGCCAGCATCGTCGACGGCTCGAGCGCAGCCGCTTCGGCCATGGCCCGGCCACGCGCTGCTACCAAAGCGAGCCCCTCGGGAAAACCGATGGCACCGGCGGCAGCGAGACCGGTGTACTCGCCGAGGGAATGGCCGGCTGTTGCGGACGGGGGCCGGGGCAGTGCGTCGGCGAGCAAGACCCACAATGTGTACGAGATGGCATACAGCGCAGCCTGAGCCCGGTCCGTTCTGGTGAGCTCCTCGTCAGGTCCCTGGGAAACTACCGTCGACAGCGACCAGCCGAGGATTTCGTTGGCGGTGTCGCCAAGGAGATCGGGCCGAGCGGCGAACACGTCGGCACCCATGCCGACGAACTGGCTTCCCTGACCGGGAAACAGGATGGCATACGTCTTCATCAGGCTCCGAAAGGATCCCACCCAGAGTACGACTCCAGCCAACCGAGAGAGGTTTCGCAACGCACCAGCCCTTGCTTCAGGCTGGAAGGAGAAGGCTCGGTTGCACCGCTCTCCGTCCTATTTGCCGATGTCGACCAAGTTGGCTCCGCAGTGGGGTGCGATCCGGTCCTGGTGGGCGTGGCCATTTGCGGAGCCGTGGCCCGAGCGGCCCGTAACCAAGAGCGGGAAAAAATGGCTCGACTTCTGTCGAGACGACCGGTCACCTACCGGGCGCGCGCTCTACGTCGAGGCTCACGTCAGAGGGCCGCGCTGGGTTCCTGTCGGAGCGAGCGGGTGCAGGTTCGATGAAACGCGCCAGCGGTGCGGTGATCAGCCTGGCGATGGCGAGAGCAGCGAGGATCAGCGTGAGGGGGAGCCACGATGGCCCGACGGCATCAAATATCGGGCCTACGGTGAGGAACAACAGGAGCATCCACACCACGGCGAGGGCCGACGTCACTTCCGCTAGCCGGAAACCCGACCCCCGAAGAGCGATCCACGGTCCGAGGATGAACCCCGCAGCGGCGAATACCCGGATCAGTGTGGAGTTATAGGAGAATCCGAACATCTCGGCGTCAGCGATACTCGCACTGAACACAACCGCCACAGCAGCTCCCGCCAAACTCGCTAGGGAGCCGGCAAGGATCGTGGTACCAAGGCCGCGAAATTCGCTCACGGAACATGATCGGCTTCCGATCGCTCAGGGTTGAGGCCGCGGCAGTCGTTGCCCGGTGCAGGAGTGACAAGTTGAGTCGATGGCC
>Ga0114950_10000679_pt1 | contig 24090 bp, 20 predicted proteins | sample N075metaG_FD_83503 | JGI IMG/M metagenome (GOLD analysis project Ga0114950, IMG submission 83503) | Deep subsurface microbial communities from Kermadec Trench to uncover new lineages of life (NeLLi) - N075 metaG | ecosystem: Environmental > Aquatic > Marine > Ocean trench > Sediment | place... | reverse complement strand
TGAGGATGCCGAGTCTGAGGATGCCGAGTCTGAGGATGCCGAGTCTGAGGATGCCGAGTCTGAGGATGCCGAGTCTGAGGATGCCGAGTCTGAGGATGCCGAGTCTGAGGATGCGGAGCCTGAGGATGCCGAGTCCGAGGATGCGGAGGCGAGCCCGGCCAATCCGCTTCACGTCATCGTCATCGCCGATATCGATTTCATTTCCCAGCAGTTCTTCGACATTCGGCGCATGGGACCCGGCAATCTGAACTTCGACAACGTCACGTTCTTCTTGAACTCGATGGACACGCTGGTGGGCGACGAGTCATTCATCGCTCTTCGCAACCGCCGCAGGAAGCACCGGACGCTCGCGCGCGTAGAGAGCCAGACGCGGAACTACATCGAACAACGAGCGCGGGAAGAGGCTGAGGCCGAGCGTGAAGCCGACAAGAACCTCGCCGACGCTCAGAGACGGCTCGACGCGAAAGTCGCCGAAGTCCGGGACCGGGACGATCTCGACGCGCAGACGAAGCAAATCATGGCGCGCAACCTCGAGGAGATCGAGAATCGGCGGCTGGACGTACAAAAATCCAATATCGACGCCGCGAAGGAATCAGCGATCCGCGCGAGTGAGGAAAGGATGGAAACCCAGATCCGTCTCATCCAGAGCAGCATCCGCTCCGCGGCCGTTTTGTTGCCACCGATTCCCGTGTTCCTTCTCGGGGTCTATATCTTCATCCGACGGCAACAGCGCGAACGGGAAGGCGCTGTTCAAGCCCACCGCCTGAGGAAGGGAGCGTAATGGTAGAGGAAACCACACCAGTCGAGGCCAAGCCCGAGCTCAATCTGACTAAGACCCTTGCGGGCGCCGCGTTGCTTCTCGCGGTCATCTCCATCGTCTTCGTGTTTGCGCCGCGCACCATCACGCCGAGCGCTTTTCTCGACCAAGGCGAGCCTTTTTTTCCCGACTTCACCGACCCGAACGTTGCGATGACGCTCGAGGTCATCGAGTTCGACGAAGAGACGGCCGCGGCGCGGCCGTTCAAGGTGACGAACCAGAATGGTATTTGGACCATCCCGTCGCATCACAACTACGCCGCGGATGGCGAGGACCGCCTCGCGGAAACGGCCGCGGGGGTCATGACCATCAACAAGGACGACTTCCGCTCGGACAACGTTTCCGACCACGAAGTGCTCGGTGTCATCGACCCGCTCGACGAAACGGCTGCGAGCCTGCTCGGCCGCGGCAAACGCGTCACGATGCGCGGCGAGAACGACGTCGTTCTCGCGGACATCATCATTGGCTCTGAGGTCGAAGGCCGTGACGGCTTTCACTTCGTGCGCATGCCTGATCAAAAGCGCGTCTACGCCGCCAAAGTGGACGTCGACATCTCTACCAAGTTCGAGGACTGGATCGAGAGCGACCTTCTCAAAGTCGAGCGGAGCAAGATCGACCACATCGTATTGCGGGACTATTCCATCAACGAGCAGTCCCTCATGGTGGATGAGCGTGACACCGTCACTCTCGACAAAGAGGACAACACCTGGGCCGCGAATCGCATGGATCCCAACCAAGAAGTCGACTCCACGAAAATTAGCGACTTGCTGCGTGAGGTGGACGATCTCAAGATCGTCGGTGTTCGTCCGAAGCCCAAAGGCATCGACAACCGTCTCTCGGGGCTCACGGTTTCCCGCCAAGATGTTCTATCGCTCCAGAGCCGGGGCTATTACATGACGCGCACGGGCGACCTTCTGTCCAACGAAGGCGAGCTCCAAGTGCGCACGAGTGAAGGTGTTTTCTACACGCTCCGCTTCGGTGAGATCCTTTACGGCTCCGGCGAGGCCATCAGCGCTGGCGCCGAGTCGACGGGAGACGAAGAGAGCGGCCCAGGTGAGAACCGCTATCTGTTCATTACCGCAGATTTCGACGGCTCCGCCCTTCCCGAGCCGCCGCCTCCAGGAAATCGCGACTTCGAGGACAAAGAAGGCGACGATTTGACCGACGACGACAAGGAGAACAAAGAGCTCGCCGACGCTCATAAGAGCTGGGAAGACGAAGTCAAGAAAGGCCAAGAAACGGCGGAAGAACTTTCGCAACGTTTCGCGCCGTGGTACTACGTCATCGCTTCGGATAGCTTCGACAAGATGCATCTCAACCGGGGCGATCTCATCAAAGAAAAGGAATCGACGGACGAGTAGATAGCTGGGATCGGCTCGTCGTTTCCAGCGGCAACGCCGCGGCGTCGGTGGCGGCCGGCAGCTCTGACCTTCTTCTCATGAAGGCGGCTGGCAGCGGACGTCGTGTGCTTTTCGGCGATTCCCGCCCGCTTGTTTCTGGGCGGCGTCTGGTACGATTCCAACCGTACCCGAGGGCGTGTTCTATTCTGTCTGGCCACGCGGTCGGCGGCGATCACGGTGATGTTCGTGCCGATCGCGCCGATCGCGGACGTCTTCCCTGCGGTCGCGTCGATCCTCGAGGTGGTCGCGCCGTCCCCCCCCTCGAAACGGGCGTCGCGGCGGTCCTCTCGGTGGTCCCGCACATCCTCCAGGCGGTCGCGCCGCGGGGAGCGGCGAGAATCGTTGGCTTCAGCGCCTAGTGTCAGCGGGCCAAGAAGCATTGCTGCTGCGATAACCACGGGTAGCTTTTTCATGAACGTTCCTCCTGCTCTTGAGACCCGTGTTGGTACTCGAAGGTTTAATTAGCCTCTAGTGCTGGCGGAACTTCAAGTCAAGCCGAGAGGCCCATACGCCGCCCCTTAGCGGCTACCAACCCGGATATTGGACCAGATGGCCTGCTCGAGAGTTTCCGCACGATCACAGTTGCCGAGCTCGAGCCAATGCGGGTTCAGGCTATAGGGACGATCGTAGTTACGTGTGAGGATCTCGAAGCCGTCGAGAAATACTTTCACGTGCTGCGACGGAATTCCCGCGAAGGTGCCCCACTCGATGCGCCACGAATAGACGATGGAGGGGTCGAAGTCGAAAAAGCTGATATTCGTATTCGTTTCCTGGCCGCGTGAGATCCAGCGCAGACGCACGTCCCCGAAAGTCACCGTGGTATGGTCCAGTTTTTGGAGATGCATACGGAACGGGTTCGACGTGTATTCGCCTTTCGACGGATCCCACATGCTAACGAGAATGCGTTTGCCGGGGAACGGGTTCGGCGAGCTGACATTGGTCGTCTCGAACTCGAGAAAGCCCTCGAGAAGCGTCGGGAGCTGATAGCGGATACAGTCGGTGTTCGACTGCGGTTGCCATCCCCCGGCGACGAACTGGCCTCCCATCAACGTCCCGACGGTCGAACCGGTTGTCAGAGGATCGAACAATACGACCTCGGCGGGTCGGTCTCGCGTAAAACCGGCCTTGATGCGGAACTCTGCGGCGGCGGAAAACGGACCCGAACCGGAGCTGGAGCTGGCGCGCACGCGCCAGAGGTAGCGGGCGTCGGCCGTAAGGGCTTCCGGAACGCGCCATTTAGTGATCCCGCCCAAACCTTCCATCACGCCGGTCTCCGAAGCGACCATTTGCTGAAAGGCGCCGTCCGTAGCGACTTCGAAACTGTAGGTCCGAGCTCCAGAGCCGCCGCTGGCATTACTCACGACGAGCTCGGGCTGCACACTCTCGATCTGCTCTGCAGCTCCGGGCGACTGCGCTATCGGGGCGGTGAGGGTGCTATCCGTCGGCGTGCCCGCGGACGGATTCGTGGGATTGGTGGGCGAGCTAGTGTTGTCGCCACAGCCGATGGTGAGGGTTCCGAGAAGAATCTGTGACAGCAAAAGAGCGAGACCACGATTCATGTTAGAAGTCGTCCTTTCCTATAGAAAGTTAACGGGGTTCCCGAGCCTTTGCGGGATCGAACGTTGAGCGGCGCAGGAAGCCGTAATTCTAGCAATAGAAGTGACCGGAAGGCAAATCTTGGGATAAGATCCAGAGCCTTGACCCATACCGTTCTCTATCACGCTAATTGCGCGGACGGCTTCGGCGCGGCCTGGGCCGCCTGGCGCAAGCTCGGCGACGAGGCTACCTATCGCCCCGTTCGACACGGCGTTCCGGCACCGGTGCTCCCCAAGGGCTCTTCCGTCTACATCCTCGACTTCTGCTACCCGCGAGAGGTGATCGTGGCCATGCGGAAACGCTTCGCTGAGCTTCTGATCATCGATCACCACCGGACGGCGGAAGAGGCGCTCGAGGGCCTCGATTATGCGGTTTTCGACAACAGCAAGAGCGGCGCGGTGCTCGCCTGGGAGTACTTCCACCCAGAGGAGCCCGTACCTCTGCTTCTTCGCTACGTCATGGAGCACGACCTTTGGCGGTACGAGCTTCCACAAAGCCGAGAGGTCTACTCGGCGTTGAGCTCGTACCCTATGGATTTCGAGGTCTGGAACGGGCTCGACGTGTCCAAGCTCGCGAAGGAAGGGGCGCCGATCCTCCGCTACAAAAAGGAGCAAGTCGCGCTTCTCTGTGACCAGGCCCGGTTCGAGGAGCTCGCCGGCTATCGCGTGCCCATCGTGAACGGCGCTGTGCTCGGCTCGGAAGTCGGCGAGGAGCTCTTGCGACGCCATCCCGAGGCACGTTTCGTCGTTATTTATTTTGACCGCGGCGACGGGATTCGTCAGTGGTCTCTTCGCTCGCGCGAAGACTTCGACGTTTCCGAGATCGCGCGCCAGTTTCAAAATGGCGGCCACCGCCAAGCGGCTGGTTTCGAGACCAGGCTCGGGAGGAACTTTGTGCCCAAGGTCCAGCCTTCGCCTCCGGCTTCGGCGAGGCCTTTTGGCAAGAAGAAGAGCTCACGGCGCAAATAAGCTACAATCGGCACGGGAGAATCGCTATGAAGAACAAGGTCAGAAGACTCATCGTCGCCCTGCTATTCCTCGCCTTGCCTGCTTCACTGCTCGCGCAGCGTAGCCCGGCCGAGGTTCTGAAACGGATCGAAAAAGGCTTCAAGAAGGAAAAGATCAAGCTCAACGTGGAGCTCGAGGGAGCCACCGCGATTCTCACCGGCCAAGTCCGAAACGTCTTCGCGAAGAACAAGGCCGTCGAGATCGCGCTCGACCAGCCCGAAATCGAAGACATCGAAGCTGATATCGAGATCGCTGAGGCGGAGAGCGCTGACAAGCTCGGCCAAGAGGTTGTCAAACAGATCCGGAGATACGGGAACCTCACCATCTTCGACGATGCGAGCGCGTTCGTGAAAGATGGGAACATCGTCCTCATGGGGTTCGTCACGGAACCGTACAAGAAAGTGGGCATCGAAAAAAGGATGCACAACGTCCTCGGCATTCAAGAGTTCAAAAACCAGATCGAGGTGCTCCCGAACTCCATGCAAGACGCTCGGTTGCGGCAAACGCTCGCCAATCGCCTCTATCGCGACTCGATGTTCTCCGACTACGCGCGGATGGCGCACCCGCCGATCCGCATTATCGTCAATCGGTCCCGAGTCCTCCTGACGGGCGTAGTCCTAAACAAAATGGCCAAGCAAAGAGCGGAGTCCATCATCCGGCAAACGCTCGGTGTGCTGTCGGTGGAGAGCAAGCTCCGCTTCGGGTCTTGATCGGAGCTCGCGCTTCGGCGACGCCCCGAAAGGCTTCGTTGACTCCCGCGTCCCCCCTGAGGGCTGACGCCCCAGGCAGCGGGCTTGCCCGCCGTAGCCCGAAGGGCGAAGGAGGGCTAGAAGAAGCGGCGCTTTTTCTTGGGTTGCTCCCGTTCCGCGGCTTTGAATTGGCGTAGCGCGTCGATGGGACGCCGATCGGGCTTCATGAGCTTGATGGCTTTTTGAAGCCGCGGTTCCGCCGCGCCGAACTCGCCGGCCTCGCCAAAGATCATCCCGGCGTAGCAAAGCGCGAGCCCACATTCCGGGTCGATGCGGACGGTCTCCTGAAGCTCTTGAAGGGCGCCGGCCTTTTCGATTTCCGGATCCTTACGGTAGCGGCAAAAGGCGAGCTCGGCGCGGTAGACGCTATTCTGCGGCTCGTAGTCATGCGCGAACTGCAATTGCTCGAGAGCGTCCGCATATTGGCCGGCTTTCATGAGCTTGATCCCTTTTTTGAACTGCGTCTCCGAATCGAGCAGGTTGGATTTGATCGTGAAAGCGTTCCGAGCTTCTTCGGGGATGGCCTGGTGCTTCGCGAAGGCACTGCCGCGGCGCCCGATGAGCGAGTTGCGTGTCTCGGGGTTGCAGAGCTCACCAAAAGCTTGGCCGCCCGCAATGAAGAGATCGCGTGCTTTGTCGGTAAAGTTCTCGAGTCCCGGCTGGTCGAACTTCCACGGCGCGAACCGTTCGCTGAACTCGAGATAGCCTTTCTCAACTTGCTCCCGCGTCGCCTTTTCCTCGATACCGAGCAAGTCGAAGGCGTCCTGCTTGCGATATCTCAGATAGGCCTCCATGAGCTCGTTGCGAAGCGTCTCGATATCTTGCGATGTCATCGTTTTTTCGGCGGCTAGAACGGCGGTGGCTATTGCGGGTGCCGCGCGCTCGCCCGGGGGTCGCGTCTCAGTCCCGTTCACGACCTCTTCTTCCACGCCAAACGCAAAATCCATATCGGGGAGAGCGTCGACGGTCGAGAGCCAGTCTTCCGGCAGCGCGACGCTGATGACGGCGAGGGCATAGAGAGCCCGAAGGACGCGCGCTTTTTCGAGACCCGACTCCGCTTCCAGCTCGTCGAGCGTTTTCCCGACGGAGACGAGCCCCACGATCTCCTTGTGGTCCTTCGACAGGCGAAGCTCCTTGAGGGGAAAAGGTGGTCGCGGGTTGATCAAGATCTTCTTTTCGCCTCGAAGGGCTTCGATCTCCGCTGCGATTTCGTCCTCGGGGGCGAATTTCGAGATCCCGGTGAGCACGAGCTGCGGGGCCCGCACTTTCAGCGGGGAGTCGACCGGAGGCAGATCTGTCGAGACCTGGAAAGTCCCGCTCCGCCACGAGAACGCGTCGAGGAGCTTCTTCGCGAGGTTCTGCTGAAGAATTTTGTAGAGCTCGGACGCATTGACGAGGCCGTCGGCCACGATGATGTCCGTAAAAGGCTTCCCTGTCGTCGCGCTCTTGCTGAGCGTCTCCTGGTTCTGAGCGTCGTTGATGGCTCCTCGGGCCACCAGAAACTTGCCGAGCGTGTCCTGCAGTAAATTGGAGTGGCAATCCACGGGGATTCCGTTCTCCATGATGATCTCTTTTTTCAGCTGGCGGCGTTCCATGCTGAGAACGACCGTGCGCTTGTGCACGGCGAGCGCATGGAGTAGGACGGGGAAGCGGATCTCTCCGAGGTCCCCTCTCGTCATTTGCGAGATGGCTCTAAGTTGTTCCGCGTTCGGGATCATGCATGCCTCAGATGCCTGGGCCGCCTGCGATAGCGAAGAAATCGCAGCAGGTGAACTTCCGCGATTAGGTGAGAGTAACATTATAAGAGAGATTCATCTCATGCTAGAGTCCTGCCTGTCATGTCCGAGCCAACGCTGAAGGATTGGGTCGCAAAGCTCAAAAACTCGGACGTCGCTAGGGGCATCGACGAAATCCACACTTTGGTGCGGCGCGACGCCCAAAAGGCCTATTCGTTCTACCAGCAGGAAGGGCACGCGGATGCCACCATCCCGGAAAAGGGCGTCGGGCGCTACGCAGCGCATGCCAAGGCCGTTTTTCTCAGTTTTTTACGGAAGCTCAGCCCCGCCCGCCGAATAGCCTATATCGCCTCGATCGCGGCCTTTGCTTGGGGCTTTGTCCAACGAGATTGGACGGGCGCCGTGGTCGGGTTTCTCATCCTCAATGTCCTGCTCGCGATCGAGCTCGCGGAAAAGCTTCTAACGAAGGACGAGCTCGAGATCGCCCGCGTGATCCAGTTCAGCCTCTACCCGGCTACGAACCCGACGCTCAAACATCTCGACGTCGCCAGCTATTTCCAGCCGGCCCATGACGTCGGGGGCGACCTATACGATTTCGCTCTCGACGGTAATCGACGCTTCACGGTCATCCTCGGCGACGTATCCGGCAAAGGCATCCCGGCCGCACTCTACGCGATGAAGCTCCAGGCTTTGTTCGAGTTGTTGGGAAAGGGCTCGATCGGGCCGAAAGACATGCTCATCGAGATGAACGACGTCATCTCCGAGCGGATCGAGAAGAACTATTTCATTACCGCCGTCGTCGGCGTTGTCGACTTCCAGAGAAAGGCACTCGTCCTCGCGCGGGCCGGACATAATCACCCTCTCCACTATTCCGCACGCACGGGCACGACCGAGTGGCTCAAGCCCGCTGGGATTGGGATTGGCATGCAGAAGGGGCCCCGCTTCGGAGGGCTTCTCGAGGAGACCCACGTCGATCTCGCCCCAGGCGACGTGCTGCTCTTCTACACCGATGGCATCAGCGAGGCGATGAACGCGTCCGACGAGCCTTACGGCTATGACGAGATGGAGCGCGTCCTCCTATCGAGCGCACATCTTTCCGCCAACGACATCAAAGAACACTTGCTTCGAAGCGTCGATGAGTTCCGCCGGGGAACACCCTTTGCGGATGATGCGACGCTCGTCGTGACCAAACTCAAATGATACTAGTGTCCTATAGCAGAAGTTCGTTGCCTAAAGCTCGAGGCCATTTTGTGTGCTGGCAAGGCGTGCCGAGGACATCATATCTGGATATTTCGAGGAGGCGCAACGAAGCCAGCGCGCGAAAGGGCCCGAGGTTTAGGGTGACGAACTTCTGCTACAGGGTACTTGGCTACCTGGTCGCCATTTCCCTGCTACTTCCTAGCCTCTCGGAAGCTCAGCTGAGCCTCGATCGGCTCTACTCGCTACCTTCGCTCATCGGCACCGCGCCAAAGCGCCCGGTTTGGTCCGGAGATGGCGGGAAGCTCGCCTTTCTCTGGAACGACCGGGGCTACCCGGCGCGCGACGTTTGGATCGTCGATCTTGGGCTAGAGCCCACAGCACCTATGCGCGTCACCCACCACGCCTCGGAAGCGGAAGGGGATCGCGGCGTCCTCGACGTCGTCTGGCACCCCGACGGCGAGCGGCTCGTCTACGAGCTCGAAGCCACGCTCCATTCCATGCGCGTGGGAGAAGCCTCCGAGGTCCTTGCCGCTGGCGGCGCGACAGCCGCGACGTACGCGTCGTCCGGCGAGCTGGCTTTTTTGCGCGATGGCGACCTCTGGGTGCTTCCGCCCCTCGGTGAGCCGAGGCGCCTCCTCGCTGACGCGCGCGCGGAAGTGCGCATAGTCACCTATCGATGGTCTCCCGATGGTCGCCACATTGCAGTTCTCGAGAGCGACGAGCGCCGCGTACCTCTTCGCGGCGTTCCGGACTACATGTCGACGGATGTCGAGATGGCGTCCGTGCGGCGGCCCTTTCCTGGTGAAGAGCCGCGAAGTCTGCGGCTCGGTGTCGTCACCGTCGCGGACGCCTCCATCACATGGCTCGACCTCGAGGCCAAACCAACGGAGTCCATTTTCAGTTATCGGTGGTCGCCGGATGGAAGAAGCCTGCTCGTCGATCGATCGGACCTCTACGTCAAGTCCCGCCGCATCCTATTGGTCGACGCGGGCGGCGGTGGCGTGAGCGAGCTCTATCGCGAGGATGACCCGCTCAACGTGACGGCCTATTGGCAAGTCGAGTGGGCCAGAGATGGCCGCGGGTTCTATTTTCTTTCGGATCGCGACGACGATTATCACATCTACTACCTGGTGACGTCGAATCGCGGCGGCGAGCCCCGGCGCATCACGAGCGGCGATTTCGCCGTCGCCCACTTCACCGTTAGACAGGATGCCATCCACTACGTCGCCAACGCTCCGAGACCGGAGGACCGCCAGCTCTTTCGCATCGGTCTCGAAGGCGGTGAGCCCGAGCAGCGCACCGAGCGCGCTGGGACGCACGACCTCGTCATCTCTCCGGATGGGCGGCTCGCCGCGGACATGTTCTCGAGCGATCGGATGCCGCCCGAGCTCTTTCTCGTCGGGGACGAGGGCGAGCAGCGGTTGACTCAATCGCCCCAGCCCGAGTTCTACGAGCACGATTGGGTGTCCGCGCAATACGTCACCTTCCCGTCTCATGTGGACGGCACAACACTTCACGGGCGGATGTTGCTGCCGCCCGAGCTTTCCGAGCAGCGCAAATATCCCGTGATCGTCGGCTCCGTCTATTCCAACACGGTGCGGAATCAATGGGGCGGGCGCAACGCCCATCCACTTTGGGGCCTCGAGCAATATCTCTTGCAGCAAGGCTATATCCTCTTCGTCGTCGACATCCGCGGAAGCTGGGGACACGGACGCGAGCTCCGCCGCGGGATCCGACTGGATTACGGCGGTATCGATGTCGAAGATATCCATAGCGGCGTGAAATACCTCGAGACGCTCGACTATGCAGACACGTCTCGCGTGGGTATCTGGGGCTCGAGCTATGGCGGGCTTCTGACCTGCATGTCGCTCTTCAAGAAGCCTGGGATCTACAAAGCCGGCGTTGCAGGAGCGCCGGTGACGAACGTCTTTCATGCCCTGACCGGCGAGATGCGCGTGATGATGTCACCCTGGGACGAGGCTGCCGCTTACGAAGGCGCGTCGGCTTTCTCTCATGCCGCGGGGCTCCGTGATCCGCTTCTCATCATTCACGGTATGCGCGATCGCATCGTGCTCTACAAAGACTCGCTCGCCCTCGTCGAGCGTCTGATGGAGCTCGGGAAGAACGTGGATCTCGTTACGCTCCCTTCGTCGCGCCACGGCTGGGATCGCGAGGATCTCTACCAGACGCGATTTGCATTCAAGAAGCTCGTGGAGTATTTCAACCGTTACGTCAAAGGAGTTGGCCCGTGAGTCACGAAGACAGACGCTTATTTCTCAAGAAATCCGCGACCATCGTGTCGGGGTTGGCGGCGGCGAGCTGCACACCACCACGAGAGTCCGCTCCGTCAGGAACATCGAGCCTCGACAACCTCGACAGCCTCCACGGCCTCCACAGAACGACGCTCGACGCGGTGGGGCGCGTCGTCTTGCCCAAAGGGGCTCTCGGCGACCAAGGCGTTGCACGTGTCCTCGACGATTTCGTGAAATGGCTCGACGGGTTCGAGCCCGTAGCCGAGCTGCCTCACCACTACCTCTGGAGCGACGAGATCGCCTACGGGCCCCCTGACCCAGCTCCGCTCTGGCGCTCACAGCTCGAAGCCCTCGAGCTCGAGGCCCAGAAACGTCACGGGAGCTCCTTCGGCGCCGTCGACGTGCCGCTCCAAGAAGCCATCCTTCACCGGCAGCTCCCGCGCGAGATGCCGCAAGATCTGCCTTATGCGGGCGACGCGCCTCACGTTGCTATCGGGCTTCTCGCCTATTTTTACCGAACGTCGGAAGCGAACGATCTCGGGCACGGTGCCGCGATCGAGAAGCAAACCTGCCGCGGGCTCGATACCGGTCCCGACGAGCCCAAGCCCCTCGGGAGCTAACGCCATGGCTAAGACGATCGAGAGCGATGTCGTCATCATCGGCGCGGGCATCAGCGCCGCCATGGTGGCCGAGAAGTTGACCGAAGAGACGGACGCTAAGATCGTCATCGTCGAGGCCGGCGACAAGATCTTCAACCTCGAGGAGCGGTTCGACCGGCGAGCGCGCTTTCTCGCTTATCGTGAAAACCCGTGGCGCGGTGATCACATCCGCGGCCAGACCGGCACGGGGATCCAATCACGTTCGATGGCGGTCGGCGGGCTCGCCCTTCATTGGGGCGGGACGACCCCACGCTACTCGCCGGAGGATTTTCAAGTTCGCTCGATCTACGGGGTTGGCTATGACTGGCCATTCACCTATGACGATCTCGACCCGTTCTATCAGGAAGCCGAGGAACGACTCGGTGTGGCGGGCTCGCCTGGCCCCGCTGAGCTCGATCCGCGCTCTAAAGATTACCCGCTGCCTCCGCTCCCCGTCTCTTACAACCTCGCCAAACTCCAAGAATGGGGCGAGAAGTCGGGCATTCCGTTCTGGCGCAATCCGGTCGCGAAGAACTCTGTCCCGTATCAGGGAAGAAACGTGTGCACGCGTTGCGATACCTGCAGCATCTGCCCGACGGGCGCGAAATATACGCCCGATTTCACGTTTCAAAGACTATTGAACGAGGGCCGCATCGAGCTCTACGACCGCACCCTCGTTCGCCAGCTGAAGCTTGCGGAGGGATCGGACGTTATCGACCACGCGGTCGCCCTCGACCGCGACGCGCCGGACGAGCCGATCCACTTTCGCGCCAATACTTTCGTGCTCGCATCCGGCTATTGCTGGAGCACGCACCTCTTGCTGCTCTCGAGAAGCGACCGCTTCCCCAACGGGGTCGCCAACCGATCCGGGATGGTCGGGAAGTTCGTCACAGGGCACCGTTCCCTGAACACCTATGTCGAAGTACCGATGAAGCTCTATCCGGGCGTCTACCGCTCTGACAGCTTGCTCTCCAAGAAATTTCAGCGCGAGAGACCGGACCGTTATGTACGCCACGACCTTCGTATCTGGGAGTCGGATGTCTCGCGCCGGCCGCGGCTCACGGACGATGAGGGTAAGCGGCTTTTCGGCGACGCGCTCTTGAACGACTGGAAGAAGCGCACCGCGACCGGCGTCGCGCGCATGCGCGCTTATTACGACGTCATCCCCGCGAAAGAGAGCGCGCTCACGCTCGACTCCGATCGCAAAAACCCCTGGGGCGATCCCCTGCCGCGGATCGACTTCGCCGACAGCGAGTGGTCGGCCCAGCTTCGTCAACACACGGAAGACAGCATCCGCGGCGTCTTCGAGCAGATCGTCCGTGCCGGCGGCGGGAAGACCTTGTCGACGCGCGTCGACTCCTTGCAGGACCATCCGGGCGGAGGCTGCCGCATGGGCGCCGATCCGACGTCGAGCGTCGTCGACCCCGAGGGCCGATCGCACGATCACGAGAATCTGTGGGTAGTAGGCGCGCCGACGATCGTCTCCTCCGGATGTAACAACGGGACATTGACTTTTGCGGCGCTCTCGCTTCGCTCCGCGACAGCGCTCGCGAAGACGCTTCCCGCACGGACCACGGATTAGGAAATGCAGAAACGTCATCTGTACTTTGCCCAGAACTTTAGGAAGATTGAGCGCCTAGTAACGCTAGCCGCCGTCGTATTGTTGACGACCGTCTCCGCGCTCAGTGGTCAGGAGCGTGTCACGCTCCGGACAGCACGCCTGCTCGACGGGCGAGGCGGCGTGGCCACGAACCGTGTGCTCGTCATTGACGGCGGATCGATTCAGACGATCCGGAGCCCCTCCGGCGAGGCCGATTACGACCTCACCAACCTCACCGTCTTGCCGGGTCTCATCGATACCCACGTCCATGTCGGCTGGCACTTCGACCCAGACGGCCGGCTTCACAGCGACGACAGCGAGAGCGCTGAGACGAGCGTGCTCTACGCTGCGGAGAATGCCTACAAGATGCTGATGGCGGGCTTTACGACGGTGCAGAGCCTAGGCTCACGCGTCGACAAGCCGCTTCGCGACGCGATCGATCGCGGCGTACTGCCCGGTCCCCGCATCTTGACGTCCCTGCGTAGCATCGGCGCGCGCACAGGAGAGCCCGCCGCGATCCGCGATTTCGTGCGCTTGCAGAAGAACGAAGACGCGGACGTCATCAAAATCTTCGCCTCAGCGAGCATTCGGGACGGTGGCACCCCGACGATGTCCCAAGCTCAGCTGGACGCTGCTTGCGGGGAGGCGCGGGCGCAGGGGCTAAGGTCGGTTGTCCACGCGCACGGGCCGGAAAGCGCGCGGCGTTCCGTCAAAGCGGGCTGCACGACGATCGAGCACGGCGCGCTCCTCGATGAAGAGACGCTCAGCCTGATGGCGGAGCGCGGGGTTTATTTCGACCCAAACACTCATCTCATCTTCCAAAATTATTTTGAGAACAAAGATCGCTATCTCGGGATCGGCAACTACAACGAAGAAGGCTTTGCACAGATGGAGAAGGCCGTCCCGTCCGTATTAGAGGTCTTTCGCATCGGTTTGCGCGTCCCCGGGCTCGACATGGTGTTCGGAACCGACGCTGTCGCCGGAGCCCATGGGCGGAACATCGAAGAGCTGATCTATCGCGTCGAGAGAGGCGGGCAGGACCCTGGCGCGGCGATCGTGTCGGCGACGTCACTCGCGGCGAAGTCGCTGGGACTCGAGCAAATGGTCGGAACGCTTCAGGCCGGAATGGCGGCCGACCTCATCGGTGTCGAGGGGAACCCTCTCGAGGACATTACGGCGCTTCGGCGCGTGCGTTTCGTAATGAAGGACGGGAAGGTGTGGAAGAACGCGCGATGACCCTCTGACTCTTCGCGAGCTCATCCCACATCGTCTCGGGCTTCTTTCGAAACACCGTGAACGCGTCCGCGCGCACGACGTCCCAATCGCCACGAAGAAGCTCGTTGTCGAGCTGCCTCGGCGCCCAACCGGAATGGCCCAGATATAGCCGCAACTCCTCCGGCCCACGTTCTTCTTCGATGAGCGCGTCGAGCACCTCCGGATTACTGCTGAAATAGACGTTCCCCATGACGCCGTCGACGCCCTCGGGCGGCTCATCACTGCGGAACAAAAAGATGAGTCCTTCGAGAGCGACGGGCCCGCCGAAATGAAGCGCATGCGCGGCGGCGGCGCCGGCGTCGAGTTCGGGTAGCGCCTCGGAGAGCGGTATTCCGGTTGCACGATTCACGATGACGCCAAGGGTGCCTCCTTCCCCATGCGAGAGCAGTAGAACCACGCTCTTGTGAAACGGGCCGCGCGAAATGCTGGGTTTTGCGACCAGAAATACACCCTTCGTGGGAGGCACTTTCTGGCTTGCCGACGGTGCGCCGAGGGTGAGTGCAAGGGATGCCGCCACGAATACCCGCATGCGTGGAGCCTACGCCCATGGGGGGCGGAATGTCCACCCCGAGCGACGCGCTCAGTCGCACCGCAGCCTCAATCGCTCGGCGAGCTCTGATTTCGCGACGCCCGTGGCCAGAAGCGCAGCGGCCATGCCTGTGACGTGCGCGACCGCCAGGCTGACCCCATGAAAGTTCCGCTCCTTGGGAAGGCCGGGGAGCACGCGCGCCCATGTCGACGCCACGAAAGCGCCGTGCTCGTATCGGATCTTATCCGCCTCCAGCTCGCGATCCGCCCGCACAGCGACAACGCCGTCGAGGCGGCCCGGGAGCGACGGCTCCCCCGATACTTCATGGGCGGCGAAGATGACGAGACCCAGCTCGTGCGCTCGCTCGCAAGCGGCGGTAAATTCCGGCACGCGCGCCTCTTCCATGCAACCGAGGCTCAAGTTGAGAAGGTCCAAGGGCTCGGAGCTAGCCCACTCGATGGCGCGCAGCAGCGTGTCGACATGGGTCTCGAGCCGCCGCCGGAAGATACGAATCGCGTAGAGCTCGGCGCTCGGCGCATGCGCGCGGATGGTCGCGGCCGCCGCCGTACCATGTCCGAGCAGGTCTTCCCAAGCGTCATCGACCTCGACAACACCGTCACGGAAGCGGAGTCCCACACCGCCGGCCACTCCTCCGACGTGCCGGTGATTCGGGTTGATGCCGCTATCGGCTACGCCGACGCGAACCTTGGAGATCATGATGAGGTCTTCACACTAGCTCTGCGTCACGGTATCCGACTACAAGAATGGGCTCCCCGTCATCATCCTTGAAGATTACGGTCCAGCCGCCGTCATCCCGCTCAAACGCAGCATCCATTACTTCTCGCTCGGAAACATCTGCGAGCTCTTCAACGCAGCTCGTTCATCGACTCGAGTACGTTGTTGGGTTTTCTAGGCACTCTTTGGGCTCTTGCCCGCGGGAGAAAGGCTCTCCTCGCTTCCGAACATTCTTTGGAAAGTACCCTCTTCGCGTGAGAGCGTTAGGGCGGTACCGTCCTGGACGATGCGGCCGTCTTCGAGCACGAGAACGCGGTCCGCCTTGGCGATGAGCGGCAGGCGATGGGAGAACACGAGGGTGGTGCGGTGGCGGACGAGCGGCAAGAGCGCCTCCGCGATGCTGGCTTCGGTCTCACCGTCGAGCGCCGACGTGGCTTCGTCCAAAACCAGCACGGTAGCGTCCTGCAAGATCGCGCGCGCGATCGCGATCCGTTGCCTCTGTCCCGCTGAGAGCTGAAGACCTCGCTCTCCGACTTGGGTGAGATAGCCTTCCGGCATCTTGAGAATGACCTCGTGGATCCCCGCAAGTCGGGCGCTGTTCTCGACGTCGCGAGAGCTCGCCTCGGGGCGACCGTAGCGGATGTTTTCTTCTATCGAAGCGTTCCAGAGAAACGTCTCCTGCTCGACGACGGCGACATGGCGCCTCAAATCGTCCAGGCGCAGCTTTCTCACGTCGATGCCGTCGACCAAGAGCTCGCCGCGATCGACGTCGAGGCGTCGCAGGATCAGATCCACGATGGTCGATTTACCCACCCCGCTCGGCCCAACGATGGCTGTCATCGTGGCCGGAGCCACTTTGAAGCTCACATCGTCCAGCACCGTCTCGCGCTCGTGGTCGAGGCCGACATGCCGGAGCTCGATCTCGCCGCGCATGCTCGTGAGCCCGGTTGCGTCCGGGCGCTCTTCCACTTCGGCCGGCTCGTCGAGGAGCTCGAAAACCCTGTCGAGCGACGCACCTGCCGCTCGCAAGCTTAAATAAAGGCCCATCAATCCCGATAATGGCCCCAGCAATCGTGCTTGATAGGCCGTGAACGCGACGAAGCTCCCCATGCTGAAGCTGCCTGAGAGCACCAAATAGCCACCCGCGAGAAAGACCGCGAGGGTCGAGACCGAAAGCAGAACGCCCGGAATGCCCGAAGCGAGATAGTTCGTGATTTGTCGGTCGAGGAGCGCGCGGACGAAACGATCGTTCTTCTCTCGGAAGCGCGCCGCCTCGCGCCCTTCCTGACGCGACGCGACCGTCTGGCGCATTCCGAGAAACGACTCCACGAGAAAGCTGCCGATGTCGGCGCTGCGCTCGCGCAGCTCGAGGTTCTTGTCCGTCACCTGTGTTCGGTATCGCCTCAAAACCCAGATCGAAGGCGGAACGAGCGCGATGCTCAAGAGGAACAGTCGCGGCTCCAGATAAATCAGAAGTGTTACCGTCCCGCCGAGAAAAACGACGTTGGTCAAGAACGACAAGAGCGTATCGGAGGCGATCCTCTGAATCTCCGACACGTCTCCGTTCAGTCTCGAGAGGATGTCGCCCATCTTTGTCTTCGCATAAAAACGCGGCGACAATGTTTGAAGATGGCGAAAGACGCGGAGGCGGATGTCGAAGAGCGCCTCCGTCGAAACTTGAATGTATCGGTAGCCAGAGACGGCGTTGAGCACGACGCTCACAACCGAGACGGCGAACAAGAGCAAGGAGATGCGAACGAGTAGCGAGAAGTTCTGAGCCAAGAAAGCGTCGTCGATCAGGACCTTGAGAAAGTAAGGCTGTGCGAGCCCGAGCAGGGTCGCAAACATCGAGACAAAAAGAACGAAGCCAAGACGCTTCCAGTAGGGAAGGGCGAAGCCTAAGGCTCGCCGGTAGTGGCCCACTAGTTTTGCGATGTGGTGGGGTTCGGGATCTCGATGGGAGGCATCATGAAATCACCGCCTGCGTAAACGGTCTTGATGAGCTCGAGCGTCGCGGTGTCATAGACCCAGACCGTGTCACCGACGCCCGAGACATAGAGCTTCGTTCCGTCATGGCCGACGATCATCGAGTTGTTCGTCCGCCCGCGCTCGAACTTCTCTTTCTTGAGGATGACCCTCTGCTTCTCCATGTCGATAACGACCATGTCGCTGAGGCCGGCATAGCCGCGTTTGCCGTCGGGGGAGAGCGCGAAGCGGCCGACCTTCAGCTGAGGTCCAAGCTCGAAGGTCGAGACGTTCATATCATAGAGGTCGAGCTTGGCGACGCCGAAGATTCGCTTTTTCAGAATCGGGTCCTCGGTGCGATAAATGCCGTAGAAGGTGCCGGGCTCCGTTTGTGTCAAGTTCAACCCACGGAGCTCGCCATAGCCCGCGAGAAGCGGCTTCGAGAGCACTTTTTTTCTTTTGATCTCCCCGGTCGCGGCATCGAGCTCGTAGAGGTCGCGGCCGATGACATAGAGGGAGCTTCCGTCCGGAGAGACGTGGAGCGCCGGCCGCCGGGCGCCGCCGCCCACTTCTTTGGGGAACTTGAAGCTGTTCACGACTTCGCGGGCGCCGAGGTCGTAAACCATGATGTCGACCTCGTTCTCTTGGATGAAGCGATCCGTTTGTAGCTGCACAACGTTCACGTTCAAATAGACTTTCGAACCGTCGTGATTCGGGTAGACGCTGAAAAAGCGGATCCGTTTTTCCGGCGTCGAGAGCTTGATCTCGTCGATCACCTCTTGCCGCAAGGCATCGATCACCTCGACCGACTCCATGCGATCGGTGATCACATAGAAGCGTCGTTTGTCGGGCGTATAGCTCGCCGAGCCCGTTGCCGCGCCGTGGCGGAGCCTGAGCCCATCCGTGAACGCGTCGGTCGTCTGGTCGAAGAAAATGATCCGATCGGGCCAGATACCCGCGATGAACACGTTGGGCTCTTCCTGACCGAAAACGGGGGGCGCGACGAGCGCCGCCGCGCCCAACAACACGAGAAGAGCTTTTTTCGGCATGGGCCTACGGGAAAATCAGATCGATCTTCCGCCAGTCCTGCGTCGCGCTCGCGCAGCCGGAATGCCAATCGGGATTGTTGTTCAGATAGTCCGGGACTTGCGCCGGCCAGAAGCACGTCTTGTAGCAGTCGTATAGATCGCGCTCCATCGGCTGACAGAGGTTCGCCGTTCCGCCCGTGGCGTCGACCTCCCAACCGGGCGAGAAGATCGTCGTGCAGCCCGCGGGGACGTGAGGCGCGGCGTCGTCCTGCAGTGCTTTGACGCCGCCATCTTCCGCTTCCAAAAACTCCATGACGGCTTCAGCTTTGCAGTTGCGCGCCTTCAAATGCTTCACGCGACTTTCCTCTGATCGAAGCGATCGAGGAACTCTGGGTTTCCGTCCAGTAACTTTGCGTAGACTTCGAGCCCCATCGCCGTCCACTCGCGAATCCAGTCGCAATAGTGGAGGTTGGGGCGAAAACGATCGCCATAGCGCACCTGGGCTTCATGATAACACCCGCCCGAGCAAAGGCTCCGGACCCAGCAGGTGCTGCAATCGATCCGCTTGTCGATATGCCCGCGCTCGAGGTGCTCGATGCGCTTGCTCGCGTCGACGCCGGTCTTGACGTGTCCGAAGTCGTGGTCTCCCGAGCCGGCGAAGCGGTGGCAGAGGCCGATTTCGCCGCCGGGGGCGACGCCGAGAAGGCCGAGGCCCGCGCCGCACGGATAGGCTTTCGCGACCCCTTCGTGGATCTCACCGAGCATGTCGCTCAAGTTCGCAAAGCCGAGATATTTGCCGGCGAGCGCGGCTTCCACGTAGCGTTCCCCGAGGGCGCGGAACTGCTCGAGAAGCTGGTCCAACCCGTTGCCGTCGATAGCGTAGTCGAGACCCGTCGACGACGTCACCGGGGCGAAGCCGACTTCGTAAAAGCCCATCTCTTCGGTCAGGTGATGGAAGATCTTAGGCACGTCGATGACTTTTGACGTGAGCGTGACGCGCGCACCGATGGGACGCGTCGTGTAGATCGACAGGAGCTCTTTGATGCGTGGGGCGACGATGTCGTAGCTCCCCATGCCCGTTTTGCCGTAGACGCGCATCGAGTCCTGAATCTCTTTCGGACCGTCGATAGACACCGTCACGCCGATGCGGTTATCCGCGAGCCACTGGCTAATCTTCCGGGTCAGCAGCGTCGCGTTCGTGGTCAAGCTGAAATCGACGAACTTCCCTTCTTCTCTCGCACGCTGGCGCGCATAGTCCACGGTGGGACCGATGACTTTAAAGTTCAAGAGTGTCTCGCCGCCGAAAAAGGTGATCTGCAGCTTGTCGTTCCGGCCCGACTCGGCGAAAAGGGTATCGACGGATTGGCGCGCCGTCTCTACGCTCATGACTTGCGCCGGCGCGGGCTCCTCGAGACGGTCCTCGCCATACTCGTAGCAATAACGGCAGCTCAAATTGCAGCTATTGGTGACGTTGAGCACGATCGTGCTGAGGGGCGGAGGCTCGGGCGGTGTTGCGAGCTGGGTGAGCGGAATGTCGGGCGCGCCGTCGCGATGCACGGCGCCGACTCGGGCGAGCTCCCTTAGAGCGCCTTCGGCGCCCGGCGAGGTGGTGAGCGCCTCGATGGGCTTCGGACCGTCCTCGAGCGCGTCCAGGATGGAGCGGACTTCGTTGTCGAGCTCGAGCACCATCGACGACGGGATGAGAAACGCGTATTTGCGCTCCCCAGCGGAGAAACGTTTGAGTTCGGAGGCATAGACTAGCGTCATGGAAAAAGCTCCCAATATACGTAAATGGGGATCGTCACAACGAGACGCGAGCGCCCGCGGAGGGTTTCCGATACTCCCTCGGGTCGATAGCTCGCGACCACCCAGACGTCCCCGAAATTATTGGCGTTCAACTCGCGATCCATATTCGGGCCATCGATAGCCGGCGTGAAGAAGCCCTTCTGATCGATCGTGCCCACATATTCGATGTCGTCATCTTCGTGGCGGATGTAGTACTCCTCGACGCTCCATTCGGGCTGGACCGTGCCGAGGTCGACGTCGTCCTCGGTGAGCGGCTCATCGTCGGGCCCCCGGTGAAAGGCGGCCGCCTCGAACCTCGCGAACTGTTTCGCGACCGCCCCCCCGCCCACGCGGGCGAGCGCCTCGTCGGGCAAAACTTTAACATAGTCGACGCGATCATAGACCGCGAAAGCATCGACGGCTTGCGTAGGACCAAGCGCGACGTCACGATAGCCCGAAAGCGCGTCGTCACTTACTTCGAGCGCCACCGTGAGCGTCGTTGCCGTGCGAGCGGAAATGCCCGTCACGGATACGCCCTGGCCGAAATCGAGATCGTCTGTGACGATGTCGTCCGTGAAGTTCGCGCCGGTGATCGTGACCGAAGCCGTTCCCCCGCCCACCTTCGCCGAGCGAGGCCAGACGGCCGCAATCCGCGGATCCTCCCCGAGGCGGACGAGCGTGGCATCGAGCCCGAGCTCGCCATAAGTGCCGCTGAACATCCGCCCTTCGAGCTTCGAACCGTCATCCGACAGCATGAGCACTTCGCGAAGCTCCCCCAGGCCGTCGCCGTTCGAGCGGCCTCTCCACGAATAGCCTCCGTAGAGAACCCCTTTGCCTTCGCGCTGGTGACGACTTCCATCGGCGAGGAGGATCTCCGCGCTATAGGTGTAGTCATCACCTTCTTTCGCGAAAGTGACGACGCCCGAAGCCGGGCCTTCCCCAGGTTGATGCGTTTTCAAAAGCCATCTGCCCGCGATGCCGCGTCCCATGCCCTTGGCCTTGTAGCGCTTCCACTCCGGTGTCTCGAGCGGGTAATCCGCTTTCAGCGTCTCCAAAACCCGGTCCGCCCGCCATTCCGAGCCCGTGTTTTCGGCCGGCGCATCGCCTGCGAGAGGCGATGCACCGCGGAAGGTTTGGAACTCGATGACCGGGAAATAGCCGATATGCATCCCCTTCAAGAGATCCCATTCCTCTTCCGTACGGCGTTGGGTAAAAAACCGAGCGGCCATGTGGCAGCGCACGCACGTCTCTTTGAGCTCTCCCTCCTCGATGTTCTCGAGCTGCGGCCGCTTCTCGGCGCGATAGAAATAAGGACGCGCTTCCTCGGGCGCCAAACCGTGATGGTCCGAGAGGTAGCGGACGATCGCGCGCGCTTGGTCTGGCGTCAGATTCAGGCCATTCGTGCGGATCATGCGCTTGAGCGTCAGCTGCCAGCCCTCGGGGGTCTTACGCTGGTACGAGATACGGGTCATGTGGCCGTCGTCGTCGCTCGCGTGGCAAGAGCCACAAGCGCTCTGGACGAGCTCGCTCTGAACGGGGATGCCTTCGTCCGCGGCGATAGCAGACGCAGGCATCAAGACGAGGAGGAGGAGTAAATAACCCAATCGCAAAGCAAGAACCTCCAGACCAAAATCGAGGGAAGCATCTTATCAGTCTTTAGTGTTTAGTGTGAGTCCACCATGTCCAAGTACCCATGCCGGTAGAGCCAGTCGATGGCGGCATAGGTGGGCCCGTAGGCCCCCTCGGCCGCGCGGGCCGCCAGCGCCGCAGTCCCCGCGGCGGTGGCGACGCGGTACAGATCCGGGAGCAAGATCGTGCCCAGATAGCGGACTGGCCGCTTTGCTCCCCCGAGGCCCGCCGCCACGAGAACTTCGCGCCGCTCGATCGTGTCGTTCTCGAGGACGGGCGCTTCGACGATCTCTACGCCGTCTCCCGAACGAAGCGGTGTGGTCGGGGTCATGGGCGCGCGGGGAGCTGTGGGCTCGGGCGGCGGCTCATCCGAGACGGCGCGCTTCATCCAAAACGGCCGATCGGGGAAGCGCGCCTCTTGCCGATAGAGCCGCGCGAGCCGCCAACGTGTGGTGTCGAAGATGTCCCGCTCGCGGCTGTCGTAAAAGCGTGCGGCTTCTTCCGCCATCGAAGGATTCTCGAGAATCGTCCGTACGACCGCCGCCGCCACGAGCGCTCCGTCCATCGCTTTGTGGACGCCGTGCGCCGAGAGCGGATCGAGAAAGGACGCCGCATCGCCGACGAGCAGAAAGTCGCGCCCGCAGAAAGGGCGAGCGCCATAAGGCGTCGCGTCGACCCCACGCACCCGATCCACGCGCTTAGCGCTTTCGACAATGGATCGGATGTGAGGTGCTCTGTCGATGGCGGCCTGGTAAGCAACCTCGGCGTAGGCGTGTCCATCGCGCACTGCTTCCCCGTCGACCATCACCGTGACGTCGCGAAGGCCGCTTTGAAGCGGGGCCGACCACACCCACCCATCGGCGAAGGTCTCGACGAGCGTTGTCGGCGAAGCTTCCCCTGTCTCGAAATGTCCCGTCAGCGCAAGCGTGCGCAGCCCTTCGACACGTTGGCGGTAGGCCTTTGCCACGATTCCCGACCTGCCGGAGGCATCGACGACGAAGCGGCACGTGCGCGTTTCGCCCCCGCCGCATTCGAGCGCGTGACCTTCTTCGATAGGCCGCACGCGAACGACCGGCGCTTCGATGATGGGAACGCCGCGCTCGGATGCCGTGGCGCGCAAGAAAGCGTCGAAAGGCCCGCGCCAGACAAGAAGCGAAGTCTCTTGATGCGGACGCGCCCGGGCGCCGTCGCCAGACATCGGACCCCAATAGACGAGGTGCTCCGGTGGACGCGGCTCGACGACCTCGTCGGGCAGGGTGAGCTCGAGGCTTTGGAGCACAACGCGGATACTCGAAGGCAAGCTCTCGCCGACATGTTGGCGTCGGCCCTCGCCTTTTTCGAAGAGCGCCACGTCGAGCCCGAATTGCTGGAGCCGCATAGCACAGCACGTGCCCGCTGGCCCTCCTCCGATGACGGCGACGTCCAGCATCAGAGCTCAGGTCCCTTGAAGAACGAGCTCCTCGGACACGAAGATGTCGATGCCGGTACGCAGCAGCTGCACCGGGTTGTACCAGCGCACCATGCCGTGCCAGTTCCCCTGTCGGTTCCCCGTCGATTCATTGTTTAGAGCGACCTTCGACGACAATCTCGTACCGCTCCTTGAGGCCGTCGACGAGCGCTTTGTCCGCCTCGCGTCGGCGCTGGTCCAGAAGATCGTTACGGACGCGGTCCCGAACCTCCGAGAGCTCTGGCTTTCGCCCTGCGGTACGTTCGTGGACGCGGACGAGGTGCAATCCGTAGCTCGAGGCGACCGGCCCGCGCCAATCAGCGGGCTCGAGCGCAAACAGAGCCCGTGCAAAATCGGCGCCGAAGAGCTCGCGCACCTCTCGCTGGGTGCGCGAAGGGAAGTCGCTCTGCAGCATGAACGGGTCTCCTCGAGCAGTCTCCGCATGGGCGAGCGCCGCCCGCGCGTCCGATTCGGCCGCGTCCCCGCGACGATCGACACTGAAATAGATGTGGGAGAAGCTGACCCGCGCCGGGAGCCTATAGCGATCGAGACGCGCCTCGAAGTGCCGCTGCAGCTCTTCGGGAGTGGGCTCGACGCGCGAGGCCAGATCCTCGGCCATGAACGTGACCCTTTGTGCCAACCGGCGCCGGAGAACGGTATCCCCCTGGTCGAGACCCATCGCGCGCGCTTCCCGGTAGAGGA
>Ga0114950_10000676_pt1 | contig 24120 bp, 23 predicted proteins | sample N075metaG_FD_83503 | JGI IMG/M metagenome (GOLD analysis project Ga0114950, IMG submission 83503) | Deep subsurface microbial communities from Kermadec Trench to uncover new lineages of life (NeLLi) - N075 metaG | ecosystem: Environmental > Aquatic > Marine > Ocean trench > Sediment | place... | reverse complement strand
GCCACTCTTTGTGTCGGCGTGTCGAATCGTTCCTCTCCCTCTCCTTTCCGTTCCCTTCCTACCCTTCCTGCCTTCCTGCTATGTCTGCTTCTGGTCAAGCATTGGCGACCGCCAATGCTTGACCAGAAGCAGACATAGCAGGAAGGCAGGAAGGGTAGGAAGGGAACGGAAAGGAGGGAATCAGACACCGAATTGCTCGTGGATCCACCGTGGCCGGCTGTAGTCCCAGTTCAGCTCGGCCATGCCCGCCACGAGCACAGGGTACATGGCTTCGATCGCGGAGCGGACTTCCTCGTCGAGCCCGATGCGGCGCGCGTAGTCGTCGAGCGCCTCGCGCTCGTGATCGCGGAGCAGGTCCCGCTCGCGCACCATTCTCCAGGTGAACGCGGGCGAGCAGCCCTCCTCTTGCTTGCGCTGGTGAGCGACGAGATGCAGCAGGTCGATGTAGGGCAGGAAACACTCCTCGCTCGCGCCCCAGTCGAGGTAGCCGACGACCGCGCCGTCCGGACGCACCTGGATGTGCTTGCTGCGCAGGTCGCCGTGGTACAGCGTGAGAGGGAACGAGCGTCCGACGAGGCGCTCGCGTGCCTCCGCGAGCATGCGATCGATGTGTCGCACCGTCGATTCGACCGCGGCGTGGTCGCGCACGATGCGGAACCGGTCGGCGACGAGCTCCTCGAACCGGTCGGCCGTGAACGGTGCCGAAGCCTCGACGACGAGGCGCGCCATGTCGCGCGAAGCCTCGCGAAACATCCTGCGCGTCGGCGCGCGTTCGCCCGTCGTGTGGGGGGCGGTGATGCCCGGGAGCCGCCGCTCGCACGTGAGCCACATGCCCTCGAGCTCGCCCTCGAACAGGGGTGCGGGCACCGCGACGCCCGCGAACGTCTGCCCTACGAGGGAGAGAAAGCGGTGGTGCTTCGAGAGCAGCACTTGCTTCTGCGGCGAGAGTGGCAGGTGCAGCGTCCACCGGCCGGTCGGGTCCTCTTCGTTCGCGTCGCGCAAGAACGTGTGCGCGAGGCCCGTGTTGCTGCGCGTGGCGACGAGGATGTCGAGCTCCGGCACGGGCTGCCCGAGCCGCTCGGCGAGCGCGGCGAGCATGCGCTCGATCCGCGCCGGTGTCGCGCGGTGCTCCCGCCGCGCGCCCACCACCGCGAACGACGGCGTGAGCACCGGAAACAGTCCCACGGCATGCGCCGCGAGCTTCAGCACGTTCTTGCGTTCCTTGGGCCCAATCGTGAGCTGCGGCCGATCCGCGTCGAGCCCGACGATGTGCGTGAAGTCGCGCGTGTGCGGGTAGAGGGCGAAGGCGCGCGTCGCCTCGAAGCCGCCGCGGAAGAGCCGCCGGTACCCGGCGAGCGTGCGCTCCTTCCGCGGCGGTCGGAGGACGCCGCGGAGGTACTGAAGCGGGCCCGGCACGTGGTACACGCCGCGGAGTCCGATGGAGCGCTTGTAGCCGAGGCGGTTGTCCGCTGTGAGCAGGACCTCACCTGAGCACACGCGCTTCAGCTCCTCGAACCCGTACCCGCGACCGGTCTCGGGTCCCGGGGCGCCGTCCTCCTGCACGACGAGGCCGAACGCTCCGTCGCGGAACGGGAGGCGCGCCGCATCGCCGGCGGCCACGACGCGCGTGTGCCCGGGGGCGACGGTCGCGCCGCGGTGGAGCGCGAATCGCAAGCGGTCCGTGTTGCGCTCGACGACCGTTACATGAATGCCCGAGCCGGCGAGTGGCGTGAGCGTGCCCGAGAATGCGTTGCCCAGGAAGAGCGCGTGTCCGCCGGTCGTTCGCAGGAGCGGCAGCCAGGCGCCGCGGCTCTCCTTGAGGAGCAGTTGGAGCGCGTCGGCGCTGTCCGCGTCGAGCTCGAGCAGCAGCGCCTCGAGCGCCGGCTTGAAGCCGAGGCCGTCGTCGAGCGCCGCGAGCGCGCGCCGGAGGGTCGCCGCGTCCGTGGGTCGCGGCGGCGGCGCAGCGTCGGGCGCGAGGCGCAGGTCGGGCACGCCCCCCGTGTCCGGATAGCGCGCGCCACAGCTCCGGCAGGATCGCGCGCCCGGCTCGGAATCGTCGAGGTCGCCGAGACACCCGGGGCAGAGGAGCTCCGGCCAGTCGGTCATGCGGCGCCGCCGGGCGTCTCCGTCCGGAGGAACACGAGTCCCGCGAGGAGCGCGGCGACGGGCAGGAGAGCGAGCAGGCCCGCGGCCTCGGCGCCCGACGCGGAGGGCGGGGCGAGGCCGACGGCGACGAGACCGGAGCCGAGGAAGAGGCCGAGGAACAGGCTCTCGCGCGCCGGCGCCTCGATCGCGGGTCGGTCCGCCGCGCTGCCGCCCGGGCGAGCCCGAAGCGAGCGCGCGAGCGCGACGCCCGCCGCGGCGACGGCGGCGAGCCACCAGAGGGGCCAGATCGCGAACGATCCGAAGCGACCCGCGAGACCGGCGAAGGGCTCACCGATCATTCGGCGCTCGAGGGCGAAGAGGGCCGCGCCGCCGCCGACGAGCACGGCGGCGGCACGCGCGGCGGCCCTGCCCGCGCCGTCACGCGAGTCAGCCGCGACGAGCGACGCGCCGCCGGCGAGCGCGAGCCACCGGAGGCCCGGGTCGAAGAGCGGGAGCGCGAGGAGCGCGATGAGGGCGAGCGCCCCCGCCCGCCGGTCAGCGCGGCGAAGCCACGCCAACCCGAATGCGCCGGCGGCCGCGACGAAGAGCCCGGCGTGCGCCGAGCCGCCGGCGCCCGCGGCGGACGCGAAGAGGAGCGGCGTGCAGGCCAGCGCGAGCACGAGGAGGCGCCGGTCGAGCGGCGCGCGCCGCGCCGTGGAGAGGCCGCGTGCGACGAGCACGAGGAGCGCTCCGTAGCTCGCGGTGCCGAGGAGCCCGGGGCTCTCGCCGTAGGCGCCGACCGCTTGCCGTAAGAGGGCGAACCCCGCAGCGTCGGGACTCGGACCGTGATCGACGGAGACGACCCGCCAGGCCGCGGTGATGACGGCGAGGAGCGTCGCGGCGAGCACGAGCGTTGCGGCGCGCCCCGGCCGCTCCGCCCGTGGCTCGTGGCGCGGAACCATGGCCGCGGGGAGCGACTCGACGCGCACGACCGCGAGCAGCACCCACGGCAGGAACAGCGTCCAACCGTTCGGTTCGACGCTCACGCGCACGAGCAGCGCGAGCTGGAGGTGGAGCGCGGCCAGCCCGAGCAGATGACACGCAGCCCACGTGTCCGCGAGCTGTCCGGGGCCGTGCCTGCCCGGCAGCCCGGCGGGCAGGAACGCGAGCGCGACCCGCCCGACGCCGGCCACGGCGAGCAGGACGGCCAGATTCCAGGAGAGCTCGATGGGACTCAAGGCGGGTTCGATCCCGACGAGGGAGCGAGTGGCGCATGATCCCGAATGCCCCATGGTGATTCCAGCGCATCGGGAGCTCCGTCAGGGGAACGAAGAAAAAGGGAGAGGGACGCGTACCGCGCCCCTCTCCCGTCTCTCTCTCTCTGTACGGCTCAGACCGGCGGCAGGTGTCGCTCTTCGATGACCGGCGGCTTGTTGCCTCTGTCGCCGTCGCCCGGAGTGACGACGGGGACGTGGGACGATGGCGACGGCAGGGCTTCGACCGAGAAGTCGTGCAGGCTGCCCGCGCTCGCTTCCAGCAAGGCATCGGGCACGAGTCCCGTCCGCGGGGCGAGGTGCGCGAGGGCGTCGCTCTGGAGCTGCCAGCCGACGAGGTGCTCGCCCGCGCCGACCACCCATAGGGTCCCGGCGTCGGAGTCACGAACTTCGGTGATCGCGAGCGCGCCGCTGTTGCGCCAGGCACCCGGGCGACCGAGCTGGACGATCTCGATCAGGAGCCCGTCGATCGTCCCGCGCGAGTAGGGGTAGACGACCCGCGCCCCGGGCGGCAGCCGGAGCGTCGCGACGAGACCGAGGTCCGCCGCTCCGAAGAAGAGAACCTGCGCGGCGCCGGACTCGTTCTGCGCGACGAAGTGCGTCTCCGTGGCTTGGACGGTCAACTGCAGGGCTTCGCCCCGGAGCGCGTCGGGCAGCGGAACGGGGCCGGGGATCTGGACGAGGGCGAGCGCGGTGAGTGTGAGGGCTTCGAGCATGCTTTCCTCCATGCCGGCCGGTGGGGAACCGGCTGCACGCGGAGTTATCGGAGCGCCTCGAGGATCCCTTGAGGGGGCAAGGGAGGAATCCGGAAAGAATTGCCGGCAGGAGCGGACTGGGGTGCACCCGCGGCGTCGCTCGCGCGGTCTTGCCCCTGGGAGGGTGGGAGCAGGGACAATGCCATCCAGTTGAGGCCGAGGGAGTACCCTGGGAGTCCGAGAGTCCGGTGTCGCACCAAGCATCACCGCCTTCGAACTTCACGCAACCCGAGCGGGCAGAAGGCTAGCCTTCCTGCCCGCGAGCGGGTGGACGTGGAACCGGGTCCGCGCACCCGAGACGAGGGCCGTGGAGTTACCCGAGAGCGGAGTGATCCGAGCGGTCCCCATGATCGGAGGGTTCCATCACAGGTACACAAGAAGGGTCGCTTGACCCTTCGGGTGGTTCTCGAGGATGGACACCCCCGCTAGGCCACCTTGGACCTTATTGCCTTCGCTACCTCCGCCCTGGATGCTCCCATCGCGGTCAGCGCTTTCAGCAGTAGATCCAGCGAAACTGTCGGGCTGCCGGCTTCCATCTTGGCGACCCGAGACTGACTAGAAGAAACGCATTTTGCGAACTCCGCTTGGGTCAGTCGCTTGCGCTTCCTGCGATCCTTGACGGCTTGTGCCAGAGCGAGGCGGATCTCCAGCAAGACCTCCTCCTCCGGCGACATCGCAAGGAACTCTGCCGCCGATCCGAGTTTCCAACCAGCCTTCTCAAGTGTCTTCTTCTTCGCCTTATCCATTGCTCGTTCCCGTCTGCGGTGTTTCTGTTCCTTGCGCGTTCATTGTTCCTCGTCGTACCGCCTGGCTCGGCTCTTGCAGGCCTGGACGACTCCGCGAGGCGTCTGCCGCGTCTTCTTGATGAACACTTCCAAAATCAGAACAGCGTCAGCATCTGTGCGGTACACGATCCGCCATGTCTTGTCCCTGTCCTGTACTCTCAATTCGTGGCATCGACGCCCTATGCTGGGCATGGCGCGCGAGTCAGGCATCCCGATCCTCTCGCCCTTCTGGAGGAGCCTCAGGAGGTAGCCAGCCTCCTGCCTGGCCTCGGCAGAGAACGGAGGAGTCTTGACCTCGCCGTGCAGCCACACGAGAGGTTTGTCGGCTGGGGACAGGCCCTAGTTTATGTCCATATCGACATATTTACGAGCCCTTTCCGGAAGATTTCCGCCCACATTCCACCCAGGAGATCCCCCCTGTTCCGGACTTCCCTGCTCCCTGGCGCCTTCCTCTGTATATGGACCAGCTCCCTGGGGCATGCTCGCATCGACGAAGTCGGAGGCTCGTCGCCTGCCCCGGTTGTCGCTTGTTGCCGCACCTGGTGGACCACGTTCTCCCGCAAACCGAACGCTACGCGGGCCCGAGGTCCTTGCGTATGCGCACGCCGTCGACTTCGCCGCAGTAGCCCGGGAGATCCTCGGTCTTGGCATAGCCGTGCGCGCGGAAGAAGGCCCACGCGCCTGTCCGGCCGGCGCGTGTCTCAAGGGTGACGTAGCCGGCATCTTCCTTCACCAGCCACTCTTCCAGAGCCCCCAGGAGCACGGATCCGGCGCCGCTACGGCGATGAGCCCGCTCGATCCCGAGCGTATAGAAGCGACCCTGTGGTTGCTTGTTGCGGAGCAGCGTCAGCGCCGCTCGCATCACGGCACGAACGTCGCCGCCAGCCCGTCCGACAAGTTGAACGTGCTTCCGCATGGACCGCCAGGATCCCGATACCAACCCTGAAAATTCCACGTCTGCCCGGGAGTGATCGTGCCGAAGACGCCGAAGTTCGCTTGAGAGAAGGCGACGATGCCGGGGCCTTCGGTGATGACGCCGCCAGGTCCCGAGTTCCTGACAGGAAACCGGAACTGACCAACTCCGCCCGTACTCACACAAAGCTGTCCGTTGCCGAACGGGAACTGGGTCTGTCCCGCGCCCATGAAAACTAGCATTCTGGCAGTGGCGAGGTCTTGTGCTCGCGCCGGCTTCCTCCTGGCAGGACCGGTATCCATCCGTAATCGCCGGCTCCGCCGAACTGGGCTACAGGGGCTCGAACTTGGTTCGCCGCTCTCCCGCATCTGGCCTGGGTCGGCCAGAATCCCTTACCCCGGCGCTGCGGAGATCGGGCTGCCGCGTACCAGGGGTCGATGCCGAGGGATCTGGACGTGCACGCTGCTCGCTCTACCCGAGTCCTCCGAGGTGATGAACCTGTTTGCCGAGGCAATGCGGATCCCCGCGATTCTGCTCTCAGGCGCTTGTGCCTTGTTGCTGGCACCCCCTGCCCCCGGTCAGGCGGAGACCCTCTCCACCGTGGAGCAGGCTCGTACGACCGAACCCCGGCCCGTCCTCGCTCCAGCGCGCCCGCGGCGATCTCCGCCGCCGGCAGCACGAGCGTCGCGGCGAACGCGTTCCGCCTGATCGCGTCACCCGTCCCCGTCCAGCCCGGCCTCTTCTACTACGGCCCCATGCAGGCGCAGGTCCCTTTCGGGAACGGCTTCCGCTGCGTCGACGGGATGTTCTCCCGCCTGGACGTTGAGACAGCGGACGCGAGCGGCGTGTTGGAGCACCTGGTCGATTTCACGAACCCGCCCACGGCCTCGGGCCAGATCGTCGCCGGCGCGACCTGGAACTTCCAAGCCTGGTACCGCGACCCGGCGGCAGGCCCGGCGTTCTTCAACCTGTCCGATGGATTGAACGTGGTGTTCGTGCCGTAGCGGACGTGCGAGCAGAGGAGCGCGCGAGCCCCGTGCTCGCGGAATCGAGAGCGTCCCGCTCAGGGCGGGGAGTCTACGGGCTGGAGACGGAGCCACTGGCCAATGTAAGGTCCCTCGAGGAGCGTCTGGAGCTTGATCGCATTGCCCTAGTCCCGCCCCATGAACCGGAACGCCGCCCAGTCCGCCGCCGATCGCCCTTCCGCGCGCAGCGCGGCCCGTGCCTCGCGCGCCGCCTGTGAAGGGGCGGCGCCCGCGCTCAGAGCCGCGTGCAAGTGCAGGGCGAACGAGCGCGCGGCCTCGTCCTCGACGGGCCACAGGGTCGCGATCAGGTTGCGCGTTCCGGGTTCCAGGAACGCGCGGCTCACGCCGTGCAGGCCCTCCGCGTCGACGAAGCGACCGCCGGCCGTATCGCACGCGGTCAGGACGACGAGCGGGAGGCGCGGGCCGATCGCACGGATCTCTTCCGCGCACATCACCTGACCGCCGGAGAGCTCGAGTCCGACCGGGGCGAGGCGTTCTCCGCCGCATGACTCGGCGCGCACGAGGTGCGTGGCGATGTGCAGCGGCCGCACGCCGCGCAGGGCGTCCTCGAGCGCCGGGCGGTCGAACATCGCGCCGCTGTGGAGGCTTGCGTGCGGGTACATGCGCGCGAGCGCCGCGAGCTCGCGGCTCGCGCCGGGCAATGCGAGTTGCCCGCTCGCCGCGCCGCTTCCGGAGAGGGGACTGCCGAGGAGCGTCCATTCCTCGCCGCCGGCGCCGGCGGCGCGTGCGAATCCGACACCGCCGGCCAGGGGTGGGAGGCCGGGGAGCACGAGCGGCGTGAAGCGCTCGTCGAACACGACGCCGTCCAGCTCGAGCAGCGTCATGGGCAACGACTCGAGCGGGCCGTGGAGCAGGAGCAGGACCCGGGCGCCCCCTTCGGACGCCGTCAAGCGCTCGACCAGCTCGTCGGGAAAGAGGGCGCGCCCCAGCTCGCGCGCGAGCTCGCGCGTGCGCTCGGAATCGCCCGCGATCGCCGCCTCGCGCAGCCGCCGCACGGCGTCCTCGCACGCGCGCCGCCCCTGCTCGATCGGCGCCGCCCATGCGTGTCCGTCCGCATCGACGTGAGCGACGACGCTCGTGTCCGGGCCGATGCCCCAGGTCACGAGCCCCACGTCGAACTCCCGCGCCCAGGCGAGGATGTCGTCCGCGCTGACGCTCGGGCTCGAAGCGCCGTCGCGCATGCCGCGCGACTGGAATTCTTCGATGACCCGCGCGGCCTCGAGCGCGCCGCCGAGCATCGCGTGCGCGCGGGCCAGGAGCACGACGGTGTGCAGGCCCAGCCACTCGCCGATGATGCTGCCGCTATCGATGTTCTCGCGGTAGGCGCCTTCCGCAGGGCCGCTGTCCGCAGGGCCCCTGTCGTGGAGGCCGCGCTCCGGATAGCCGCTTTCGCGGAAGCCGCCTACGCGGGGAGCCTCGTCCTGTCGCGCGCGCCACGATTCGGCGTGTCCCAGCGCCCGTTCGAGCCAGACCCGCGCCTCGTCCGCGCGGCCCGACGTGAGGTGGGCTTCACCGAGGAGCGCGCAGGCGTGCGCCCGGCCGCGGACCGACCAGCGCGCGAAGGCGCCCGGTTCCCCGAGCGCCGTGAGCACGTCGCCTGCGCGTCCGTCCGCGAGGTCGAGCGTCGCTCGCGCGATGACGCCCGCCTCGCCGCTGGGCTCGCCCAGGAAATCGAGCTCGCGGCGCGCCGAGCGCAGGTCGCCCGTGCGCAGGAACGCGGACGACAAGAGGGTCCGCCATTCCCCCTCGTACGAATTGTCCCGCGGCTCGAGTCGCACGAGCAGGGCGAGCGCCGCCTCGGCCCGGTCGGCGGAGAGCAGTCGAATGGCGTGCTCGCGGGCCAGGGGCCAGCTCTCCTCCGGTGTCCTGAACGTCGCGAGCTCTCCGAGCAGCGTGGCGACGCGCTCGACCGCGCCGCCGTCGCGCGCGAGCGCGACGAGGCCGATCAGGGCGCGCTCGCGGAAGTCGTCGTTGCCGAACCGCGCCGCGAGCGCGCGGCACTCCTCGAAGCCCGCGCGCGCCAAAGTGTCCAACCCGCGTGTGTGCGCGACCTTCGCGAGCACCCAGACCGGTTCCAGGGTGCGGGCGAGTTGGCCGGCGCGCTCGAAGATCGCGCGCGCTTCGGTCGCGTGCGAGCGAGCGTGTTCGAGCAGCTCCTCACGCTCCCCGGACCCGAGTGCTTCGGCGCTCCGTGCCCGGTCGGCCTCGAGGCGCGCCAGCAGGGAGAGCGCGAGACCCGCGGGGACGTAGTCGGCGCGCGTCCGCACGCGTGCCGCCAGGGCCAGGAGCTCGAGCTCGAGCTCGAGCCGGACCTCGTTCCACGTCTCGTCCGGCGCGAGCCCCTCGTGACCGGCCCGGTAGGCGATCTCGTGGAGCGCCGCGAACTCCGCCTCGTCCGCGACTCCGCGCGCGCGCTGGGCGGGCGAGAGTTCCGTGTAGTACGCCGCAACGAGCTTCGTGTCGCAGCGCGCGTGAGCCGCGCAGAGGTGCTCGGCGAGCGCGTGCAGCTCCGCGGTCGTGCCCGGCTCGCCGGCGCAGACCGACTGCAGGAGCTGGCGGTAGCGGGCGAGGTCCTCGCGCACGGTGTGCTCCGCGAGATCGCCCGCTCCCGCGAGGGGCGCGGCCACGACCGAGAAGAGCAGCGGCAGGGCGCTACCCGCCCAGGGGAGTCGAAGCGCGCGGCGCACGATCGGGAGACGGATCAGCGTCCGGGGAGCGCGAGCAGGTACGCATCGCGCTCCTCCGAAGGCGGCAGGCGTCGGGCCGCGTGACGCGCGTCGGAGAGGTACCCCGCCTCGTGGAGGACGATCACGGCGTCCCGGTCGGAGAGGCGCGCGAGGCTGCGCTGCAGCTCTTCGTCGGGCGCGATCTGGAAGTCGCGCGAGCCGAGCTCCTGGTCGAGCCCGTCCACGACGGCCCATGCGTTCCAGGTGTACTGGCCGGGCGCGAGCAGCTCTTCGCAGCCCAGGACCGGGAGGTGGCTCTCGAGCCGCAGGAGCTCCCTGCCGCTCTCGAACGCGCCGCCCTCGTGCTGCCGGACGATCACCCGGTAGAGGCTCGCGCCCGCGATGGTCTCGAGCTCGAAGAGCGGCGCGGTGGCGAACAGGGGCCGCTCATCCGCGGGGCCTGAGGCGAGCAGCCGACCGCGCGGGAAGAGCAGGGGCCCCCCCGCGTCCCCGCGCAGGAGCGGCGAGCCGGGCAGGCCGGTTCCGGCGCCGACCGTGTCGGCCGTATTCCAGAGCAACGCGGTCGTCGCGACGACCGCCGCCGCGGCCGCGAGCGGAACCCAGCGCATGCGGCGCGAGCGGAGGACCGGGAACACGAGCCGCGGAGGCTCGGCGCGGGGCGGCACGGTGGCCGGATCGCCGCCTGAGGGCATCGCTTCGTCTGCGGGCAACGCGACGGGTGCGAGCGAGAGCGGGAGCGGCGGGGAGCTCCCGAGCGTCTCGATGAACGACTCGCAGGCGGCGCACTCGGCGAGGTGGGCCTCGATCACCTTGCGCTTCGATCCGGCGAGCACCGCGTAGCCGGGTCCACGGCCGTAGTCGTAGAGCTGCTCCGAGTCGGGACAGTCGCCGGTCGCTCGGAGCCGTCCCGCGAGCCACTCGTCCACCTCGCGCACCCGGGCGAGGCGCGGGCCGTGAAGGGGATCCGCGGCGAGCCGGGCGAGACCTTCGGCCGGCAGCTCGTCCCACCGGGCGAGCAGCTCCGTCACAGCAGGATCGTCCGCGTTGGAAGGCAAGGGCGATCCCCTGTCGATGAAGGAGTGCATGACCGCACCCCACTCCGCATCCGTCAGGTGGCGGGGGCCCGATTCCGGCGTTTTCTTGGGGGCGTGGGCGCTCATTCCCTGACCTCCAGCGTGGCGAACTGGTTCAGCAGGACCTTGCGCAGGCTGACCGTCGCCCGGCGCAGGCGGTACTTGGTCTGTTCGAGCGAGATGGAGAGGCGCTCGGAGATGAATGCGAGCGGTTCGCCATCGACGAACCGCAGGTCGAGCAGCGTCCGCTCCTCGGGCTCGAGGTACCCCATAGCTTCGCGCACGAAGCCGCCGACCTCCGAATCGCCGGCCTCTTCGAGCGGGCTGGGGCGGTCGTCCTGGCGTTCGGGGAGGTAGTCGCCGACCGTGGTGAGCCGCGGCCGGCGGCGCGCGCCCTCCTTGCGCTTGAGATCGACGCAGCGGCACCACGCGACGCGGTAGAGCCACGTCCCGAACGAGCCCTTGCCCGCGTCGAAGCGGTCGCGATCGAGGCGCTCCATCACGTAGAGCACGAGGTCCTGGTAGAGGTCCTCGCGCAGGGCGTGATCCGTCTCGAAGTGCCCGATGCAGTGGTAGAAGAGGGAGCGATAGCGCTCCAGGAACGTTGCGACGGCCGATTCGCGACGCTCCCTGAGACCTTCGACGAGATCGAGTTCTTCCACGGGACCCCCTGCCTCGACGCGGCTCCACGGGGAGCTGGGAGACTCCGCGAGGGATAGATTCTCCGCCAGTGGGATGCAACCACGCGCCGTCCGGGCGGTCAGGCCGCGTGGGTGGGGGCGGGGGTGGTCCGCGCTCCGGCCCCCTCCCCGGCGCCGAATGATCGTCGTAACATACTATTTTGCAATGACTTATGGCGTGGCCGCCGCCTCCCGGAGAGCGTGCGCCGCTCATCGTCCTGGCGTCCCACGGCCCGCGCCCGGGTGGGCCGAAAACGTCCCGCGGCGCGCTTCCCGTCCCGCCGCTCGCCTGCCAGCCGCCCCGCGCAGGCGGCGCGACCCGAGCTCGGCGGGCACGAGCTGCACCGCTCGGCCGGACTCGAGCCCACGCGCGGGGCACCGCGGGGCGCGCTCCGTCCTAGGTTCGGGCCGCGGGTCACCCTATTATTGTTCGCCCCGCGCGTCGCGGGCCCCCGTGCGGGCCCTCGCGGCCCGATCGCCGCCCGGTCCGCGGCCCATCTACCCCCCCAGTTCCCCCGCTTGGAGGTTCCGTGCAGGACGTCGTCATCGCCAGCGCGTGTCGCACGCCCATCGCCAAGTTCCAGGGCTCGTTCGCGGGCTTCTCCGCCCCGGAGCTCGGCGCGCTCGTGATCGCGGAAGCGCTCCGGCGCGCCGGGATCGAGGCCGAAGCGGTCGAGGAGGTCATCATGGGCAACGTGCTCGCCGCGGGCCTCGGCCAGAACCCGGCCCGGCAGGCCGCGCGCGGGGCGGGACTGCCCGATTCGATCGGCAGCCTCACGATCAACAAGGTCTGCGGCTCGGGCCTCAAGGCCGTCATGCTCGCCGCCCAGGCGATCAAGGCCGGCGACGCGGAGGTCGTGGTCGCGGGCGGGATGGAGTGCATGACGAACGCGCCGTACCTCCTGCCCGAAGCGCGCCGGGGCGTGCGTCTCGGCCACGGTCAGCTCATCGATTCGATGGTGCACGATGGGCTGTGGGACATCTTCAACGACTTCCACATGGGCATGACGGCCGAGCTCGTGGCCGAGAAGTATGAGATCAGCCGGCAGCAGCAGGACGAGTTCGCGGCGCGGAGCCACCAGAAAGCCGAGGCGGCCACGAAGGCCGGACGCTTCGACGAGGAGAAGCTCACGGTAAGGGTTCCCCAGCGCAAGGCCGACCCGATCGCGTTCACGACCGACGAGACCATCCGCGACGGGCTGACCGCGGACGCGCTCGCCAAGATGCGCCCCGCGTTCAAGCCGGACGGCGGCACCGTGACGGCGGCGAACGCCTCGGCGATCAACGACGGCGCGGCGGCCCTCGTCGTGATGAGCTCAGGCCGCGCCGAGGCGCTCGGCGTCAAGCCCCTGGCGCGCATCACCGGCTACGCGACCAGCGGGTGCGCGCCCGAATGGGTCATGATGGCGCCCGAGCAGTCGATCGCGACCTGCGCCGCGAAGCACGGCCGGAAACCCCAGGATTTCGAGCTGCACGAGATCAACGAGGCCTTCTCGGCCGCGGCGCTCGCATTGACGCGCGTCCTGGACCTCGACCCCGAGAAGATCAACGTGAACGGCGGCGCCGTGGCGCTCGGCCATCCCATCGGAGCCTCGGGCGCGCGCATCCTCGTCACGCTGCTGCATGCGATGAAGCAACGCGACGTCGCGACCGGCATGGCGTCGCTCTGCCTCGGCGGCGGGAACGCGGTCTCGCTCGGCGTCGAGAGGCTCGCTTCGTGACGGCGACGGCCTTCCAGAAGGTGGCGGTCGTCGGCGCGGGCACCATGGGCAGCGGCATCGCCCAGGTGTTCGCCGCGGCGGGCAGCGACGTGCTGCTGCTCGACTCCGCCGAGGAAGCGCTCGCGCGCGGCGTCGCATCGATCGAGAAGAGCCTCGGCCGGCTCGTGAAGAAGGCGAAGATCACCGCCGAGGACGCCGAGAGGGTCCGCGGGCGCATCCGGACAGGGACGGCGCTCCAGGACGTCTCGGACGAGCGTCTCGTCGTCGAGGCGATCGTCGAACAGCGCGAAGCCAAGACAGCTGCGTTCGCGGCGCTGGACGAGATCGCGAGCGAGGCCACGATCCTCACCACGAACACGTCCTCGATCTCGATCACGGAGATCGCGGCCGCCACGCAGCGGCCCGACAAGGTGATCGGCATGCACTTCATGAACCCCGTGCCGATCATGAAGCTCGTGGAGATCGTTCGCGGGCACGAGACCTCCGACGCCACCACGCAGGCCGTCGTCGAGTGCGCCGAGGCTCTCGGCAAGACCCCCGTGGAGGCGCACGACTACCCCGGCTTCGTCAGCAACCGCCTCCTGATGCCAATGATCAACGAGGCGGTCTTCTGCCTCATGGAGGGCGTCGCCACGCGCGAGGGAATCGACACGGTGATGAAGCTCGGGATGGCGCACCCCATGGGTCCGCTCACCCTCGCCGATCTGATCGGGCTCGACGTCTGCCTCGACATCATGACCGTCTTGCAGGGCGGTCTCGGCGACGACAAGTACCGGCCCTGTCCCCTGCTGCGGCGGATGGTCGCCGCGGGACGTCTCGGCCGCAAGACGGGGCACGGCTTCTACGACTACGAGTAGCGGGTGCCTCCAAAGCATGGACTTCGAACTGACTGAAGAAGAGACCCTCGTGCGCGACATGGCGCGTGAGTTTGCGCAGAAGGAGCTCGCTCCCCGCGCCAAGCAGCACGACAAGCAGGGTTTCATCGACCAGGCGGTCTTCGACGGCCTCGCCGAGCTCGGACTGTGGGGCCTGACGGTCGCCGAGGAGTACGGCGGCGCGGGTATGGGCAACCTGGCGCTCGCGCTCGTGCTCGAGGAGCTCAACGCGGCGTGCGCCTCGACCGGAGTGACGGTTTCGGTACACAACAGCCTCGTCTGCTCGCCGCTCGGCAAGTTCGGTTCCGAGGATCAGAAGCGCGAATGGCTGCCGCGGCTCGCGACCGGCGAGGTCCTCGGATGCTATTCGCTCACCGAGGTCAGCTCGGGCTCCGACGCGGCCAGCCTGCGCGCGACGGCGGTCCGTGACGGAGACGAGTGGGTGCTGAACGGCACGAAGATGTGGGTGACGACCGGCGACCGCGCGGGGTTCATCATCGTCTACATGCGCACCGATCCGGATGTGCACAAGTCGAAGGGCATCACGGCGTTCCTCGTGCCGGCCGGCTTGCCCGGGTTCTCCGTCGGCAAGAAGGAGAAGAAGACGGGGATCCGGGGCTCGACGACGGTCGAGCTGATCTTCGAGAACGTTCGCGTCCCGCACACGAGCGTCCTGGGCGAGGTGGATCGCGGCTTCCCGATCGCGATGGACACGCTGGACGGCGGTCGCATCGGCATCGGTGCCCAGGCCGTCGGCATCGGACAGGCGTGTCTCGATGCCTCGATCAAGTACGCCAATGAGCGCGAGCAGTTCGGGAAGCCCATCGGGAGGTTCCAGGCGATCCAGTGGAAGATCGCCGACATGTCGGCGCGGCTGAACGCCTCGCGGCTCCTCGTCCGTCAGGCGGCCTGGCTGCGCGACCGCGGTCGGCCCTGCAGTCGCGAAGCCGCCGAAGCCAAGCTGCTCTCCTCGACCATGGCCAATTTCTGTGCCGACGAGTGCCTCCAGATCCACGGCGGCGCGGGGTACACGGACGAGTTCCCGGTCGAGCGCTTCTTCCGCGACGCCAGGATCACCGAGATCTACGAGGGCGTCACCGACATCCAGCGCCTCGTCATCGCGCGTAGCCTCCTCCGTTGATCCTGAGCCCGGATCATTGAGTGAGGACGCACCCCAGACGCTCCAACTCGGCCCTGCCGCACAATCCGCGCCCCGGCGTCCAGGGCGACCTGTACGGGTCGTCTGCGGGGCCAGCACCCGCGAAGCCCCAGCGGGAGATGAGTGGATACGCTCAGGGCTCGTTCTCATGAGAAGTCTGGGCTAGTCATGACGCCCGCAGCCTCGCTCGCCGAGAAGCTCCTCGCCGGAGAGCGCTCCGCCGTCCCGCGGCTCATCTCGTGGGCGGAGAATGCTGACGAGCGGTTCCCCGCGGCCCTCGCGCGGATCTTTGGGCGCGTCGGCGGCGCGTGGCGGACCGGTGTCACGGGGCCGCCGGGGGTTGGGAAGAGCACGCTGGTCAACGAGTTGGCGCGCCTCTTCCGTGAGCGGGAGCGCACCGTCGGAATCCTCGCCGTCGACCCGTCGAGCCCGTTCACCGGCGGCGCGCTCCTCGGAGATCGCATCCGAATGGAGGAGCGCACGCTCGATGCGGGTGTGTTCATCCGCTCCATGGCGAGCCGCGGCAGCCACGGCGGACTCGCATTGGCGGCGGTCGACGCGTGCGACGTGATGGACGCGTTCGGATTCGACGAGGTGGTCGTCGAGACGGTCGGTGTCGGACAGGCGGAGTACGACGTGGTGTCCGCGGCGGACACCGTGCTCGTCGTGCTCTGTCCCGGCGCGGGCGACAGCATCCAGGCGATGAAGGCGGGCCTGCTCGAGGTGGCCGACGTCCTCGTCGTGAACAAGTCCGACGTGAGCGGCGCGGACCGGCTCGTGACGGACCTCGAGGAGGCGGTGCACATTCGGACAGCCGGCAGGACCGAGTGGACGACGCCGGTGGTCGCGTGCTCGGCCGGGACCGGCAAGGGCGTGGAGGGAGTCGTCGAAGCGATCGAGACCCACCGCGGGTTCCTCGCCGGGGATCGGAAGGAGCGGCTCCGCGCCGAGAAGCGCATCCTGCAGGTCCGGCGGAAGGTCTCCGAACGGCTGAGCGAGGCCGTCTGGGGCAGTCTCGGCTACCTCCGAACCGTCGAGACCCTCCTGAGGAACGGTGCTACGCCCTATGATGTGGCTGCGAGGGTCATGACGACGATCTCAGCGAAGCTCGTCGACGAGAACCCCCCATCCACGGACCCGGGAGCGGGTCGCCCATGAGCACATCCACAGACGGCGCGAGCATCGTCACCGCGGTGAATCCGCGGGAGATGTGGGCGACGACCATGGCGGCGGGCAAGGTCCGCGACGTCGAGTTCACGACGCTGTCCGGCGAGCCGGTCCAGCCGCTCTACGGTCCGGAGGACGCCTCGGTCGATTACGAGCGCGATCTCGGCTGGCCCGGACAGTTTCCCTACACGCGCGGTGTTCATCCCACGATGTACCGCGGCCGGCTGTGGACGATGCGCCAGTTCGCGGGCTTCGGCACGGCGCGGGAGACGAACGAGCGCTTCAAGTTCCTGCTCGACCACGGCCAGACCGGACTCTCGACCGCCTTCGACTTCCCGACCCTGATGGGGCGCGACTCGGACGACCCGATGTGCCGCGGCGAAGTCGGCCAGGTCGGCGTCGCGATCTCGAGCCTGCGCGACATGGAGATGTTGATGGACGGGATCCCGATGGATCGCGTCTCGACCTCCATGACGATCAACGGTCCCGCGCCCATCTTGCTCGCGTTCTACATCGCTTGCGCCGAGAATCAGGGCGTCGATCCGAAGGTCACCCGCGGCACCCTCCAGAACGACATCCTGAAGGAGTACCAGGCCCAGCACGCCTGGCTCGTGCCCCCCGAGCCCGCGCTCCGCATGATCACGGACGTGATGTCCTATTGCGCGGAGCACGTTCCGAAGTTCAACACGATCTCCATCTCCGGCTACCACATTCGCGAGGCCGGTTCGACGGCCGCCCAGGAGCTCGCGTTCACGTTGGCGAACGGCATGGAGTACGTGCGGCGCGGGATCGCCGCGGGTATGGACGTCGACGAGTTCGCGCCGCGCCTGTCGTTCTTCTTCGACAGCCACGTCGACTTCTTCGAGGAGATCGCAAAGTTCCGGGCCGCGCGCCGGATCTGGGCCCGGAAGATGCGCGACGAATTCGGCGCGAAAGACCCCCGCTCGTGGATGCTGCGCTTCCACACTCAGACGGCAGGCGTGTCCCTCACGGCGCAGCAGCCCGAGAACAACATCGTGCGGACGGCCTTCGAGGCGCTCGCGGCGGTGCTGGGCGGCACGCAGTCCCTGCACACCAACTCCATGGACGAGACGCTGTCCCTCCCGACCGAGAAGGCGGCCAAGATCGCGCTCCGGACCCAGCAGATCATCGCGGAAGAGATCGAGGTGACGAACGTCGTGGACCCGCTCGCGGGGTCCTATTTCGTCGAGGCGGAGACCAACCGTCTCGAGGCGCAAGCCGAGCAGTACTTCCTGGAAGTCGAGCAGCGCGGCGGCGTCGTGCCCGCCATCGACGCGGGCTATTTCCAGCGCGAGATCCACAACTCGGCAGCCCGCTACCAGCGCGCTGTCGAGGCCGGACGCAAGCGGATCGTCGGCGTCAACTCGTACGTCGAGGACGAGGGCGACGGCCCCGAGATCGAGGTCCATCGCATCGATCCCGAGACGGAACGTGAGGCCCTGGCCGGGCTCCGAGACCTCAAGCGGACGCGCGACGGAGCGGCGGTGGAGCGCGAGCTGGCCGCGGTCCGCGAAACGTGCCACGACGGCAGCAACCTGCTCGAACGATTCATCTCCGCCGCGCACGCCTATTGCACGGTGGGGGAGATCGCGCAGGTCCTTCGCGACGAATTCGGTGAGTACCGGGAACCCAAGATCCTCTGAAGCGACACGTGGACGCATGGTAGAACGAAAAATCCGAGTCCTCGTCGGGAAGCCCGGCCTCGACGGCCACGACCGTGGTGCGAAGATCGTCGCCAGCGTCCTGCGCGATCACGGGATGGAGGTCATCTACACGGGCCTCCACAAGACGCCCGAGATGATCGCCGAGATCGCAGTCCAGGAAGACGTCGACGTCGTGGGCCTGTCCATCCTTTCTGGAGCGCACATGGAGCTGTTTCCGAGGGTGAGGAAGGCGCTCGAAGAACGCGGCCTGGGCCAGGTTCTACTCGTGGGCGGCGGCATCATCCCCAAGGACGACATGCGAGAACTCGAACGCGAAGGGTTCGCCAAGCTCTTCGGACCAGGAACAAAGACGGACGACATCGCGAACTACATCACGGATGAGATGTCGAGACGTTGGGCCAAAGAAGGAGCAGACGTATGAACGCCAGTCCGGAGCGCGACATCTTGAATGTCGACGAAGCAGCAGCCCTGCTCGGCGTCAGTGTCAAGACTTTCACCAGGGCCCTGCGCACGGAGAATCTCCCTGCGCGCAAGATCGGTCGGGAGTGGAAGTTCTCGCGGGCTGCACTCGTCGGTTGGGTCGGGGATGGGCGTTCGATGGACTTCTACCGGGAGTCCTCCGAATCCTCACCACGGTCCGCCGATGATGGGGGAGCGAACAACCGACGGACCGCCGGCTGGCAGATCGAGCTCGATTGATGGAAGGACAGCTTCGGACGACGTACGAGCTGCCGGACATCCGGCACGGACTCGATTTGACCGAGGATCAGGGCATGATCCGCGACATGGTTCGCGAGTTCGCCCAGAGCGAGGTGGCGCCGCTCGCAGCCAAGATCGACGAGGAGCACACCTTCCCCGTCGAAACGTGGACAAGGATCGTCGAGCTGGGACTCCCGGGGATCCCGTTCTCCGAGGAGTACGGCGGATCGGACGGCGGAACGCTCGCGTACATTCTCGCGGTCGAGGAGCTCAGCAAGGTCTGCGCTTCGACGGGCCTCACCCTCGCGGCGCACGTCAGCCTGGGCACGTACCCTATCTATGCCTGGGGTGCCGAAGCCCTCAAACGTGAGTACATCCCCAAGCTGATCAGCGGCGAGTACATGGGCGCGTACGGCCTGACCGAGCCAGGCGCGGGATCCGATTCGGGCAGCACGCGCACCACAGCCGTGCTCGAAGGCGACGAGTACGTGCTCAACGGCCGCAAGTGCTTCATCACCAACGCGAACCATGCCGGCGTATTCATCTGCACGGCTGTGACCGACAAGACCATCGGATCCAAGGGCATCAGCGCCTTCGCCGTACCGCGCACCGCGCCCGGCTTCAGCCTCGAGAAGGGCGAGATCAAGCTCGGCATGCGGGGTTCTGATTGGGCGAGCCTCGTGTTCGAAGACGCGCGCATACCCCGCGATCACCTGCTCGGACCGGAAGGTGAGGGCTTCGCGACCTTCATGAAGACCCTGGACGGCGGCCGGATTTCGATCGGTGCGCTGGCGCTCGGCATCGCCGAAGGAGCGTACGAGTGCGCGCTCCAGTACGCGCAGGAGCGCGAGGCGTTCGGCAAGTTCCTGTCCGACCAGCAGGCCGTGCAGTTCAAGCTCGCGGACATGGCGATGCAGATCGAGGCTGCGCGCCATCTCGTGTACCACGCCGCTCGTCTGAAGGACGCCGGCATGACTTACACGAAGGAGGGCGCGATGGCCAAGCTCTTCGCCTCGGAGGTGGCCATGCACGTGACCTACGACGCCATCCAGGTCTACGGCGGCTACGGCTTCAGCCGGGAGTACCCGGTCGAACGGATGTGGCGCGATGCGAAGCTCTGCACGATCGGGGAGGGGACCTCGGAGATCCAGCGCATGATCATCGCGCGCCAGATCCTTCACTCGGCATGACGCACAGTGCTGTGCCGAGGTGAGAGTTGACCAGGCAATCGAAGTCACGGGCCCTCGAGTCCACTTGGTCTCGGCGCAGGATCCGCGTCGGGGAGTGGACGATCACCGCCCTCTCCGACGGATTCTTCCGGCTCGACGGCGGATCCATGTGGGGCGTCGTGCCGGCGACCCTGTGGCGCCAGTGGACGCCGCCTGCCGGCGACAACACCATCCTGCTCGCCTTGCGCCCGTTTCTCGCCGAGCGCGGCGCCGACAAGGTCGTGATCGAGGTCGGCATCGGTGAGCGGTGGGAGGAGAAGTGGCGCGGCATCTACCACATCGAGGCCGGTGATTCGCTCCCCGCGACCCTCCGCGCCTGCGGCGTGGCGCCCGAGGACGTGACGCACGTCGTCGCCTCTCACTGCCACTGGGACCACATCGGCGGTCAGGTCATCGAGCGGGCGGGCGAGCTCGTTCCGACGTTTCCGAACGCGCGGCACTTCGCCCCCCGGATCGAGATCGAGATGGCGAAGCGTCCCGGTCACGCCCGGTCCGGTTCGTACCGTTCGGACGACGTCGAGCCGGTGGAGGAGCGCGGGCTCCTCGTTCCGTACGAGGGCACGCAGGAGCTCCTGCCGGGGATCCGGGCGCACGTGCTGGGCGGCCACTCGGACGGCGTCGCGGTGATCACGATCGGGGACGAGGACGGCGAGGCGGCCATCTTCTGGGCCGACGTCGTGCCGACGACACACCACATCCAGCCGCCGTACATCATGGCGTACGACATCGACGTCGTGCGCTCCTTCGAGCAGCGCTCGGAGTGGCTGGAGCGCGCGGCCGACCGCGGCTGGATCGGACTCTTCTACCACGACGCCGACGAGGCCTTCGGGCGGATCGTCCGGGCCGGCCGGCGGTTCGCATTCGAGCCCGTGGAGTCCGAGACGCTCGCGCCCGCGACCCCTTGACATGCGCATCGTCTCCGTCTGTCCGAGCCTCACGGAGCTCGTGTTCGCCCTCGACGCCGGCGACGAGCTCGTCGGGATCACGACCTATTGCACCCACCCGGCCGAGCGCGTCGCGACCGTCGAGAAAATCGGCGGCACGAAGGACCCGGACGTGGCGCGGATCGTGGCGCTCGAGCCCGACCTCGTACTCTTGAACGAGGAAGAGAACCGGCGCGAGGATGCGGAAGCGCTCGAGGCCGCGGGCCTGCGGTGCCTCTCGACCTTTCCGCGCACGGTGGCCGAGACGGCCGCGATGGTGCGGACCATCGGGACGGCGATCGACCGTGCACAAGGCGGCGAGGAGCTCGCGCGAGACATCGAACAGCGCGCGGACCGCATCCGCGCTGCCGCCGCGGGGAAACCGAGAGTGCGCTTCGCGTACCTGATCTGGCGCAAGCCCTGGATGGCGGCCGGAGGCGGGACGTACGTCGACGACATCCTGTCCGTGGCGGGTGGTTCCAACGTCTTCGGCGGCCTGGGCGAGCGCTACCCGAAGATCACGATCGTGGACCTGACGGTCGCGGATCCGGAGCTCGTGCTCCTCTCCAGCGAACCGTTCCCATTTCGGCGTGAGCATGCGCGCGCGCTCTCGGAGCTCACAGGCCTGCCGTCCGACCGCTTCTTGATGGCGGATGGCGAGGCGCTATCCTGGCACGGCTCGAGAACGCCCGAAGGCCTCGATTATGCGGAGAATTGCCTCCGCGCGAAGCGCGACTGACCCGCTCGAAGGGCACGGCAGGGGCGCCGCGGCAACACTCACCCGCTCCCACCAGAAGGTCTCCAATGATCCTGCTTGCTGTTCTCCTCATGCACGTTTCCGCTCCCACCCCCGAGGCACCCGACATCGTCAGCCCCACCTCGATGCCGCCCACCTCGCAGGAGGAGGAGGAGGAGGAAGAGGAAGAGGAGGAATCGGACAAAGAGGGCCGGTGGACCGGCCAGTTCACGCTCGGCGCGTCCGCGACCGACGGCACGAACACGGACATCAAGAACGCTACCGTCGGGTTCGACGCGGAGCGGAAGCTCGATAAGAACCGTTGGTCTTTCGGGTTCGCATGGAACTACTCGGAGAGCGACGGCGAGATCAACCAGCGCAAGACGACCGGCAAGGGGCAGTACGACTACTTCCTGACCGAGAAATCGTATTGGCTCGCAACGGCCAGCGCGGGTGCTGACAAGGAAACGGAGCTCGACCTCCTCTGGACGTCCGGCGTCGGCTACGGGTATCAGTTCCGTGACGACGAGAAGTGGAAGCTGTCGAGCGAAGTCGGCGTCAACTACCTGAGCAAGGACTTCAAGGAGTCCGAGGATGCGGAGTATGTGACCGGGCGTCTCGCGTACGATGTGGCCTACTCGCCTAGTGACCGGTGGAAGTTCTCACAGGGAGCACAGATCTTTCCAGCGCTCCAGAGCGACGGTGACACGGACGCGGGCGACTTCTACGCCGCGTTCGATACCCGGATCCGAGCAACCGTCACGGGCGCCATGTTCGCGCAGATCCAGTGGACCCTGCTGTACGACCAGTCGCCCGGGAGAAACGACGACGGCGACAAGCTCGACAACGACGACAACCTCGTGCTGCTGACGATCGGCTGGAAGTTCTAACGCCCCTCTCCCTCTCCCCTCCGTTTCTGCCTGCCTCGCCTGCCTGCCTGCCTGGCTCTTCCGGTCCGTCATCAGGGACCGGAAGAGCCAGGCAGGCAGGCAGGCAGGCAGGCGAGGCAGGCAGAAACGGAGGGGAGAGGGAGGGTTACAGGTAGGCCCGCAGCTCTGCCGGCATCTGGAACACGACGCGCTCGGGCTCGCCGGGCGCCTCGACGACGTCGCCGGCTCCGAACTCGCGGAGACGCCCAAGGATCTCGAGCACGAGCGCTTCGGGGGCCGATGCTCCGGCGGTCACGCCGACGCGGCGCTTGCCTTCGAACCAGCCCGGCTCGAGCTGGTCGGCGTGGTCGACCAGGTAAGCGGGCACGCCGCCACGCTCGGCCAGCTCGCGCAGTCGGCTCGAATTCGAGCTGTTCGAAGACCCCACGACCACGATGACGTCGACCCCCGACGTCAGCTCGCGCACCGCGTTCTGCCGGTTCTGCGTCGCGTAGCAGATGTCGCGCAAGTCGGGGCCCTGGATCCTCGGAAATCGCGCGTGAAGCGCATCGATGACCGCGCGCGTGTCGTCGACCGACAGCGTCGTCTGCGTCACGTAGGCGAGTCGCTCGGGATCCTCGACGACCAGCGCCTCGACTTCCTCTGGAGTGGAGAGCACGTGCACCCTGCCTCGGATGCGACCGGTCGTGCCGATGACCTCGGGATGGCCGGGATGCCCGATGAGGACCACGTCGCAGCCCGAATCGGCGTACTGGCCCGCCTGCACGTGAACCTTGGTGACGAGCGGACACGTCGCATCGATGACGCGCAGCCCGCGGCCCTCCGCCTCGGCCACGATCGCGCTCGAGACGCCGTGGGCGCTGAAGATCGTCACCGCCCCGTCGGGAACCTGCGCCAGGCTCTCCACGAATTTCGCCCCGCGCGCGGAGAGTTCCCTGAGCACGTGCTTGTTGTGGACGATCTCGTGCAGGACGAACACGGGCGCGCCGTAGATGACGAGCGCCTCCTTCACGATCTCGATGGCGCGGTCGACACCGGCACAGAATCCCCTGGGGTTCGCGAGGCGAACTTCCATGACTTCAGTGCGCCACTTCCTTCGCGTAGTTGCGGTTCCACTGCGGAATCTCGACGACGACGTTCTGCTTCCCGTTCGGGACGGCCTGACATCCGAGCCGCGACGTTGGCGTGAGGCCCGGCGCGAGGTCCAGCATGTCCTCCTCGGCTTCGGTCGACTCCTGGCAGGTCTCGAAGCCTTCGCGAAACACGACGTGACACGTCGAGCACGCGACGACGCCGCCGCAGGCGTGGTCGATATCTATCCCGTGGCCGAGCGCGATGTCGAGGATCGAGCCCGGCAGGCCGTCGCGTGCGTAGGGGAACGCCTGCGGGTCCACCTCGATCTGCTCCTCCCCCGGGAGGAACGTGACCGTGTACTTCTGCGTCGGAAGCTCGACCACGGCTTCCTGCGTGTAAGGGTTCTTGCCGCCCATCGTGTTCCGGTGCCGCTCCTGGTCGGCGCTAGCCCCAATGCCGTTCACTGGGGCAGAGGCGGTCTTCCCAACGAGCCCGACCCGTCGGGAGTTGGGAAACGGTCGGGCACGGACTCGTGCACGTTGGGAAGACCGTCACTGCCAAGGTGAACGTCATCGGCGCCTTTCAGGGTTAGAGCCCGGCTCCAAAGCCGGTCGAGGCCGGCCCGCGCGCGGGTCCTCGCGCGCGGGGCTGCTCGTCTCGCCGG
>Ga0114950_10000673_pt1 | contig 24141 bp, 20 predicted proteins | sample N075metaG_FD_83503 | JGI IMG/M metagenome (GOLD analysis project Ga0114950, IMG submission 83503) | Deep subsurface microbial communities from Kermadec Trench to uncover new lineages of life (NeLLi) - N075 metaG | ecosystem: Environmental > Aquatic > Marine > Ocean trench > Sediment | place... | reverse complement strand
CGCCGGCCGTTCCGCCTGAGGGTCGCGATGGTCGCGTAACCGGCACCGGTGACGGTAATCTGCTCGATGTCATTCAGGCGACTGGACAGGGCTGGCAGCAGCAGCGTCTGCGTTCCCGCGCCGAACTCCAGCGACTGTGAATACAGCAGTGCCACCATAATCAGCACGGAGGTCATCAGAATGGCAAAGCTGCGACTGTTTATGTCAGGTCTGCTGTCAAGTGTGTCTCGACGCTACCCGGCATCTGTCTCAGGGGCCTGGCCGATGCGTGATTCGGCGGGCAGGGGCCGAATCAGCATGACGTTGATCAGTGCAATGAATGCGACGATGGATACGATGCCGAACGGCATCAGGTAGCTGCCGGTCGCAGTCTTGAGCTGGCCGGTCAGAATCGTGCCGAGTGCGCCGCCCGCGCTGTCGATGCCGATTATAATGCCGAGCAGTTTCCCCAGCGCGCGCTGGCCGAAGCTCTCGACGCAGACGAGTTGGATCATCGTGAACGAGCCGCCGTAACCCAGCCCGAACAGGAGCGCAAAGATCATCAGCTGAGTCGTATGGCCGGTCAACGCGAGCGCGCCGTCCTGGATCGTGAAAATCGTCAGTGAGCCGACCAGTAACAGGAGGCTGGTGACGCGCATGACGTAGCGTTTCGGGTAGCGGTCACTGATTACGCCGAACAGGAACTTGCCGGCAATGCTGAAACCGAAAATGCTCGAGTAAAGGCGCGTCGCACTCTGCGGCGTCAGCCCGGCCTCGAATTCCAGAAAGATCTGAATCTGGCTGTTGATGGCCTGAAACGTATACCAGAGACACGCGGAACTGATCGCCAGCACGTAGATCGTCGGCGAGCGAATCGCGGTCTGGAACGATACGCCGTCCGGCACGGGCTGTGCGGTCTCGGTTGTGGTCTTGGGCGTGTCGGTCGGTGCTGCGCCGTCCGGCTGCTGGCCGACGTCAGCCGGGCATGTTTTCAGCACCCAGAAACCCGGCACGACCGCTAACAGCCAGAATGCGACCGTCAACGCGCCGAAGCCCCAGCGCCAGCCGTACGACGGGTCGTTGACCAGCGGCGAGATCAGGTTCGGCAGCAGCAAGCCACCGAGGCTGGACATCGCGGTCAGCAGGCCGATGACCGCTCCCCGGTAGCGCACAAACCAGTTCGAGAGCAGCACGACGTTGACCACCAGGCCGCCGAGCACGAGGCCGAAGCCCAGGCAGATGTGCAGCAGGATCAACTGTCGTATCGATTGTGTGAACGGGTATAGCGTGAAGCAAATCGCCAGGATCGTGATACCGATCCGGATGATCCGCAGTGGCCCGAACCGGTCGATGAGGTAGCCTGCGAAGGGCGCGAGGAAAATCGTGACGCCAAACATCAGCCCGGTCGTCAGGCTGACCTGTCCCTCCGTCGCCGAGAACGTTTCCATGAAGCGAGGAAACAGGTTCTGCGGCACGAAGATTGTCATGCCGTTCGTGAACAGGTAGATCAGCAGGCACGCAGCCAGGACGTACCAGCCGTAGAAGAACTTGCCGGTGGCAGGGCTACTCATCGGGCATCGGGTCGTCTGGCGTGGCCTCACCCGCTATAGGCCGGCCTTCCGCATCGATCAGCCGGATCTCATCGAAGCCGAGTTCGCCGAGGCTGGCCTCGACCTTGCGCCGGTCGCCGATCACGACCCAGACGTACTCATCCGGCGTGATGATCCGCCGCGCGACTTCGTCGACTTCGGCGATGTCCAGTGCATTTACGCGTCCCGCATACAGCGACCAGTAATCGTCCGCTAACCCGTAGCGTACGATTTCACCGAGCGAGCCGAGTACATCGGCGCTTGCCTCCCATCGGCCCGGCAGCGACAGAGTCTGGCTGCGTTTGACGATCTGCAGTTCATCGGTCGTCGGCGGTCTGGCACCGCTGATGCCACGAATCTCCTTCGCGATCTCCTCGATCGACTCTTTCGTCTTGTCTGTCTGGACCGAGCCGTAGACGAGCAGCGGCCGCTGGCCTCGTGCACCGACGATGACGCTGTACGCGCCGTACGACCAGCCTTTGTCTTCGCGCAGGTTCATGTTCACTCGTGCCGATGACAGGCCGCCGAGGATATCGTTGACGGCCTGGATAGCGATCTCATCCGGGTTCGACTGCGGGGGTACGAGTTGCCCGGCGAAGATGACCGATTGGTCCGCATCCGGCCGATCCATCAGGTACAGGACGTTCGGGCGCTCTTGTGCGGTCACCGCCAGGTTCTTCTCCGGTACGTCGCCGGGCTGCCAGTTGCCGAACAGCGCCTCGAGGCGGGTGCGGAGCTCGACCTCGTCGAGATCGCCGACGACGATCAGCGTCGCGTGATTCGGCTTGAACCAGGTCGAGTGGAATGCGACCAGGTCTTCGCGCCGGATTGCGGTGATCGAAGCGACGGTGCCGCTACCGGTAAGCGGCTGACCGTACGGGTGGTCTTCACCGTATAGCAGCCGCGGCAGGGTGCGCAGCGCGATCGAGATCGGGGTAGTTTGTTCCTGCCGGATCCGCACCAGTGCGTTGCGCCGCAGGCGCTCGAGTTCGTGGTCGGGGAAGGTCGGGTTCAACGCGACATCCGCAAAAATTTCCAGCGACTCGTCGAGACGCGAGCGCAGGGCCGACAGGCGCACGAACGAGATGTCGAGGTTCGAGCCGGCCGACAGGTTGGCGCCCTGCATGGCCAGCGCATCGGCAATTTCCAGCGCCGAGGCGTGCTGCGTGCCTTCGTCGAGCATCGCCATGGCCAGACTTGCGGTTCCGGCGCCCGCGAACTGATCCGAGGCGTAGCCGGCGTCGACAATCAGCGACATCTGTACGACCGGCAGGTTCTCGCGCTTTGCAAATAGCACCTCGAGCCCGTTGGCGAGGCGCGTACGCGAGAAGTCCGGGAAGTCGATGTCCGGGAATTCTCCGGTCGGCGGGTAGGTGCTTCGGTCCGCGCCAGTACTACTCGCGCTGAGCTCCGGATACGGATGGACTTCCATGATGAACGCGTTCGGCCCGAGCCATTTCCCGGCGGCTCGGCGCACCTCCTTGCGAGTCGCATTTTCGATCTCGGCCAGGCTCTGCTTATAGTGATCCGGCGAGCCGGCGTACACTTGGTGGCGCGCGAGCACGCCGGCTTTGCCGCGGGAGCCACCCACGCGTTCGATGCCGCGGATAAATCCGGCGCGCTGCCGGATTTTGACGCGTTTTAGTTCTTTCCTGGTCGGGCCTTTTTCGATGAAGCGCTCGATTTCCTCGCCGATAGCAGCTTCGATGGTGCCGAGTTCCACGCCCGGTTGCGCCGATGCCACGAGGTATGTGATACCGGATATCTCGAGTGCCTGGGATGACAGCGAGACGTCGGTGGCGATCTGATCGGTGTAGACGAGCCGCTTGAACAGCCGCGAATTCTTGCCGCCGGCCAGAATACTCGCCGCGATTTTCAGGTGTTGTGCCTCGCGCGTGCCCCAGCGCGGCCCGATCCACGCCTTGTAGATGCGTGCTTGCGGCACGCGGTCCTCCGTCACCTGGCGGCGTTCGGACTGGTGCACCGGGGTCCAATCCTTCGGCTTGGTCAGCGGCGGCCCCGGCGGGATATCACCGAAGTACTGCTCGACTTTTGCGCGCACCTCGGCCGTGTCGACGTCGCCGGCGATTGACAGGACTGCGTTGTTCGGGCCGTAGTAGGTGGCAAACCACTCCTTGACGTCCTCCAGTGTCGCCGCTTCGAGATCGTCCATCGAGCCGATCGTTTCCCACGAGTAGGGATGATTCGGCGGGAATAACTGGCGGAGCATGATCTCCCACACCTTGCCGTAGGGCTGGTTATCGCCCTGCCGCTTCTCGTTTTGCACGACCCCGCGTTGCTCGTCGAGCTTGTCCTGGGTGATCGCGCCGGCGAAATGGCCCATTCGGTCGGACTCGAGCCAGAGCACGGTGTCGAGTGCATTTATCGGCACGTTCTGGAAATAGTTTGTCCGGTCGAACCACGTCGTGGCGTTCAGGCTGGTCGCACCGAGCTGCTGGAGGAGCAACATGTACTCGTCGTCATAGTTTTCGGACCCCTGAAACATCAGGTGTTCGAACAGGTGCGCAAAGCCCGTGCGGCCCGGGACCTCGTTCTTCGAACCGACGTGGTACCAGATGTTGACCGCGACGATCGGCGCCTTGTGGTCCTCGTGCACGATCAACGTCAGCCCGTTATCGAGAACGAATTTCTGGTACGGGATGTTCAGGTCGTCGGCCATGACAGGGCCGGCCATGACCGGGCCGATCAGGGCAGCGCAGCCAATCACGAGGCCCACGGCCATGTCGAGCAGTCGGGGGAAGATAAACTGCAAAGCACGCATCGGGGTCGATCTCCATTTGAACGGGCGCGTCGGGGCCGGCTGAACCGGTGCGGCTGTGGTTGCGCGGAACTAGTATACTTCCACGCCTTGCGAACCAATATCGGTCACCCGCCTGGTCCATTCCGGGAAAAATACACAGCCATGCTAGAATTTTTACGCGCACAGCATGACGCATGCATCGACGGTGAACCGTCGTTGTGACTGATACCGTCATTATCAAAGATGCGAGAATCGTAAACGAGGGGCGTATTACCGAGGGCGACGTTCTCGTGCGCGCCGGGCGTATCGAGCAGATCGGTGGCGGGCTTGCGACGCCCGACGGCGCCGATGTGCTGGCAGCCGAAGGCTGTCTGCTGTTACCCGGCTTTATTGACGACCAGGTGCATTTCCGCGAACCGGGCCTGATTCGCAAGGGCAATGTTGCGACCGAGTCCGCCGCCGCCGTGGCCGGCGGCATCACGAGCTTCATGGACATGCCGAACGTCAAGCCGCCGACCACCGATCGTGCGGCGCTGCGGGCGAAATACGCCGCTGCGGTCGGGCGCGCGCGCGCGAACTACGCGTTCTATCTGGGCGCGACGAACGACAACATCGATGAAATTCGCCGGCTGGTGCCGTCCGAGGCCTGCGGCATCAAGTGTTTCATGGGCGCCTCGTTCGGCAACCTGCTGGTCGATGATCCGGTCGCTCTGGATTTGCTGTTCGCCGATGCGCCGTGCCTGATCGCGACGCACTGCGAGGACACCCCGATGATCGACGCGAACGAGCAGGCCGCGCGCGAGAAATACGGCGGCGATGTGCCGTTGTCCGAGCACCCGGCCATTCGCAGCGCCGAGGCGTGTCACAAATCTTCGGCGTTCGCGATCGAACTGGCCAGGCGCCACGATGCCCGGCTGCATGTGCTGCACCTGACGACCGAGCGCGAGCTCGCGCAGTTCGAGCCGGGTCCGCCGGGGGGCAAGATGATCACAGCCGAAGTTTGTGTGCATCACCTGCTCTTCGATGAGTCGCACTACGCGGACCTTGGTAACCGGATCAAGTGCAATCCGGCCATCAAGCGCAGCGAGGATCGCGAGGCCCTGCTGGCCGCGGTCCGCGAGGATCGTATCGATGTCATCGCGACGGACCACGCGCCACACCTGGCCGAGGAGAAGGCGGTAGCGTATCTCGACGCGCCCGCCGGGTTGCCGCTCGTTCAGCATGCGCTGCTGAGCCTGCTGGAGCACTATCATGACGGCAACCTGACACTCGAGCAGATCGTCGCCAAAACCAGCCATGCGGTCGCGGAAATCTTCGGCATCGCCGAGCGGGGCTATATTCGCGAGGGTTACTGGGCAGACCTCGTCCTGGTCGATCCCGAGGGCGCGACCGAGGTGACGTCCGACAACATTCTCTATCGGTGCGGCTGGTCACCGTTCGAGGGGTTTCGCTTCCGGTCCAAGATTCGTGCAACCTTGGTCAACGGCATCGTCGTCTGGCGGGACGGCCAGCTGACCAGCCAAATCCCCGGCCGTCCGCTGGAGTGCTTCAGCCGGGGCTGACCCGGCGCTCCTCCGAGGAGTCCAACCCGATGAAAACAGGACGCAACACTCCCTGTCCTTGCGGCAGCGGTAAAAAATACAAGAATTGCTGTCTCAACGCCAAGGCTTCGTTCTCGATATACCAGAAGTTAATGGCTACGCTGTTCGCGCTGATCATCATGGGCGGGCTGGCCAGCGCGATTGCGGCATTCCGCTCCCATGCACCCGCTTCGGGCCCGAGCCGGGTCTGGTCGGAAGAGCACCAGCACTGGCATTGACCCCGTACTCGTCGGCTCGTCGGGGTCGGGCCATAGTCACTACTTGATTACATACTTTATATTGGTATTCATCGATCAATACTACTGAATTATCAAAAACTTGTGTTGGTCCGACCCCTGCCGCTGCCGTGCTAGATCCGGTTCTGCTTCGCCAGCCGGTCGATGTCGGCCTGCTGCCAGCTCTGCAGCTCGCCGGGTTCCGGTACCCGCACGGTGCCGCTTTCCAGCAAATGGTTGTGTTCATGAAACACGGTGGCCGCGTAGCTCTCGGCGTAGGCCTGGAAGGGTTGGCGGACCAGCATGTTGGTCAGGCCCGTCTTGCGCCGGTTGGCACGCAGCGCGGCCAGGTCGATGGTCGCATTTGCCACCATCGATTCACCGCCCGGCGCCGCTTCGGCCAGCACCTGGCCCATGTAATCGACGACCTTCGACATGCCGGTCGTCGATTCGGCCGGGATGGCGATGTCCTCCAGCCGTGCCGAATTGGCGGAAACGACGTAGGCCTGGTTCTCCAGGGCGCGGGCGCGCCGGGCGATCTCCTTCGGCGATGCGTTGGGCGTGCCGATCTCGCTGGTCGGGTGAATGAAGATTTCAGCGCCGCGCATCGCATGGCAGCGGGCGATTTCCGGGTAGAGAATTTCCTCCGATGCAATTGCCGCCAGTCGCCCGATCGGCGTGTCGGCCACCGGGAACACACCGTCCAGCCCGTATGCGTCGAGATAGGCATCCCAGACATCATATGGGCTCGGCGCGCTCAGCGAGATCAGGCGACGGTAACGCAGGATCACATCGCCGGATGGCGCGATGATGAAGCAGCACTGAAAGTACAGCTCCGGAAACTTCGGGTCGACCTCATACGCATTGCCGGCGAGGTACAGGTTTGCGTCGGCCGCAATCGCGCCGAGCGCCGCGTACTCGGGCCCGTCGAATGCAAGCGCCGCCTTGGTCCGCCAGGCCGCCACCGTATCGCCCATCGGAAAGCCGGTCAGGGCGTACTCCGGCAGTACGACGAGGCGTGTTTCCATGCCGCTGAACTGCCTGATGAACGCTTTGCTGCCGAGCACCAAGGCGCGAATATGGGCGACGTTTTCGAGCATCCGCGCACGGGCCGACTGAATGTCCGGGCAGGTGTTTACACATCGGGTGCTGACTTGCAGCGCAAGGGCAGCGTAGCGGGCGATGGCATCGGTCGGTTCACTAGACATAATGTCCCTCGTCTGGTTTTCAGGTCGTGGTCGTCGGGTCGGCCCGCAACCCCTGGGGTCGGGCGGCGTACCGGGAAATTTCTGTGCTCGTGGCGCGGCGTTAAACCCGATATCTTTTACGTCGCCAGAATGTATAATTAGACGTCTTTTATCTTAGCCGAATCCGATTCATGCTCGAACGCGCTGCCGAAAAATAACTTTAAAAATCACGCCGCGCCGCCAGTCGAATACGTGCCAACAGGTAAATGAAACCCACGGATACCCGCAATCCGGATTACTTCCACAAGGTCGTAGACTGCCAGAAAGGTTGTCCGGCGCATACCGACGTGCCCGGCTACATTCGCCTGATCGCCCAGGGCAGGTTTTCCGATGCCTACATGCTGAATCGGGAGTCGAATGTGTTCCCCGGGATTCTCGGCCGCGTCTGCGACCGCCCGTGCGAGCCGGCCTGTCGCCGTGGCCGCATCGAGGACAAACCGGTTGCGATCTGCCGTCTCAAGCGCGTCGCCGCCGACCTGCGCGACGACATCACCGATCGCCTGCCGCGCGCGCCGGCACAGAAGATCGGCAAGAAAGTGGCCTGTATCGGTGCCGGCTGTGCGTCGCTGGCGGTCGCCAATGATCTGATCCCGATGGGCTACGAGGTCGTGATTTACGAGGCGATGGATGTGCCCGGTGGTCTGATGCGCACGAATATTCCTGCATTTCGCTTGCCGGTCGAGGTGCTCGACGATGAAATCAACCAGATCGTCAACATGGGTGTCGATCTGCGGCTGGGGACCCCGGTTAAGAGCATGGCGGCGCTGCTCGAAGCGGGCTACGACGCAATTTTCGTCGGCAGCGGCGCGCCGAAAGGCAAGAATCTGGATCTTCCGGGCCGCTACGAGACCGATCGAATCCACATCGGCATCGAGTGGCTCGAGTCGATCGCCTTCGACCACATCGACAGTGTCGGCGAGAACGTTCTTATCATAGGCGTGGGTAACACGGCCATGGACTGCTGTCGCAGCTCGCTGCGCCTGGGCGCGAGAAGCGTCAAGGTCATGGCCCGCAAGCCGCGCGAATTCTTCAAGGCGTCCGACTGGGAACTCGAGGATGCCGAGGATGAGAACGTCGACATCATCGTCAATCATTCGCCTGTTGAGTTCGTCCTCGAGGGCGACAAGCTGGTCGGCATGAGGTTCGAACTCCTGGAGTACGATTTCGACGACAACGGGCGCATCATCGACACGCGTGTAACCGGTGAGACAGTCATTCCTTGCGACGATGTAGTGCTGGCGGTTGGCCAGGACAACGCGTTCCCGTGGATCGAGAAAGACCTCGGCATCGAGTTCGACCAATGGGACGTGCCAGTCGTCGATCCGATTACCTACCAGTCGGGGCGAGCAGGTGTATTTTTCGGTGGCGATGCCGCGTTCGGGCCAAAGAATATTATCTGGGCCGTCGAGCACGGCCACCAGGCCGCGATCTCCATCCACAAGCACTGTCAGGGCCTGGACATTACGGACCGTCTCAAAGACGGCATGCACCTGTCGAGCGCAAAGATGGGCCTGCACGAGTGGAGCTACAGCAATGACTACGACAGTTCCGAGCGCAGCCTCGTGCCGCATGTCACCTTGCTGGAGCGGTTCAAGAAACTGGACATGGAGGTCGAACTCGGCTTCACCGCTGAGCAGGCCGTGGAAGAAGTGGAGCGTTGTCTGAACTGCGACATCCAGACCGAGTTTACGGCGAAGCTGTGTATCGAATGCGATGCCTGTATCGACATCTGCCCGGTGAACTGTCTGACCATGACGTTTAACGGGGAAGAGGCGGACTTGCGTTCGCGTCTGAATGCGCCGGCCGAGAACATCGAGCAGGATCTTTACGTGTCGGCCGACCTGCCCCAGACCGGCCGGGTCATGGTCAAGGATGAGGATCTGTGCGTGCACTGCGGCTTGTGCGCCGAACGCTGCCCGACCGCGGCATGGGACATGCAGAAGTTCACGCTGGCGGTGCCCTACGCGAAAGACGAGACGGCGCCCGACCCGGAACTGATCGCCAGACAGTGGGGCACGTGAGGCATAAGTGCTGCAGGGATGCTTGACCACTTGATTTCGATGTTGCGCGGTCCGTGCAATGTTTCCAAACTCTGAAGAGCTCTATACACAAATGTTACCTGGCATGATTACGGGACCAAGAGACAACGATTTCACCATACGAATCGCTAACGTGAACGGCACCGGGTCGGCGAGCGCCAATGCGCTGCTGATGAAGTCATTCTTTCGTATGGGCATTCCGGTCGCCGGCAAGAATTACTTTCCGTCGAACATCCAGGGCCTGCCGACGTGGTATGAGATTCGTGTGACCGGAGAGGGTTATCTCACGCGTTCGGGGCGAGTCGATATCATGCTGGCGATGAACGCGGAGACCTACAAGAAGGATCTCGCCGACGTTGCCCCGGGTGGTTGCCTGATTTACGATTCGACGTGGCCGCGGCACAAATTGCTGGCACGTGATGAAATCACCATCATCGGTGTTCCGCTGGCGAAGATGTGCAACGAGAAATTCGATACGGCGCGCTCGCGCGTATTGATGAAGAATGTTGCCTACGTTGGCGTGGTTGCGGCCCTGCTGAATATCGACATGGAGGTTATTCGCGATTCGCTGAACCAGGTGTTTGCAAAAAAGGCGAATTTGCTGGATGCAAACCAGGTTGCGATCGACCTTGGCTATAACTACGCGCAAGAAAACTTCGACTGCCCTTTGTCTTATACGGCCCGGCCGAGCGACAAGACAGCCGGCCACATCATGATCGACGGTAACACGGCGACCGCGCTGGGTTGCGTGTATGCCGGTGCGACGGTTGGCGCCTGGTATCCGATCACCCCGTCGACCTCCGTCATGGATGCATTTACGAGTTTCTGCCACCAGTATCGCATCGATGAGGAGAGCGGCCGCCACAAGTTTTGCATCATTCAGGCCGAGGATGAGTTATCGGCGATGGGCATGGTGCTGGGTGCCGGCTGGAACGGTGCGCGGGCCTTCACCCCGACCAGCGGCCCCGGCATTTCGCTGATGAGCGAACTGCTCGGTTACGGTTACTTCGCTGAAATCCCGGCCGTACTCATCGATGTGCAGCGCTGTGGTCCGTCCACGGGCATGCCGACGCGAACGCAGCAGGCGGACATCATGGCCTGCGCGTATGCATCGCATGGCGATACGCGGCATGTCCTGTTGTTCCCGGCGAATCCGGAAGAATGTTTCTATCTGGCCGTGAAGGCCTTCGATCTGGCGGAGCGACTGCAAACCCCGGTCATCATGCTGACCGATCTGGATATCGGCATGAACGACTGGATGTGCCGTGACCTGAAATGGGACGATAGCTACCAGATCGATCGCGGCAAGGTGCTGACGGCCGAGGACCTCGAGAAGATGGAGTCATTCCATCGGTATCTGGATGTCGATGACGATGCGATTCCATACCGCACGTTCCCGGGTGAGCATCCGAAGGGCGCATATTTCACGCGTGGCTCCGGACATAATATGTACGGGGCCTATACCGAGGATTCGCACGAGTACCTGGAAGTCGTCGATCGGCTGCGTCGCAAGTGGGAAACGGCCAAGCAATATGTGCCCGAACCGGTGGTCGATTACGCCGAGAAGAACCGGGTCGGGATCATATCGATCGGCAGCTGCGACGGTGCCGTCATCGAGGCCCGCGACCATCTGAGGGGGTCGGGGGTCGGCCTGAACTACCTGCGCGTCAAGGCTTTCCCGTTCACTGATCGGGTGCAGGAGTTTCTGGATGCACACGACCGGATTTATATTATCGAGCAGAATCGGGACGCGCAGCTGCATAGCTTGCTGCTGATCGAGACGCGGGTTAACCCCGAGAAGCTGATATCGCTGCTGTATTATGACGGCTTGCCGATCAGCGCCACGGGTATCGTGGAATCGATCCACGCGGACATGGCGAAGGGTGTAGCAGCGTGAGTTATATAACCAAGCCCAGGGTCATCCATCCGAAAAGCCCGAGAAACGACCTCAAGCTGACAGTTCGGGATTACGAGGGCGGCATGTCGACGCTGTGTGCCGGTTGCGGACATGACTCGGTAACCAGTGCGATCGTTCAGGCTGCGTTCGAGTTGAACATACCGCCGCACCGTATGGCAAAGCTCAGCGGCATTGGCTGCTCATCGAAGACCCCGGCGTATTTCATGCGCCAGTCGCACGGGTTCAACACCGTCCATGGACGCATGCCCTCGGTCGCGACCGGTGCGAACGCCGCCAACGGCAGCTTGAAGTACATTGGTGTATCAGGCGACGGCGATACACTGTCGATCGGTCTTGGTCAGTTTTGTCACGCCTTGCGGCGCAACGTAGATATGCTGTACGTCATCGAAAACAACGGTGTCTACGGTCTGACCAAGGGCCAGTTTTCGGCATCCGCCGACCTTGGCAGCACGGCGAAGAACGGCTTTGCGAACAATCAGCCGCCGATCGATCCGTGCCGCATGGCGATCTCGATGGGCGCGGGTTTTGTCGCGCGCAGCTTCTCGGGCGACAAGGAGCAACTCGTGCCGCTGCTGAAGGCAGGTCTGGTCCATAAGGGTTTTGCCGTCATTGACGTGATTTCGCCCTGTGTGACGTTCAACGATCACGAGGGTTCGACGAAGAGCTACGCCTACACGCGGCAACATTTTCATCCGGCGATCCAGGCCGATTACGTGCCGCCGTCGCAGGAAATTGTCGCCCAATACAACGAAGGCGATGCGATGCCGGTTGAAATGCACGACGGCAGCAAGATCATATTGCGCAAGGTCGATACCGACTACGACCCGACGGATCGCGCCTCGGTCTACGCATACCTCGAGCGTCACCAGGCCGCCGGCGAGATCGTCACCGGAATGCTGTACTACAACGACAGCTTGCTCGAGATGCAAGATCTCAGCAATATCGTCGAGCAACCACTGTCGACGCTCGATTACAGCCAGCTGTGTCCGGGTGACGATGTTTTGCAGTCGTTGCAGGACCGCTACCGGTAACTCCCGGGATACATCACTTTTTCGCGGCTAAAGCCGCGATTCCTTGCCCTCTTATCAGATGCCGATTCTCGGAAATTTCGCATCCAACGATCCGGTCGTGCCGCTGGATTCGTTCAAGGCGTTCGATGCAAAGATGTACAGTCTCGGCAAGGATATCGATATCAAGATCTATGCGGGCGCCAAGCACGGATTTTCGGATCCATCCGGCCAGAGCTTCGATGCGGTCGCCGCCGCGGATGTCTGGCAGCGAGCCATCGGCTTTTTGAACATGCATCTCGTTCACCCGTCACGATGACAGAGTGTTTGCTGCGGGCAAAAAATAAGAGGGCGACACCGTGGGCAATTGCTGCCGGCGATGCCGCCCCCTTGACATCACAGAGCTCCAAGGGGGGGAGCCCTGTAATTGACGGTGTATCGCCTTTCGCTGTCGCGCAGAGTTTAAGGGGGGAACTCTGTGCGGCGATGGCAACGCACCATCGGTTTCGGTCGTGCCGTTCGGGGGAGGATCCGTGAACGGCATGATCCGAAGGCGGCGCTCAGCCGCGTTTGCCCGTGTCTTTTCCGGCCATCCGGAACCTGCGATTCTGCCGGCTGTTCAGCTTCATGCCGAGATCGGTGCCGACGCTGACGCGCGTCTGCCACACCGCGAGTCGTGCCCGCGCCGCAATCTCGTCGCGGAGGTTCGCCCGATTTTCGGCATGCAGCGGTCGCTCGGCCGTGATCATCATCGACGATGTATCCTCGGCGTTGCCTGCCGCTGCAAAGCCGACACCCAGTGTCAGCGCAAGCAATACGGCGGGCAGCTGAGCAACACGCCCGGGGCGGTTCTTCAGTTTCATGTCCATGTCTGCCTCACCAAAGTGGTTGTTCGTGAAAAATGTTAATGGGTGTCGAGGTCAAAGCATCTTTGTCCCGGTCGCCCGCAGCACCCGATTCGTCTTCTGCGTCCTGGGTTGCTGCTGTATCTATTGCAGGAAGCGTGCCAATTGTTAGTTTTATTACTTTTCAATAACTTAGCCAGATAGCATGGCCACGGATTTCCGTGAATTACGAAAACCCGAGAGATATAATCACGGAAAACCGTGTATAATCTAAATCATGTCCACGGAAAATCGTTACACCAGGTTATTTCGGCGTCTGCCTGCACTGGCCACGCTGATGGATGCCGAGGGTCGCTTCATCGATGTCACTGACGCATGGGTCCGGCGCCTCGGCTACTCGCGCGACCGGCTGCGCGGCCTGTCGCCGGCGGACATCGCGACCCCGGCGAGCGTGAAATACATTCGCGAGGAACATCTCCCGCAGTTCCGGCGCACCGGGCGGCTCGATCATGTATCGGTTGATTTCGTGACCGGGGGTGGTGAGCAGGTCTCGATGCTGGCAACGACGGTTGCCGAATACGATACCGACGGTACGTTCCTGTACTCCGTGTCCGTGTTCACCGAGTTGTCGGATCACGAACACCTGGAGAGTCGCTACCGAGATCGCTACCAGTCGACGCCGGCGATGCTGCATACGGTTGACTCCGACGGGCGCATCCGGGCCGTCAGCAATCACTGGCTCGATAAGCTCGGTTACGCGCGTGCCGAGGTCATCGGTCGCAGCATCCTCGAGTTCATGACCGAATCATCACGCGCGCCATTGGCCGACGGCAAGGTCCGCGACTTCATCGCCGGCGGCGACCGCATTAACTTGCCACGCCAGATGGTGACGAAGAGCGGCGAGGTCATGGATGTACTGATGTCGTCGCGTGTAGAGGAGGACTCCTTGACGGGCGACGTGACGCTGCTGGTTGCCAGCAAGGACGTCACCGACCGCAATCGCGCCGAGGCGAAGCTGCGCGACGCCTATGGTGAAATCGCCCGATTGCACGACGAGTTGGAGCACGAACGCGATTATTTGCGCGAGGAAGTCAATGTCGCGATGGATTTCGGCCAGATCATCGGTGACAGTGCGGCCCTGCGTCGCATGATGGCGCGCATCGAGGCGGTCGCATCTACGCCGGCCAGTGTGCTGATCATCGGCGAGACCGGATCCGGAAAGGAACTGGTATCAATGGCGATTCATACTCGCAGCGCGCGTGCCGACGGGCCGCTGGTCAAGGTCAACTGCGCGTCGGTGCCGGCAGAATTGTTCGAGAGCGAGTTTTTTGGTCATGTGCGCGGTGCATTCACGGGCGCGCACCAGGACCGTATCGGCCGCTTCCAGCTGGCAGACGGCGGCACGCTGTTCCTCGACGAGGTCGGGGAGATTCCGATGTCGCTGCAGAGCAAGTTGCTGCGGGTTTTGCAGGAGAAAGAATTCGAACGAGTCGGTGAAGACCGGTCGCGTAGCGTCGACGTCCGCGTCATCGCGGCAACCAACAAGGATCTCGAGAAAGCGGTAGCGGCCGGCGAATTCCGGGAAGACCTTTATTATCGCCTGAGCGTGTTCCCGGTCGAGGTCCCGCCACTGCGCGAGCGCGGGGACGACGTCGTCATGATTGCCATCCATGTGCTCGAGCAGGTTTGTCGTGACTTCGGCCGCGAATCGATGACGCTGACCCGGAAGCAGGTTGACGCGCTGCGTGCATATAACTGGCCCGGCAATATTCGTGAATTGAAGAACGTCATCGAGCGCGCCGTGATTCTGTCAGACAACCATCATCTCAGGCTCGATCTGTCGCTGACCGACGCCGGGCTGGCGCCACCGTCGTCCGGCGAAGTCGGGGTGGATGACGGCAGAAATCAATCTGAGTACGTGACCGACGAGGCGATGCGCGCACGGGTTCGCGATAACCTCGTGGCGGCGCTGGAAGCCGCCGCGTGGCGTGTTTCGGGTAAGGCAGGTGCGGCCGACAGGCTCGGTATCAAGCCGAGCACCCTGACCGATCGTATGCGGTCGATGGGCATCAGGCGTCCGGATTGAAGCCCCCGCAGACGCACCCCGGGCCGCCCGGTTATTTCCAGCGCCCGATAATGACTGCGAGTTCGATGCCGAAGTCGGGCGCCGATTTCGCGCGTAGGTCTTCGAAGATTCCGGCGCGTATGCCAATGCCGGGCGTGATATGCCACAGCCCCCCGACGGCCAGCTGCGCCGCCGGGCGCGCCAGCGTCGCGATGTCGCCCTGGTATACGCCCGAATGGCCGGCAACCTGCACGATGACATCGAAGCGGCGTACAACGCGCCAGGTCAGCGCGGCATCGTAATAGAAAATCTGCCCGGCCACATTGAAGGCCGCGAGATCGACCTTACCCGGCCAGACCAGGCCGAGGTCAAGCCACCAGTTCACCGCAGCGCCACGTGCGTGGGGTGAGCGCCAGCCAACGCCTGCGGCGATATCCGCGCTGCCGCTGCCGGTGAGCTTCTCGGCCTCACCGGTTGGCAGCTTCGCAGTCAGCGACATCCGCCACGGCACTCGAGACAGGTAACCTGCGAGCGCTCCGCCGCCGCCCAGCCATTTTTCGAGCTTACCGAGCTCGACGGCCAGGGCGAGCCGGATATCGCCAATCCCCGACACCGATTCGTTCATGCGGAAGGTATCCACGCCATTCAGACGTATCACGTAGTCGAGCTGGTCATCGGCGAGCTGCGGCCGAATACCTTCCGGCAGCCCGAACCACCCGTGCCATGTGTCGATCAGGCTGTCCAGCGAGCCGCCCGAGTGGCTGATCCACGGTAACTCGACCCCGGCGCGGACGCGCGGGGACACCGGGTACTGGAAGCGTGCGGTCAGCGTGTGGGTTTCCCCGTCCTGCAGGATTTCCACATCGGTACCGCTGGCGTGCATGGCGTGATTCGATACGTTCCATACGAACTCGGCCGCGTGATCGGTACCGTCGGGCCAGCGGGCCGGAATACCGACGAGCGCCGTGAACGGCCCGTGATTGCGCATGACGAACCCGCTTGCCTCCGGCTCCTTCGAGTGCACCGATCCGGATGTGATTGCCATCAGTATTGCCATGCTCAGCACCGCCACGCTGCCCTTCGCCGCTGGACGCGGGCCTGCCGGATTCGGCAAACTCCACTTGCATGTTTTTGTCTGATTCAGATTAGCCAATGTTGTCAGGTTCCGTTCCCAGGCATCTGTTGCCGTACGTCCTGTCGATCGCCTGGTTGGTGTTCGGCATCGAGGCCGTGACTGCCGCGAAAGCTGTCGATCCCGGCGGCGAATTACCACCCGAGGTCGCGCGTATACTCGCCGCGTACGATATGCCGGCCCGGACGTTTAGCGTGTTCGTGCAGGACACGGCACAGGATACGCCATTACTTGTCGTCAACCCGGACATTGCCCGCAATCCGGCATCGACGATCAAGTTACTGACCACATTCATTGCGCTGGACGAGCTGAATCCGGGTTTCCGCTGGAAGAGCGAGATTTACCTCGACGGGCCGTTGCGTGACGGGCGGCTGGAGGGTGATCTTTATATCAAGGGTTACGGCGATCCGTACATGGTCATCGAGCGCTACTGGCTGTTGCTCGACCAGTTGCGTCAAAAAGGGGTGCGTGAAATCGGCGGTGACCTCGTCATTGACAACACGTATTTTTCAGTACCGAAAGTCGACCCGGGCGCGTTCGACGGGCAGGCCAGTCGCACGTACAATGTCAACCCCGATGCGTTTCTCGTCAACTTCCAGGCCGTGAATTTTACCTTTCACCCGGACCCGGAAAGCAACCGTGTCTCCATCGTGGCCGTGCCGAAGCTCGCTAACCTGGAATTATTGAACCGGCTGGGTGTGTCCGATCGCCGCTGCGGGGGCTATCAAAACGGTATTGCCATCGCGCTTGGCGGCCAGGATTCGAATCGCGTGACGTTCTCCGGCAACCTGGGGCGTTATTGCCGCGAGTATCGGACCTCGCGTGCGGTGCTGCAGGGGCCGACCTATGCGTATGGCCTGTTTCGCAGCCTGTGGGCGGGTGCCGGCGCAAGCCTGGAGGGGAACCTCCGGGTCGAGGCGGTGCCCGCACACCTCGAGCCGTTTCATAGCTTCGAGTCGCTGGCTCTCGGCGATATCATTCGCCTGATTAACAAGTGGAGCAATAATGTCATGGCGCGGCATCTGCTGCTGACGCTCGGCGCGGAGCGGTTCGGTGCCCCCGCGACCGTCGCCAACGGGCGTCAGGCGATCATTGAGTTGTTGCGTGAGCGCGGTCTGGATTTTCCCGAGTTGCGGATCGACAATGGTGCCGGCCTGTCCCGCGAGACCCGAATCTCGGCAGCGAGCCTCGGGCGTGTATTGCTGGCTGCCAGCGACAGTCTTTTTCGGGCAGAATTTGTATCTTCCCTGCCGCTGTCCGGTCTGGATGGAACATTGCGTCGTCGGTTCCGCGATGCGAGCCTGGTTGGCCGGATGCATATCAAGACGGGTCGTCTGGATGACGTGTTCGCGATGGCAGGCTTCGTTCGCAGTCGGTCCGGACGCGAGTTTGCGGTCGTAGCGATACAGAACGAGCCCGGCGCGCATCGCGGGCCTGGCGAGGAAGCGCAGAGTGCATTATTGAAGTGGGTTTATCGACAGTGAACAGACAAACATTTTATGTATCGGTCGTGGCGGGTTGCCTGATGATGACGACCGCGCCGGTTTGCGCCGAGATTGCCTATGTCACCGATCAGTTGCGTCTCGGCGTCCATCAGGCTGCCGATGCCAGTGATCGTGCCTTCACGAATATTTCGAGCGGCGATCGCGTCGATATCCTCGAGGAGACCAATTACTATGCATTCGTCAAATTGCCGGACGGGCGCAAGGGCTGGGTCAAGAAGAATTACCTGTTGGCCGACAAGCCGGCGGCGCTGATCGTCAAGGAGATGAAGCGCGAGCGCGACGATGCGCTGGGCCAGCTCGAATCATTGCAGACATCGCTGGCCGCACGCGAGGCGCGCGTGAACCAGATGGAAGCCGAGGTCACCGACCGAGCGGCTGCTGCGTTGGCTGAGAAGGAAGAACTGATCGCACTGCGCGAGATCCGTACGGACCTGGTCGAGCGGCTCGAGGCGTACGGTTTCAGCGTGCCGGGCGGCTTGTTCTTTGCGGGCCTGGCCGCGAGCCTGGTCATCGGCTCCCTGCTCGGATGGTGGTGGCTTGATCGCCGCAGTCGTGCGCGACACGGGGGCTTTCGGATCTACTAGTTGTCGTCGGCCCGGGCTAGAATGATGAATCCCCACGGGGAGGGTGCCTTTCCATGCAGGGCGCGAGAACAATTTTAACGAGGAGGGGGGGAGTCATATATGAAACTGATCACAGCCATCATCAAACCGTTCCGCCTGGACGATGTGCGCAATGCTCTGAATGAGGAAGGCGTACAGGGCATGACGGTGACGGAAGTCAAGGGGTTCGGCAGGCAACGCGGTCACACGGAGCTGTACCGCGGCGCCGAGTACGTTGTCGACTTTCTGCCGAAGTCCAAGGTCGAAGTTGCTGTTGCTGACGATCAGGTCGAGCGCGTCATCGAGGCGATCATGAAAGCGGCAAAAACCGGGAAAGTCGGCGATGGGAAGATTTTTGTGACTCACCTCGAGGAGGCGATTCGCATTCGCACCGGTGAGACGAGCGATAGCGCGCTCTGAAACTTCGCGCCGGGTCGTTCGTACCGTCGGCTTCGTCCGGCGGGCTAACCGCGCTCCTTCGACGCGGTCGGCGTGCGTGCGTAGAGCTGGTGAACGACCCGGGCGCCGAGCAGTACTGTCAGGATGGCGATATAGATCAGGGGCTCGGTGACATCCTTCTTGACCTGCCAGTAGAAATGCCAGCAGCCGGCAATACCGGCGACGTAGATCAGCCGGTGCAGAATCTGCCAGCGTCGGCCGAGCTTGCGGCGCCAGCTATGCGAAGAGGTGATTGCCAGCGGCACCATGAGTACGAGGGCTGCGAAACCGATCGTCATGTAAGGCCGTTCGGTAATGTCTTCGATGATCGCGCTCCAGTCGAACGACTGGTCGAGTACCACGTAGGTCAGAAAATGTGCCAGGCAATAGGTGAATGCAAACCGGCCGAGCATGCGCCGGAAGCGGACCGGCCAGTGTTGCCTGATCAGCCAGCGGAACGGCGTGACCGTGAGCGTCATCATGATCAGCCGCAGCCCCCAGATGCCGAGCCAATCCTGAATTTCCTCGATCGGGTTGGGGCTGAGCCCCAGCCCGCCGACCGCGAATATCTGCAGCAGGATCCACACCATCGGCAGCAGGCAGATGATGAATCCCACCGGTATCCAGACCCGGTGAATGGTGTGCAGGCTGAGCATGTTTCAGGGTCTGGACCGGCCCGCTAGAAATTCCTGGTCAGATCCAGCCCCTGGTAGAGGCCTGCGACCTGCTCGGCGTAGCCATTGAACATCAGAGTGGGCTGTTTTTTCGAAAACAGGCCGCTACCGATGACACGTTCGCGGGCCTGGCTCCAGCGCGGATGATCGACCTCGGGATTGACGTTGGCGTAGAAGCCGTACTCGGATGGCCCCGCAAGGGACCACGTCGTTGGCGGCATCGTGGCCGTGAAGCTGATGCGCACGATCGATTTAATGCTTTTGAACCCGTATTTCCATGGCACGATCAGCCGCAAAGGGGCGCCGTTCTGGTTCGGCAGGTCGATGCCGTAGAGACCGGTCACCAGGAGGGTCAGGGGGTGCATCGCTTCTTCGATCGTCAGGGCTTCGAGGTACGGGAAATCGAGCACGCGGCTGCGCTGGCCGGGCATCTCCGACGGGCGGTAGACGGTCTCGAACGCGACATACCGGGCGCGGGAGGTCGGCTTGAAGCGCCTGAGCAGGTCACGGAGCGGGATGCCATTCCAGGGTATCACCATCGACCAGGCTTCCACGCAGCGGAAGCGATAAATACGCTCCTGAATCGGGTGTGGCCCGACGATGTCGCCGTAGTCGAATGTGCCCGTGACCTCGGCCTCTCCGGCGATTTCTACTGTCCACGGCCTGGGCTTGAATGCGCCGGCGTACTTCGCCGGGTCGCCCTTGCTCAATCCGAACTCGTAGAAATTGTTGTAGCTCATGATGTCGCTGAGCGAATTCAATTCGAGCCCTGTCGTGTTCTCGCCCATCAGGCGTCCTTCGAACGGCGGGTCTGCGGGGGTATCCGCTTGCGTGCATCCGCTACCGAGCAGCAGGCCGGATCCGGCCAGCGAGGCCGTATGCAGGAAGCTGCGCCGGTTCAGAAAATTTGCTTCCGAGGTGATTTCGGATGGCTTGATTGCGGTGGAACGTTTTATCAGCATGACGGTCTGACCCTCGCGGCTGGTTATTTGTCGGCACGACTGTAGCGCCCATTGAGGCTCCAGTCATATTCCTCGTAGCGAATTTCAAATTCCCCGGCGCGCAACGCCTCCTGAGTTTCGGCGTTATCGACGAAGCGCGCCAGGTACTTTTGCAACGACCCGGCTGCCTGCTCGAAGTCGGCTAAATGCCACTCGAAAATCGTCGAGACGAAAGCGATTCGTCGCTCGAAGTCAAATCGGTTTCTCGTCGGATCATTGATGAACCGGCGGGCCGCATCGTGGAGCTGCAGGTTAATCTGCTCCGGCTGATAGGCGCGGCTGGACAGCCGTGGACAGGACAGCGCCGCGCATGCGAGCGCGAAGTGAATCCGCGCATCGCCATACACGCTGATGCGCTCGTGCTCGATGGTGGCGAGGCTGACTTGCTCGCCGAGTACGCGGAACTTCTGGCGCTTGAAAAATTTCTGTCGGCCCCACCAGCTCGATGGCGACAGGCCGTTCAGGATGCCCTGGATTGCCAGCGCATTGTAGGCATTGATATAGAATGCGAGCCCGCTGTCCGACCCGTCGAGCACGGCGGCATTAGCGGTTGCGACGTGGCTGATGGTTTCGGCAAGCCTGGGGTCCGCGGCCAGGCCGTCGTAATCGACGAATCCATTACGGACGTTTTGCAGCAGCAGATCGTCGAATGCGGCGAACGGGAGCGAGGTGTTTGCCGCTGTCGCGGGCGCGGCCGGCAGCAACGTGGCGACGAGTAACAGGGCTGTCTGCAGCAATCGGCCGGAGGAGTGTAATTGCATCGGCATTAACATCTTCATCACAGGTTTGGATCGGTAAAATGGGTCAAGGTTCCCGGCGCCGGCGGCCCGGGCGTATTCCACTATACTTGCAAACTATGTGTACGACGAACGTTATGCGACTGGCCATGCGCAAGCGCGCCCGATTCGGCCTGATCGTCGCGGCGGTGATCGCCATGGCCAACATCGCCGGCTGCGGTTCGGATTCCGGCGCCACGATCGTCAATCTCGGGGGTACGACTGTGCCCGGCACGCCGGGTGAGGCGATCTGGCTCGCGTTCAAGCGCGACGCGGAAACTGCTTCGGCCGGTCGCCTCGAGTTGCGACCGTTGATCTATGGCCAGCTCGGCTCGGAGGAGCAGTTGCTGTCCGGGCTGCGGCGCGGGCGCATCCAGTTCGCCAATTTATCCGCCCAGGTAACGTCCACGGTCGTGCCTGAGCTGGCGCTGTTGTATGCGCCTTACCTGTTCGACAGTTTGGCCGAGGCGGATTATGTGTACGACACGTATCTGACGGATATCTATCGGGACTTGCTGGCCGCACAGAATCTGCATCTGATTACCTGGTACGAGATCGGCTTCCACTCGATCTATGCCAAGGAGCCGATTCTGGTGCCCGCCGACGCGGCCGGGCGCAGATTCCGGGTATCCAGCAGCCTTAACGCCAGGCTTTTCGCGGAGGCGATCGGTGCCGATGTCATTCCGCTGGGATTCGGTGAGATCGTGTCGAGCTTGCAGACCGGCTTGATCGACGCGGGTGAGAATTCGATCAGCCTGTACGCACACACCGGGATTTCTGACGAGGCCCCGCATTACACGCAGACGCGCCATGCGTTCGGCGTCTCGGTTATCGTCGTCGATCTTGCCTGGTGGAACCGCCTGCCCGATGCGGATCGCACGATACTGCGTGAGTCGTTCCCGTCGATCGAGGAGTCGCGTCGCCTGACACGCCGGCAGGATCTTGCAGACTTGCAGAATCCGGCCCTGGGTATTGTCATTCATGACCTGAACGACAGCCAGCGAGCGGACTGGCGGGCCAGCATGGTCGGCGTCCGGGAGGAGTTGCTGGAGGCCATCGGCGGTCGGGCCGGCGAGATTTACGGCGTGATCGTGGCCGGCAAGGCAGAGTTCGCGAAGGCGCGGCCCTGATTCGACTCCGCTTGATTCAGCCTGGCTCAGTCGACAATCAGCACCGCCGTTCCGTTCAGCGTCCCGTTCTCTAGGTCCGATAGCGCGGCATTCGCGTCGGCCAGCGGGTAGGTCGTAACGCACGGGTGGAGGAACCCTTCAGCGGCCAGGGCCATGAAGTCATGACCGTCCTGGCGAGTCAGATTGGCCACGGACCGAATCTGGCGTTCGCCCCATAGGTCGGCGTACGGAAACGACGGTATGTCACTCATGTGAATGCCACCGCAGATGATTACGCCACCCTTGCGCACGTCCTTCAAGGCCTTCGGTATCAAGGCACCGTCCGGCGCGAAGATCAGTGCAGCGTCCAGGGCACAGGGCGCAGGTTGATCCGAACCACCGGCCCAGGTGGCGCCGGTCGCCAGCGCAAATTCACACGCCTCGGTGTCGTCCGGTCGCGTGAACGCGTAAATCTCGCGTTGTTCATGGGTCGCCACCTGCGTGACGATGTGCGCAGCCGAACCGAACCCATAGATGCCGATGCGCCGGGCGTCGCCCGCCATTCGCAGGCTGCGAAAGCCGATCAGACCGGCGCACAACAGTGGTGCCGTCGTGGCCGCCGGCAGCGCAGGATCGAGCGGGAAGCAGTAGCGCGCATCCGCGCGCATGTATTCGGCGTAGCCGCCGTCGAGTTGATAGCCATGGAAGCGAGCCGCATCGCACAGGTTTTCGCGTCCGCTTCGACAGTAGTCGCACTGCCCGCAGGTCCACCCGAGCCACGTGACGCCGACCCGCTCGCCAATCGCTATTTCGCTGTGTGTGCCGGCTGCAACCACCCGGCCAACGACCTGGTGGCCCGGCACGATCGGGTAGTTGATATCCGGAAGTTCCCCCGCGCGCACATGCAGGTCGGTGCGACACACGCCGCAGGCTTCGACCCGGATCAGCACATCGTAACCGGCAACGTCCGGTTCGGCTCGTTGCTCGGCCAGCAGGTCCGTGCCGGAAGAATGAAACACCAGGGTCAGCATTGGCAGGCGATTCGCAACGGATCGTGGTCAGTTCGATGACGCCTAGTCCGGCTGTTCGAGGCGTTTGCCCTCGGACTTCCGGCCGCTCGAGGGTTTGTCGACCGACTCGGCACCCGGTTTATCCCTCGGCGCGTACTTGAAGTCATGGCGCGCGAGTAATCCCTCGGTTACCACCGGGACGCCGTCCTCCAGCCGTGGACGGAAGTACGAGCGTCGGTACGTCGTCGTCATCGATTTGTCCATGACGTTGGCCGGGTCGCTTTCCACGATTTTGACATCGGTCGCCCGCCCTTTGGGACTCACGGCGTAGCTGATCAGCACATAGCCGTCCAGTAACTGGTCTGCTGGTTTGCCGCGGGCATGGCGCGCGTACGGGTTGAGCGGCCCGCCTGCGACACGCACCGGAGTCGCGAAATAGTTGTTGCGCTGATCGAGGTAGGCATCGTCTACGGACAAGTCGGCCCAGGCGGCCACGTACTCCGCATGTGCCGCGTTCGACATGCCATCGCGCGAATAGATGTCGCCGAGTGCGACCCGTATCTCGGCCTGCTGCAACGAATCCGGTTCCTCCTCCGCACTGACCAGCCGCAGTGCTTTGTGCAGTATT
>Ga0114950_10000671_pt1 | contig 24159 bp, 22 predicted proteins | sample N075metaG_FD_83503 | JGI IMG/M metagenome (GOLD analysis project Ga0114950, IMG submission 83503) | Deep subsurface microbial communities from Kermadec Trench to uncover new lineages of life (NeLLi) - N075 metaG | ecosystem: Environmental > Aquatic > Marine > Ocean trench > Sediment | place... | reverse complement strand
GAAGTCGACCACTGGAAAATAGTGGTATTGGTCAACATATCAATGAACCCGCAATCGACCTGGCGGCGATGGCAATCGCGCAGGGCGTTGAAGCTGAGGGCCCGATACAGGAGTTTGGTGAATTAATTCCAGCGCTTAAAAAAGCGCTGGCGGTAATTGAAAGCGGACGACCCTATTTGCTCGACGTATTAGTGCAACGGGGTTGAATAAAAAAACAAACTGGAATTACGTGGGGAGGGGGCAGTTTACCCAAGGTCGATCTAGGCGCCTTCCAGTTTGTCCCGGGTGAAATCGGCATCCGCCTCGCGGCCGGTCATTACAGCCTCTCCGTTCTATTGATCTGGGTCACGGGGGTTTCCCTAACTTAACGATTTGGCTTGCCGATGAAACCGTCGCCATACCCGGCTTCATTGGCGGCCCAGCCGCCGGCGACTCGCCCGCTGAAAATTGATGGCCCGAGCATGGTACCTTCCAGTCCCGCGCTGCCGTTGATGTGCCCGCCCGCCATGCCGGAAACCTCTCCGGAGGCATAAAGCCCCGGGATGGGATCGAAATGCTTGTCAAGCACGCGGCAGTGCTTGTCGGTTTTCGCGCCGCCAAAATTTTTGCGGGCCAGAGGGAAGAACTGGATCGCATAATAAGGCGCAGTGTCGAAGGGTTTTGACCATTTGAGCGGCTTACCGAAGTCGGACTCCCGCTCCAGACCGTCATGGCAGGCCTTGTTGTAACGTTCGATTTCGCCCAGGAACGTGCCCACATCGACGCCGATTTCTTCGGCCAGGCCGGCAAGGGTGTCGGATTTCTTGACGAAGGGGGAGTTTTGCAGGAGCTCTTCGACTTTTTCCCGGTTGATCCGATCGCCATTGCGATAATAAGGATCGGCCAATTCCAGGTTGGCTTTCATGGGCGTGTCGACGATGGCCCAGCTATGGCGCGGCGACTGGGCCAGCAATGCAGGCACACCCGAGTTGCCGCCGGAGAGCGATTCATCATGGAATCGCTTGCCCTGCTGGTTGACCCAAACATAACCCGGGATATGGCGGCATACGATGCCCCGGTTCCCGCCGTTTCTCTTGTAGTCGGGGGTCGCGTAGCAATAGAACCAGACCTGGTCCATATGCATCATATGGCCGCCGGCCTCTCGGATCAGCTTGTGACCGCCGCCGGTGGATCCGTAGCCTGACCCTTCCATGATGCGTTCGCCCTTGAGGTTCGGTTTTGCCGCCAGCACCATGTCCAGATTCGAGTTGAAGCCGCCCGTCGACACCACGACCGTTTTGCAACTCACCGTCACGGCCTCGCCGGTTTCCGAATTGACGCCTTCAAAGCCGGTGACCCGGTCATTGTTGTAGGTCAGCTTGGTGATTTCCGTATTGAGGATAATTTCCCCACCGCGGTCGCGGAATCCCTGGATCAGGTGAGTCATGAGTCCGAGGCCACAACGTTCCGATCGGGTCCAGCGATCGACACTATTGCCTTCCTGGGGTGTCATATCGACCCATTTCACGCCGAGACGTTCGGCCCAGTAATATAGATCATGCAAGCTGTGCTCGATGTAATATCGGGCCCAGACTTCATCCACCGCCGGTCCACCCCATTTGACCCAGTCGTCGAATGCCAGGTCGGGGTTATCGTCGATGCCGAATTCCTTCTGCAAAGGCGTCCCCACCATGCAGCAACCACCACCGGTAATGATCGCCGCGCCGCCGGGTTCGGGCGCTTTTTCGAAAGCGATTACGCTTGCGCCAGCATCGCGGGCTTCGATTCCAGCCGCAACGCCGGCGCCGCCGGATCCGATGATGGCAATGTCAACTTCATAATGCTTTGCGTCGGCCATGGCTATTCCTCATGTACTAGATCGTTTGTTATAATTCCGGTCTTCATTTGACAGGAAATATGACATCCCCCTGATAGTCAAGCATCTCCGGACAGACTTGTTTAATTCGCCGCCGTAAGCTCTCCGTGGAATTTAACCCATTACCCGAGAGCAGGGCACCACCACACCAATGTTAGGCGCTTTAGGCAAAAGGGTTTGTTCGGCTAGCCGACAGGATTAAGGTCAAACTCACTCAAACCACTGAATTGTTATCAGCAATAGATGCGGCAGGTAGTCGGCAAGAAGTGTACCCCGATTTTTGGACAGCTCCCCCTAGGAGTTATATTCCACGATATCAGGCAACCTCTGACAACCCAATTGAATCATAATAGACCCGATCCGGGGTTGTCTTCAAGGGATGTTATTTATGGTTCTGGTTGCGATGTTGAATTTAATCAGGCCGTGAATAAACAAGATACGCACATCTCGAAATCTTTCCAAAGTAACACTAGCCCGAACAATTCATGGATTGTTCGGGCTAGTGAAGTTTTTGATGTAACATAGTTACCCTGTCCGTACCCGCGGGCGATACCAAGCATAGGAGAATCAATTGATATTAGAGGTTGCAATACTCGACATTAAAGTAGGTCAAGAATCGGAATTTGAAGCCGCTTTTAAAAAAGCGCAGAAAATTATTTCTGGTATGCAAGGCTATGTTTCACATCAACTCCAGAAATGTATCGAAAATCCCAGTAGATATATTCTATTGGTAAATTGGGAAACTTTAGGAGATCACATGGAAGGTTTTCGAGGGTCAGAAGAGTATCAGGAATGGAGTGCATTGCTGCATCATTTTTACGACCCATTCCCTAAAGTAGAGCACTTTATAAACGCCTTTAACAATGCTTCATAACAAACACTTACAGTCAGATTGGATTCCCCCATACCGGTGGGCATTCTCTGAAATTTGCCATCAGCCCTTCATGCGTCAGAGGCTGATGTTTCCAATATGTTGTTGGCGTCTCGCTCGATTATAATATACTACCGATTACCAGCTGACATAATTCAGTACCTCGTATGGCTTTATCATGGATTCATTCTTAGTCATCGGGAAATTGATGATTTGTTGGCTGAATGTGGTGTGCGTGTCAATCACAAGGCGATTCGATTATGATGGACTAAGTTTAGACTGGTTTACGCTGGTAATTTTCGTATTAACAGATTTTAGAACTGTAGCTAGAAACTCAATTAATGTTACCAAGTGAATTAATGGCCCTCATTACAATCCAGCTATTTATGTTATTTATTTGTATCACATTGGATAGGGGCTCACCATGCTCGAGTTAGGAGAAACTTTATCTTTGATATTCGTCGGGATTATAGTATTACTGCTAATTGCGAAAGGAGCGTGGCCATTGATTGGCATGACAGTGGCAGCAGGTTTTTATTTCTCCTTGAAAGGCACTGTAATTGCTGATATTGCATTTATTATAATGATGGGTTTTGCGTTTCTTATGTGTGCAATTACTATTATAGCTAGCGAGAAAAATGCTACCGGAAGGGATAAAAAAGGCTGATATACACTCTTTCAGCGCCACTAGTAAAAAAGGGGGACCCCCAGCTCTGCTGGAGAGGCATCCGTAGTTTGACAGATCCGGAAATCTCATAGTAACTCCAATGCGCGAGCCGCCAAGCAGCACGCAACGCGGGTGTAAATGTGATGACTGTTCACCCAATTATCAGCAACGGGGCAGTCGGAGTTAACAAATGCGGTTGGTTGGTGATTATGAAAAGCAGCGAAAATGTAAAGGCCGCAAACTGGTTTCTGAACGCCTACAACGACAAGGAATTGCGTATTTGGGGTAGCCGGATCGTAAACCGATGTTTCTGGTATACGCCGCTATGGACGCGCCCGGAAATGAAATGCTGCCCGATATAATCGATATGCCCTGCAACTGGCTTCAAGTTATTGAGAATCCGAGCGACCCTTACCATGCGGTCTATCTACACAGTCGTGCGACCGGTGTTCAGTTCAAGGAATCATGGGAGGCAGAAGGGGTTGTTGAATGGCATTGGATGCCAGATGAAATTGGAATATTTCTCACCGATACACGGCGTTGGAACGAGTTTATCTGGGCACGCATAGCTGAATTATTTCAACCCAACTTCGCACGGCTCAGCGATTTCAACCAGGACGCCAGCGGCAAAACTGTTTTTGCCCAGGCCTGTTAGATTTCGCTGATCGTGCTTAAACGTACCTTTTCGCCTTACCTGCTATTGGCATCGCTGTCCCTGTTCTGGGGGTTGAACTGGCCAGGTATGAAAATAATACTAAACGAAATGACCGTGTGGTGGTTTCGTGGTATCTGTTTAATCGTAGGTGGGACTATTTTATTGTCGCTGGCAGCCATGTCGGGCAATCGCTGGAAACTCCGGGTAACAGAGCTGAAGCCGGTTCTTGTTTGCGGTCTGTTCGCAATCATGGGCTGGATGGTATTTTCGGCTTATGGTGTTTCGCTGATGCCTGCTGGAAGGGCCTCGATTATTGCCTTCACCATGCCACTGTGGGCGACCGTGATGGCAGCATTGCTGCTTGGTGAAAAAATCACCATCACAAAAATAATTGGCCTGATGTTCGGAATTGCGGGACTTGTTGTTCTGATAGGATCAGATTTGGTAATTCTACAACGCGCCCCTATCGGCTCTCTTTTTATGTTGTTGGCAGCTTTGTCCTGGGCACTTGGAACTGTATTAATTAAACGCTTTTATTGGGAAATTCCAGTTATCACTAATGTGGCATGGCAACTTTTATTCAGTTCAATCCCCATGTTGATTATTGCAATCAGTTTCGAACCATTTCCGGATCTGTCAAGCCTTAGTTTGAAAGCACTTCTAGCGCTGATTTATCTTTTTCTTTTTCCAATGAGCTTCTGTCAATGGGCTTATTTTAAAACAGTCAGTTTGTTACCAGCCTCGGTTGCGGCTATCGGCACATTGATGGTACCGGTGATCGGAGTCTATTCCAGCCACCTGATACTGGATGAGCCGGTTGGCATGGAAGATTTGGTTGCATTGAGTTTAATTTTGTTGGCGCTTATCTTTGTGTTGTTGGTTCCAGCGATTCGACTTCGTTATAAAGGGCGTAGGAAAAATTTGGTCGGTTCGTAACTTAAATTGATGACATTGTTTTGCATACTGACAAGTTAAGTGCTTCCAGGCGATCATTTACCAATGAACGGAGCGAAGAACTTGTACAGACGCTACCAATTCCAATTTGAAATCATCGAATATACCGTATGGCGCTAGTATCAACTCAATTTGAGTCAGCGAGATATCGAAGATTTACGGGCTGAGCGTGGAGTAAGCGCTAGTTGCGTGTTGAGGTGACCCGCTCCTCTACCAGCTGGTACCATCAATCAGGCTATATTTTAAATTTGGCGGATACCTCCCTGGTTAGAACGAATTCAACTGTTTATGCCACGAGAGAAGGTTATACTTAGATGCAGTTGATGCACCGGGAAAATATCATGAGCGTGGTTCGGGGACGCCCCATACACTTTGATTTGACGGAAGAATCTCGTGAAATATTTGAGAGTATTATCATTTCGCGCTTTTCGGTGAGAGATAAAAAAGACGAAGTCTTGCGAACTGATGATGGTCTGACGTTTGTTAAACAGGGTAGGACAAGCTGGAAATTAGTGCTCTCTGAAACGGAGGTACTCATTTCCTCGACCAACCAGACTACAGAAGAAGGCGACTTTTTTGAAAAACCGGACAGGGTTGCAGTTAAGGCGACCTGGTACTCGCCGAAAAATGTCCTCAAGACTGGCATAAACATCAAAGCGGGTGACAATTCCAATGTGTTCAACGACTTTGGTGTGATTTTAGTTCCTGATGATTTTCGGATTCCGGTGGTGAAAGCGAGCAAAGAAAACGTCAAACACTATGGTCTTACCCTCATTGAGAATCAGCATGCCTTCGAACTTCTGTCCGACGAGTTCGACTTGATACTGGCGAAGTATCGCTATGGGAAAAACTATAGACGAGACTTTCTAACTGAAGTCGAGGGGGGTGGTGGCTATTTTGTCGAGACGCATAATTTCCCACATATTCATGTTCCTCTGTCCCCCGATTGTGGAGGTTACATAATAGTCGGGAAAAAACTTTCAGAGGAAAACTTCAACTTCACCGCATTCAATATTCCTTACGGATTTGCGCTTCATACGCCTGCCAACATCATTCACGGCGATGGAACAATAGTGGGTGAGCATGCGATCACCGTGGCAACAGCGTCGGCTGACGCCGACACCGTACTTTTCTATAACGGGCACACCAAGGCCATGGCACGGGGTGTTTTCCCAATTGCATAGCTGGATAGTTACGCCGGTAGAGGTGGTGTATTTTGCAAACTTGCGCGCCAGCTAAATAATTGGGATAACCATCTTTAACGATCATTACTAACCCCGATTAAATCAATATATGAAAAGGTGATATCAATGATCGGCGTTCACTGGTGATCTTCTCTAAAGTCGGCAAGCCGAATAGAATCCCGGGTTGGCGCGATAATCCGGCTGACCTCGTCGTAATTCGGCAGAGGTCGTTCAGTTGGCAGAGTATAAACAAATGAACGATGCATCAGTCGTCGATCTGTTTCGTACCTCCTGGTGGGAGTGCCGCTATGCAACATGGCGTAATGATCAAACATAAGTTATGCCTGTCGGATGAAGAGACCGTGCAGCAGATTCAGGAAAACCCGTACTTGCAGTACTTCGTCGGATTACCGGGGTATCAGAGGCAAGTCCCGTTTGTTCCCTCGCTGTTTGTGGAAAGCCGCAAGCGCATGGGCATTGCACAGGTATCGATTCGCAGGCTTGTGCTTCAGAATGCCTGGCGTTGCTCGAGATGAATATGCTGTGTTAACCTGGATCCTCAAGTCTTTGAGGAAGCTCTAATTACCAATTACGGCGAAATAGTCGAAGTCACATATCCGGTAGATTTTTGATCACTAGACTAATCGCTCCCGAACCGATCAGAAAAATTTCAGGTAGCGATCACGTTCCCAGTCAGATACATGGTTTAGATAGCTAAGCCATTCAGCGCGCTTTTTCTCTACCCAGGCATCAAACATTACATTACCGAAAACTGCGCGGCTGAGCGAATCCTCTGCAAACGCGGTGACCGCTTCGTCAAGTGTCCGCGGTAACCAGGTAATGCCTGCAGCGAGCCTTTCGGCGTCCGACTTGTAGTAGAGATTTTCGCGATGCGGTTCCCCCGGATCAACTTTGTCGCGTATGCCTTCAAGACCGGCCGCGATCATCATTGCCATGCCTAGATAGGGATTACAGGCACTGTCGGCCGAGCGCAGTTCAACCCGCCCGCCACCGCCCGGAATGCGAACCGTGTTAGTGCGATTATTATTCCCGTAGGACACGAAGCAAGGTGCCCAGGTGTATCCGGATGTACTACCCTTGATGATGAGACGCTTGTAGCTGTTAACAGTCGGTGCCGATACCGCCTGTATCGCCGGCAAATGCTTTAGCACGCCACCGATGAAGTGATAGCCCAGCTCGGAAAGTCCGCAACCACGCGGATCATCTTTATCCGCAATAAACAGGTTGCTGCCGTCTGCTGATGCCAGTGACATGTTGTAATGGGCGCCACTGCCTGCCTTGTCGCCGTAGGGTTTCGGCATGAAACTGGCATAGGCACCATGCTTGCGCGCCATTTCGTGCACCAGTACGCGCAGGAACACGAAGCGATCGGCCATGGTCAGAGCTTCGGCATAATCGAAATCAATTTCAAACTGACCGATACCATCCTCGTGGTCGAAGGAATACACATCCCAGCCGAGTTTGTTCATTGCATCCACTGTTTCGCTTAACCAGTGATCGAGATTATCCATCAACCTGACGGCGTCGTAGGCTGGTTTCTTGAGATGCGGCAAGGGACTCAGCGGGTCGACTTCATTTTCATCGTCGGCGAAAACATAAAACTCCGCCTCAATACCACAATTAACCCGGTAACCCATGTCGGCAGCCTGCGCCAGCACCTTCTTCAAGATGCCGCGATTACAAGGCCCGAAAGGTTTGCCCTCGGTCCACAGATCACTGGAAAACCAGGCACAATCGTCGCGCCAGGGCACAATCATGCAGGACTCCGGGTCGGGATGTGCCGCTACCTCTTCATCAGATACGTCTTGCGGAACTCCATCCAGTGCGGCTCCGGTAAACAATTCAGAACCTCCCATCATACGCTCAAGGTGAGCAATCGGAACCATCTTGGTTTTCGGGACTCCGTGCATATCGACATAGCTTGGGAGCAGGTACTTGATGTTTTGGGACAGCAGCGACTGCTTCAGTTTATCGAGGTCGGTTGTGCTCATGTGTTATCTCCAGAAAATTATCGGTAACGAGACTTGAGATGTTCGAGGGTGGGCAATAACGTATGCCGGCTTGGTGGAATTCGATAGTCAGCGCAGTTTTGCAACTGGCTGTCCAACGTATCCCATTGAATAGCATCTAATTGTTGCAGACTGAATGCGTGGAAAACGCGTGGATCGCCCATCTGCGCGACGGGATTACAGGTACCATCGACAAATGCAATGGCGATGGCCGTTTCGGGCTCAAGCATGAAACGTAAAAACGATTCGGCCTGTGGATGGCTTTGATCTGACTTGAGAAGCGAGGTGATTTCACTGAAGGCAATGCCGCCTTTTCCGTCAATCGGTCCATTGGACGGTGTCACCGCGAGCAGATTGGAATGTCCCTCGAGCCGCGCGGGTGACACGGTATAGATACCACCACTGATGTAAAAATCGATATCACCAGACAGCAAAGCACGGTTCAGTCGATGATGATCGGCTTCGAGCATGAGGGCGTGTTGCAACCAACGAGCCGCAGTGCACTTAAAGCGTTCCATCTCGTCGCTTGACAGAGGCTCAAACGGGTTGAGACCAGCACCGATACAGATATGGAACAGGTTAAAATCCGGGTAATCCAGAATCCCATAGCGATTTTTGAATACCGCGTCATCGGCCAGGTGAAAACCCTGATCCTCGGCGCTGGTATGACTGATGGCGTCAGTGTTGATAACCAGATTAAAGGGGCCGTAGCGTTGGCCAATTCCGATTAGATCGTTACTTGCGTTGTAGCTCCAGGGCAGAAAGGAATTGTAAAAGGGATGAATCGCACTGCGATAGCGTTCGTTCAGCTCAGTGCCGAGTGTATGAACTCTGCCGGCCGGTTCCAGACAATCGCGTATGTAGGCATTGTTGATATTAAGAATGTCACAATCTGAATGGCCACCAGCGAGTAGATCGTCAGCAATCGCTGCATCAGAAAGCAAGGTTTCAACGTTCAATTGCAGGGCAAATTCCTGTTTGAAACGACTGGTAATGGGTTCGGCGTCATAGCCTTCCCAGCAAAGCATGTTGAGTGGTGATTCGGTGGAACGGTTCAAAGCTTGTAGCCGCCTATCCTTTATTGTCAGCCGGGTGCATACCAGTCTCCGTCGATGAAATGGTCATAGGTTTTCAACTGCGGTTCCGGTTTATATACTCGGCAGTTATGAATAGCAAGACAATACTGGGACTCAAAACACTACTCCACACTACTCCCTATTGGACGCCTGGCAGGAAATAAAAACCAATCTTTTACGGTGCTGTTTCGAAAGCTGTTCTCGTTTTATTTAAAATTCATGAAATCGACTAAAAATAAATTTCGCTTAATATGATATTGAAATGATAGTTTTTGTCATCAACTACAACCCTCGATTCCGGCTATCTGGCTCTTTCGTAAGCCATTAAAACAGCGCGTAACGAATACCAGAGGCAGGTTCCGATTAATCGGTTAAAATCCTCGAATCCTGTGGGTGCCATCCAATTTTCAAGCTCGCACCAATCTCGCTTGGCGCATTCTGTGGTCGTACCTCGACAATCATCTGCGTTTCCTCGCCTACATCGATGAACAGACGCGTCAGATTTCCGGCAAAAGTCCGACCCGAAAGCTTACCGCTGATAACATTCAGGTCACTATTCTGCGCTCCCACATCCACCAGCTGCAGGTGCTCGGGGCGAACCGCGATTGACACCTTGCCACTCAGCTGGCCATCGCCTTTAGGCACTCTTACCTGGCAACCGAGTGTTTGTGCGATCAAAAATTCACCTTCGCAGCCGGTAATTTCCGCATCGAGCAAATTGATCTGACCCACGAAATCAGCAACAAACCGCGTTTGCGGATAATTGTATATATCCTCGGCACTACCGATTTGCTCGATTCTGCCGGTATTCATCACGACGATACGATCGGACATGCTCATCGCTTCAGTCTGATCGTGAGTTACATACACAGTCGTGATTTTTAATTCTTGCTGAATACGTCTTAACTCAATCTGCATGGTTTCGCGCAACTTGAGGTCAAGTGCACCCAGAGGTTCATCCATCAACAGGACCTTGGGTGGATACGCCACCGCACGTGCCACCGCGATACGCTGCTGCTGTCCGCCGCTGACTTCGGCCGGATAACGATCACCGACATCGGAAAGGTGTATCAGATCGAGTAAATCGGCAACCCGCGTTGCAGTCTGTGCCTTGGGATAGCCCCGCTCGCGCAAGCCAAAACCGATGTTGTCCGCGATCGTCATGTGTGGAAACAATGCGTAGTCCTGGAACACCATGCCGATTTCACGGTGTTGAGGCGCAACCATGGTTACGTCTTCACCACCGAGTATGATATTGCCTCGGGTCGGCTGGATAAACCCGGCAATCAACCTCAGGGTCGTCGTTTTGCCACAGCCGGAAGGCCCGAGCAGGCTCAAAAACTCGCCTTCCTCGATCTCCAGGTTGAGCTCGTGCAAAGCGGTGAAATCACCAAAGCGCTTTACCACGTTGTTTATTTTTACATGCGACATGCCACACTCGGAATCCGCGAACGGACGGGGTCAACCCGACCGCCAGTTGCTGAGAGTTCCCACCGGCTATAATCGGCCGGCGGGTCCTGTGTTATTGCTCTTATTATAACTGCTCTTGCCCCGAGTTACTGACCGGTAACCGAACGGTTCCACTGATCGATCCAGTCCGAAATATTGACTTTGGTATAGTCGATACGCACCTGGTTGGCGATGACATTCGGGTCGAGTTGCAACATTTCGGCGAGCACCGGATCAGATCCGAGCTGACTGAGCGACTCCTTGTTGACCGGAACCACACCGCTCTTGCGCGCGTACAACAGTTGAAAATCCGTATCGTTGTACTCGTTGATGAACCAGTTCGCGGCCTTGGCGTTTTCACTGCTTTTCATGATAACCAGCCAGCCGGCCTTGTGTACGCCTACCCTGCCGTCCTTGAATACCGGGTGAACGGTAGTCACGTTGTTGCCAGCGTTACGCGCGCGTACGCACCAGCCGGAATGTACCACGGCCGCGTAGATATCGCCCGAGCCGAACTGGGTGACTACTTCGCCACCGCGTGACCAGAACTTGAGCGCATTCAGCTTGTTGATCAGGTCGAGGCCCGGCTTGACGTTTTTCTCGTCACCGCCCGCGGCGATGGCAAACGCCCCGAAATTGGCGAGCCCGCCACCCGAAGTGATGTCCGGTATCGACAGACGCCCAGCCAGCTGGGGGATTGCGAGGTCGATGTAGGTCTTCGGAATCGGAATACCAAGCTCCGCGAACTTGTCCTTGTTGTAGCAGATCGACTCCTGCGTATGCCAGGAAGCGACCCGCCATTCGTTGTAGTCAGACTTGTCGAGATAGACCTTGTTGGAAATCATGGACAGGTCGATTTTCTGAAGGAACTCGTTGGTTTCGAAAAAGCTTTTTTCCTGTGCGTCGAGCACTTCCATCACGTCGAACGGCGCCTTGCCGCGCCCGGCGATCAGTTTGGCAAGATTCGCCTGCGGACTACCGGTTACGAATTCCAGCTTCCCGCCGAGCGCCGCGAACTTGACGCCGATGACCTCTTCGATGTTTTGTTTCCAGGATCCGCCGAAGGTCGCGATTCGCAGGGTGACGCCATCGAACTCGGCTGCCTGCGACGGGATCGCAAAGGAAACCCCGATACTCAGCAACGCTGCGCCCAGCAGGGCATGGTTAATTTTTTGTCGTTTTTTCATTATCTACTCCTCATGGTTGTGTAACTTCAGGTTTGACCGAAGCCTATCGGCTGCCCGAACGCAACAGCGTATCGAGACCGACAAGTTTCTGCACGCTGAGCAGGGCCAGCAGGCAAAAGAAAATGACCAGCGATGCCGAGGCCAGAATGCTGGGGTCGAAGTCGTTCTCCAGCGCGTAAAACATTTCAATTGGATAGGTGACGTATCCCGGCGCGGTCAGGAATATCGAGATCGGCACATCGCCGAAGGACACCATGAACGCGTACAGCGCGCCGGCATACACGCCCGGCTTTATCACCGGCAGGGTAACGCGCCAAAAAGTGCTCCAGCGGCTCGCGCCGAGGCTGAAGGCCGCTTCCTCAAGACGCATGTCGAATCGCTGCAGAATCGCAGTGACAGTGCCAACCACAAAGGGCGTCGCGACAAATACATGGCCCAGATACAAACCCCAGAATGTTCCCTGTATGTATATTCCAGTGGCATCACCAACCAGATAAAAAAGCTGCAGGAAGGCAATGCCGGTGACGATTGCCGGTATCTGCAGCGGCGCGCGGAATACCGTCGAAATGAACGTCTTGCCGGGTAACTTGCCGCGTACGATACCGAGCGCTGCCGGAATACCGATAACACAGGCCCCGACCGCGGCGGCGCCGGCCAGCGCGAAGCTCAGGCCGAGTGCCTCAAGCTGGGTTCTGGGAATTTCCGCGTACCAGCGAAACGACGGATCATCCGGTGGAAACTTGATTGCGGTGTAGTACTCGCCACCATGGAGTGAGGCGCCGATGACCACGATCATCGGTGACAGGAGGAAGATATACGACAGGCTGCAGTACAGGTAATGGAATGTTTTCCCCCACGGGAAGCCGATTTTAGGCGGCCTGCCGCTGCGCCGTTGCGCGATTATCGCGTCTTCGGTGGCGCGCCGCGTCGCAGCCTTGTCTATCGACTTTAGCGTAGAGCGGCTCATGCGATCACCAGACGCGCGGCGCGCAATCGACGTATCAGAATGATCGACAGCAGGTTGATTAGTAATACCGTCACCAGCAACACCGCCGACAGGGTGCCGGCCATCGAGTACTTGATTTCCATCATCACGGTACGCTGGATCAGCACCGGCAGGGTGAATACGCGCCCGCCGCCGAGCAGCGCGGCCGAGGTGAAGGCGCCCATGCTCATGTTGAAAATCATCAGTGCGCCGACAGTCAGCCCCGGCAGACAAAGTGGTAACATTACGCGATAGTGCATGCGCCAGCGGCTGGCACCGTGTATTTGTGCCGCATCTTCGTAGGAACGCGGAATGGTCTGGATAACACTGTAAAACAACAGCACACCGAAGCCGAGAGTGAAGTGCATCAGGCCGACGACAACGCCGGTCTGGTTACCGATAATGGTATATGGCGTATCGACAATGCCGACTCCCATCAGAAATTTATTGATTAATCCATCGGCGGAGAAAATTATGATCAGACCGAATACTTTGATCACGATGGTGACGAAGGTCGAGACTACGATGCCTGCGAGCAGCAGCATTGACCAGCGTGAACGCATACGGGCAACCAGGTAAGCTACCGGGAATCCCAGCAACATCGTAAACAGGGTTGCCAATGCCGAGGTTTTAACCGTAATCCACAGCGTATTGAGATAGAACGAATCGGTAAAAAAACGAATGTAATTGGTAAATTGAAAATCCTTACCCACGCGCCCAAGCCCCAGATCCTTGTAAAAACTGCCCTCGAGAAATACGTATTGTGACGCAACGATAAGCACGCCAACAAACACGAAACTCGGCAGCATGATAAGTCCCCAGCGTGTCTTCATAGTTTTAGCGTATGCGCAATAATCATAATATGGATATAGCCCTCGGTGCTACCGGTGTTACCCGTGTTACGAACTGAAACGCGGATCCAGTTTAATTTTTTTCAATTCCTCTTCGATGTAACTGGCTCGTTCCTTGCCGGCGTACTGGTCACCGGCAAACACGATTGACATCACCGCGTCGGTCACCTCCCTCAACAGATTTTCATCGTCCTCGGGGTGTGGCGGAATCGGCAACACCGTGTCCTGGCAATGCGTTAACCATTCATCGCCAACCCGTTCGGAACGCGGCAAGGGTTCACCATTTTGCACTAAACGGATGTCCCGCCGCAACTTGTTACGCAGCAAGCCAACTCCTTTATCAGTCGAACCGAGGTTTTCGGCCGCGTGCGCATTAATCGGTCCCTGCGATACCTGCGCCTCGTAATCATTAGGGTGCCGTTGCCGATGCTGGTAAGGCTCAACCCCGGTCTGCCCGGGAAAATCGACCTTGTTTTTGCCGCAGTCTTCGCGCTTACCGTGGCCCTCGGGATCGATACCCTTGCCGAAACTGCGCCATGATATAATCATGCAATGGTTGTCGTCATGCGGGATAGTCCACTTGGTGATGCTGGCGCGCTTGAAATACTTCTCCTTTCGACCGTCTTCCCACCAGGCTCCCACCTGGCTGAACGATGGTCCCAGTGTTTCCTGTGAACGTACCCAGATCATGTCTTCGACGCGATAGGTCAAGGTGGCGAAGATCTTGTGATCCATCTTGTGAAATTTGGTCACCGGAGCAATACCCCAGGTATCGCCGAAGTGAATATCGGTGACCCGCGCGTGTAAGAAAACGGTGTGCCAGGGATCCATGGTATTTTCACAGATCTGTAACCAGTTACAGGGATAATCAATCGAATAAGGTACCATTTCCACATCGGGCAACCGGGTGGTGTCGTAGCGCGGAAAATCCGGCTTCTCATCAGATGGTCCCATGTAGGCAAACAGCAAACCCAGGTATTCTTCCACCGGATAAGCACCGTGACACAAATCGCTTTTGCCTTCCATCGACTGCGCCGGCATTTCCAGAATGGTGCCGTCGACATCGTACAGCCAGCCATGATAGCAACAGCGCAAACCACGTTCCTCGATCACGCCGAACTCAAGCGAGGCGTTGCGATGACTACAGTGCAAATGTAATAATCCAAATTGGCCAGATTTGTTGCGGAATGCCACCAGGTCTTCACCGAGGATACGAATTCTTTTCGGCAGATCGGTGAGTTCCTGAGTCATGACAACAGGTATCCAGAAGCGCCTGAAATATTCGCCGCAGGGTGTACCCGGCCCCACATGGGTAAGATCTGTATCTTCCGGCGGACGTTGCGCGCGCTCATAGCCGCGAAACGAACCCTGCTGCAACGCTCTGCGCCGTTTGGCTAATTCGACGTAATCCCTGTATGTCGTTTCACTCGACATGGATGTTCTCCAGCAATAAAAAAGCCACGAAGCCGATAGGATAAAGTGCAGGGATTCCCTTGCCTACTGGGGAATCCCCGCAAGCAACTACGGGTATTCCCTCATTTTTATGGGTACTTTCCCTCATTACCTCGGCTTGCAATGCTCTGTAATAATACCGGAGTGCCTAAACCGTCTATCAGGCAATGCGCGTGGCCTTTGTTATTGCATTGCGAGCGTAAGCGATGCTGTGTGCCCCGGGGTTGCGGTCGCATAACGGTTACTGGGCAGGCACCGAGGCGCCGGATACGATTACCTGGACAACGTCGGATGTGCCCGCCGACCAGGCCGGGCCGGGCAACTTCCAATCCAACCGGGTGTGGATTGAAACCCTGCAGTCACCCCTAAAGGAGAACCGTAATGAATGACAAACAACGACCGGTTACATTGATCACCGGTGCAAGCAAAGGTATCGGTCTAGCTTGCGCCGAGCTATTGGCGGCGCGAGGACATCAGGTCGTTGGCCTGGCACGGCACCAGCCCGCTGATTTTCCCGGTGACTTTTTCTGCGTCGATCTTGGTGACCGACAGGCACTTGATTATCTGCTGCAATCCCTGTGTGCAGATTACGCGTTTAGTGGCCTGCTGAATAACGCGGGAAGCGTCGGGCCGGAACTGATAGAGGATATTGATCTCGATACCGTCGATGAGGTGTTCCAGATAAATCTCGGCGCAGCCATACAGTGTGTCAAACACTGTATTGTACCGATGAAACGACGCCAGGGCAGGAGTATCGTCAACATCTCCAGTGAGCTCGCACTGGGTTTACCGACCCGCACAGCCTATGGTGGAGCCAAGGCAGCCCTGATCAGTATGACGCGTACCTGGGCGCTGGAACTGGCACGAACGGGAATTACGGTTAACGCCATCGCACCGGGGCCCGTCGATACCGAGTTGTTTCGTTCCAACAATCCTGAGGGCAGCTCGGAGCGTGAGCGTAAATTGAACAGAATACCGCTGGGGCGTTTTGGCGAGGCCAGCGATATCGCCAAATCAGTGGCCTTCTTCATGGGAGAAGACTCCACCTATATCACGGGACAAACCCTCTTTGTTGACGGTGGTTCAAGTCTCGCGAGTTCAGCTCTGTTCTAGCGACCTGGCGAGATTTTCTGGTTCCGCTTAAGCCTCGCTAGCCGCGGGTTTTCCCTGCCATGGTGCCGGCCGGCACCGTTTGCACGACTTAAAAGAATGTTACATTGGGTATGGCGACGCCGACCAGTGCACAAAAGATGAAGAGTCGATGGTGACGCTGCAACGGTGGAAATCGTCGGCTCCTGGCATAGCGCATTGACAACATCAGCAATGCAACGATCAGCGCTTACTACTATGGAGTACGCGAGTGGCGGTATTTCATAGAAAGACTCTCATTGCATGCTCAGAAAGTGTCTGCAGTAATCTTCAGCTCGCATACGTTCGAGTCCGAGGGAACATCGTTTAGCCTGGTGTTTCTGAAAAATCTCGCACCAACTCGGCAAATGAGCCGACGTCAAGTTTACGCATGATGTTCGCACGGTGTCTCTCCACTGTCTTTGGGCTCAGCGATAGATCGCGCGCCACGGTCTTGTTTGAATTGCCGCTAACCAGTAACTGTAATACTTCCCGTTCCCGATTGGTGAGGGAATGGTATGCCTGGTTTATGGACTCGCTTCGAGCCCGTTCTGAGCGATTACGCTGATCGAGATCTATGGCGTGATTGATTTTCTGGATCAGCAGATTATCGTTGCATGGCTTTTCGATGAAATCGATTGCTCCAAGCTTGAGCGCACGTACCGCAGCGGGAACGTCACCGTGACCGGTAACAACGATGACCGGTTCATTGATGCTTTTTTCGAGGAGCAGCTCAAGCGCTTCCAGCCCGCTGATACCTGGCATGCGCAGATCGAGTATCAGGCAACCTGGACCGAGATCCCGGTAGGTGTCAAAAAATGCCGAAGCCGAGGCATAACAACATGCCTGCAGGCCGATGGATTCGACCAGAAATTTCATCGAATGACTGACGCTCTGATCGTCGTCGACGATGTGCACGGTACCTGTTGTGTCAGCAGTCACCGGCGTCCTCCCTCCGCGAGCGGCAGGCGAAAACGCAGACAAGCCCCGATTGCCTGGTCGTTGTCATACCACAGTCGACTGCCATGACCCTCGATGATGGTACGGCTGATCGACAGCCCCATACCGAGACCCTTGGACTTGGTTGTGACATAGGGCTCGAACAAGGACTCTGCAACAGCTGCCTCGATACCAGGACCGTTGTCGCGCACCGTAACGGTGAGGAATTCAGAATCTGCGGAACTGCACTCGATATCGATAAGGCGTTGGTTAACATCGACTTGCTGCAAGGCTTCGATGCTGTTATTGATCAGGTTAAATAAAACCTGCCTGATTTCGATCTTGTTGACCTCGACCCAAATATCCTTCACCCCCAGATTTCGGGTCAACTGCACACGATTACGATCCAGTCGATCGCGCAGCATTTCATGAACATCGTTAACCATGCTGTAGAAACTCTCGTCAGCTACTTCAGGTGTTCCCAGTCGCACGAAATCGCCTACGTGATTGATGATGTCCTTGGCGCGCTGTCCTGCCTTACTGATATTTTCGAGTGCTTCGCGGGTACTGTCGACATCCATCGGGGTCTCGTCCAACCGGCGCAACAACCCATTAGCATAGTTGACCACAACCGCCAGTGGCTGGCTAAGCTCGTGCGCCAGCGCCGATGCCATTTCCCCCATCGAAGCACGCCGCAATACCTGCGCAAGCTCAGCCTCCTGTTGACGCCGCAAATTCTCGGCACGCTTGCGCTCGGTGATATCGGTACGGATGCCGACCACGCCGTTAAAGCGAGTAGGTCGGTCGGTCGACAAAATCCAGCGTCCATCGCTCAGTTCAACCTCAAGCGATCCGCTTTCGTTTGGGAATTTTTGCAACCTTTCGGCAATCCACTTTTCCGGATCTTGCTGTGCCTCTTTAATCTCCCCCGAGGTTGCACTCATGCGTATCAATTCCTCGAAACTCACTCCCTTGGAGAAATATCGGGCGGTCTTTGGAAACAATTCCTTCATTTTTTCGTTGTATTCAACCAGCTTGCCATCTTCATCGAATAACAGGAATCCTTCCGACATGGATTCGAGTGCAGCGCTTAGCATCTGCCGGTTACGTTCCAGTAATTGTTCGGCAATCTTGGTCTCGGTGATGTCCTGGATTGCGACCATGATTTGCACCACGCGTTGTTCGGCTTCGCCCCAGATCGGCCGGCCATAAGCGCGTAACCAACGAGTCGCACCCTGCTTGTCGATCACCCGGAATTCGTCGATCGAGCTACGATTTTGCAGCAAACGTTCCAGGCGCTGCTGCCACATTGTTTCGTCGTCTGGATGGATGATCGGACTCCATAGTCGAAGATGGCCATCATCGGTATACTGTGGTGAAAACTCCTCGCTTAAGCGTCCAGTTTGCCACATCGGTTTCATCGATCCGTCGGCATCGATCTGATAGACATATATCAAATCCGACATCAGTTCAGAAACAATTCGATAACGTTCCTCGCTTTGACGGCGTGCATTATTTTCCTGTTGTAGATCGGCGTTGCGCTGCTGTAGTTCGAGTGTCGCTTCACGCACTTTGCCGTCGAGAAACTCATTGGCCTGTTTGAGTGCAAGCTCCGCGGCATAACGTTGCGATACATCGCGTACCAGGAAAAAGTAACCATTAATTCCCGCTTCATCTCGATCCGGGATGTAGTTCATATGCACCCGGCGAGTCACGCCATCCGGGTAGCTGATTTCGCGTTCATCGTTAATTTCCTCCCCAGACAACACGCGCTGCAGCAAGGATTCGACTACTTTGTAATGTTCTTCGGTGAACAGCGATTTCAAATGCATACCAACCAGTAGGGTACGCGGTTTCTGGTACCAGGTCTCGATCAGCTGATTGGCATAGACAATTTTCAGATCCAGATCGACATAACCCACCAGCCCGGGCAATGAATCCATGATTTGCGCCAACTGCTCACGAGTTCGCCGTAGCTGGTACAATTCATCGCGATTGGAACGGAATTGCATCGCCGTCTGCCGTTCGAAGGTAGTCGCTTCACTGGTCATAATGACGCTACAAAGACGCCTTTATCGTTAATCACAGGATAATTTACCTCAATGCAGCAGGAAAACCAAACTTTACCGGATGCGGTGCTAAAACCCGACCGGCAGGATATCCCGGCGCCACTTGCACAAATCAAAATTGAGTTGCGCGAGGGAAAACCCGTGCCTCTGCCTGATCCATTTCAATTTACGATCTACCTCGGCCAACTAGCCCGTATTTCTCACCAGGGGGCAAAATGATCGCGCCGGGATTTGGATTTACAAGGCATTTTCCGAAGGCGCGGAATAACAGTGTGTATTTCCAACTGAGGGAAATGTCTTGTGGATTCAAAGATCAAGCGAGGTTTTGTCCATCTGGTGAGAAATGCGGGCGTGCTGCGGCCGGCAAACAGACATGAAGGACGCGCTCGCCTATCGATCGCTCAGCGATGTCAGCGCTATGCTACGCTCGCGCGAAATCAGCAGCGCAGGGTTAACAAGAATGCTTTTGCAACGCATCCACGAATACAACCCGGAGATCAACTGTTTCATTGATATATTCGACGACGTTGCCCTGCAACGGGCGCAGCAGCTCGACCGCGAAACTCAATCTGGCAACTGGCGCGGAGCGCTGCATGGAGTACCGATCGCGATCAAGGATATTTTCGACTTCCCTGGCCATTCTGCTAGCGGCGGCAGCGCTCTGGAGCGTACGGCCAGCAGCAACCACGCCACCGTGTTGCAAAAGCTCGAAACCGCAGGTGCGGTGATTGTCGGCACGCTTAATCTCGATGAACTGGCTGCCGGTGGCAGCGGCGATAATGCCCTTTTCGGTCGCTGCCGGAACCCCTGGAATCCCGCGCACAACACGGGTGGTTCGTCGGGTGGCAGCGCCGCGGCAGTCGCCGCCGGGCTTGCCTACGCGTCGCTCGGTTCAGATGCAGGTGGATCAATTCGGCTTCCTGCAGCATTTTGCGGGGTCGTCGGGCTCAAACCCAGCTACGGTCGCGTGAGCCGATATGGTGCAATGGCGCGCACCTGGTCGATGGATTGCATCGGCCCATTGGCTCGTTGCTGCAATGACGCGAATATCGTCTTCAATGCCATCCTCGGGAAGGATCCATTCGACGCGACTTCGGTCGTCAGTGACCCAGTAACTTGCGAAATACCGGCTGCAGACGACAAGCGTCTGCCGAAGATCGGCATTCTGGATGACGCCAACAGCCAGCAGCAGGCTGATTCGAATTACGCTACGGCGATGAAGCTACTTGGCGAAGCAGGCTACGCACTGCATCCCGTCATCATTCCCGACCTCGACCTGTACACCAGCTTGCAACAGGTCATCGTCAAAAGCGAAAGCGCTGCGATGCACGAGCAGGCACTGCGCAATGGCGACCAACGTATGTCTTACGCGGTGCGCAGCGTTATCGAAGGAGGTCTGGAAATTCCGGCGGTGCGTTATATCGAGGCCCTGTCGTTACGCCCACAATTGCTGCGAGCTTTTATCGAGGGAGTGCTTGGCGACGCAGATCTGCTGCTAATGCCAGTGTCGGTACCCGTGGCTCCGCCATTCACATCGTCGGACGAATTACAGGCGGCCGAAGTCGACCGCGCGTTTTCGCAAATAGCGACGATGACCCGCTTCGCTAATTACCTCGGCCTGCCGGCAATCTCGATACCGAGTGGATGTGATGCCAATGGACTACCAACCGCAATTCAACTGGTGGCCAGACCGTTCGAGGAATCCCTGTTGTTATCCACTGCCACACACTTCGAATCGCTATGCCCCTCGCTGCATTATCCCGGTTCTGATGCGCTAGCCTGATACCCCGGCCTGATTCGCTAATTGGTTACGGTCATGTCATCGACTCCGATACACATGCTCATCGGTAATCTAAAATCAGCAAGCGGTCGATTAAACGGGATTGCGTTGAAGTTTGTCTTCGAGAAACATTCGCGCGGTTTGCGCCGCGTTGAAGCGACACTCGGCAAAGGCGTAATCCGAATAGAATGCGTTATGCGGAGTGATCAGCAACCGGCCCTGCAACCAGTCGTCGTTATTTCGCCAGGCCAGGATCAATGAATGATCGGCCGGGGGTTCTTCTGGTAGCACGTCGAGACAGGCACCGGCGAGCTGCCCCGTTCGCAGGCCTTTTTCGATTACATCAAGGCTTTCGATCAGGGGACCCCGCGCGGTATTAACGAAAATCAGTCCCGGTTTTGCTTTGGCCAATACCGAATCATTGATCATGCCGCGCGTCTCTTTTGTCAACGGGCAATGCATCGACAGAATATCGACTTGCGACAGCAGTTCCGACAACGATGCGGAGCGCTCGACACCGAGTGCACGGTACATACCGTTGCTGACATAAGGATCGTAGGCAATCACCCGATAGCCGAAAGGTTTTAGCCGCAGACTCAAACTACTGCCTATCCTGCCAAGTCCGACGATACCGACGCTGCAATGCCGCGAATGCCGCATCGGGCTAAGCAGGTTTTCCTGCCAGTCATCGCGATAGCCACGGGCGCGACTGTCATGCTCAAGGATACGCCGCTGTAACGCCAACAGCATTGCCATCGCGGTATCGGCGACATCTTCCGGGCCATATTCGGGGTTGTTGGAAAAGGCGATGCCCCGTTGCGCCAGCGCACTCCTGTCGATCTTGTCGTAACCGACGCCATAACGCACCAGAATCTTGCATTGGGTTAACTGCGCGACCGTTTCCGCGTCGATGACCGGTGTCCAAACCAGCATCGCGTCCAGCCGCTGCAACTTGGCGGCGTCGTATTCGCGCGCATCGCGTCCACTAAAATAAACGATATCGGCACGTTTCGCAAAAGCCTCCTGTTCAGGATCAAACGGGGGTTTGATCAAATGGGTGATGCCGATATTCCAGCGTTTCTGCGCCATTATTCTTTTCCGGGTTTTTGCATTGAGACTATACGACACGGCACTAAAACGCATTACCCCGAGGAAAATTCCGCTTGTCCACACCGCTTCGATCCGCTAAGTTTACCCGCAGATGTCGACCACTACCACAGAAGTACTCGTTATTGGCGCCGGGCTCTCGGGCGCGGTGGCTGCACTCGAATTGTCACGCGCAGATATAGCGGTGACCTGCCTCGAGCAGGGTGAATGGCAAGATCCAGCTGACTACCCAGGCGATAAGAGCGACTTTGAATTGCAGGCGCTAGGCCCCTGGAACGCCAATCCCAACCTGCGCAAGGCGAACGCCGACTATCCGATACTCGACGACAGCAGCGAGATAAAGCCGATGCTATACAATGCGGTCGGCGGCAGCACAATTCTATACAGCGCCCACTGGATGCGTTTCCTGCCCGGCGATTTTCGGGTCAAAACTCTAGATGGCGTCGCCGATGACTGGCCGATCAGCTACCGTGACCTGGCAACTTTTTACGATCTTAACGACATCGATTTTGGCGTTTCGGGAATTGCCGGTGACCCCGCCTACCCGGACCATCCCGAATATCCACTACCCCCTCTGCCGATCCAGTCCTGGGGCGAACGCGTCGCGGCAGCGCATCATAGACTTGGTTGGCACTGGTGGCCAGGCAGCAATGCGATCGCCTCGCAACCCTACCGTAATCGGCGCCCTTGTGTACAACGTTCGACCTGTCGCGCCGGTTGTAATGAAGGCGCTAAAGCCTCTGTCGACCGCAGCCACTGGCCGGAAGCACTGGCCAGAGGTGTGAAGCTGATAACCCGGGCTCGCGTTTACCGCATCTTGTTGAATGATAAGGGTCTGGCCTGCGCGGCACTATATCGTGATGCAAATGGAGACATCCAACGAATTGACGCAAACCTGGTACTGCTTGCCAGTCACGCTATCGGCAGTGCGCGCTTATTGCTCAGTTCCACGAGTACTCAGTTTCCCGATGGCCTTGCCAACCGCTCTGGCCAGGTGGGACGCAACCTGATGATGCATCCGCTTTGTCGTATCATCGGTTTTTTCGACGAACCTATGATGAGTTGGCAGGGACACTGGGGACAGAGCATCTACTCGCTGGAATTCGCCGAGACCCGTCCTGAGCATGATTTCGTGCGTGGAGCCAAGTGGAACCTCGGTCCATCTGGAGGGCCCTTAACCGCTGCGCTCTACCCCCTCGACGAGGCGAGATGCTGGGGTGGCCCTCTGCACAGCAAAATCGACAAGTGGCTTGGGCGATCGGCGATCTGGGGGATTACTGCGGAAGATTTACCAGAGCCGCACAACCGGCTGATTCTGGATCACGACCATCGTGACTCCGCAGGCGACCCTACCATTCGCCTGCAATACCAGGTTTCCGAAAACAGCCGGCGCTTGCTCGATTTCATGGCATCGCGTGCGATCGAATCCTTTACCGAGGCAGGTGCCTACGAGACCAGCGCGCGCCGACTGGTCACCGACAATGGCTGGCACGCCCTCGGTACCTGTCGTATGGGTGAGAACCCGCAGACCTCAGTGGTGAACCCGTGGCTGCGCAGTCACGATGTCGAAAACCTGTACATCATTGACGGCAGCGTTTTCGTGACGTCGTCATCGGTGAACCCGGCCGCCACCATTGCCGCACTGGCGCGCCGCTGTGCGGATCAACTCATAAAGACACGCTACAACAGCCGGGTGGCTGCTACATGAGCCGGCGATTATCGAAACAGCACAGAACGGCGATCGCCCTGCTTGCCCGCAGCATTTTACCTGGTGCGCATAATCAACCCTCGGCTGCTGAGATTGATCTCGAGGTTGCCGCAATCGACCGTGCACTGAAATCGCGCCCAGATATGGTCGGTGATTTTTGCGCAATTCTGGATCGCTTCGAGGGCGATGCGGAATGCTTTCTGCAAGACCTG
>Ga0114950_10000670_pt1 | contig 24164 bp, 20 predicted proteins | sample N075metaG_FD_83503 | JGI IMG/M metagenome (GOLD analysis project Ga0114950, IMG submission 83503) | Deep subsurface microbial communities from Kermadec Trench to uncover new lineages of life (NeLLi) - N075 metaG | ecosystem: Environmental > Aquatic > Marine > Ocean trench > Sediment | place... | reverse complement strand
TGGCGTGGAAGATCCGGCCGGGCCCCTCGAACGTGACCTCGACGGGATCGAGGAGCGGCTCCGCCTCGGCGGCGGCTACGTGGCTCGCGGCGCGCAAGAAGAACAGCTTGTCGAGCACGGGCCGCAGCTCGAGCGCCTCGGCGTCCATGTCCGGGTACTTCCAGATGCTCGCCTGCGACCGCACGAACCGACGCTCGATGTCGCCCAGCCGGAACGTCATCGACGAGAGTTCGATCTCCTTCAGGTCGAGGAGCTGATCGCTGCGCAGGTCCAGGAGCGTGAAGTCGAGGAGCGCCTCGATCGGAGCCGGCACGAGGCATACGACGTTCTCGCCGTCGCGCAGGAACGTGAACGCGCGCGACCCCGCCGCCGATCGGTACTCCATTCCGACCCACCCGCCCTGCCGCGCGCCGCGAGCTTCGATCCAGATCCCGCGCCTCTGCGCACCATCCGGGAAGTGGTCCTCCACCGCGTCGTCCGGAAGGTATTTCGCGATGCCGTTCGTCTCGAGCGTCGAGAGCAGCACCCCGACCACGCCTTGGTCCGCGGGGACCGGATCGGTCCAGGGTGCTTCCAGCCCCTCGCGCTCGGTGACCGACCAGGCCTCGCCGTCGCGCTGCAGTCGGATCTCGTGCTCCTCCGATACGAGCTGAATCTCCGTGACGTCCCGCCGCAAGACGCGCACGATCTGGGTGTCGAACAGGACCTCCGCCGGCATCGAGACCTTGAACACGGTCGTGTCCTCGATGCGCCAGACGTAGGGCAGGTCCTCGCGCTTGCAGTACCACACGGAGCCGGTCCTCGTGCCGAACAGCGCCGTCTGCCGCTCGCCGTCGCGCCCGACGACGGACAGTCGGATGTCCGGTGGATCGAGCCCGTACACGGACAGGTCGGTCGGCGCGTCCTTTTCGAAATACGAGACGTGGGCCGACACCGAGTTCCGCACGAACACGGCCACCGTCTCCGACTGGACCTGCACGTGCCATGGACGCGACATCCACCAGCCGTACCCCCGCCGCTGAAGCTGCAGGCCGAGATCCCGCGCGCGCGGACCATCGACGGCGTCGGGGAAGACGCGAGAGCCTTCGCGGTGTACCTCGACGACCTCGCGCGGCCGCAGGTCGAAGATGCGCTTGCTGCGGTAGTCGGAGAGCGGGCGCTGGAGGTCGGTATCGAGCGTCCGCAGGGTGCGAAAGATGCGACCGTCCCGCCGGACGAACACCCGGTCGCCGTCGAGGTCGATCGTCCCCATCTCGATGCGCGTCCGGATCTCGCGGCCGTCGTTCAGGGTCTCGATGACCTCCATCACCGCCTGGGGCGGGTCGAGGCCGGGCTCCAGGAACGCCAGCTCCTCCGCCGGCACGATGTCGCCGATCCCGCTCCTGACGTGCTCCATCAGCCGCATGGCCGTCGCGGTGTCCGCCGGGTACTCGATCGGATCGGTCAGCTTCCAGTTCTGCAACCCGTCGCGTTCGAGCGTGAGGTGCAACGAGCGGTAGAGGTTGTCGACGCGGATGGCCGTGATGCGGGCCGGGGCCACGCCCTCGAACAGCATCTCGTGGTACACCTCGAGGCCGCCTTCCTCGCGGCGCGTCTGCCACCAGACCGTCGCGGACAGCGCGAGCACGACGGCGAGCATGAGGAGCGTCGTCTTCCGGCTCACGCGCGCGCCCCCTGTCCGGCCGCGGACCGCCGGGAGGCCTTGCCCGGTCCGCCCGCCGACCGGCGCCAGGCCGTGAAGATGCCCAGCAGGAGGCAGATGCCGGGGAGGCCCCACAGAGCGAGGCGCCTGAGTTTCGCGAGGGCGTCCGTCGCGCCGAGCGGCAGGATGCGGAGGTCGGGATTGCGCGACGAGATGCTGACCCGGTACTCGCGCGACGCCACCCAGTTGAAGGCGTTGCGCAGGAAATCGGCGTTCATGTCGAACAGGCGGTTCGTGAACACGTCGGCCGTCCCGATCGCGAAGATGCGCGACTCCGGGCGCTCCTCGAGCGCGCCCACGGTCTCGGGTCTCGACGGCGGCACGAAGACGGAGACGTAGCAGACCTCGAACGGCCGGAGCTCCTCGGAGTCCGGGTCGTGCAGGAAGTCGTTCGGCACGAGGTCGAGCCAGGACGCGACCCCGGTACGGAGCAGGGGCAGTGACGTTCCACTGCGCGGCTGTCCGCCCTTCTTCACGCGCAGCTCGCGCGTGAAGACGAGGACGATCACGCGGCCCCCATCGCGCAGGGGATCCGTGATCACGTGGCGGGCCATGCCGCCCGGCGGGATCCGGTGGTAGGCGTTGATCCTGCCACCTTGCGTGGCCATGCCCGTCGCGTCGATGAACGGTCGCATCACGGTGCCCCGGCTGATCTCGAGCCCGTAGACGTCGAGCAGCTCGGAGACGCTGCTGCGCTCCAGCTCCTTGGGTTTCCGGGGCGGCGCGAGCACGAGCCGCCCGCCACCGTCGACGTAGTTCCGGATCGCCTCGAACTCCGTCTCGTCGAACGCGGTCACGGGTCCGATGATCGCGAGCGCCGCGCAGTCGTCCGGGACCGGGCCGTCCGACTCGAACTGCCACGTGGACGTCTCGAAGCCATCGTCGACGAGCGCCCGCTGCAGCTGGCCGAGTTGGTCGTCGTCATCGATCGCGTAGAGATCGCGCTCTCCATGACCGGTCGAGAAATACAGGTGCGGTACCTCGCCGCGCGTGACCTGCAGGATGCCCTGGATGATCGCCGCCTCGGCCCGGAATTCGAGGATCCTTGGCGGACGGTAGCCGAGCTCCTTGGGGCGCCCGGGGTCGAAGACAGCGAGGTCACCGGAGAGCCGCAGGATCTCGCGGCGCTCCCCGCGCGAGACGATCAGGCAGTTCTCGAACCCGGTGACCTTGAGCTCGCGCCGGCGCTGGTCGAACCCCTCGCGGTCGGCGAGATCATTGTTGTGGATCTCGAGCCGCCCGTCGGCTTCCTGGCCCATGAGGAGGAGCAGGCGAAACGTGCGGTCCATCGTGTCCCTGCCGAGCCGCGCGAGCGGGCCCTCCAGGCCGCGGTAGAACACGTCGATCGCCACGGGCTCCTCGAGCCGCTCGAGCACGCCGACCGCGGCGGTACTGAGGGTGTTCTGGGCGGTTGCGGTGAGATCGAACCGGCGCCGGATGCCCGGCCGACCCGCGAGCCAGTTGACGAGCAGCGTCGCGGCGAGCGCGAGGATCACCGTGAGGGTGACCTGCGCGAAGATCGCCAACCGGGCGCCCGTCCCCACGCTCCGCACCGCGCTCATATCCGCCACCGCCGGGCCTCGAGCACGCGCGTCGTGAGGAACACGAACAGGGCCGTCCACGAGAGGAAGAACACGACCTCGCCCGTGTCGAAGACGCCGGGCAGGAACGAGGCTTGGAAGTGGGAGAGCACGTTCATCTTGTCGAGGCCCGCGCGGATCCACTCCTCCGCCGCCTCGACGCCGCCCGCCCAGTGCACGAGCAGGGAGCGCACCTGGATGAGGAGGAGCTCCCCGAGCGAAGGCAGGATGAGCCACAGGAGACACGCGATGAACGCCAGGAATGCCGCGACGAGCGGCGTGGCGGTCAGGCTGCTCGCCAGCATGCCGATCGAGATGAACAGCCCCGACGCGAGCACCGCGCCCAGGTAGCCGCCGAGCACCGAGCCCCAGTCCGGCGCCACTCCGAGCCAGTCGACCGCGAGCGCGTAGACGAGCACCGAGGCCCAGAGGATCGCCATGAAGCTCGTCGCGGCGAGGAACTTCCCGACGACGACCGCGGCGTCACCCACGGGCGCGGTGAGCAGGTACTCGAGCGTGCCGGAGCGCGCCTCCTCCGAGAGCAGGCGCATGGTGAGCAGCGGTGGAAAGAACACGAGGAAGGCCCAGAACGTGTACGCGCCGCCGAGCATCAACGCGAGCGACGTCGTCACGTTGCCCTGCGAGTTGCTGATGAACGCGATGAAGAAGATGCCGTTCACGAAGAGCGCGACGAGCAGCAGGATCCACGCCAGCGGTGAAAGGAACAGGCTCGCGAGCTCGCGGCGGTAGATCGTGAGCGCGCCGCTCATCGATCCTCGTCCTCGGGCGGCGCCGGTCCGCCGACGTCCATCGGCTGCCCGAGGTCGCGCGACGCGCCCTGGTCGAACGGGTTGAGCGAGTAGATGATCTTCTTGCCGGGTGTGCCGGGCGGAGGCGCGGCGCCGGGTTGCGCTGCGCCGGTGGCGAGCTCGAGTCCCTGCGCCACGGGACTCGCCGCGGTGGCGGGCGGCACGCCGGTTGCGGACGCAGGCGCTGCCGCACCGTCGCCGCCGAGCACGAGGCGCGCGAACATCTCATCGAGCGTGGGCACGGCGAGCGAGAGCTCGCGCACGGCCCAGCCTTTCGTCATCGCGACCGCCCCCACGTCCTCGCGCAGGTCGCCCGCGCCGCGGATCTCGAAGCTGTGATGGATGCCCACCCGCCCGCGCTCGTCGACGCGCGTCACGCCCGGGAGGCCCTCGAGCAACCGGACCGCCGCGGCGACGTCCGGTCCGACGACGGCTTCGAAGCGCACGTAGCCCTCGCCGCCGAACTCGCGCACGAGGTCCGCCTGGGAGCCGTCCGCCACGATCCGCCCCTCGGCGATCACGATGACGCGCGGGCACACGGACTCGACCTCCGCCAGGATGTGCGACGACATCAGCACCGTGTGCTCCGCCGCGAAGGACCGGATGAGCTCGCGCACCTCCACGCGCTGCAGGGGATCGAGCCCGCTCGTCGGCTCGTCCAGGATCAGGACGTCCGGATCGGGCAGCAGCGCCACGGCCAGCCCGACGCGCTGGCGCAGGCCGCGCGAGAGCTTGCCCACGAGCTGGCGCTCGCGGTCGAGCACGCCCACGCGCTCGAGCACCTCGGGGATGCGACGCTTGAGCTCGGCCCGCGGGATCCCGTGTAGGCGCCCCTGGAACCGCATCATCTCGCTCACCCTCAGCTCGTGGTACAGCGGCACCGACTCCGGCAGGTAGCCGATGTGGCGCCGCACTTCGAGGGACTCGCGCAGGACGTCGTAGCCCGCCACCCGCAAGACGTCGGCCGAGGTCGCCGGCAGAAAGCCCGTCAGGACCCGCATGGTCGTCGTCTTCCCGGCGCCGTTGGGCCCGAGGAAGCCCACGACCTCCCCCTTATCGATCCGGAACGAGACATCGTCGACGGCGACGTGCGCGCCGAACCGACGGTAGAGGCGTGCAACTTCGATCATAGGGCGAAGCAGGGTAGCGGCAGCCCGCGGGGGCGGCAAGGCCTCCGCCCGTCGCATGGCAAGCGCCACGTCATATTGGAAAGGGAGCCCGCTACCGGGCTCCCTAGACGTGAAACACAGGCCGCCGCCGGGTTGTCCGGACCTGGCAAGAAGAACGCCCCGGCGGGGCCAGTGGTTCGGCGGACCTAGATCAAACGCCGTGCCAGCGGGGGAGGGAGGCGCGGGGCAGGTTTGTGCGGTCGGCTGTGCGGCTGCCGACCGATCGGAGGGTGCGCTTCCGCACGCGCGCCCCAGGCGGACGCTACTCAGTCCATGTCTCGTGGTGCAGCTGCGCCCAAGGCACCAGCTTGCCTTCCGTGCGACTCTGAGCTTCGTGACCGCCGTAGGCGATGACCACATCGCAGCGGCGCGACGCCCCGGCGAGGTGCCCTCGCACCCGGCGCGCACCGCCGAAGAGGCTCGCCGACGCCGTCTGCGACGCCTTGGCCTCGACCAGCGTCGATCGGTCGGCGTGTTCGATGATCAAATCCACCTCGACCCCGTCGCGGTCGCGGTAGAACGACAGGCCGCCGGGCTCGCCCCGGTTCAGACGGTGCTTGACGATCTCCGAGACAACCCACGTCTCGAAGATAGCGCCGCGGAGCGGGTGCGACCGGAACTGGTCGGGGCTGCGAATGCCGAGCAGCCAGCAGGCAAGGCCGGTGTCGTAGAAGTGCAACTTGGGCATCTTCACGAGCCGTTTTCGGAGGTTCGTGTGATACGGGGGCAGCCGGAACGCGATGAAGCTCGTCTCCAGCACACTCAGCCATGCCTTGGCGGTCGGCTGGGAGATCCCGCAATCCGATGCCAGGCCCGAGTAATTGAGCAGTTGCGACGTACGGCCGGCGCACAGCTCGACGAATCGCTGGAAGGTCGCAAGGTCGCCAATGTTGCTGATTGTGCGTACATCCCGATCGATATAGGTGGCCACGTAGGCACTCAACCAGTCGCTCGGGTCCAGCTTCCGATCGAAGATGCGCGGATACCCCCCAGAAATGATTGCCTCGTCGAGCGTCTCCGGGTGCCTCTCGAACCGAACGACTTCGCTGCGCGCCAGCGGTAGCAGGTGGAGCACGGCCGAGCGACCTGCCAGCGACTGGCTCACGGACTCCAGTAAGGCCAGGTCTTGCGAACCCGTGAGAATCCACCGCCCGGGCCTCGGATCGGCGTCGATGATCCCCTGGAGGTAGGACGGCAACTCGGGCGCGCGTTGGACCTCGTCGATGACAGCTCCCCCGGGGAACTGGGCCAGGAATGCCCGCGGGTCCTGGGTCGCGAACGCCCGGGTATCCGGTGCCTCCAGATTCGCGTACGGCAGCTTCGAGAACAGCGCCCGACAGAGCGTGGACTTGCCGCTCTGGCGCGGGCCGGTGAGCGTGATGGCTGGGAATTGCAGCGCGGCCTTGCGCAGCCGAGGAGTGAGATCGCGCTCTATCACGGCCATGGGGACCCTAGGGCGGTATATCGGCTAATTCAAGTTCCAATCTTGAATTAGCCGCGACAGGGATATCTCCGAGCAGCGCCCCCCCCCCACAGCCCAAGCCCTCATTGAGGAGGCGCTGGCCGAAGTGGAAGAGTCGCACACCCGCCTCCTCGCTGAGACCGGTGAGACCGCCCTCCTCACGCTCAGCGCGCGCGTCGTCCTGTCCGCGGTGCTCGCCCGACCTCGGACGCCTCGACGAAGCACTCGCGCACAGCGAGGGTGCCCTGCGGATCGCCGAAGAAACGTTCAGGGCCCCGAGCCAGTACACCGAGGTCTTCCGCGTGCGCTACGGGAAGATCCTCACGCTCCTCGGGCGGTACGAAGAAGCGGAGCGCGCGCTCCTCGCGGCCCGCGCCGTGCTCCTCGGACTGCACACGGCGAGCGGTCCGTACACGTTGAAGGCCACCGAGGGTCTCGCCCAGCTCTACGAGGCATGGGGACGAGACCGCGACGCCGCGCACTGGGCCTCCGTCCTGGAGACGTCGACCGCGGCACCGGTCGAAGCGTCCGCGCGGATTGCTCCGGAGGGCGCCGACGAGGATGGCTGACGAGGCGTGAGCCGCCGTCGAAATAGTTGAGGCCTGGACCCCTCTCGAGGGGGGCCCAGGCCTCGTGCTCTCGTGAAGCGTGGCGCGCTACGACTTCACTTCGAAGTCGGCGTCGACCGGTTCGTCGCTGTCAGCGCCGGCGGGGGCGTCCGGACCCGGGCCGGGGGCGGCGTCGGCGTCGGCCTGGCCGGCGGAGGCCTCTTGTTGGGTCTTCGCGTAGATGATCTCGCCGAGCTTCTGGGCCTTCTGTTGGAAGTTCGTGAGGGCGGCGTCGATCTTGGCCTTGTCGTCACCCTCGGCGGCCGTCTTCAGCTCGGCCTTCGCCGTCTCGATGGCGGCCTTGTCGTCGTCGCCGAGCTTATCGGCGTGCTCCGTGAGCTGCTTCTCGGTCTCGTGGAGGATCTGCTCGACCTGGTTCTTCGCGTCGACGAGCTCGCGCCGGGCTTTGTCCGCCTCGGCGTTGACCTCGGCCTCGCGCTTCATCTTCTCGACCTCTTCCTCGGAGAGGCCCGAGGAGGACTCGATGCGGATCGAGTGCTCCTTGCCCGTGCCCTTGTCGACGGCCTTCACGTGCAGGATGCCGTTGGCGTCGATGTCGAAGGCGACTTCGATCTGCGGCGTGCCGCGCGGCGCAGGGGCGATGTGCTCCAGGTTGAAGTTGCCGAGCAGCCGGTTGTCCGTAGCGAACTCGCGCTCGCCCTGGTAGACCTTGATCTCCACGCTCGGCTGGTTGTCCGCGGCCGTTGAGAAGATCTGGCTCTTCGTGGTCGGGATGGTCGTGTTGCGCTCGACGAGCTTCGTGAAAGTGCCGCCGAGGGTCTCGATGCCGAGCGAGAGCGGGGTGACGTCCAGGAGGACGACATCGGACACCTCGCCGGCGAGGATCCCGCCCTGGATCGCGGCGCCGAGCGCGACGACCTCGTCGGGGTTCACGCCCTTGTTCGGCTCTCTCTCGAAGAGCTCCTTCACCTTCGTCTGCACGGCGGGGATGCGCGTCGAGCCGCCCACGAGGATCACGTCGTCGATCTGCGCGGGGGTGAGGTTCGCATCCTTGAGCGCGTTCAGACACGGCTGAACCGTGCGCGCGATCAGCGGCTCGATGAGCTGCTCGAACTTCGCCCGCGTGACCGTCATCTGGAGGTGCTTCGGCCCGGAGGCGTCGGCCGTGATGAACGGCAGGTTGATGTCCGTCTGCGGACCCGCGGAGAGCTCGCACTTGGCTTTCTCGCAGGCCTCCTTGAGGCGCTGGAGCGCCATGGGATCCTGCCGCACGTCGATGCCGCTCGTGCGCTTGAAGTCATCGGCCACGTGCGCGATCAGGAGCTCGTCGATGTCGTCGCCGCCGAGGTGCGTGTCGCCGTTCGTCGCGAGGACCTCGAACACGCCGTCCCCGATCTCGAGGATCGAGACGTCGAACGTGCCGCCCCCGAAGTCGAACACGGCGACCCGGCCTTCCTTCTTCTTGTCGAGGCCGTAGGCCAGAGTCGACGCGGTGGGCTCGTTGATGATCCGCTCGACCGTGAGGCCCGCGATGGCGCCGGCGTCCTTCGTCGCCTGGCGCTGAGAGTCGTTGAAGTAGGCGGGCACCGTGATCACGGCCCGGGTGACGCTCTCGCCGAGGTACGCCTCGGCGGCCTCCTTCAGGTAGGTGAGGACGACCGCGCTGATCTCCGGCGGGGAGTACTGCTTGCCGTCGATCTCGACCTTCACGAGATCCTCGGCGCCGCCCGAGAGCTTGTACGCGACGAGCTTCTCCTCCTCGTCCACTTCGTGGTGGCGCCGGCCCATGAACCGTTTGATCGAGGCGACTGTCTTCGTGGGGTTCGTGACGGCCTGGCGCTTGGCCGGGGCGCCGACGAGCCGCGACCCGTCGGCCTGGAACGCGACGACCGACGGCGTGGTCCGCGCGCCCTCGAGGTTCGTGATGACGATGGGCTCTCCGCCCTCCATGACCGACACCACGGAGTTGGTCGTTCCCAGGTCGATTCCAATGATCTTGCTCTTGCTCATGTCTGTCCTTTGGCGATGCTAGGCGACTGCTACGACCCTAGAACAAACGCCGTGCCAGCGTGGAGTGCAGCACGCAAGCCACTACATGCCATGGGTTTGTGCACGATGGATGGCGGCCCGCGGACAGCCCTCGAGCGCCAAATTGGCAGGCCGGCTGGAGGGGCTCGAAAGGCGACTGCAAGAATGGCAGGAGCGCGCCGCGGCGGGGGGGGGCGCGCCCGGGCCCGCGATTCAAAAACTGTAGCCGAGGAACAGCGACACGATCGACGAATCGGCGTCGTCGACATGGTCGAGGTCGTTGTCCGTGCCCGTCAGGACGCGGTAGTCGAGCCCGAAGAGCGCGTTCCGACGGACGCTCCAGTAGACCCCCGCGCGGGCGTAGAACCCCAGGGAGTCGTCGCTGTCCTTGTCGGTGCTGCCCTGGGGTGGATCGACCTTGATCTTGGCGTAGGAGTAGGCGATGCCCGCGCCGATGTAGAGGTGCGCGTCCCGCTTGCTGAACGTCTTGCGCAGGCCCAAAGAGAGGTCGCTCGCCAAGCCCGAGATCTCGAAGTCGTCTCCGGGATTTCCGAGGCCATCGGGACCGGGATCCAGGTTCTTGTTGCGTTTTCTGGAGACGAAGAGCCCGAGCTCGTAGCCGAGGAGAGCTGATGGATCGTGGCGATCGAATTGGATCCCCACGGCGGTCTGCTCGTCGACGGGGTCCCAGTCGTCGTCGAACTTCCGCTGTCCGACATGGACCGCCACGTTCGTGATCGGTTCCTCTTCCCCTTCGAAGACTGCGCAGCCGGCCAGGGTGACTAGCGCCAGGGATGCGAATCGTGCGTTCAGTCGGCTGCTCCTGTGCCGCCCCCAGGCGGTTGGGGCAAGGGTAGTCGATTCTCGCGGGCTGGGTACCGCGGAAGGGGAAATCGCGGGCTAGAGCCCGTACTCCTTCAACTTCCTATAGAGCGTCCGCTCCCCGATGCCGAGCACCTTGGCGGCCTTCTGCCGGTTCCCGTCCATCAGCTTCAGGTTCTCCGCGATGAGCGCCCGCTCCATCTCCTCGAGCGACCGGCCGGCGAGGTCGAAACCGCCCGCCGAAGTGCCGCCGGACGTGCCCCCGCCCTTGATCGCCTCGGGTACGTCGTCCACGGTCAGGATGTCGCCGCGCGCCAGGAGGACCATGTTCTCGACGGCATTCCGGAGCTCGCGCACGTTGCCGGGCCAGTCGTAGCGCACGAGGAGTGCCCGCGCCTCCGGCGTGATGCCGCGGACCTCGCGCCCATGGTGCGCCGCGAGCTCGCCGATGAAGTGATCGAGAAGCAGCGGGACGTCGCCCGCGCGGTCCGCGAGGCGTGGGAGCTCGAGCACGACGACCTGCAGGCGGAAGAGGAGGTCCTCACGGAACGTGCCCGCCTTCACCATCGCGTGCAGGTCCTGATTCGTCGCCGCGATGAGCCGGATGTCGACGTGCCGTACCTCGTTCCCGCCGACAGGCGTCACCTCACGCGTCTCGAGCACGCGCAGGAGCTTCGCCTGGGTGACCAGCGGCATGTCCCCCACCTCGTCCAGGAAGAGCGTGCCCTCGTCCGCATAGGTGATCCGCCCTTCCTTGTCGACGATCGCGCCGGTGAAAGCGCCCTTCACGTGACCGAAGAGCTCCGACTCGATCAACCCCTCGGAGAGCGCGGCGCAGTTCACCGCGACGAAGTTGTGCTTCACCCGCGGACTGTTCGTATGGATGGCCCGGGCGACGAGCTCCTTCCCCGTGCCGCTCTCGCCGAGCACCAGGACGGTCGCGGTCGTGGGCGACACTTGCGCGAGGATCTCGAATACCCGTTGCATCTGCGGCGAGTGGCCGAGGATGCCCTCGAACCCGAAGCGCTTGTCGAGCTGGCGCTGGAGCTCGACGTTCTGCCGCTCGAGCTCGACGTTCTTGCGCCGCAGCCGCACCTTCTCGATGCCCTTCGCGACCTTCGTCCGCAGCTCGATGATGTTCACGGGCTTCGGCAGGTAGTCCTCGGCGCCGAGCCGGATCGCGTCGACCGCGGTCTCGATCGTCGCGTGCCCGGTCACGAGCAGGACGACAGCGTCCGGCTGCAAGCGTTTCGCTTCCTGCAGCACTTCGATGCCCGATCGGTCGTGCATGACGAGGTCGGTGAGCACGGCGTCGAACGACTGGGACTGCATGCGTTCGATGCCCGCCGTCCCGGAGCCGGCGACGCTGCACTCGTAGCCCTCCATCTCGAGCCCGTCGGCGAGGGCCTGGGCGTGGTCCTCGTCATCGTCGATGACGAGCACGCGGCCGGGTGAATCCTTCGCGGTCGTCATCCATCGCCCTCCTGCCGTCGGGCCAGCTCGACCACGAGGGGCAGCGTGATCGTGAAGCTCGTGCCGCGCCCCTGCTCGGACACGACGTCGACGGTGCCCGCGTGCTCCTCGACGATCCGGCGGACGGTGGAGAGCCCCAGGCCCGTCCCGGCCTTCTTCGTCGAGTAGTAGAGGTCGAAACAGCGCTCGAGCTCGTCCTCGGCCAGCCCGACACCCGTGTCGGTGACCGAGATCTCGACGGTGTTGCCGTTGCGTTGCACGCGCACGATCAGCTCGCCCCCGCCCGGCATCGCCTGGCGCGCGTTGACCAGCAGGTTCAAGAAAGCCTGCTTGAAGGCGCCCTCGTCGAGCATCACCAGGGGCAGGCTGAGCGGCAGGTCGACGTGGGTTCGGATCTCCTGCACCTCGTTCTCCGGCTCGACGAACTCGAGCACCTCCCGCACCGCCGCGATGACGTCGCGGGGCGCCCGGTTGATCTCGCCGCCGCGCGCGAAACGCAGAAAATCATCGAGGATCCCCTCCAGGCGGCTGACCTCACGCTTCAAGGTGTGCAAGCGCTTGAGGCTGCGCTTCTCCTGCGGGGTCGGCGCCCTGCGGATCGGGCTGCGCGACTGATCCCACTCCTCTTCGAGGAGCGTCAGGTTGATCGCCATCGTCGAGAGCGGGTTCTTGATCTCGTGCGCGAGCCCCCCCGCGAGTCGCGCGAGGAATGCTTCGTGCTCGTTCGTCGATCGTTCTTGCGGCCGGTGTTCAGTTCTAGGCTGGTCCATGGACCCTTGGGCTCCCGGTTGTCGCCGGATAGGCTACCCGACGATGGCGGTGAGGCCGCACGCCCGTCGCCCACAGAAGATCCCCATGACTCCGCTCGTGCTCCGCGACGTGTCCGCCGACGAGCCGCCGGCGCGCGCCGTGCGGAAGGAGGCGCGGACGATCCTGGCCGGGGGCGGCCTCGTCGCGCTCCCGACCGAGACGGTCTACGGCATCGCCGCGCGCGCCGATCTACCCGCGGCCCTCGAGCGCCTCCGCGCGCTCAAGGACCGCGACGCTGAGCACGTCTTCACGTGGCACGTGTCCGATCTCCGCGCGCTCGACCACTTCCCCGAGCTCCCCGCGCTCGTAGGGCGCCTCGCCGCGCGATACTGGCCCGGCCCGCTGACGCTCGTCTTGAAGGGCGTCCCGCCCGGGCTCGAGGCCGTCGCCCGGTCGGGCTGGACCGGCGTGCGTCTGCCCGCCCACACGGCGACGCGCGCCGTGCTCGAATTCGCCGGGTTCCCGGTCGTGATGACCAGCGCCAACCGGTCGGGCGAGCCGCCGACGATCGGCGCCGGGGCGGTGCGCGAGGCCTTCGGCGACGGGCTCGACCTCATCCTCGACGACGGCGCCACCCACCTCTCCGAGAGCTCGAGCGTACTCGCCGTCGGCCAGGGTCGCTTCGAGCTCCTGCGCGAGGGCCTGTTCTCCCTCGCGGAATTGCGCGCGACGGCCGGGCTCTCGCTCACGTTCGTGTGCACGGGCAACACCTGCCGCAGCCCCATGGCGGAGGGCCTCGCGCGGAGCCTCCTCGCACTGCACCTCGCGGGAGCGCCGGAGGACTTCGGGTTCACGATCCGCTCGACCGGGGTGTTCGCGGGCGGAGGGTCGCCGCCATCCGAACACGCCGTGACGGCGCTTCGCGGCATGGACATCGACATCGCCGAACACCGTTCGCGGCCGGCGATCTCCGCGGAGATCGGAGCTGCGGACCGCGTCTACTGCATGACGGCCTCGCACGTGGATTCGCTGACGCTATCGCTCCCGCCGGGCAAGGCGCGCCACGTCATACTCCTGGACCCGGACGGCCGCGACCTGCCCGACCCCATCGGTGGCTCCCTGGCCGACTACCGCGCGTGCGCGGAGAGCATCCGGGCGAGCATCGAACGACGCTTGACCGAGTGGGCGTGAAGCTGCGGAGCCGCGGCTCCGCATCGTCCAACGCGTATCAGTCGGACCGGATCGAGCCCGACCCACTCACCGACAGCGAGCACGCCGGCGCACCACGGTAGCGGATGTCGCCACTGCCGGAGATTCTCGCCTCGAGCAGCTCCGAGACGGACGTGCGCACGTCGCCCGAGCCGCTGATCGAGACGCTGGCTTCCCGCGCCGTGAGATCGTAGAGGTGCATGTCGCCCGAGCCGCTGATCTTGACGCTCAAGCGCTCCACTGCGCCGGTCGCGTGGATATCGCCCGAGCCGGAGATGCGGAGCTCGAGCTCGTCGCCCGCCGCGTCTTCGATCACGACGTCGGAGCTGCCCGAGATCCGGACGGCCAGGAGCGCCGGGGTGGAGAGCTCGACGAGCAGCCCGCGCCGTGACCGGTAGCCGCCGTGGTCCATCTCGATCTCGAGCCGGCCGTTGCGCACTCGTGTGACCACGTGCTCGAGCAGGTTCTCGTCGCCGCGAAGAGAGAGGCTCGTCGGCTCGCCCACGCGCACGACCAGGTCGATCGAGTCCTCGACCCGCACTGCGTCGAAGTCCTCGATGTCCCTGGTCTCCGTCGCCTCGACGCCGTTGCCTCGGATGTAGGAACTGCGGCCCCAATCGTCATCGTCCCAGTCCCCCCCGATATGGAACACGCATCCGGAGAGGGTGGCGGCGGACAAGGCGAGCAGGAGGGGCAGGCGGCAGTTCATCGGTGGGGCTCCGAGGAGGATTGTAGAGGCTCGGCGCGAGGGCGTACGCGCGTTCTCGCCGGCCCGTTACGGCCAAGTTGACGGAGTATTTCCTACTCCATCATTCTCATCCTGGCGAGGAGGCTCGCATCGCGCCGCGCCCTCTCGACCAGGGCGCGAGACAACCCCAGTCGCAGAGCCACACCCCCTTGCGGGGTCTCATCGACCCGGGGACAGAGCCTCAAGGCCCGCATCGAGGCCTTCAGGGCCAGCTCCGGCTGCCCGAGGCGCTCCGCCGCAACGGCGACGAAGAGGTGCACATCGCCCCGCCGCGGGCGCAGCGCGGCCGCCTCGAGCAGGAGCTGGAGGGCTATTCCGTCCTGCCCCGCCCCCAGCGCCACGACCCCGGACGTGCGCGCCGCGTCGAAGCGCGCGAGGCGTTCGAAGACCTGGACTTCAGGGTCATCGGCGAAGCCTTCGCGCAGGGCAGCGCGGTAGCTGTCGGCGGAATCGAGGCTCTCGTCACGGCTCGGAGGAAGGCCCGCGCGCTCCGCCTCCCACGCCTCGCGTGCGCGGTGCAGCAGACGGGCGCCGTCCAGTCGACGGAGCGCGCTCGCGTCCGAGGCGGTGCGCCACGCGATCGGCGGATCTTCCTCGAGCAGGCGCAAGGTGCGCAGGTTGTCGGGCAGATCCGCGAGGACCGCCCTGCCACGGCGGCGCCGCGCGTACACGACCCAGGGATCAGCGTCGGTGAGCGGGCGCGCGGAGGTCGGCCAGCGCGCACCGTTCGTCACGAAGCGCGCGATGACTCCGTCCGGCCCGTCGAGCCCGAGCGCGGCGAGCGCGGCGTGCAGCTCACTCTCCTCCGGAGGGAAGCGCGCCGCCGAGAGCGTGGGCTCGCGCTCGCCGCCGATCAGGATCACCTGCGTGCCGAACAGGAACACGCCCGACCACGGGAACGCGCGCGTGAACGCGTCGATGACCGCGTCGAAGGTCGCCGGCTCGAGGGCGTGCGGCGGCACCCACTGGCACAGGAGGCCACCGGGCGCGAGGGCCGACTTAGCGCGCGCGTAGAACTCCGCCGTGTAGAGGTAGACGGCGAACGGCGAGTCCGGGAGCAGGGGCTCCATGGTGATCACGTCGAACGCGCCCGGGTGGCGCGCGAGCGTCCGGCGGCCGTCGCCGAGGTGGAGCGCGACGCGCGCATCGGGGTCCGATTCACCCGCGAGCCACGGGCCCTCGTCGTAGACGCCGTGGTTGACCTCGAAGAAGAACTGCGCCTGTTCACACACGGCGCGCGACAGCTCGAGCACGTCGATGCGCTCGACCTCCGGGTGCAGCGCGACCGCGCCCGCCGTCGTCCCCGTGCCGAACGCGAGCACGCACGTGCGCCTCGGGTCCGGGTGCAGGAGCACGGGCAGGTGCCCCAGGACGCGCATGTAGAGGTAGTCCTCGCCCGTCCCCGTCGCGCGGAAGTCGTCCGTGAGCAGCGTGCGCTCGCCGAGCACGCCGTCCTGGACGACCGTGACCGCGAAGTGCGCGTCCTCCGTGAACGAGATCACCCTGAACGCGGGATCGGCCAGCTTCGGCGACACGAGCGCGGGCTGCGTCGCGCGAAGCCCGGGGATGAGGAAGAGCGTGACGAGCAGGAGGGCGAGCAGCGCGGGCCGCACCGTCCAGCGCGCGTGCGACTTGCGGGCCAGGAAGAGGGGCAGGAGCAGGCTCATCACAGCCCCGAGAACGGCGAGCGTGCCGCCCAGCCCGAGACGCGGGACGAGGATCCACTGCACGAGCGGCGCCCCCAGCAGCGCGCCCCACGACTCGTGCAGCAGCATCCCCCCCAGCCTGCGGCTGCTCTCGCCGCGCGTCGCGCGGTGCACGACCGGCACGAGCGCACCGAGCGCGAAGACCCCGGGACCGACGAGGAACAGCGCGCGTGCGAACGGCGCATCGAACGCTGCCACGACCACGGCGTGGAACGGGAGCAGCGGCCACGCGGAGCCCACGAGCGCGAGTAAGAGCACCGCGCCAATCCCGCGCCGCCCGTGCGGCACGAGCCGTGGCAGAACGGCGGCCCCGGCGGCGAACGCGAGGAGCGCAGCGACGAGCACGGCGGTGAGCGTCGGCTGCATGCCGCCGAGCCACAGCACGGCCAGCCGCAGGCCGATCCACTGGAGCGCGATGCTCCACGCGGTCCCGAGCCCGATGACGAGGCCCGCCAGAGCGGGCGCGATCGAGTCAGGCGGGTCCGTGCGCGCCTCCGACTGCGTCCCGTTCGCGCCGCGCGCCCTCCGCCCGAGCATGGCGCCGAGCACCCCCGCGGCGAGCGCGCACGCGCCCGCGCACCACGCTGCCGTCGGCCTCCCGTACGCGCCCGCGAGGCTCGTCCCGATCCAGATCGCGCCGAGCGCGCCGCCCGCGAGACTCGCCGCGTAGAGGAGCGACACGTCGCGCGCGCCGCCCTCCGCCGGCGACCAGAGGCGATCGAGCAACGGCAGGAAGAACCCCTGTGGCAGCGCCGCTACGAAGATCGCGAGGAGTCCGAGCGCTGTCGCCGCCGTCTCGCTCACCGCGGCGCCGCCGGCCGCTAGGAGCAGGATGACGGAGAGCCCGGCAAGAGCGCCCGCGACGATGCCCGCGACGAGCAGCGCCCGCGCAGCACCGGTCCGGATCAGGCCGCCGAACCACGCGCCGATCGCCCAGCCCGCGAACCACGCCCCTAGCCCGAGCGCCACGCCGCGCCCGTACCCGAGCGCCAGGCCGGCCGACGACAGGAGCAGCGTCTCGGTCCCGAGGCCCGCCGCTCCGCTGAGGGCCGCGGCGGCGAGCAGTCCGGCGCGCCGCTTGCCGGCTCCGATCCGCCCGGTCGCTTCCACCGGAATCAGACCCGCGCCGCGGCGCCCTTCACGAGCGCGACTCGACCTCGCCGCGCGTCAGTACCGCAAAGGCCTCCTCGGAGGTCTCCGCCGCCAGAATGCTCTCGCGCACGTCTTCGCGCGACAGAACGCGCGCGATGTCCGCCAGCGTCCGAATGTGCAGGAGCTTCTGTTGACGCGGAATGACGAGCAGCACGACGATGCGCGCGGGTTGGCCGTCGATGCTCTCGAACGACAGGCCCGACTCCCGCGTGACGAGCCCGATGCAGCCGACGATCGACTCGAGGCCGTCGACCGCGGCGTGGGGGATCGCGATGCCGTGCTCCATGCCGGTCGACATCGAGCGCTCGCGGCTGAGCACGGCCTCGAGGATCGTCTCGACCTGGCTGCCCTCGACCCGGCCCGCGTTGACGAGGTGGTCGACGAGTACACGGATGCCCTCCCACTTGTCGCCCGGGTCGAAGTCGACGATCACGTCACGGGCGGTGAAGAGTTCGTTGAGCTGCATTGCACCGAAGAGTGTAGCGGGGGCCCTGGCGGAGACGGACTCGGAGCCGGGGAAACCGGTCACTCCCAGAAGTAGAGGACCAGATAGCCCCCCAGGACCATGGCCGCGGCGAGCACGATGTTCCCTGTCCGCCACGTCCGCGCGAACACGCCCTCGGGCCCGTGGAGGCGGTAGACACCACGCAGCCCGCGCACGGCGCACGACACCCCCCCGGCCAGGACGGCGCCCCAGACGCCCGAGACCACGCGCGCGGACACCGTCCACACTCCGGGCAGGAGGCGGCGATAGGTCCAATCGGTGTCGAGGTTGATCGCCATCTTCTCCGGCGGGTAGATCCCGGTCCGCATCAACACCGTGAATGCGAGCGCGGAGAAGATGAGGAGTTGGAGCTGCGTGACGACGTGCATCGTCGTGTACGCGTGGAATGGATGCTCGAGCGGATACGGCAGGATCGCGTAGAGCGGACCGGGGAAGCACCCGATCCCGATGCAGAGCGCCGACAGGATGCCCATCGCGAGCAGCATGTTGAGCGGCGCTTCCTTCACGCGCCGCCCCGAGTCGTGCGCGAAGAACGCGAAGTACGGGATCTTGATGCCGGAGTGGTGGAAGACACCGGCCGACGCGAACAACAGGATCAGGAACACGAACGTGTGCCCTGTCTCCGCCGTGGCGGCGATGATGAGCGACTTGGACACGAAGCCGCTGAAGAGTGGGAAGGCGGAGATCGACGCGGCGCCGATCGTGCAGAACACGGTCGTGATCGGCATCGACTTGTAGAGCCCGCCGAGCTCCGAGCCCTTGCAGGTCCCCGTCCGGTGGAGCACCGCGCCCATCGACATGAACAGCAGACCCTTGTAGAGGATGTGCGCGAAGGCGTGCGCGGCCGTGCCGTTCAATGAGAGGTGCGTGCCGATGCCGATGCCCACGACCATGAACCCGAGCTGGTTGTTGAGGCTGTACGACAGCACGCGCCGCAGGTCGTTCTCGATCACCGCGTAGAAGATCGGGAACGCGGTCATCGTCGCCCCGATCCAGATCAGGCAGTCGGCGCCCGCGAAGCCGCGCGCCAGGGCGTAGATCGCGAGCTTCGTCGTGAACGCGGACAGGAACACCGCGCCCGTCGGCGTCGCCTCCGGGTAGGAATCGTGCAACCAGTTGTGCAGGAGCGGGAAGGCCGCCTTGATCCCGAATGCGATGAAGATCAGCAGGGACGGCAGGTCCGCCAGGCTGATCGCATCGGCGATGTGGTCGAAGGCGAGCCCATCCCCGGCGTTCACGCGCAGGAGGATGCCGGCGAGCAGGATCACCCCGGAGCCGACCTGGATCACGAGGTAGCGCATCCCGGCGCGGTAGGAGCGCTCCGTCCGGCTCGCCCACACGAGGAACACCGACGAGATCGCCGTCAGCTCCCAGAACACGAACAAGGTGATCAGGTCGCCCGCGAAGACGGCGCCGATCGCCGCGCCCGCGTACATCAGGCCGGAGACGTGCTGGCCCAGGTCCTTCACGTGCAGGGCGTAGAGCACGCTCACGAACGCCGCGATGTGGAAGACGTGGCCCCAGACGAGGCTGAGGCCGTCGATGCGGACGGGGTTGAGCGCGTAGCCGAAGAGGTCCAGCTCGATCAGGTTCCCCTCCGGGAGCCCGATGAGGTGCAGCCACGAGAGGATCGGCAGCGCGAGCATCCACGCCTGCCGGAGTTTCCCGCGCAGGAGGGGCACGAGCAGCGAGCCGAGGATCAGGATCACGCCCGGGGGGATGCTACTCATCGTAGTAGTCCTCCCGGCGCATCACGATCCGGCGCAAGACCTTCGCGGTGAGCACCAGCCCGACGCAGGAGACGAGGCCGAAGATGCCGTAGAAGCCGACCCGGTGCTCGAAGTCGTAGTGCGGATGATCCTTGTACGGCAGGAAGTCGACCAGGATCAGCAGCACGCAGACGCCGTACAGCGTGTAGACGATCTTGTTGACGTTCTTCGGCTCGTCGAGCCAGCGCTTGCGCTCGTCGCTCATGACCCCACCATCCCCGCCAGGAGGTCGTAGAGCCCCTCCGGCCAGAAGAAGAGCGCAATGCAACCGAGCGCCGTGAACACGGGCGGCGCCACGCAGAGGAGCGGCGCTTCGCGTATCCCGCGCGCGCCAGTTGCGTGGTCCGCGTCGCCAGCGTGTTCGGGGTCCGGCTTCGGCGCGGAGAAGAACGCGCGCCCGACGACGGGCATCAGGTAGCCGATGCTGAGCAGCGAGCTGACCATCAGCACGGCGATCATGAACTTCTGCTCCGCCTCCGCCGCGCCGAGCGCCATGTACCACTTGCTCCACGACCCGCCGAACGGCGGCACGCCGATGACGGATAACGAGCCGAGCAGGAACGCGAGGAACGTGAACGGCATGCGCCGCCCGAGCCCGTGCATCTCGCTGACCTTGGTCTTGTGCGCCCCGACCATGATCGCGCCGGCGCAGAAGAAGAGCGTGATCTTCCCGAACGCGTGCATCGCGATGTGCATGCTGCCGCCGATCACGCTGTCCGGCGTCGCGATCGCCGCCGCGAGCACGATGTACGCGAGCTGGCTGATGGTCGAGTAGGCGAGCCGCGCCTTCAGGTTGTCCTTCCTCAGCGCGATGATCGACGCCGTGAGGATCGTGAACGCCGCGACCCAGGTCAGCCAGCGGCTGGCGTCGCTCGTCCGGAGGAGGTCGAGCCCGAGCACGTACACGAACACCTTCATCACCGTGAAGACGCCCGCCTTGACGACGGCGACGGCGTGCAGGAGCGCGCTGACCGGTGTCGGCGCCACCATCGCCGCCGGCAGCCACTTGTGGAACGGCATGAGCGCCGCCTTGCCCGTCCCGAAGGCGTAGAGCGCAACGAGCACGACGAGCGTGCCGCCTTCCGCCTTGCCGGCCAGGATGCCCCCCGGCCGGAACTCGGTCGTGCCCGTGAGGTAGTAGGTCCAGAGGACCGCGAGGAGCAGGAACGCCACCGAGGTGCCCATGAGGACCCCGAGGTAGATGCGCCCCGCCCGCTTGGCCTCGTCCGTTCCCGCGTGGGTGACCAGCGGGTAGGTCGACAGCGTGATCGCCTCGTAGAAGAGGAATAGCGTGAATAGGTTGGCGGCGAATGCGACGCCCATCGCGCCGAAGATGGCGAGCGCGAAGCACACGAAGAACCGTGTCTGGTGCACCTCGTCGTGCCCGCGCATGTACCCGATCGCGTAGATCGTCGTGACGATCCACAGGCCCGACGCGACGAGCCCGAACAGCATCCCGAGCGGCTCGACCTCGAAGGCGAGCGGGACCCCCGGGAACACTTCCATGAGCTCGATCCGCGGGCGGCCGCCGTCGCGCACCACGGGCAGGATCGTCGTGACGACGAGCGCGAACAAGCCCCCGGCCGTGAGCAGGCTGGCGAGCTCGCGCACGTTCGGGACCTTGCCGAGCCGTGAGACGACCGCCGCCCCGATGAGCGGCAGCAGCACGGCGAGACCGACCGCGGTCTCGACCGTCATCGCCCGCCTCCGAGGAGCATCTCCGCCGCCTCACGCGCGACCCCCGCCGAGTAGGACGTGAACACCCCGAACCACACGCTCGCTCCGAGGAGAGCCCAGGCCGGCACGAGGAGGCTCGCGGGCGCCGGCTCGGGCTCGGGCGCGTCGGCCGGGCGCTCCTGGAAGTACGCGACCTCGATCACGCGCCAGACGTAGACGACCGCGAGCAACGACGAGAGCAGGGTGAGCACGGCGACGGGCCACAACCCGTCCTCCAGGGCGCCCAGGATGAGGTACCACTTGCTGACGAAACCCGCCGTCCCGGGCACGCCGATCAGCCCCAGGCCGCCCAACACGAAGGCCGCCATGGTCAGCGGCAGCTTGCGCCCCAGCCCGCGCATGTCGTCGAGGCGGGTCGAACCGACGGAGAGCAAGACCACGGCCATGACGAGGAACAGCCCGCTCTTGATGAGCGCGTGGTTGAAGAGGTGGACGATGCCGCCGGTCAGCCCATCGACGTTCGCGAGCGACATGCCGAGCAGCATGTACCCGACCTGGGCGACGCTCGAGTAGGCGAGCATGCGCTTCACGTCGCGCTGGAAGATCGCGACGGTCGAGGCGACGAACATCGCGAGCAACGCCAGTGGCAGCAGCACGGCGTCGAGCCGCAGCTCTCCGAACGCAAGCTGCACGCCGTACACGCCGTAGACGAATCGGGCGAGGATGTAGAACGCCACTTTCGTGGCCGTCGCCGCGAGGAACGCCGTCACGATCGCGGGCGCGAAGGTGTAGGCGTTCGGCAGCCAGATGTGCAACGGAAAGACAGCCAGCTTGATGCTCGTGCCGGCCACGATGAACGCGAGCGAGACGAGGACCGTGCGGTTCGCTCCCGTCATCGCCAGGCGCTGCGACATGTCCGCGAGGTTGAGCGTCCCCGTCACCATGTACAGGAGCCCGATGCCGAGCAGGATGAACGTCCCGCCGATCGTTCCCATCACGAGGTACTGGAACGCCGAGGTGACGGCGCGGCGCGTCCGGCCCATCGAGATGAGAGAGTAGGACGACAGCGACGAGATCTCGAGGAACACGAAAATGTTGAACGCGTCCCCCGTGATCGTCATGCCGAGCAGCCCCGTCATGCAGAGCAGGTAGGCCGTGTACACGAGGTAGTGCCGCTCGGTCGGCACCTCCCGCTCGAGGCTGCGCGGACTGCCGATGAGCACGATCGCGCTGATGCCGGTGACGATCACGAGCACGAGAGCGTTCAACGAGTCGATCGAGAGCTCGATCCCGTACGGGACCGGAAAGCCACCGAGCGCGTAGCTGATCGGGCCGGTCGCGAGCACGTGGCGCAGGATGACGATGGAGTTTCCGAACGCGAACCACGTCGCCGCCATCGCGACGGCCCATGCGAGTCGCGGGCGCCGCAGGAGGACGCACACCGGCGCTGACAAGAGGGGCACGACGATCTGGAGCGCGGGCAGGTCCGGGTGCATCAGACCTCCCCTTCCAGGTCCTGAATCTCATCCTCCTCGATCGTGCCGTACGCTTCGTGGATGCGCACCACGAACGACAGGCCGAGCGCCGTCGTCGCGACGCCGACGACGATCGCCGTGAGCATCAGGACGTGCGGGACGGGATTGGAGTAGACCTCGAAGCCGTCGGCGAGGATCGGCGCGGTCCCGCCGTCGACCTTGCCCATGCAGACGTACAGCATGATGACCGACACCTGGAACACGTTCAGGCCGATCATCTTCTTGACGAGGTTGCCCTTGGCGATGACGACGTAGAGGCCCGTCATCATCAGGATGATGACGATCCAATAGTTCCAGAGTCCTGGGCCGCCGAGCATCAGGCCCTCCTCCGCCCCGCGAACTGGAAGAAGATCGTCACGAGCACCGCCGTGACCGTCAGGCCGACCCCGAGCTCGACGAGGAGGATGCCGAGCTCCTGACCGTGGTGCTCGTCGTGGAGCAGCACGGCGTACTCCAGGAAGCGCCCACCGCGCGCCATCGTGACGACACCGACGCCGCCGTAGAGCAGGACCCCCGACGAGAAGAGGATCTCGAGCATGCGCGGTCGAAAGACCCGACGCGCCTCGTCGAGGCCGAACACGAGGGCGTAGAGAATGATCGCGGCCGCGAAGATGACGCCCGCCTGGAACCCGCCGCCCGGACCGTAGTCCCCGTGGAACTGCACGTAGAGCGCGAAGAGCATGATCAAGGGGATCAAGAGCTTCGCGAGCACACGGAGGATGATGTGGCGCGTCACGACGCATCCTCCTCGCTGAGGGCCTCCGGCCCCACCGACTCCCACTCGTCGGGAACGGCCGCATCCGCGTCATCCCGGCCCAGGACCTTGCGCCGGCGGCGCGCCCCGCCGAGGCCCAGCAGCACGCCGATCGCCGCCGTGAAGACGACCGTCGTCTCGCCCCACGTGTCGTAGCCGCGGTAGGAGGCGAGGATGGCCGTCACCATGTTGGGCACGCCGAGCGGGTCTTCGATGAACCGCGGCGCCATGTACTGGTGGATCGGTGCTTCGGGATCGCCGAACGCCGGAAAGTCGAGCGTGCCGTAGAACAGCGCGAAGCCGATGAGCACGACGACGGCGAGCGCGAGCGGGGCGCGTCGGTTGTGCTCGGGCTTCTCCTCGCTCGCCGTCAACGCGAGGGTCCCCAGCATGAGGATGGTCGAGATCCCGGCGCCGACCGCAGCCTCGGTGAACGCGACGTCGACGCCGTCCATCACGGTGAACAGCACCGCGGAGAGGAGGCTGAAGATGCCGAGCAGCATGACCGCCGCAAACAGGTCGTGCAGCCGAACGATCGCGAACGCGCTCGCGGCGAGGAATGCGAAGAGGACGGCAGTGATCAGGACCGTCACGCGCCATCCTCCCGGCGCCACGGCTCGAGCCCGCGCTGGTAGGCCGCTTTGGCGAGCAGATGTCCGGCGAGCGGGCTCGTCAGGACGAGGAATACGAGCACGAGGACGAGCTTCACGGTCACGAGCGAGAGTCCGGCCTGGAACATCAACCC
>Ga0114950_10000668_pt1 | contig 24185 bp, 20 predicted proteins | sample N075metaG_FD_83503 | JGI IMG/M metagenome (GOLD analysis project Ga0114950, IMG submission 83503) | Deep subsurface microbial communities from Kermadec Trench to uncover new lineages of life (NeLLi) - N075 metaG | ecosystem: Environmental > Aquatic > Marine > Ocean trench > Sediment | place... | reverse complement strand
GCGTTGCAACCAACCGATCAGGGCGTAGCGCCGCCTCCCCGGCCCAACACCTGATCCAGCAAGCGCCGGATTTCGGGCTGATCCGGTTTCACCACGAGGCTCTTTTCGAGCATCTCGCGGGCTTTTTCGTGGTTGCTGTCGCCGAAGTAGGCCGATGCCAGCGGGTTGAGGATATCGATCCGCTCCTCGGGTCGGGTGGCGAGGCGAACCCGCTCGTACCACCTGATGGCCTGGCCGTTGTTTCCCATCTGTGAGTTGACCGCTGCCAGCGCCATGAGGATGTCGGCGTCGTTGGGGCGTTCGCGCTGCAAGGGCACGAGCAGCGCCTCGAGCTCTTGATAGCGCTCGGCTTCCATCAGGAGATCGATGTGCAGCCTCAGGATCTTCTCGTCGTCGACGCGCTCGACGGCGGTCCCGAGTACCTCGATGGCCTTGTCGATCTCAACCAACGTACGAAGCTGCTGGGCGCGGTCGAAGGCGAACCAAGGGTCGGTAGGCGGCGGCCCGGCGTTCATGTGCAGATGTGGGGATGCCTCCGCGTCGGGATCGACGGTGATGGTGTAGGACGTGCCGCCGCGATCATCGCCGTCGAGATCGACAAAGAGCTCGTACTCGCCGGCGGGGACGTCCTCGAGAACGATCGTTGCGAGGTGGTTGATCGTGCCGTTGCTGTCGGCGTCGGCGGGATCGATGTACTCGATGCGATCGATCAACGTCTCGCTGCCGTTCGACAGCCTGTAGGTGGCTTCAAGAAAGCCCTGGTGCCCGCGCGGCAGGTACAGCTGCTGAAAAACCATGATCGCCCCGGCCGGGTTGAACACCGGATCGATCGCCGGGATCAGCGCGTGCCGGCCGATCTGGAAAGGGTAGTGCTCTGCGAAGGGATCGTACCCAGGGTCGTCGAAAACGGCCCACAGCAACAGCGGGCGGGAGCTGCGCACGACGCTGGGCCACGGGGCGGGGACGTCGATCGTAAACGACTCGTGACCGTACTCACGGGAGACGTTGTTCTCGAGCACGAGATCGAAGTCGTAGCGACCTGCAACCACCGGGAACCGATCGAGGTACAGCAGCGGGCCACTGCGCAGCTCACGAGCCTGCGCCTCGTCGAGATCGGCCTGCAGGACCCTCGTGGAAGAGCCATCGGTACCCTTGACCGAGGTGATGATGCGGTTCTGATCGTCAACCAGCGTTCCGGCGACCATGAACGTGACGTAATAAGAGTCTTCGTAGTGGTTCAGGTTGAGACGATTTCCCTGGGTGAGCAGCCCGTAATGAAGGAACGGCACGCCGCTCGGATCCAACAACGCGATCGCTTGCGCTTGGATCGGCATGGTCTCGAAACGAACGTTGGCCTCGACCATGCCGGTGAGAATCGGATACGCCCAGGAGGCCGAGGGCATGATGGTCTCGGGGATGCTCTCGATGTCGCCCATCATCATCTGCGAGCGCATCGAGCCATAGCCCACCTGCCCGCCGTAGTCGCCGGGAATCAAGCTCAGAGCAACCTGGGCAAGCTCCGGTTCGATACGCTGCAGCACATCGAGCGCGGCGCCGATCTCACCCTCCATCTGCGACATGTAGCGCGTTTCACCGGTCTGAATCTGACGCACCGAAGACTCGCCGGACGGGTTGAGCAGCGCCATCGGCCCGTCGACCAGCGGGCTATAGAGGCGGAATTCCCCGACCCCGGTACGCTTGAAGAAAACCAGCCAGAAAAATGGCGGGATGCCGAGCCGGGGATTGGCGTGATACCACCAGATTTCTATGGGGTACGTTTGCTGCTCGTAGGGCAGCGACTTGATGTTCATCGGCTCGCCGAGCAGCAGGTACATCCGGCCCCGTTCCGTCTTTCTTCCCGGGCGGGGCGCTCCACGGCCAAAGTGTTTCTCGACGTGCTCGAGCCGCTTCGCGTACTCCTCCTTGTACTCGTTCGCGGCGGTGCCGGGGCTCGGGTCGCGTACCGACCAGAACCTCTTAACGAACTCGTCGCGTTGAAAATCCGATTCGAGGCGCAGGAAGACGTCCTCTTCCTCCGGCGTCAGAATGACCTCTATCTCGTCGTAGAAATCTCGGTATTTCTCTGCCAGCGTGTCGAGGTCGACCTTCTCGAACGCATCCAAATCGGCCCGAGCCAGCCGCTGCGGGGCCGAGGCCGTCGCTACCGCGGAGCTTGCAGCGAGCAGAGCGAGCACGAGGCTCACACCGAGACCGAAACGGAACGTCACGGCCAGCAGGTCATCGGTCGGGGCAACGAGGGCGCGGAGCTTCGTGGGCTGCTTCATTGGGATTTCCACTACGGTGGGGAAAGACGCCTTGGAACGTGATCATTGTACACACCGGAGGCGACCGTTTCCCGTCGCCCCCTAGTCAACGCCCTCCTGACGCGGGCGCGGAGAAGGACGCGAGTAACCGCGGTGCGCTCGATTCAGGTGCTCCGCGTACGCTACTACTCGAGGGGTCACGGCTGCGCGGGCCAGGCTAGCCCGAACTTCTCAACGGGCTACTAGCGCGTAAGGGGATCACGATACTCGCCGAAGGCGTCGCGGAGGCGGTCGGCGACCTCCCCGAGCGTCGCTTCCTGCTTGACCGCCTCGAGAATGACCTCGACGAGGTTGGTATCCGAGGAGGCGGCGGCGTACAAGCCGTCCAGCGCCCTGGCAACGGCGTCGCTGTCGCGCTCGGCGCGCAGCGCTTCGAGCTCTTCGGCCTTGCGTTCTTCGAGTCCTTCCGGGATCTCGTGTACCGCGATCTCGGGGCCACCCCGCTCTTCTTCTTCGAAGCAGTTGATGCCGACGACGTAACGTTCTCCGGACTCGATCGCGCGTTGATCGTCGTAGGCGGCCGTCTCGATGAGCCGCTGCACGTGGCCCACCTCGATGGCCGCGACCATGCCGCCCAATTTGTCGATCTCGTCGATCAGCGCCGCCGCCTCCTCCTCGAGCTCACCGGTCATCGCCTCGACGGTGAACGAGCCGCCGAGCGGGTCGACCACATCGCCGACACCGTGCTCGTAGGCCAACAATTGTTGGGTTCGCAACGCGGTGCGCGCCGACTCCTCCGTGGGGAGCGCCAGCGCCTCATCCATGCCGTTGGTGTGCAATGACTGACAACCGCCGAGCACCGCCGCCAGAGCCTGAACGGCGACGCGCACGACGTTGTTGAAGGGTTGCTGCGCGGTGAGCGTCGAGCCGGCGGTCTGGGCGTGAAAGCGCATCCTCCAGGCCTTGGGATTCACCGCGCCGAAGCGCTCCTTCATGATCCGGGCCCACAGCCGGCGGGCGGCACGAAACTTGGCGACTTCCTCGAGAAGATGGTTGTGGGCGCTGAAGAAAAACGACAGCCGCGGAGCGAAGTCGTTGACGTCGAGACCGGCCGACAGCCCCGCCTCGGTGTACGCGATGGCGTTGCCGAGTGTGAACGCGACCTCCTGGACCGCGGTCGAGCCGGCCTCACGGATGTGATACCCGGAGATGCTGATGGTGTTCCAGCGCGGCACGCGCTGGGCGCAGAACCGGAACGTGTCGGTCACCAGGCGCAACGACGCGACCGGCGGGTAGATGTACGTCCCACGGGCGATGTACTCCTTGAGGATGTCGTTCTGCACGGTGCCGCCGAGCTGCTCGAGGGCAACTCCACGGCGCTCAGCCAGCGCGCAATACAGGGCCAGCAGGGTGGCGGCCGTCGCGTTGATCGTCATCGAGGTCGTCACCTCGGCGATGTCGATGTCGTCGAACAGCACTTCCAAGTCGCGAACCGAGTCGATCGCCACCCCGACCCGCCCGACCTCACCACGCGCCATCGGATGGTTGGAGTCGTAGCCAATCTGGGTGGGAAGATCGAAGGCTGTCGACAAGCCGGTCTGGCCGCGCTCGAGCAGATACCGGAATCGCTTGTTGGTCTCCTCGGCGGTGGCGAAACCGGCGTACTGGCGCATCGTCCAAAGACGCCCGCGATACATGCTCGCGTAGATGCCACGGGTCAGCGGGTACTCGCCGGGGAAACCAAGCTCGCCGTTGAACGACCAGCCGTCGAGGTCGGCCGGCGTGTGCAGAGCCTGTAGCTCGGTGGTGGCGGAAGAGCGCCCCGGCGCGACCCGCCCGGGCACAGCGCGGGCAGCCTCCGCATCGTATCGCTGGCGCCAGGAATCGCTCGGCACGCGCATCGATTCCACCGCTTCGCGGTCCCACAAAGTGAGCTGTTGCGGTGGGCTTTCCGTGGGCTGCGACATGCCCTGAGTGTATCGGGTTTGACCGCTCCACCGGGCCGGCGACCGCGCGCGACTCCGTGCCGATTGCGGCTTGGTCGCCGGCTCGACAGGGGCTCTGTCCGCCAACCGTTTGGCGACCGAACCCGATTGGCGTGCCGGTCCTGAAACCTCGGAGACAAACTTGGCGCTCCTATAAGCAGAACAGGTCGAGGGCCGCACTCCTCCGGCCCGAGGGAGCAACGGCGAACCGTGGTAGGAGAGGGTGTGTCGAGGGGCGGAGATATAGCCCGGCTAGCACCCCCCATCCGCGTGCTACGCTGCGGAAACCATGGCTAACCGGGACTTCACGCATCTCGACGAAGAGGGTCGGGCGACGATGGTCGACGTCGGCGACAAGCCCGCGACGCAGCGCACCGCGACCGCCTCCGGGAAGCTGCGCATGGGTCCCGAGACCCGGGCCCGGGTTCTCAGTGGTGACGTCCCCAAAGGGAACGTGGTCGAGGTGGCGAGGATCGCCGGGATCCAGGCGGCGAAACGAACCGCCGAGCTCATCCCTTTGTGTCACCCGCTGCCGTTGAGCCACGTCGACGTCCAGGTCGAACCGCACGATGACGGCCTCCACGTCAGCGCCAGCGCTTCGTGCACCGGGCAGACGGGGGTCGAGATGGAAGCGCTGACCGCGGCGTCGGTCGCCCTGTTGACGCTGTACGACATGTGCAAGGCGCTCGAGAGAGGCATGGAGATTACCGACGTCCGGCTCGAGTCCAAGTCCGGCGGCCGCTCGGACTGGCGACGATCCGGCTAGTTATCCGTCGAGAAGTCCAAGCTAGCAGGCCGCGAGAAGGCGCTCGACGGCGGCCGGCCAGCTATGCCGTGCCGCCACTTCGGCGGCCGACGATCCCAACTTCTCGGCAAGCCGCGCTTCCCCGGTAATGCGCGACAGCACGCCGGCGACGGCTTCGACTTCAGGCTTGGCGACAAACCCGGTGACACCGTCCTCGACGAGCTCAGCCGGGCCGCCCGAATCGGTACAGGTGACGACCGCCTTGGCGCTAGAAAACGCCTCGAGTGTCACCAGGCCGTAGTCTTCGGCGCGCGACCCGAAGTACACCGCGGCACAGTTGGCGTACTCGTGCACGAGGCGGTCTTCGTCGAGCTCGCCGAGCAGAACGACGCGGTGTTCGAGGTCGAGCTCCCGAGTCAGAGCGACGAGCGCCGCCCGCTCGGGGCCTTCGCCGGCGATGCGAACCCGCCAATCGCCGCCGGCCGCCGCCGCCGCTCGGATCAAGAGGTCGACGCGCTTGAGCTTCGTCAGCCGACCGACGACGAGGATCGAGCCGTTGTAGTCGTCGCAGCGGTAGTCACGCTGCGACGCGGGCGGGTACAGCACGTCGGAATCGATATCTCCCCAGCGCCTCAGCCGCGCCTGGATGGTCTTCGATTGGGCGATCACCGTGCGCCGATGCAACAAGCGACCGTCGAGGAAGTGGATCATGCTCCGGCGTACGCCCTCGACCAGCATCGCTTTGCCGCTGAGCCCCGAGCTGAAGTCATCCCAAAGGTCGTAGTACTCTCGCATTCGGTGGTTGAGCCATACGACCTGGCGCGGATGGCGCACCGCATAGGATGGGAATCTGAGGCTCACGACCCGGTCCACCGGGCCGCCGTCGCCGGCCACCTGAACGTCGGTCAACCAGGTAGCCCAGTACGCGGACAGCTGGCGCCCGAAACGGTTCTGTGGGGTCGTCACGATGTCCGCGGTGTGGCCAGCCTCCCTCAGGGCGCGGACGAGCGCCCGAGCGATGACGCGATGGCCGCCCTCTACAAAGGGCACATCGGAGGTCACGACAGCGATGCGCACGAAACGTCACCTGTTGCAGAAAAGAGACACGGGGGCATCAAAATGATGCCTAAAATCAACACTACAGGTTTTTCGACAATTCTTCAGATTCCCGTAAAACGTTGTCACCTAACGATTTAGGACTGATTTCGAAACGTTGGCACTAATCTTGCTGTAAACGTGACTGAGGTAGAGGAGACCCAACCCTGGGGGTTCGATTGAACTGGACGCAAAAAACACTCCGGAAAGACATAGATTGTGCCGGCATCGGCCTGCACAGCGGCGTGCGCGTCACCATGCGGATGCGTCCCGCACCGCCGAACAGCGGCATCGTATTCCGGCGAATGGATCTCGATGGCGCCGAGATTCCGGCGCGCCAGGAGCATCTGCAACGCTCCAATCTCGCCACCACGCTCGCCAAGGGCGATGCCACGATCGGCACGGTCGAGCACCTGCTGGCGGCGGCCGCCGGGCTCGGCATCGACAACCTGATCGTCGAGGTCGAGGGCGTAGAGGTTCCCATTCTGGATGGTTCCGCGGCACCGTTCATCTATCTCATGCACGAGGCTGGGATTCGAGTACAAAAGGCGCCGCGCGAGTTTATCAAGATCCTCGAGCCGCTTCGTATCGAGGAAGAAGATAAATTCGTAGCCGTCTACCCGTCGGATCGCTTCAAGATCTCCTACACGATCGACTTCGAGCACCCGTTGATCGGCGAGCAGCGGCAGACGTTCGTGGTCACGCCGCGCTGTTTCACCGAGCAGATCGCGCCGGCCCGCACCTTCGGCTTCCTACGCGAGGTCGAAGCTCTTCGCCGCAATGGCCTGGCACTCGGCGGCTCGATGGAGAATGCGGTTGTCATCGGCGACAACTCGATCCTCAACAATCAGCTGCGTTTCGAGGACGAGTTCGTGCGCCACAAGATTCTCGACGCCATCGGCGACCTGATGCTCCTCGGCGCTCCCCTGCTGGGGCACGTGGTCGCCTACCGCGCCGGTCACTCGCTGCACGCCAGTCTGGTCGAGACCATCCAGAAGACCACCGACGCGTGGCGCATGGTCACCTGGGAAGACGTGGTCTACGACATTGCTTCTCGTCGCCCGTATCTGGTCCCCGCACGCGTCTGATCTGACGGTCGACATCTCGGCAACCGGCTGCGGCCCGCAGCCTCGTATAGATTGCCGCGCGCCTGCGAAGCGTTACGCCCTTCCCGGCGGTTACTCGACCCCCTTCGGCGTCCGCACTCCAGCCTGCTAGCATTTGATCGGTCAGTGGTTCGTTCGTGTGTGTCGGAGCGTTCTCCATGAGTACCCAACCCAGCGACAGCAGCAAGAAAGAGCTGCGCAACCGATGGCTGACGATCGTCGGGTTAATGATTGTGGCGGCGGTCTATGCCGCGGCGCTGTGGGTGTTCCGGGAGTCGCGCCTCGCCTCCGGCGCCGTCTCGTTGCAGGCGATGACGGCGCTCAACATCACCCTCATCCTGGCGATGCTGTTCGTACTGGGCCGCAACGTCATCAAGCTCTACGTGGAGCGCCGCCGCCAGAAGCCCGGGTCACAGTTCAGCACCCGTGTCGTTGTTACCTACATCGGCATGGTCCTGATTCCCGCCGTCATGCTGTTCATCGTTGCTTCGGGTCTCATCACGACGGCCGTAGATACCTGGTTTTCGCCGGATACCAAGCAGATCGTGGAACGGGCCCGCGAAGTGTCCGAGCGAGCGCAGGAAGACCAGGCTCGCGAGCTTCAGCGTTTCGCGCTCGGCCTCGCCGACGAGATCAGCGAGGACCGCATCGGCACTCTCGAGGACGTCGCCTGGGACTTTTTACGCGAGACTCTCTTGATCCCGCGAAGCCGGCAGTACGAGCTCGACGCCATGGTCGTGTACTACGGCTCCAACCTCTTGCTGGACCCGTACTTCGACACCGACAGCGAATTCGCGACGTACTTCCAGCGACCAGCCATCCCGGGCCCACAACAAGGCGGCCAAAACGAAGAAGGCGCCGCCGGCGAACGCCGGATCGAACCCTTGCCGGACACACACGCACTCCACGTCGACGCGGCGCTGATCACCGCGGCGCTGCAGGGCCAGCCGTTTCGGCTCAACAAGGAGATCGTCGAGGGTGTCCGGCTGCTACGCGCCGGCGTACCTATCTATCATCCGACACGACGCAATGAGGTCACCGGTGTGCTCGTCGTCGCCCGTGTCCTCAACGACGAGCTGGTCGCCGAGGTCGGCGCCATCGAGGGCCTCTACGACAGTTTCATGTCGGGGCTCGCCGAAAAGGATCCGATCCTCAGAAACTACCTGCTGACCTTCCTGCTGATGACGCTGCTGATCGTCTTCTCGGCGCTGTGGGTCGGGATGTACTTGGCCCGCGGTGTGACGGTTCCCATCCAGAAGCTCGCCGAGGGCACGCGAGCCGTGGCCGCCGGCGATCTCAGCTACCAGGTCGAGGTCGACGCCCAGGACGAGCTCGGCACCCTGGTCGAATCGTTCAACCAGATGACCTCGGACCTCCGCGCCGGTCAGGAGAACCTGCGCCAGTCGCGCGACAGCCTGCAGGCGACCAACACCGAGCTCGACGAGCGGCGCCGCTACATGGAGGCGATGTTGGCCAACATCGGCACCGGTGTCATCTCGCTGAACGCCGAGGGCGAGATCTCGACGTTCAATCGCGCCGCCGCGCGCATGCTGGCGATGGACGCGGCGGAGGCGATCGGCCATCGTTTCGAGACCGTGTTGAGCAACGAGGCGTTCGCCGACCTGAGCAGCCTGATGGAGCGCGCCAAGACACGACGCACCCCCCTCGAGGACGAGCTTTCGCTCGACGTCAACGGCAGCCGCCTGACCGTTGCAGCCCACTGTTCGATCCTCAGAGACAGCGTCGGCGCCTACATCGGAACGGTCGTCGTCCTCGACGACCTCACCGAGTTGATCACGGCGCAGAAGACCGCGGCGTGGCGGGAAGTCGCGCGGCGCATCGCCCACGAGATTCGCAATCCGCTGACCCCGATCCAGCTGTCGGCCGAGCGCATCGCGCGCCGCTACCGTCGCGATGCGGGCGACGAGGGACAATACGACGTCATCGAGGAGGGAACGCGGACGATTCTGCAGGAGGTCGACACCCTCAAGGGCCTGGTCAGCGAGTTTTCCCGCTACGCGCGCATGCCGACGGTCAGCCTGGTGCCCGCGAACTTGCAGGAGATCGTCGAAAACGGCCTGCTGGCCTGCGCCAGCATGCACGAAGGCATCGCCGTCGAACGCGATTTTTCAGCCCAGATCCCCACCATCGAAGCCGACCCCGACCAGCTCAAACGCGCCTTCACCAACCTGTTCGACAACGCCGTCGAGGCGATGGAGGGCGAGGGCACGCTGCGGGTCGGCACCTCGTACGACCACGACCTTCAAACGGTGCGCATCGAGGTGGCGGATACCGGCCCCGGCATCGAGCCGGAAGACAAGGACCGCCTGTTTCTCCCCTATTTCTCGCGCAAGCACGGCGGCACCGGGCTCGGCCTGGCGATCGTCCATCAGATCGTGGCCGATCACAGCGGCTATGTCAGGGTGAGCGATAACCAACCCCGCGGAACCGTCATCACGATCGAGCTACCCTGTTGAGTAGCGCGCCCGGCATCCTGGTCGTCGACGACGAGCGTAACGTACGCTCCACCCTGAAGAGCGTCCTCGAAGACGAGGGCTACGGCGTCAATACCGTCTCCAGCGGCGAAGAGGCGATCAGGGCGACCAAGCGTTTTCATCCCGACCTCATCCTTCTCGACATCTGGCTGCCCGGCATCGACGGGCTCGAGGTCCTCGAGAAGCTCGGCGAAACCGACACCCATTCGGTCGTCGTGATGATCTCGGGCCACGGCAGCGTCGAGTCGGCGGTCCGGGCCACGAAGCTCGGAGCATTCGACTTCATCGAGAAGCCGCTGTCACTCGATCGCGTCCTGCTGGTGGTCGAGAACGGCCTCAAGCACAAGGCCCTGCAAGACGAGAACCGCCGCTTGCGGGCCGAGGCCAGCGAGCGCTGGGACATGATCGGGGAATCCGACGCCATCGTCGCCCTGCGCGAGCAGATCAGTCGCGCCGCCCCGACCAACGGCCGCGTCTTGATCTTCGGTGAAAACGGCACCGGCAAGGAGCTCGTGGCGCGACGCATTCATGCCCTGTCGCAACGGTCGTCGGAGTCTTTCGTCGAGATCAACTGCGCCGCTATCCCCGACGAGCTCATCGAGAGCGAGCTTTTCGGATATGTCGAGGGAGCATTTACCGGTGCCGTTTCCGACAAGCCCGGCAAGTTCGATCTCGCCGACGGCGGCACGCTGTTCCTCGACGAGATCGGCGACATGAGCATGCGCACCCAATCGAAGGTACTGCGCGTGCTGCAGGAGCAGACCTTCCAGCCCGTGGGCTCGACCACCGATCACAGCGTCGATGTCCGGGTCATCGCCGCGACCAACAAGGACCTGCAGGAGGAAATCGAATCGGGTCGGTTCCGCGAGGACCTCTACTACAGGATCAATGTGATCCCGTTCCAGGTTCCGCCCCTGCGCGAGCGCCGCGACGACGTAGCGCTGCTCGCCGAGCACTTCATGCGGGGTACCGCGGCCGAGTACGGTATCAGCCCCAAGCGACTCACCGAGGCCGCCATCGCCCACCTCACCGCCTACCGTTGGCCGGGAAACGTGCGCCAACTCGAAAACGTCTGCGAGCGCCTGGTGATCATGGTCGACGGCGAAACGATCCACGAGGCCGACCTCGAGCCGGCGATCGATGCCTTCGGCCCGCGCGACTCGCGCGACTCGCGCGACTCGCGCGATGATCTCGCGCTCCGTGAAGCCCGCGACCTTTTCGAGCGACGCTTCATCCTGACCAAGCTGCGGGAGCATGGAGGCAACGTCAAGCGGACCGCCGCGGCGCTCAGCATCGAGCGCAGCCACCTGTACCGCAAGATGAAGTCGTACGGCATCGAACCCGCCGACGTCGCTGGCGAGTGAGCGCGCTCAGACATCCGCTCGCCGCCCGCCGCTGACGTCGGGGCGCACTCGACAACACTCATGGGGTATTGCTAGCATCCGAATGCCCACCTTGCCAGCATGCCGTGCTGAAAGTGTGATGGGTCTGGGTGCGAACACAAGAGGCCAGATACAAGGCGCCGCGACGAAGGCGATGCTGATGACATCGTCGATTAGCGAAGACGCCATAGATTTCAGTACGGCGTACTCGGGACAAGCGTTGTGAAATGCCCCGAATGCGGACTCGTGACGTTCGACGACGTGCCGCAATGTCCCCGCTGCGACAAGTCGTTCGCGCTTGTTCGCCCGTTGGCCACCGCGTCGCTCGACGGGGCCCGGCACCTACTCCGGGATGACCCCGAGCTTCGCGTGAAGCTGCGCGACCGGCTGCACCGCGCTCGTCTCGACCGACGTAAACAAAACCAGAACCCTCTGGCCGCGGCACCTGACGCCGACGCGCCTGATTGGTTCGTGCCCCTACCGGGCGAGGAGAACGGTGCTGCCGAGGCGATGGCCGCTACCGCGCCCGCGAACGGTGGGCCCAGCAAGGAGGCACCGATCGTGAACAGCGACGACCTATCGGCGGACGACGACGTTCGAGGTGGAACCACGACTACCGACGCAGAGATCAACATCGAGATCACCGGCGCCGAACCGTTGCCTATCGACGACGAGCCCCAATTTGACGGCGACATCCCCGGCTTTGCCGATTGGCGCGAAGAGCTACGCGAACGCCTCAAGCGCATCAGGGCGCGTCGTGCCGAGGAACAGCTCGAGGACGGTGGCGACGCCGAAGAGGTCGAAACGAGCGCCCACATCGACGAGCCGGAAGCCGACGACCTAGAGGCGATCGAGCCGGACGAAAAGGTCGAGGAAATCGAAGGGGTGCGGGACATCGAGGAAGACGAAGCCACCGGACCGGATTCCACCGACGAGGTCGACGTTGAGGAAGCCGATGAGGTCGACGTCGATGAGGCCGAAGAGGTCGAGGAAGCCGACGAAGTCGACGTCGATGAGGCCGAGGGAGCCGATGAGGTCGAAGTCCCGGAAGCCGACGAGGTAGAGGTCGAGGTGGCTGAAGAGATGGAGGTCGAGGAAGAGACGGAATCTCTCGCTGCAGGTGACGTCGATGCGAGCAAAGAACCCGAGGTTGTCGTTCTCGAAGAAGACGACGAAGTCGTCGTCAAACAGACCGAAGTCGTCGGCTTCGGCGCGGCGATCGTCGAACCCGCCGCCGAACCGGAAGAAACGCCGGCTGCAGCCAAGGACGGCGTCACAGACGAGGTCGATCTCGAAGCGACGGGCGGGACCGACATCGAATTCGCCGAGACTGCCGGCGAGCAGGACGTCGACTTCACCATCGATCAGCAGACCGACGATATCGTCCTCGACCTCGACCTAGTCGAAGACAACATCGACGCCGCGACGGAGGAGCTCGAGGCCCTCGACGCCGACGATGCGGAGGTTGTCGCCGACCCATCCGACGAGCCGGAAGAGCGACCCGCCGCCGACTTTGACTGGGGCGTAGCGGAGACCGACGAGCTCGAGCCCTTCGCGGAACCCGCCGCCGATGGCGAGCCGGAGATTTCCACCGGTGAGGCGATCGAGCGTCTCGATGCAATCTTCGACGAGCCCTCGGAAGCCGGGGACCTCGAAACGGGGGACGACGACGAGCCCGCCGGCGACTTGCCCCCAGCTGTGATGCCGGACCTGCCGGACGCCGATGAACCCACCACCGCGGACGATTCGGTCCCCGAGCTCGACTTCGAGGAAGCTACGCCGGCGGCGGCGACTCCAGCACTCGACCTTGACCTGCCGGGGGACGATGCGAAGGACGCTCAAGCGCTCGAGTGGGACGAGGAGGTCGTCGAGCCGCGCGCCGAGCACTCGTCCGCCGGTCCCTTGGGCGAGCGCGCCGCCGCCGCCCTGTGCGATCTGCTCGTGCTGACAGCGATCGGCTCGGCCCTGGTGGGTGCGGCGAGCTCCGGAACGGGGCTGCCCTTCCGCCAGATCCTCGTCGAGGAAGCGTTCGGTCTGGGGATCGCGTGGGCGATCTTTGTGGTCGGCTACTCGGTGTTTTTCGTCGGCAGCTGCGGTCAGACGATCGGCCGCATGGTCATGCGGCTGCGGGTCGTCGGCACCGATCAGTTCTCCGTCGGCTTCGGTCGCGCCGCCATTCGATTGGCTGCCTGGGTGGTATCCGCCCTACCGCTGCTGGCCGGCATGCTTCCGGCCCTCCGCGATCCGCAGCGGCGCGGCCTGCACGACCGACTCAGCCGCACCCGGGTCGTCAAGGCATAGGAGGCTCTTTGCTGCAGTTCTCGAGCACCGCACCCGCAACAGCGGGGCCGGTCAGTCACCGGCGGCGTCCGCCGGGCCGGCTGAACCGGAAGAACGAAACGGATAGGTGAACTGCCGAGTCCACCCCGACGGCATGTCGCCGTCGTGCAAGCCGTATTCATCCGGCCAGTGGCGGTAACGACACACGCAATCCCGAAGGCACGCTGCAGGGGACCTATCTCACAATGGAGGGGTAGTTCGCGCATGGCCCGGCTCCTGACGAGACGATGTCTACGGATCTGACGGGTCGACAAACACGGTGTGTCGCAAGGTTGCCGGAAGCGGCCGTCCAGTTCTAAAGCCGTCACCTGAACCTCCAGGTTGCGCCCGTGCTCATGATTGAGACAGGGTGGCGTCGCAGAACCCTGGTTCGACAAGAACTGACGGATCGAGGACTCCGCATCGGCTAGCCCGGATATCTCAACGGGTCACGGCTGACTCCGCCGCCCCCGCATCGTCGAGGCGCAACCGCCTGCTAGTGCAGAAAGTGGCGCGTCTTGGTGAGCACCATCGTGATGCCGAGGCGGTTGGCGGCCTCGATGACTTCCTCGTCGCGGACTGAGCCGCCCGGCTGGACGATCGCCGTTACTCCGGCCTCGGCGAGTGATTCCGGGCCGTCGGGGAACGGGAAGAAGGCGTCCGAGGCGGCTACCGCGCCGGCCACCTGGTGGCCGAAGTCGTTGGCCTTCCATACCGCGATGCGGCACGAGTCGACACGGCTCATCTGGCCGGCGCCGACGCCGATGAGCTGGCGGCCCCGGGCCAGCAGAATGGCGTTGGACTTGACGTGCGGGATCACCGCCCAGGCGAACCGAAGGCCGGCCTCTTCTTCATCGGTCGGCTGCCGTTCGGTCACGCACACCCATTCTTCTGCGGGAATCCCCGCCCCGGGGTCACGATCCTGGAGCAGCAGACCGCCGTCGATCCATCGAATATCGCGATCGTGGAAACCGGCGGCGGCGTAGCCCGGCGCGAGCTCACCGTCGGCCGGGATGCTGAGCAGGCGCATGTTCTTCTTCTCGCGCAAGATCTCGAGGGCATCAGCGACAAAGCCGGGTGCCGCGATCGCCTCGACGAACGTCGCTACGATCTCGCCCGCGGTGTCGGCGTCGACCCGCTCGCTGAACCCGAGAACGCTGCCGAATGCGGACACCGGATCGGTGGCGCGCGCCCTGGTGTAGGCGTCGACCAGCGTTTCCCCGCAGGCGGCGCCGCAAGGATTGCCGTGCTTCATCACCACGGCGGCGGGCGCCGGCAGGGCGCGCACCAATCGCCACGCCGCGTCGAGGTCGAGGATGTTGTTGAATGAGAGCTCCTTGCCGTGCAGTTGCTCGGCGGCGGCGAGGCTACGCGGCGCCGTTGCCCGATCAGAAAAAAACGCCGCCGTCTGGTGCGGATTCTCGCCGTAGCGCAGTCCTTGGATCCGATCGAAGGTCATCGCCACGGTGGCGGGGGTGTCCTGCAGCCTCGGGGTCGCATCGAGGGAGGCGTCTTCGGGCAGGCCGTTGAGATAGTTGCAGATCGACGCCTCGTACCCGGCGGTGTGGGCGATCGCCCGAGCCGCCCAGGCGAGCCGTCGCGACAACGGCAGATCGTCGCCGCGCACCGCCTCGAGCACGCTGTCGTAGTCCTCCGGATCGACAACGACCACGACCCCGGGCGAGTTCTTCGCCGCCGCCCGCAGCAGCGTCACCCCGCCGATATCGATCTGCTCGAGCGCCTCCTGCAAGGTGTGCTGCGGTTGCGCCACCGTGGCGGCAAACGGGTACAAGTTGACCGCTACCAAGTCGATGGGCGGCACCTCATGCTCGTCGAGCTCCGCCATCTGGCTGTCGTCGTCGCGGCGCGCCAGGATACCGGCAAACACCTTCGGGTGGAGCGTCTTGACCCGGCCGCCGAGCATCTCCGGCGACGCCGTGTGCTCGGAGATCTGTCGCACCGGCAAGCCGGCATCGAGGAGAGCAGCGGCGGTGCCACCCGTCGACAGCAGCTGCACGCCATGCTCGTGCAATCCTCTGGCGAAATCCACCAAGCCCGTCTTATCGTGGACCGACAGCAACGCAGTCTTGATCGTTCCCATGCGCTTATTTATCGCCGTAGATCTGCCGGATTCCCTCAAGGAGCGGCTCGGGGAAATCGTCGCCGAGCTCAGCGCCTGCGGTGCCGACGTTCGTTGGGTTCACGCCGATTCGATTCACCTGACCCTGAAGTTCTTGGGGAACGTCGAGCCTGGCGAACTGGCGACAATCGACGGCATCCTGAGCAGGGTCGCTGGCACCGCGCAGTCGACCCACTGCCGGCTGCGCAACCTCGGAAGTTTCCCACATCTTCGCCGCCCCCGCGTTCTCTGGATCGGCGTCGAAACCATGGACGCGGCGCTCTCGTCCCTGCACGCCGAGCTCGACGCCGGCCTTGCCGAGATCGGGTTCGCCAAGGAAAAGCGCGGCTTCCATCCGCACATTACCCTCGGTCGGGTACGCGGCAGCAGCGGCCTGCCGGCTCTGCGCGAAGCGGTGGAGGCGCGGGACGAGGTAGTGGCAGGCAAGTTCGTGATCGACGAGCTCACCTTATTCGAGAGCGAGCTGCGCCAAACGGGCGCCCGTCACACGAAGCTCGGCGTGTACCCGTTCGGCCAGAGCAGCTAGTGTGCTGTCCCCGATATAACTTGACACTTGCAGAGGGAATTGCGGGCGAGGTCAAGGAAGGGAGAGGAAGGCGATGCTGGCGGCTACCACGAGCGGCCCTCTCACCGCTCCGTCGCCGCGACCCACAAGATCTTCCGCACCCACGGCTTCCCCAAGGCGATGTTTACCTTCGTGATCAGCGCGCCGCTCATCGCCTCGAGCTGAGGTTTCCACTCCGGGTCGGTGACCTCGACCGTGAGCACGCCGTCCTCGAAGCCCAGCGGTCGACAGCGGCGGCTCACCGCCTCCCCGACCGAACGCTCCCAGGTATGCTGGAGCACAAGGCGCCGAGACTCGGGGTTCTCCAGCCACTCGCTCAGCAACGCCTGCAGCTCGGACCCGATATGCCGAAAGCTCATGTGATCAACATCGCGTCGCCGTAGGAATAGAAACGAAACCGCTCTCGTACCGCGATTTCATACGCCTGCAACAGCCGTTCGCGGCCAGCGAACGCCGCCGCCATCAAGATCGGCGTCGATCGCGGCAAGTGGAAGTTTGTCAGCATGGCATCGATGACACGAAACTCGAAACCCGGGTAGATGAAGATGTCGGCGTCGCCGGCACCGGCGCCGTTCTCGATCCCGCCGCTGCACCGTGCCGCATGCTCCAGGGTCCGAACCACCGTCGTGCCAACGGCGACCACCCTGCACTGCCGCTCCTTCGCCGCCACGATGGCCGCCACGCACTGCTCCGGCAGGACGAACGATTCCGCTTCCATCCGGTGCTCGGCAACCTGGTCGACCCGCAGGGGCTGGAACGTCCCCGGACCGACCCGGAGCGTCAACGTTGCGATCTCGACACCGGCGCACTCGATCCGTCGCAGCAACTCGCGGGTGAAGTGCAGGCCCGCAGTCGGCGCCGCGACGGCGCCATGCCGGCGGGCATAGACGGTCTGATAGCGGTCCCGGTCGATGGCGGCGCGCTCGTCGTCCGGTTGGCGCCGGATGTAGGGAGGCAACGGCATCTCGCCCCAGCGGTCGAGCACCTCGTCGGCCCGACGGTCCACCGGCAACTCGACGAGACGACGGCCACCTGGTAGCGACGCGCGCACAATGATCTCGGTACACGAATCACTGTCCTCCAAACTGCCTTCCGCCGTGATACCGCCCCCGACGGTCCGCTTATGAGCCCCGAGATGGAGAATCTCACCGTCACGCAGGCGCTTTCCGCCGCGAACCATCGCCTCCCACACCGAGCCTCGGGCGCCGACCGGCGCTTCGGCCTCGTGCAGCAGGAGGATCTCGACGACGCCGCCGGTGGCGCGTCGTGGATGGAGCCGCAGCGGATCCACCCTGGCGTCGTTGACGACCAGCACATCGCCCTCGCGCAACAGTTGCGGTATCTCCGCAAACCGATGCTCGGTAGGCGGACCGGCGGCCCCACGGGCGAGCGTCAGCAGCCGCGACTCATCGCGCCGTGCGGCCGGCTCCTGGGCGATCAGGTCGGCGGGAAGGTCGTAGTCGAAGAGCTCGATGCGCACGCTTGGCAGGCCGTGGTGGAGGTGGGATCGGTTTGGCGGGTGGGTCTTGCGGGCGAGGGCAAGGCGGGTCCGTCGCCGCCCTACCAGAGCTCGGGTTGCGGTCCGCCGGAGGACTGGTCACCGGGCTTCGGGATGCCGAAGTGCTTGTAGGCGATCTCGGTCGCGATCCGACCGCGCGACGTGCGCGCCAGGAAACCGAGCTGGATGAGGTAGGGCTCGTAGATGTCCTCGATTGCCGCTTTGTCCTCGCCGATCGACGCCGCCAGCGTGTTGAGCCCCACCGGGCCGCCCGCGAAGTTCTTCATGATCGTCAGCATGAGTTGACGATCGATGTCGTCGAAGCCCATCTTGTCGACCTCGAGCTTCTGCAAGGCGCCACGCGCCACCTCGGCGTTGATCGTTCCGTCCCCGTCGACCTCGGCGAAGTCGCGCACCCGGCGCAGCAGTCGATTCGCGATCCGCGGCGTGCCGCGCGAACGGCGGGCGATCTCGAGGCCTCCGTCGACGTCGGTCGGCACCCCCAACTTTTGCGCCGAGTTGGAAACGATCTTGGCAAGATCCTCGGTGCTGTAGAAGTCGAGCCGGAAAACGATGCCGAAGCGGCTGCGCAGCGGCGAGGTCAACAAGGCCGCGCGGGTGGTCGAACCGACCAGCGTGAAGCACGGGATCGGCAGCTTGACCGAGCGTGCGCTCGGACCCTCTCCGATGACGATGTCGATCTCGTAGTCCTCCATCGCCGGGTACAGCACCTCCTCGATGGTCGCCGACAGGCGGTGGATCTCGTCGATGAACAGCACGCCGTTTTCCTCGACGTTGGTGAGGATGGCGGCGAGATCGCCGATCTTTTCGATCACCGGCCCGGAGGTGGCACGCAGGTCGACCTCCATCTCGTGGGCGATGATGTGGGCCAGCGTCGTCTTGCCGAGCCCCGGGGGTCCGAACAGCAGCACGTGGTCGAGGGGCTCGCCGCGCTTGCGCGCCGCCTCCATGAACACCCTCAGGTTGTCGACAACCTTGTGCTGGCCGACGTACTCCTCGAGGGTGCGGGGGCGCAACGTGACCTCGAAGCGCGATTCGTCGGATACCGGGCTCGGGCTGACTAACCGCTCGTTCATGGTCGATTGCTCGGCACCGGAGCGCTCACGCTAGCGTGGTACGCGACACGCCCGGCAGTTCTTCACCACCATGCTATCTGGCGAGAACCCGCAGCGTCTGTTTGAGCAGGTCTTCGAATTGATCGGCGGGATCCTCGAGTCTGTCGAGGGCGCGCTCCGCGTCGCGAGGACGATACCCGAGGTTCTCGAGCGCCGAAAGCACATCGTGACGCACGCCGCGCGAGCCAGCGGCGGCGGTGACCGGCACCAGGTCCTCGACCTTTTCCTTGAGCTCCAGCGCCATCCGCTCCGCCGTCTTCTTCCCTACCCCGGGGATCGTCGAGAGACGGGCGATGTCGGCGTCGACAATGGCGCCGACCAGAAGGTCGGTCTCCATCCCCGAGAGAATCGTCACGGCGAGCTTGGGCCCGATGCCGGCGACCGAGATGAGGTGCTCGAAGAGCCGTTGCTGCGGCAAATCCTTGAACCCGTAGAGTCGCAGGGCGTCGTCTCGAACGTGCGTGTAGATTCGCAGCACGACCTCGTCGCCGAGCTCGCCGATCTCGTAGAACGCCGGCAACGGCAAATAGACCTGGTAGCCGACGCCGCCGACGTCGACGATGACGTACTCGGGCGTCTTCTCGCGCAGCGACCCGCGCAACGAGCCGATCACCGGACCGCCTCCGGCCGCGTACCGCTCATCGAGCTCGTTCCAGGCGCATCGCGAAGCGGCGCGTTTGCATGTGGCAGAGCGCCAAAGCAAGCGCGTCGGCCGCATCTTCGGACGGCTGTTCGGGGAGGTGCAGAAGGGTCGTTACCATCTTCACCACCTGGTGCTTGTCGGCCTGCCCGTAGCCCACGACCGCTTTCTTGACGGCGCGGGCGCTGTACTCGAAGACCGGGCAGGCGGCCCCCGCCGCCACGATCACGACGCCCCGCACCTGCCCCAAGACCAACGCCGACCGCACGTTGATTGCGGCGAACGCTTCCTCGACAACCAACTCGTCGGGGTGGTGCTCGTCAACCAGTTCCCGCAGCAGCGTGTCGAGCGCCTTCAAGCGCTCGGTGACCGGTTGTTTTTGCGGCAGCTTGAGAACCCCGTGGGCCACGACGCCGACGTCCGCCCCCACGACGTCAATCACGGCATAGCCCGTGAAGCGGGAACCGGGGTCGATTCCCAGGATGCGCACCGACTCGGACATTAGCAGGCCGTGGTGAAAGGTTGGTGGGTCTGGCGCGTGGGGCTAACCCAATGCTGCTGCTTCTTCGAACTCCTCGGCGTCGATATCAGCGTTGGTATAGACGCCCTGGACGTCGTCGTGATCCTCGAGCTTCTCCATCAGCGTCAGGCACCGTTTGGCATCGCTGCCCGCGAGCTTGATGTATGAGCTCGGCAACATGGCGAGCTCGGCGTTCTCGCACCTGATGCCGTGATTGTCGAATGCCTCGCGAACGCTGGCGAATTCTGTCGGCGTCGTGGTTACCTCATACATGCCGTCGCCAATGTCGATATCGTCGGCGCCGGCCTCGAGTGCGATCAGTAGCAAGTCGTCCTCGTCGATGGTGCTGGCGTCGATAAGGAAAACGCCGACCTGGTTGAACATCCAGGCGACCGAGTTGGGATCGGCGAGATGGCCGCCGGCGCGCTCGAAGATCTTGCGGATCTCCGCCACGGTTCGGTTACGGTTGTCGGTAGCCGCCTGGGCGAGGACGGCAACGCCGCCGGGACCAAAGCCCTCGTAGTTGACCTCTTCATAAACGACCCCTGGAAGCTCGCCCGTCCCCCGCTGGATGGCGCGCTTGATGTTGTCGGCCGGCATGTTCTCGGTCTTCGCGGTGGCGACCGCGGTGCGCAACCGGGGGTTCGATTCGATGTCGCCGCCTCCCTGCTTGGCAGCGACGGTGATCTCCTTCACCAGACGGGAGAAGATCTTCCCGCGGGCGGCGTCGGCAGCGCCCTTCTTTCGCTTGATCGTGCTCCACTTGGAATGACCGGACATCAGAACCTCCTGGGTGACGAAAATCCTATCACCGCACCGCATCGGCGTACGAGCGTGCCATTCCGGATCGCGGCGCGTCCCGGCCCCTCATGCCGGAGAACGGCGGGCGAGGATCAGCAGGCTGACGCCGAACGGCATCCGAAAGCGCACGGTGAGCGGCGTCTTGAGCCGGTAGATACTCAGCAACGCGGCGTTCAGCCAGGGGGCGACGGGGGCCAGGTCGGAATGCGCCGGAACATCGTAGCCACCGGCAGCCGTGCCGTTCACTCCCCCCGCCTCGCCTCCGCCGCCCAGCGCCGGGGATCCTTGCAGGACGCGTTTGGTCAGTCCGGTGCCGCTACCGACCTCGAGGACGCGGCCGGTGGACGACAAAACCCTATCGCCCACCGCATGACGCGTCAGCAACGCATCGACGGTGCGGCGCTTGCGCTTGGCCTCGAACCACCAGTGGCAGTGTTGAACCTCGGCCATCTGAACGTACTCTGCGGCCTGCATCTCAGGTCTTGGCTCGCTCTTCGGATCGACCGGATGAGGGGTCCGGAGACGCGGACGGCCGTTCCACCAGGTCACGGGTCGTGGTGCCGGGGGAAACCCCGCGCGCCGCAACCCGCCGGCGCGATAGCCACAACCGACCGATCGTCACCAGGTAGCGCCAGCCGCGGCGAACGAACCCGAAGACGTTCGTGGCGGTCTTCGATTCGCCTTCGACCCGCGAAATGCTGACGTAGGGAACCTCGAGGACGCGATAGCCGCGCAACGCCGCGGTCCCCAGTAGCTCGATACAATACTCTCCGTATTCGCCATGCAGGCCCAGTTCCAGCACCAGGGCCCGGGGCGCCATCACGTAGCCGGTCGTGTAGTCGAGGACCCGACGATCGATGAGCCACCGCGCCAGCTTGGTGATTGCCAGGCTGGCGAAAACCGCTGACGCCTCGCCACGGTTATCAGCGCCGCCGTGCACATAGCGGGAGGCGCACGCAACATCGGCAGCACCACGGCGAAGCGGCTCGAGGAGCTCGGGCAACAGCTCCGGCGGGTGGGAGAAATCGCAATCCATCCAGGTGACGAAGGTGCCGCGGGCGCGCTGGACCCCGTCGGAGATCGACAGCGTAAGACCCGCCGGCGGCCGGCGCTCGACAACCAGCACCCGGGGGTGCCCGGTGCCCGCCCGGCGCGCCAACGCCGCCGTCCCGTCCGGAGACCGGTCATCCATTACCAGGATCTCGTGGGAAACGTCGGCGAGCACCTCCGCAACCCGCTCGATCAGCGGCGCTATGTTGCCCGCCTCGTTGAACGTCGGCAGAACCACGCTGACTTCGATGTCGTCGGCCATGGGAATGCGGTGGGTCGGGAGGTGGAATCGAACTGGTTGTGTATCATGCCACTCATGAGCCCGACACAGCGCTCCCGCAACCCGGGAGAAACGCGATTCCCGGCCTCCGCGGCGCTCTCGATCGCCATCCTCGTGGTCGTTGCGTGCAACGCTCAGCCTGCGGCAGAGACAGCTGCCGAGCTGCTGGCGCCATTGGAACCCATCGAGCTCGGCACCGGCGTCATCTTCCCCCGCGAGGAAGGGGCCTCACGGTTTCTGATTGCAGGCTGGCCGCCGCAACAAACGCTCGAGGGCGACTCGATGTGGATCCACAGAACGTGGGCGCAGGTCGGCTTCTTCCAGGTCGCCGACACGCCCCCGACGTTCGTCACCGAAGCGCGCCCGTTCGCCCATCCCGACGCGCCGCAACAACGTTTGACCGTTCTGTTGAACGACGTCGAGATCGACGCATTCGACATGCGAGCGCGCTGGACCACCTACGAGATCGACCTTCCCGCCGGCGTAGTGCACCCGGGTTGGAACGTCATCGAGCTGCGCTTCGCTCACTCGTTGCGCCCCGCCGACTTCGACCCCGAGAGCGACGATCGGCGCAGGCTCGCCGCGGTCTTCCGCCGACTCGAAATACGCAACGGCGCCGGGCGTCCGGAATGGCCGGGCCGGCCCGGCCCGCGGTTCGACGCCGACAACGCCATCATCGAGATGCCGGCCGACAGCTTCTTCGAAGCGCGAATCACACCGCGGCGACACGAGGATCTGGTCGGCGCGGCGGAGGTCGAATTCGCGGGGCCGCAGGGGCCCGAGGAACCGGAGGAAACATACGGACCGGCATCGATTCAAGCCGTCGTGGAGATCATCGATACTTCCGGGGCGCTACGGGTGTGGGAGTCGGAGCTGCGGCCGGGGGCTCGGCCGGCGTTGGTTCACGCCGAGCTCGGCGGCTGGGAAGGCGAGGAAATCGTCGTCCGCGTGCGCGTCTTCGGTGACGCGAACGGCGTCGTTCGCTGGCGCGGTTTCGGAACGATCGCGAGGTAGCCCGACAGCGGAGATTTGCACCACGGCCGTCGGCGCCACCACGGTGGCGTTATCCCGGTAGCCGCGTTCAGGGTGATGTTGAAAATACCGCCAGCGCATCTGCCTCGACGCCTTGCCGTCGGCGGGGGCTGTCGTCGATACTATGCTCAAGTGGATGGGCTCTCGGACGTAGATGCCCGCAACGATTTGGCTGGAAGTCATCGTGAAAAGACTCTTGAACGTGGTCGTGCTTGCAGGCTTTTGTCTCCTCATGAGCGAACGACCCGCGCACGCGTATCTCGATGCCGGGACGGGGGCCATGATTCTCCAGGTCTTGCTCGGAGGGATCGCGGGAGTCACGGTCATCTTCAAGTTGTACTGGCGCCGGTTCCGGACGCTGTTCTCAACTCGCCGCGGCGAAGACGACGTCCTCGACACATCCAAGACGTAGCGTCGCCGGCAACCTGGTCGGCTCATGACCGAACCCTACGAATCCGGTTCATTTCGGGATCGGAACGCCCGGGTTTTCATCCGCGACGGATCGGTGTTTCGTGGCCTCAATGAGCAGGCGAGCGCCGAGTGGGATGCCCTCGCCGAAACACGCTTCTTCGATCGATTCTCTGCCGATGGTCGCCTCGTAGCGACGGAGAAGGTCGACCCACCCGCCGCAACGAACGAGGCCGAGCGCTGGGTCTCGTTCCTTCGCCACGAACGAGTCCCGTTCATCTCCTATCCGTACGAGTGGTGTTTCGGCATGCTCAAGGCCGCGGCGGTGCTCCAGCTCGACCTGCTGCTCGCGGCCCTCGATGAAGGGATGATCCTCAAGGACTCCTCGGCGTACAACGTTCAATGGGTCGGCGCGGAGCCCGTCTTCATCGACATCGCGTCGTTCGAACGGCTCTCCGCCGGAAGCCCCTGGGTCGGCTACAGGCAGTTCTGCGAGATGTTTCTGTGCCCGCTGATGTTGCAGGCGTACAAGGACGTCCAGTTCAACGCGTGGATGCGGGGCAGTATCGACGGGCTCCGGCCGTCAGATTGCTACCGGCTCTTCTCGATGCGGGATCTGCTACGCCCGGGGGTGTTGAAGCACGTGTTCCTGCAGGCGAAGCTCGAGGCACGCTACGCCGATACCAAACGTGACGTCCGCGACGACCTTCGCAAGGCCGGGTTC
>Ga0114950_10000667_pt1 | contig 24188 bp, 24 predicted proteins | sample N075metaG_FD_83503 | JGI IMG/M metagenome (GOLD analysis project Ga0114950, IMG submission 83503) | Deep subsurface microbial communities from Kermadec Trench to uncover new lineages of life (NeLLi) - N075 metaG | ecosystem: Environmental > Aquatic > Marine > Ocean trench > Sediment | place... | reverse complement strand
CATTGTTCAGCATTCGCAGGATCTCAGACGATTCGTTCGAGACGATGGTGTCGGTCTGCTTGTCCCACAATACCGGCACCGTCACCCGACCGGTAAATTCAGGGGCCGCCTTCGTATACAGCTCATGCAGTCGGCTGACATGATTGATGTCGTCCGCGATCACGCCCGGGCCTGCAGCGAAGGTCCAGCCCTCAGAGCCCATGAAAGAGTTCACCACGGACACGGAAATCATGTCCTCCAGGCCTTTCAGCTTGCGCAAAATCATGGTGCGGTGGGCCCAGGGGCAGGCCAGCGATACGTAAAGATGATAACGCCCGGTTTCGGCCTTAAACCCGCCTTTTCCCGAGGGGCCGGCTGCGCCGTCTGCGGTGACCCAGCTGCGGAAGGAAGAGTCCTGCCGCTCGTAACGGCCATTATGTTTTTCGGTCTCATACCAGATGTCGTGCCAGATACCGTCAACGAGTTTACCCATGATTATTCTCCTTAAGTCTCTTTAATATAGTTGTTTAGCTGGCGTTCCGGTTGTCGAGTGCCAGAGCACCCGGGCCGTTCGCAACGAGGAACAGAAAGCCGCCTGCAATGGCGATATTTTTCATAAACATGATGAATTGCGTCTGGTCACCGAGGTCGCCGTGGAACAGCACCGCAGTTGCCAGGCTGAAGCCGGCGAGCACCAGCGCGACCAGCCGGGTCTGTAAGCCGATGATGATTGCAACAGAGGCGCCGATCTCGAAGGCAATCACCAGCGGCAGGATTTCACCGGGCACGCCCATCGCCGCCATGTAGCCTTGCGTGGCCGCATAGGCCGACACTTTGGAGATGCCGGAAAGCAGAAAAATGGCGGAGATCAGTACCCGACCGACGGTGTTGAAATAGGGGGTAAGGGTTTGCATGTCTTGCTCCTGATTAAGATGAGTAACGATGGGCTCATTGTGCGCATCCGAGCAGTTCAGAAAAACAGGACTTTCGATAAATGATTGTTCGTGTATTATGAACAATAATGAACCGCCTGCTGGAAATGGAGATCTTCGCTACAGTGGCCGACGCCGGCAGCATCAGTGGTGCTGCCGAACGGTTGGATATGGCCAAATCGGCCGTCAGCAAGCGCCTTTCCGATCTCGAAATACGGCTTGGCGTGAGCCTGATGACTCGCACGACGCGGCGCTTATCCCTCACGGATGCGGGGGCTGAATTCTATAAACACTGCACGGCCATTCTCGCCGAGGTAGCCGCGGCAGAAGCCGTTGTGACCGAGGCGGATGCTGAACTCTCGGGCCCTATCCGCATCGCCGCGCCGCTATCGTTTGGCTTGCAGCACCTGGGCCCGGTGCTGGTTAAGTTCATGCAGCGTCATCCGGCGGTCAACGTGACGGTGGACTTTAATGACCGCCAGGTTGATCTGGTCGCCGAAGGTTTTGATCTCGGCATTCGCATCGCGAAGCTAGGCGACTCAACGCTGGTTGCTCGCAAGCTGACACCCGCGCGTGTACTCGTCTGCGCAAGTCCCGCTTACTGGGCAGCAAACGGTCGGCCAAAGGAACCTGCCGACCTTAAAAATCATCTTGCCCTGCGTTACACTCTGGCTGCGCAACGCAACTGGACTTATACAGCACCGGATGGCACACGCGGGTCCATCACCGTACCAACGCGGCATGCAGCCAACAACGGTGCCTTTCTTCGTGATGCAGCAGTCGCTGGACTCGCTATCGTGCGCCTGCCTGCATTCATCGTGCACGAACAGATCACGGCCCGGGAACTGGAGCCGGTACTGCTCGATTACCGCTGGAACGACCTCCATGCATGGGCCGTCTATCCGCAAACTCGCCGATTGCCGGCCCGGGTACGCGCGCTGATTGATTATCTGGCCGAAGCCTTTGGCGAGACGCCGTATTGGGAAACCTGTTTGTCCGTCGCGTCGAAGTAAGTGATCGAGTTACTATTGCAAACTAACGGGTTACGGAGGTCCGACCCGGCATCCGCAGATCGGAGCTGATGCGCTTGAACTTGCTGGCCCATCCGGACTTCCAGATACCGCTCACCGTCGCGATGGGGCGCCCCGGCACGGCGGCGGCCAGTTGTCTGCGCAGTTCCGCGCTGACCGTGTCCGGATGCGACGATTCGAAGTAGAGGCACAGCGCGCCCGCGCCGTCCTGGTGCAGGCGCCAGGCCGCGAGTTGCGGTACCTTCTCGAACTGGAAGCTGAGTGGCGACACTTTGTTTCCTGCGCCGTCGATAATCCAGTCGTCTCGGCGTGCCGCCGTGATCGTAATCGTGGGCAGGCGTATGCGGCAGTCGGCGTGGGTGTCGTCGAAAGAAATGATATCGCCGAGGCGATAACGCAGCAGCGGCTGCGACCCGACGAACAGCGGTGTCGTCAGTAACCCGGCCGGGTCCGCTTCGATCACGATCTCATCCGTATTTGCATGATAGCGATGGCAATACGGACATTGCCATGCGATTGCGCCCGACTCGGTCGAGCCGTAGCGGTCCAGCACCTCGGCGGCAAAGGCAGCTTGCATGGTCGCCCGCCATGCGTCGCTCAGGAACTCGCCGCCGGGCGCAACATAGCGAACGCCGAGCTCGCGAAACGCGGCGCCGTGTGCTTCGATGAAGCACACGATGCCGCTGGAGATACCCCGTACGAGGTGCGGTCGGATTTCGGTCAGCAACCGTGCGATATTGACCGGCTCAGCGCCGGCGCCGGCGAACCACGTGCGATATGTTTGCTCCCCGTACTCGAAATACTTCGGCGGCGAGTCGGCCGTGGCACACTCCGCGCCGTCGATGAACACCACCTGCCGCACTTCGCTCGGCAGGTCATAGAAGAGCTGCGGTCGATATAACAACGCGCGCCGGAACTGTCGCTCTCGTTGGTTGTTGCGAATCGTCACCTGCAGGCCGGTGGTGCCGGATGTACGCGATTCCTTGATGGTGGGATCATCATCCACCGGTAGCCGTTCGATCTCGCGCTTCTCCAGCGGCGGGATCTCCGCCCATGGGGTTGTAGCATCGATACGCTCTCGGTAGAACGGGTTGTGCGCGCGAAACAACGCCAGCAATTCCCGGTGATCATGCGGAACCGGTGTGGCCAGCGCACGCCGTCGTAACTCGTTTGCCCATGCAGATTCCGACTGGTGAATAACCGATCGAGTGCCGTTCATGCACGAGTCGCCACTATGACCGCAGCCACGCTTGTTTCATCGGCACGTATTCTTGCGGCGAGCGTCATTCTTCACGGTCTCGCGGGGGATAAACCATTTCCCCACCCAGCCAGATCGCGGCTTGCATGCAGCCGTGACAAACGCTGAGTTCCAGACCGGCGACGAATACGTCGGTATGCACCGGCGCCCAGCGATCGAGAAATACCTCACCGCTGTTGACCCGGTTCCAGTACTCGATTTTTTGCTTGCGGACCTCCGGAGGGAACTGGGGGTTCTGGCTCAGGCGCTCGAGATCCGCGCCCTGGATGCGCAACGGCACGCCATCGGTGCTGGCGATACGGTTTGCGTAGGTGTTGAACCAGGCCTGCTCCGACAGCTGATTACAGCCGGGGCAGGTAAAGCGTGTCAATTTGAAAGACGGTGCAATGTTTTGCTGGGTCACGTGGATTTAACTGCATGGCTGTGTATGGCCGTGGATTTTAACCAATAACCCGTCCGTCGGGTCCGGTTTTTCCCGTTGGTGCCGGGACTTACATCAGGATGAAGATCAGGCGAAGAATTTCAGTTGCGCCATCGGCATGAATCCCGATTGCGCTGCCGCCCACTTCGAATATGGCAGCATTCTCGGCCGAATAGGACGAGCGGAAGAATCGGTAGCTGCATTCAGGAGAACGCTCCGATCGATCCTGACAATACTCCTGCTCACTGCGCGTCTGCCGTTAGATTAGCGGGCCGGGTACCGGTCAGTTACGCGTCGGTTGGGCGCGCCCGACGAACTGGAACAAGGCGATTCCCGCGGCGACGGTCAGGCCGCCGGCACCGGCGACGGCCGGTCGTTCCATGATCGATTGCCAGATCATCCAGCCCATCAGTCCGATTGCCAGTAGCGGCGTCACGGGGTAGCCCCAGACCCGGTAGGGGCGCGGCAGGTCCGGTTCGCGAACCCGCAGCACGAACAGGCCGATGATGGTCAGCATGGCAAACAGGGACAAGGTGAAGCCGATATAGGTCAACAAGGCCTCGAAGCTCGAGGTCAGGATCATCACCAGCGCGACGGCGGCCTGCAGGACGATCGGGCCGGCAGGTCCGCGCCCGGCGCGCCGGCCGGTGAGCGCACCGAGACGCGGGAAGGCGGCTCCCATGGCCTCGAGGACCCGCGGCCCGGTCATGATGAACGCACCGATCGTCGAGATCAGACCCGCGGCGATGAGCGCCGACAGAACGCGGGCGGCCGACTCGCCGAACAAGCCGACGGCGGCGACGTGACCGATCTCGATCACGCCGGTCAACTCGGCGGTGGGCGCGGCCGACAGGAACACGACATTGAGCAAGAGGTACAGCACGGTCACCAGCAGCGTGCCGGCCGTCAGCGACAGCGGCAGACTGCGCTGCGGATTGTCGAGTTCGCCGGCGATATAGACACTCGCATTCCAGCCTGTGTAGGCGAATGACACGAGTACCAGCCCGACGGCGAAACCGGCAGAGGAAAGCGTTGCACCGAGGCTGCTGTCCGTCGCGCGGAAGGCGAGGTTGGTATCGCCCTGCCACAGTCCGGCGGCAATAAACAGGACGATCAGCACGATCTTGCCGGCCGTGAACCCGTTTTGAAAGCGGCTGCCGGCGTCGACACGCCAGGCGTGGATAAACGACAGGCCGACGATCAGTGCGATCGCCAGCAACGGACCCGGGGCGCCGGGAAAGACGCGGTCGATGTAATACGAGAACGCGATAGCGGATGCGGCGATTGGCGCCGCGAAACCGACGATCAATGAGGCGGCACCGGCAACGAAGCCGACCGCCGGATGAAAGATGCGCGACAGGAACAGGAATTCACCGCCGTTGTGCGGGAGCGCGGCCGCAAGCTCGGCGTAGGACAAGGCGCCGGTCAGGGCGAGCAGGCCGCCGATTGCCCAGCATGCGAGTACTGCGGTCGGCGAGTCGAATGCGGCGAGCAGGATGCCGCTGGTCGTGAATACGCCGGTGCCGATCATGCTGGCCACGACCAGCAGCGTGCCGGTCCATGCGCCAAGGCGGCGCGGCAACGGTGCGTCCGGTTGCTCGTCGTCTGGTCCGCTGTGCATGACTGGCTGGTGACGGGAAGGGTGAACAGGCTGGGGCGAAGATCGGCGCAAGGATAACAGCATGGGTGACGGGCACTGTATCTGCTGTCACCGGGTGTTGAGGTAACAATATAATATTATAGGAAAATCATAAAGTTATAATGCTATTAAAGAAATATTCTAGATCAATTTCCCGGTGGGTCGCATGCGCGGCAAGCGTATCTCTGCGATCAGTCGCTGGACATGTGCCGGCGGCGCCGGCGTGAAGCGGCTGACCGTCAGCGTTACGACCAGGTTCAGCAGCATGCCAATGCTGCCGATGCCTTCCGGGCTGATGCCGAACAGCCACTGATCGGGCCCACCGGTCGGATTGATATAACGGAAGTAAATAATGTAGCTGGCCGTGAACAGGATGCCGGTCAGCATGCCGGAAATCGCACCTTCCTTGTTGACCCGCTGGCTGAATATGCCGAGCACCAGGATCGGGAAAAAACTGGATGCGGCCAGACCAAACGCGAAGGCGACGACCTGGGCCACGAAACCGGGCGGGTAGATCCCGAAGATGCCGGCAATCACGACCGCAACGCCTGCCGAGATCCGGGCCAGGCGCAGTTCTGCCCGCTCGCTGAGGTTGCGAATGAAAATGGACTTGAACAGGTCGTGCGAGATCGACGTGGAAATCACCAGCAGCAGGCCGGCGGCCGTCGACAGCGCGGCGGCCAGCGCGCCGGCGGCAACCAGGCCGACGACCCAGGCGGGGAGGCGGGCGATTTCCGGGTTGGCGAGCACCATGATGTCGGGATCGACCTGCAGTTCGTTGATTTCGGGTCGGCCGCTGTAGACCATGATGCCGTCACCGTTGCGATCGTCGAATTCGATCAGGCCGGTCTTCTCCCAGTTCTTGAACCACTCGGGCGCTTCTGCGTAAGGCGTACCGTTCAGGGTCTGAATCATATTGACGCGGGCAAATGCGGCGACCGCCGGCGCAGTCGTATACAGGATGCCGATGAAGATCAGCGCCCACATCGCGCTCCAGCGGGCCGCTTTCGCGCTCTTGACGGTATAGAAGCGCACCAGCACGTGCGGCAGCCCCGCAGTGCCCGTCATCAGCGCCAGCGTAATCGCGAATACGTCGACCATGCTCTTTTTTCCGGGCACGTATGCGGCCGTGTATTCGGGCAGCGCGAGATCGCGATGAATCTGGTCCAGCGCTTCGAGCAGGTACATGCCGGCATTCTGTCCTTCGAGCACCCGGTCGCCGAAGCCGAACTGAGGGATCGGGTTGCCGGTGATCTTCCACGAGATCGCCGCGGCCGGAATCAGGTAGGCGATAATCAGTACGACATACTGGGCGGCCTGTGTGTAGGTAATGCCGCGCATGCCGCCGAGCGTTGCGTAGACGAACACCAGCAGCATGCCGATCAGCACACCCTGTTCGACGGGTACCTCGAGGAAGCGCGAGAAGACCACGCCGACGCCCCGCATCTGACCGGCCACATAGGTGAAGGAAATAAAAATCGCGCACACCACGGCCACCACACGTGCGGCCTGCGAGTAATAGCGTTCGCCGACGAACTCGGGAACCGTGAACTTGCCGTATTTGCGCAGGTAGGGTGCGAGAAACAGGGCCAGCAGGACATAGCCACCGGTCCAGCCCATCAGATAGATCGTCCCGGTGTAGCCCATGAACGAGATCAGGCCGGCCATCGAGATGAACGATGCGGCACTCATCCAGTCCGCGCCCGTTGCCATGCCATTGACGATTGCCGAGACGCCGCGGCCAGCGACGTAGAAGCTCTGTGTCGTGTCGGCACGGGTCCGGATGGCGATGCCGATGTAGAGGCTGAAGCTGGCGATGACGAATACGTACGTCCAGCCGACGATACCCATCACGCTGTGCTCGCCGGTGCCGTTGCCCGCACGGGTGGTGTGTCAGTGCGCATCAGTCGACACCGTAACGGGACGCGAGCCGGTCGGCCCGCCACGCATAGATGAAGATCAGCAGCATGAACACGTAGATCGAACCTTGCTGCGCGAACCAGAAACCGAGCGGGAAACCGCCGATGTGGAATTGGTTCAGTGGCTCGACCAGCAGGATACCGAGGCCGAAGGAGACGACGAACCAGCAAACGAGCAGCCACGCGATCAGGCGCAGCATCGCGCGCCAGTAATGCTTAACGTCGATCGACTGGTCCCCCACGGGGGTATTTTGTTCCGCTGTGGAAACCGCTGTCAAACGTGGCCGAAGGCACCCGCGGAGGTTCTTCTTTCTGCTGATGATGCAGGGGAATTATAAAAAATAGAATAAAAACATATAGTAACAACTTATTTATCATGTTGTACATTACTATGGCGGCACGGGCCCAGTCGGGCCAAAATGCGAACTGCGTCAATCTTTCGCTCGGGACGGGCACGTACGCTAGCGGGGACCGTGTTCCAGAGCAATAACTAAGAATTCACCATGGCGAAGTTCTCCCGCGCAAGACCACTCGAAGCCGCTGCCTCCGATGCAATTGATCCGGATCATTCCGCCAGTCTGGTGCTCGGGCAACTGACCGGCAAGCGAGGACCCACGCCCGGCGTCAGGGAAGATCGACGCCAGGGTAACGAGCGGCGCGGTGGTTTCTGGCGGGCGTTCATCTACGGTAATTTCCGGCCGCGGCGCCGGCTTAGCCGACGCCAGGCGAACCAGCACGAGGTCTGGTTCGACTGGCACGAGCCGCGCGTTCTGTACCTCGGGCTGGCGGTGTTACTGCTCAGTTGCACCGATGCTCTGTTCACTCTGAATCTGCTCACGGCCGGGGCCAGTGAGGGTAACCCGCTCATGGAAGCGATGTTGGGCCGCAGCATCGATCGATTCCTGGCCGTCAAGATCAGTCTGACCGCCGTCGCGGTGGTCATCCTGGTCGCCGCCGCGCGCTGGAAGTTGTTCGGGCTGTTCCGCGTGGTTCGTGTGCTGGAGGTGATCTGCGTCGGCTACATGGCCGTGATTGGCTACGAGCTCTACCTGTTCCAGCACGTCTTTGAACTGGAATTCACGCGGGGCATGCTGATACCCTGGCCGAACCCCTGGTAAGCGCTATTCATCGAGATTTCCGGGCCCGCTCGGCACCCACCCCGTTTTACATTCCCCGTGCCTCGGATACACTACGCCTCGCCGAGCGCCATCGCCTGATGACGCCGCTATTTTCTTACGGTAAACGGGCAAATGAGCCAGTCCCTCAAGCATCGGTATGCGTGGTCCCCGCTATTCGGGAGTAATGCCCCGTACGTTGAAGAACTCTACGAGGCGTATCTGGGCGACACGTCATCCGTGTCGCCGCAGTGGCAGGGTTTCTTCACGAACTTCGGCACCGAGGCGCCGACCCAGGGCAATGCGGTGCCGCGGGTCTCGCATCGCCAACTCCAGGCCGTGCTGGCAACGCGCCGCGTCCGGTCAGCCCCAGTCGCCCGCCCTGCGGCCGCCGGCTCGTCGACGGCCAGCGAGAAGCAGGCTGCGGTCTCGCGGCTGATTCAGATCTACGGCCTGCGTGGACACCAGGTCGCCGACCTCGATCCGCTCCGGTTGACGACGCGGCGCATCCCGGCCGTGTTCAAGTTCGACAATCTCGGCTTGTCTGAAGCGGACATGCAAAACGAGTTTTATACCGGCGGGCTGGCCGGCAGCGGTCATGGCAAGATGCGCCTGGCCGAGATTCTGCGGATTCTGAAACAGGTGTATAGCGGGCACGTGGGCGCCGATTTTGCGCACCTGTCGCGCGGGCGTGAGCGAATCTGGATACGCGAGCGCCTGGAGCGCGGCATGTTGCACGACACCCTGTCGGTCGACGAGCGGCGTACGATCTTAAGCCGCCTGACCGCAGCCGAGGGCATCGAGCGTTACCTGCACACGAAGTATGTCGGCCAGAAACGCTTTTCGCTCGAAGGCGGCGAGAGCATGATCCCGATGCTTGATGACATCATTCAGCAGGGCGGTGCGATCGGTCTGCAGGAGATCGTCATCGGCATGGCCCACCGGGGGCGGATCAACGTACTCGTCAACGTGCTCGGCAAATCTCCGGAGGACCTGTTCTCCGAGTTCGAAGGCGACTACGATCCGGACCGCATCGTCGGTTCCGGCGACGTCAAGTACCACAAGGGTTTCTCGTCGGATATTCGCACGCCCGGCGGGCAGGTTCACGTCACGCTCGCATTCAACCCGTCGCACCTCGAAATCGTCAATCCGGTCGTCGAGGGCTCCGTGCGGGCGCGGCAGGAACGGCGGGCGGACACGGCAGGTGACGAGATCCTGCCGGTTCTGATTCACGGTGATGCGGCGTTCGCGGGGCAGGGCGTGGTGGCCGAGACCTTCCAGATGTCGCAGGCGCGCGGCTTCACCACCGGTGGAACCTTGCACATCATTTGCAATAACCAGATCGGCTTTACCATGAGTAATCCGCTGGATGCGCGTTCGACGCCTTACTGCAGTGATATCGCCAAGATGATCGAGGCGCCGGTGTTTCACGTCAACGGGGATGATCCGGAGGCGGTCGTGTTCGTGGCCCGCCTGGCGCTCGACTACCGGCAGACGTACCACAAGGATGTCGTGATCGATCTGGTCTGCTATCGCCGTCACGGCCACAACGAGGCCGACGAACCCGCCGCGACCCAGCCATTGATGTACCGCGCCATCAAGAAGCACCCCACCGTGCGGCAGCTGTACAGCAATCGGCTGGTCGAGGGCGGTGTCATCGAGGCGACGGAGCCCGAGCGCTTGATGGATGCGTATCGGTCGCGGCTCGATGCGGGGCAGCCGGTGCAACAGGCCGTGCTCGGGATGATCGGCAATGAACATACTGTCGACTGGGCGCCGCACCTCGACGCGGACTGGACGGAGATTGTCGACACGACGATCCCGGCGGCCGAATCCGGTTTGCTGGCCCGGGCAATTACCCGCGTGCCCAAAGGCTTCAGCCTGCACCCGCGAGTGGCCCGCGTCATTACCGACCGCGAGAAGATGGCGGCCGGCGAGATTCCGATGGACTGGGGGTTTGCCGAGTTGATGGCCTACGGGAGCTTGCTGCGCCAGGGCTTCAGAATTCGCCTGACCGGCCAGGACACCCGGCGCGGAACGTTTTTCCATCGCCACGCAGCGCTGGTCGATCAGACGACCGGACGCTCATATGTGTCGCTCGATGACATCGATAACCGGCGCGGTTCGTGCACGATCACCGATTCGCTGTTGTCCGAGGAGGCCGTACTCGGTTTCGAGTATGGCTACGCGACCACTGACCCGGAGACGCTGGTGATCTGGGAGGCGCAGTTCGGTGATTTCGCGAACGGTGCGCAAGTCGTCATCGATCAGTTCATCTCGTCCGGCGAGGCGAAATGGGGTCGCCTGTGCGGCATGGTTTTGTACCTGCCACACGGCTATGAAGGTCAGGGACCCGAGCATTCGTCAGCACGGCTCGAACGTTTCCTGCAACTGTGCGCCGAACACAATATGCAGGTTTGCGTGCCGTCCAACCCGGCGCAGATGTTCCACATGCTCCGGCGGCAGATGATGCGCGCGATGCGCAAGCCGCTGATCGTTATGACGCCCAAGAGCCTGCTTCGGCACCGGCTGGCCAGCTCGCCGGTTGCGGCACTGCTCGACGGCGGGTTCCAGACCATCATCCCCGAGATCGATCCGGTTCAGCCTGCCGATGTTCGCCGCATCGTATTTTGCAGCGGCAAGGTATTTTACGATCTGCTCGAAGCGCGGCGCGCGCGTGAACTGAGCAACGTTGCGATCGTTCGCATCGAACAGTTATATCCGTTTCCCGTTCAGGAGTACGTCGGGGTGCTGGCGAGCTACCCGGAGGCCGCGGCGATCGTCTGGTGCCAGGAAGAGCCGCAGAACCAGGGCGCGTGGTACCAGATCCAGCATCGGCTGCGCGACTCGCTGGGCACGCAACATCGATTGCTTTATGCGGGTCGCGTGAGTGCGGCGGCGCCGGCGTCGGGAATTTTTCAGATGCATGTACAGCAACAAAGGGTGCTCGTCGAAGCTGCGCTCGGCGTTGTCGAGAATTGATTGCCTGAGCTTAAGAATCAGGCGCCGGCCCGGAAATCCCCGGATTACGATTGCAAGGCACGCTGCCGGACAACAGCCGCAATAGTGCTGACAGAGGGAAATAATCATGACAGTTGAAGTCAGGGTACCGCAGTTACCGGAATCGGTAACGGATGCGGTGCTGGTGTCCTGGCACAAGGCGCCGGGTCAGGCCGTCAAGCGGGATGAGAACCTGGTGGATCTGGAGACCGACAAGATAGTGCTCGAAGTGCCCGCGCCGATCAGCGGGGTTATCAAGGCGATCCGGATCGAGAACGGGGCGACCGTCACCAGCGGCCAGTTGCTCGCGATACTCGAACCTGCGGACGAAGCCGAGGCCGCAGGGCCGGCCGAGGACACAGCGACGACACTGGCCACCGGCGCCGCAGCGGCGGCGGTCTTGCCGATCGATCAGGCGTCGGGCCCCGCTGCATCCGGACTCGGCCCGGCCGTGCGCCGTCTGCTCGATGAGCACGATATCGACCCGGATCAGATCCGGGGCAGCGGCAAGGCCGGCCGGATTCTGAAATCCGACGTCATGGAGTTCGTCGCCAAGCGCTTGCACCTGGAGGTGGTGCCCGAGGAGGCAGTGCCGGCGCCTGCCGTTGCACCCGGCGTCGGTCAAAACAACGAGCATCGCGTGCCGATGACACGGCTGCGGGCCCGGATTGCCGAACGCATGGTCGAGGCGCAGCAGACAGCCGCCATGCTGACCACGTTCAATGAGGTAGACCTGACCGAGGTCAAGGCCCTGCGGGCGCGCTACCGGGAGGTGTTCGAGCAAAAGCACGGCGTCAAGCTCGGCTTCATGTCATTTTTCGTCAACGCGACGATCGAGGCGCTGCGTCGTTTCCCGGTTCTCAATGCGTCGATCGAGGGTAACGACGTGGTGTATCACGATGACTTCGACATCGGCATCGCGGTGGCGAGCGAGCGGGGTTTGATCGTGCCCGTGATTCGCGGCGCTGATCGTCTGAGCTTCGCGGATCTCGAGAATACGATTCGCGGGTACGGTATCAAGGTACGCGAGGGCGGTATCTCGATGGACGATCTGACCGGCGGTACCTTCACGATCACCAACGGGGGTGTCTTCGGTTCGATGCTGTCGACGCCGATTCTGAATCCGCCGCAAAGTGGCATCCTCGGCATGCACGCGATCCGGGAGCGGCCGGTGGTGGTCGATGGCGAGGTCGTCGTGCGCCCGATCATGTACGTTGCGCTGACCTACGATCATCGCATCGTCGACGGCAGCGAAGCTGTGCAGTTCCTGGTCACGATCAAGCAGGCGCTCGAAGATCCGGGCCGCCTGTTGTTGCAGGTTTAAAGAGCACAATCACCCATGAGCAAAAAGTTTGACGTCGTCGTCATCGGCGCCGGCCCCGCCGGCTATGTTGCCGCAATTCGTGCTGCCCAGCATGGTCTGTCGACCGCGTGCGTCGACGCGTGGCAGAACCCGGACGGCATGAGTGTATTTGGCGGCACCTGTCTGAATGCCGGGTGCATACCGTCCAAGGCATTGCTGGAATCGTCCGAGTTCTATCACCGGGCTCGCGTCGAGTTTGCGGACCACGGCATCGGCGTCGGCAAGCTGGAACTCGACCTCGCTGTCATGCAGGCGCGCAAGGCAGACATCGTGCGGGAACTGTGTGGCGGGATCGGTGGCTTGTTAAAAGCCAACGGCGTGACGGGTCTGCACGGGCGCGGACGGCTGCTGCCGGACAAGAAGGTTGAGTACACGCCGCATGACGGCAAGCCGGAACTGCTCGAGGCCGAGCATGTGATCCTGGCGACCGGCTCCATGCCGGTCGAATTGCCGGCCGCGCCCTTTGACGGCGAGCGCATCGTCGATTCACAGGACGCGCTCGAGTTCGACGCCGTGCCGAAGCGTCTCGGCGTCATTGGCGGCGGCGTCATCGGTCTGGAACTCGGTAGTGTCTGGCAGCGGCTCGGCGCCGAGGTCACGGTGCTCGAAGCGATGGATACTTTTCTGTTTATGGTCGACGGACAAGTCGCCCGCGAAGCGCAGCGCCAGTTCAAGCAGCAGGGTCTCGATATCCGGCTCGGCGCGATGGTGCGGGCCACCGAGCAGATTGACGATGGCATCATCCTGAAATACGACGACGAGCAGGGCGCTCATGAGATTACGGTCGACAAGGTGGTGGTCGCCGTCGGGCGGCGCCCGGTGACGGACGGCTTGCTCGATCCGCTCGCGGGTGTCGATGTCACCGCGCGAGGCTTCGTCGAGGTCGACGACGAATGCCGGACCACAGCCTTGAATGTCTGGGCGATCGGCGATGTCGTGCGTGGCCCGATGCTGGCGCACAAGGGCTCGGAGGAAGGTGTCATGGTTGCAGACCTGATCGCCGGCGACATCAACGAGATGAACTACGACGTGATCCCATCGGTCATCTATACGTCGCCGGAGATCGCGTGGGTCGGCAAGACCGAGGAAGAACTCAGGCAGGCCAACATCGAGTACAAGAGCGGCGTGTTCAATTTCGCCGCCAGCGGGCGTGCCAAGGCCATGAACCAGGCCGCCGGCCTCGTGAAGATTCTCGCCGATGCCGGTACGGACCGGATTCTCGGTGTGCATATTTGTGGCCCCCTGGCCGGAGAATTGATCGGCGAGGCGGTGCTGGCGATGGAATTTCAAGCCAGCACCGAAGATCTGCAGCGCACCATACATGGTCATCCGACGTTGACCGAAGCCATACACGAGGCCGCCCTGGCCGTGGACGGGCGCGCCATACACGCGATAAATCGCTAATTCCCCGAGCGGGAGACAGTCGCTTTCAGGCGCCTTCGGCCGACGCCGCCCGGGGCTGCAGCCGTGCCTCGCATACGGGCACTTTCGGGTATCATTAGCCGCGTTGTTGTTGAGGAGCGCACGCATGAGACGCATTCTTCCCCTGCTGGGAGTGGCTTTGTTTTGTTCGCAGGTTATGGCCGACGAACTCGATCTGGGCCTGAACAGTGATGCGGTGTATGTGCAATATGTCCATCATTACCGCGAAAGTTCGCTGCGGCTGGATGGCGGCTGGCTGCATCACACGGATAATGGAGACGTCGCTCACGTCGGCTTGTTGCTGGCGGATCTCGCCTCCAGCGGACCGAGCAAGGTCGAGGCAGGTCTGGGCGGGCGGCTCGTCTACACCGACGGCGATCGCAGCAAGCAGGACGGGCTCGGTTTGCCGCTCGGCGGTTTTATCCGGTTCACGCCGCAGCAATTTAACCGGGTGTCGCTGGGGGCCAGTCTTTACCTGGCCCCGGATGTACTGACGGTGGGTGATCTGGATAAATACCAGGAATATGCGGTGCGCGCCAGCTACAACCTGCTGCGCGAGGCGGATATCTACATCGGCGCACGCTACGTCAAGGGCGAATACAACAAAGCCCCGGATGTTCGCTTCGATACGGGCATGCACATCGGCATTACATTGCGTTTCTAACCACATGGCAGGTCATAGCAAGTGGGCGAATATCCAGCATCGCAAGGGTGCACAGGATAAAAAGCGCGGCAAACTTTTCACCAAGCTGATCCGGGAGATCACCGTGGCGGCGCGTACCGGTGGCGGCGACCCGGATGCGAATCCGCGGCTGCGCCTGGCCATCGACAATGCCAAGGGTCAGAGCATGCCGAAGGACAACATCGAGCGGGCCGTCAAGAAAGGTTCCGGACAAGTGGAAGGTGACGCGTACGAGCAGATTCTGTACGAGGGCTACGGTCCCGGCGGGGTGGCCGTCTTGGTGAACTGCCTGACCGATAACCGCAACCGCACCGTTGCCGATGTCCGCCACGCATTCGCGAAATTCGGCGGCAATCTCGGCGCGGACGGTTCCGTGGCGTATCTGTTCAATCAGGTTGGCCTGATCAGTTTCGCGGCCGGTGTCGACGAGGATATGCTCATGGAAGCGGCTATCGATGCCGGTGCCGAGGACGTTATCATCAATGCGGATGGCTCTGTGGACGTGCTGACCGATCCGTCAGACTTCGAGCAGGTCAGGCAGGCGCTGGCAGACAGGAAGGTTGCGTCGGAGCTTGCGGAAGTGACGATGCGGGCGTCGGTAGCAGCCGAACTCGGCGAGAAGCAGGCCGCGAGCATGATGAAACTTCTGGAGATGCTCGAGGACCTCGACGACGTCCAGAACGTCTATTCAAACGCGGAAATACCGGACGAGATACTGGCCCAGCTGTAGGCCGGCCAGTGGCAATGAACGTCACCCGTATACTTGGCATCGACCCCGGTTCCCGGATCACGGGCTACGGCATCATCGAGACCGATGGCAGCACGACCCGGTACGTTGCGAGCGGTTGCATACGCGTTGGCAACGGCGACTTCACCGCACGACTGAACGCCATCTATACCCGCGTCGGGGAGATCATGCTCGAATACGCCCCGCAGGAGGTCGCCGTCGAGCGGGTGTTCATGCATCGCAACGCGGACAGCGCACTGAAGCTCGGTCACGCCCGCGCCGCCGCAATTTGCGGTACCTTTGCAGGCGGCGCCGTGATTCATGAGTACGCCGCCCGGGAGATCAAATTGGCGATTGTCGGCCGCGGCGGCGCGGACAAGGCGCAGGTTCAGCACATGGTGCAGGCTATTCTGGGGCTGGACGAGCTGCCGGCGACCGACGCTGCGGATGCGCTCGCGGCCGCAATCTGTCATGCGCACAGTCGTACGCTGCGGGGCGTGCTGCAGCCGGCAGGCGCAGGCCGTGCATCCGGCCGTCGCAGCTGGCGGAAGTTCGCCGGGTGAGTGGCCGATGATTGGATTTGTCAGAGGCATTCTGGCGCACAAGGAACCGCCGTTCCTGGTCATCGATGTCAACGGCGTCGGCTACGAGATCGAGGCGCCGATGTCGACGATTTTCCGCCTGCCCGAGGTCGGCAAGAAAGTGCAGCTCGCGACGCATCTGGTGGTGCGCGAAGATCGTCAAATGCTGTTTGGTTTCCACACCGAGGACGAGCGACGCCTGTTTCGTAACCTGATCAAGGTCAGCGGCGTCGGCGCGAAGCTGGCGCTGACGATACTGTCCGGGATCAGCGTCGCAGACTTCGCCCGCTGTGTGCAGACTGAAGACAAGGCAGCATTGGTCCGTTTGCCGGGTATCGGCCGCAAGACCGCCGAGCGCCTGATTCTGGATATGCGCGACCGGATCGATTCGGCGGCGGGCGCAGGAGCGATTGGCGGTGGCGGGGCCGGGTCGTCAACCGCACGCGTGGAAGCGTTCAACGCGCTCGCCAGCCTGGGCTACCGGCCGGCAGAGATTCAGAAGATGCTCGATAAGCTCGCACCTGATGAGGATGCCCGCACCGAAGACATCTTGCGTTCTGTGCTCCGGGCGGTGGCGCCATGAGTGAGGATCGCCTGATCGCGCCGGAGCAGGGCGCCGACGCGGTGGCGATTGACCTGGCGATCCGGCCGCAGACGCTCGACCACTACATCGGCCAGCTGCCGGTCAAACGTCAAATGCGCATCTTCATCACCGCGGCCGCCCAGCGCGGTGAAGCGCTCGACCACGTCCTGATCTTCGGTCCTCCCGGTCTCGGCAAGACGACACTGGCGCACATCATCGCCAATGAGATGGGTGTGAACATGCGCCATACGTCCGGTCCGGTGCTCGAACGTCCCGGCGATCTGGCCGCGATGCTGACCAACCTGGAACCCCACGATGTGCTGTTCGTCGACGAGATTCATCGCCTGAGTCCGGTCGTCGAGGAAGTGCTGTATCCGGCGATGGAGGATTTCCAGCTCGACATCATGATCGGCGAAGGGCCCGCAGCACGCTCGATCAAGCTGGACGTGCCGCCGTTCACGCTGGTCGGTGCAACCACCCGGGCGGGCTTGCTGACGTCCCCGCTGCGCGATCGATTCGGCATCGTGCAGCGCTTGGAGTTCTACAGCGACGAGGAATTACATCAGATCGTCACGCGTTCCGCGGCGATTATGAAGGTGTCGGTCGACCCCGCCGGTGCGTGGCAGATCGCAGCGCGTGCGCGCGGCACGCCGCGCATCGCCAATCGCCTGTTACGGCGGGTGCGTGATTTCGCCGAGGTCGAGGGCGACGGCCGTATCGATGAGCCGGTCGCCACGGCGGCCATGGACTTGCTGGCTGTCGATGCCAACGGGTTCGATTTCATGGATCGCAAGCTGTTGCTGTCGATCATCGAAGGTTTCGACGGCGGCCCGGTCGGGGTCGAGTCACTGGCTGCGGCGATCGGCGAGGAGCGTGGCACGATCGAAGATGTGCTGGAGCCGTACCTGATTCAGCAGGGCTTTTTGATGCGTACTCCCCGCGGTCGTGTCGCAACGCGCCGTGCCTACCTGCATTTCGGCCTGCAGGCGCCGGCACGTCCCGATGACGGGTCGCTGCCGCTGTTCGACGCAGAGTCGTCCTGACACCCGCGCGTAAACTCCGGCTCGCACGCCCCGCATGGTGCTGCGCTCCTGTGGCGCATCCCGCGCGACGCACTCATAATGAATATGCATGCGGCAGGTTTCGCAGGGAGGATAATGCGCAATGAGCGGGGACATGTCATACGTCGATCTGATAATTTCGGCGAGTTTCGTCGTGCAACTGGTGCTGCTGCTGCTGCTGGCCGCATCGGTGGCTTCGTGGTCCATCATTCTGAAAAAACGCAAGGTGCTGCGCCAGGCCGTGACCGGTTCCGATGCGTTTGAGTCCAGTTTCTGGTCCGGCGGCGACCTGACGGCAATCTATCGTGATATCACCAAGGGTGGCCAGGCGCCCGGCGACATGGCCGGTGTCTTCGAGGCGGGCTTTCGCGCCTTCCGACGCCTCAACGAGCAGGCCGGGCTGAGCGCCGGGCAGATCGTCGAGGGTGCGCAACGGGCCATGCGTGTCGCCCAGATGCGCGAGATGGACCGCCTGGATCAGGGCCTCGCGACGCTGGCCACGATCGGCTCCACGAGCCCGTATGTCGGTTTGTTCGGCACCGTTTGGGGCATCATGGGCGCATTCTCGGCGCTCGGTAATGTGCAGTCGGCGACGCTCGCGATGGTGGCGCCGGGGATTGCCGAGGCGCTGATTGCGACCGCGATGGGGCTGTTTGCGGCGATTCCGGCGGTCATCGCCTACAACCGTTACGCCGACAAGGTGGGGCGCCTCGAAGTTCGTTACGACACGTTTGCCGAGGAGTTCTCGGCTATCCTGCAGCGCCATGCGCATGCCGCGGCCGGCAGCGCGGAGGGGGAGCTATGAGCCGGGTTCGCAGACGTCGCCTGATGGGCGAAATCAATGTCGTGCCGTATATCGACGTCATGCTCGTGCTGCTGATTATTTTCATGGTGACAGCGCCGATGCTGACGCAGGGCATCGAGGTCGAATTGCCGAAGGCCGCCGCGGAGCCGATCAGCCCGAGCGAGAATGCCGAGCCACTGGTGTTGTCGATCGATGCCGAGGGCAATCTTTACCTGAATGTCGGCGACGACGAGAAGCGTCCGATCGATGCAACGCGGCTGGTGCAGCTGGCCTCGACGGTGCTCCAGCGCCGCCCGGAGACGGCGGTGCTGCTCAAGGCCGACTTCCGCGTGGCGTACGGCGACGTGGTGTCTGCGATGGTCCTGCTGCAGCGGGCCGGTGCCCGCAAGGTCGGGTTCCTGACCGATCAGGTCGAACTGGAAGCCCTGCAGACGGGTTAGCCCGAATCCCGGACCAGGCCACTCGTTGATGTCAGCCACGTTTGCGCGCGAGTATTCCAGCGGCCTGACGCTTTCCGTCGTCGGTCACGTGGTGCTGTTTGCCGTGCTCGGGATGAAGCTGATTCGCCCGCCGTCCGAGCCGGTGCCGCAGGTGCGCCTGGCGATCGAGGCTACGGTCATCGATGTGGCGGCGATCCGGGCGCGGGAAGCGGTCGAGCACGAGCGCCTGGCGGAGATCGAAAGGCAAAAGCAGGCTGCCGCCGAGCGCGTGCGGCGGGAGCAAGAGGCCGCAGAGGCGGCACGTCGCAAAGAGCAACAAGCGCGAGTGGCGGAACAACGCCGGCGGGAGAAGACCGAACGGGACCGCAAGGCGGCTGAACAGAAGGCCGTCGAGCAAAAGGCAGCAGAGGCACGGCGGCGACGCGAGGCGGCGCGGGTTGCCGAGCAGCGGCGCAAGGATGCCGAGCTGCGCGAACGAGAAGCCGCCGAGGAGCGACGGCGGGCAAGCGAGCGGCAGGCGGAGTTCGCGCGCGAGCTGGAAGCTGAGGAACACCGCCTCGCGGCGATCTCATCGGGCAAACAGGCGCAGTATCTCGCGCTGATTCGCAACCGCGTCGAGCGCAACTGGGTGCGCCCCGCCGGCGCGAAGGTCGGCATCGAGTGCGTCGTGCATGTCACGCAGATACCCGGCGGCGATGTCGTCAGCGCGCGGATCGGCCGCTGTAACGGCGATGCGAGTGTGCGGCGATCGATTATCGCGGCGGTGGAGAAATCCTCACCGTTGCCGCCACCGCCCGATCCCTCGCTGTTCGATCGCACCTTGCGATTTACATTCAAACCGGAACAATAGCGTCGCGCGACAGCGGGCGCTGGAACGAGGGAAAATGCTTACAGTGAAGACCGGAAAACTGAAAATGACGGGTGCGAAGGCATGGAGTCGGGCCCTGTGGCTGTGCATACTGGCGGCGCCAATCGCCGTTGCAGAGCTACGCATCGAAATCAGCCAGGGCATCGATCAGGCGGTACCGATTGCCGTCGTGCCGTTTGCCTGGGAGGGAAGCGGCGCTGCGCCTTTCGATGTCGCAGGTCTGGTCAGCTCCGATCTGGCTCGTAGCGGGCGCTTCCGGCCGCTGGCGCCGGAAAGCATGCTCGCGCAGCCGACCCGGGGCCGGGACGTCGATTTTGGCGACTGGCGCATCATGGGAGTCGAGGTCGTGATTGTCGGCCGCCTGATCGCCACGGCGCCCGACAGTTACACGATCCAGTTCCAGGTCTTCGATGTGTTCCGTGGTGAACAACTGCTCGGTTATCGTCAACCGGCGACGCGCGCGCAGTTGCGCGGCGCGAGTCACCTGGTGGCCGACATGATTTACCAGGAGCTGACCGGTGTGCCGGGTATCTTCTCGACGCGAATTGCGTATATCACCGTCAACGGCCAGCCACCGCGGCAGACCAATCGGCTGGTGGTTGCCGATGCGGACGGCGCGAATGCACGGACCCTCGTCGAATCGGATGAGCCGCTGATGTCGCCCGCCTGGTCTCCGGACGGGCGCAAGATCGCCTACGTCTCATTCGAGCATAAACACGCATCGATTTACGTGCAGACGCTGCGCTCCGGCACCCGGCAACGGGTCTCCAGCCGTCCGGGTGTGAACGGGGCCCCTGCCTGGTCCCCCGACGGAAGATTCCTTGCGCTGACGCTGTCGAAAGCCGATGGTAACCTTGATATCTATACATTGAATCTGTCCAACCAGGTGTTGAAACGGCTGACCGAGGGTGCCTCGATCGATACCGAACCAGACTGGTCGAACGACGGCAAGCATATTTACTTCACCTCCGACCGCGCGGGGCGCCCGCAGGTGTATCGTCTGCCCGCGACCGGGGGCCGTGCCGAACGGGTCAGCTTCGAGGGCCCGTACAATGCCCGGCCGCGCATCTCGCCCGACGGGGAGGCGATTGCCGTCGTGCATAACGACCGGGGCAACTATAGAATTGCCGTGGTCGATCCGGAGCACGGCTATACGCAGGTCCTGACCGAAGGCGCGCTCGACGAGTCGCCCAGTTTTGCGCCGAACGGAGAGACGCTGATCTACGCGACACGCCACGGCGAACGTGGTGTACTGGCGACCGTCACCACGGACGGGCGCATACACCAGCGCATTTCATCGGTCGACGGGGATGTGCGCGAGCCTGCGTGGTCGCCGTATCGCCGGCATTAGCCGCGTGCAGGGTTTCGAAAAATTGGCATGGTAAGCAACTTATTATGCGAGTTCATTGACACATAAATCGTTTTGAAGGAGCGTTTACCATGGTTGGGACGAAGATTGTCGGAATAGCAGCTTTGCTGATCATACTGGCCGGGTGCGGCGGCACCGCAGGGACCGCGGTGGGCGATGGCCCGGGCGCCGCGCCGGGAGTTGCGGGTGGTGCGAGTGCATCCGGGCTGGATGACGGCGGCTTCGCGGCGGGCGGCGCGTTCGAGGAAGACTACGGCCAGACCGCCGGTGGCGCGGCACTGGACAACCGGGTTATCTACTTCGGATATGACGATGCCGATGTCGATGCCGCCTCGCTCGAGATGCTCGAAGCGCATGGCGCGTACCTGGCCGAGAACGTCGGCACTGCAGTGCGTCTCGAGGGGCATGCGGATGAGCGGGGCAGCCGGGAATACAATATCGGCCTTGGCGAGCGCCGGGTACAGGCGGTGCGCCAGATCCTGCTGCTGCAGGGTGTGACGGGCACGCAGATCAGCTCGGTCAGCTACGGCGAGGAACGTCCGGCCGTGCTCGGCAGCGACGAGGAGGCCTGGAGCCTGAATCGTCGGGTCGAACTCATCTACGCCGATTGACGCGGCTTCGAGATGCGGGTTCTTGCCATCAGTCAGCCGATGAAACACGCTCGCCTGGCGCCGGCGGTCATCGGGCTCGTGCTCTGCGCGGGCTGCGATGGCATGCTGTCGCGGCAGGACGATCCGCTGCAGCTGAAGATGCAGGAGGTTGACAACCGGCTCGTCCGGGTCGAACGGCTGGTGTCGAACGAGGGGCTGGTGAACCTGATGTCGCAGCTCGATGCAATCCGGAAAGACGTGCAATCTTTGCGCAATGACGTCGAGACACTGCAGTACCAGGTCGAGCAGTCGAACGGGCGGCAACGTGAACGGTATCTCGACATCGATCGGCGGCTGCAGGCAATCGAACAGGCCAATGCGCAGCGCACCGTGTTCGATGGCGGTTCGTTGAGTCCGGGCCAGTTGCCGGTGCCCGGCGGTACCGACCGGGCGAATTACCAGGCGGCATTCGAGCTCCTGAAGCAGGGTCGCTACGACCAGGCCGCGATCGCATTGCAGCAATTCATGGTTGCGTTCCCGGCTAGCGAGTTGTCCGACAACGCGCAATATTGGCTGGCCGAGACCCAGTACGTGACCCAGCAATACAAGGCGGCGTTGCCGGCTTTTCAGATCGTGCTCGATCGTTATCCCGACTCGCGCAAAATCCCCGATGCGTTGCTGAAGATCGGCTATTGCAACTACGAGTTGAAACGCATGGGTGCCGCGGAAAAGGCGCTCAAGACCGTGGTTGCTGATTACCCGGAAACGACGGCGGCGCGGCTCGCCAGTCAGCGTCTGGATCGCATCAAGAGCGAGCCGCGTTAGCGGAGGCATCGGACGCGCCGTCCGGTTACGATCCTGCCATGGCGGAAACCACCGCGGCCGTTCGGCGCTTCGACGAGGAGCTCAGAATCACCGAGATTTTTCACTCGCTGCAGGGCGAGTCCCGGCCGGTCGGTTGTCCCACGGCCTTCGTGCGACTGACCGGCTGCCCGTTGCGCTGCGTGTGGTGCGATACGGAATACGCTTTCCACGGCGGCACCCGCATGCGCATCGCCGAGATCGTCGAGCAAGTCGCGGGCTTCGGCACGCGTTATGTCTGCGTGACCGGCGGCGAGCCGCTGGCGCAGCCGAATTGCCGGGCGTTGCTGACCGCGCTCTGCGCGCGGGGTTACGATGTGTCGCTGGAGACCAGCGGTGCGCTCGAGATATCGAATATCGATCCGCGCGTGGTGGTGGTCATGGATATCAAGGCGCCCGGTTCCGGGGAGGTCGAGCGAAACCTGTGGCAGAACCTCGAGCTCATCAAAGCCGACGATCAGATCAAGTTTGTCATCGCCGACCGCCGGGACTATGAGTGGTCGCGCGACGTCGTCGCGGAGCGCGGGCTGACGTCGCGTTGTGCGGTGCTGTTCTCTCCGGTCTGGCGAGAGACCCTGGGCCGTGATCTGGCCGAGTGGATACTTGCCGATCGCCTCGACGTGCGCTTCCAGATTCAGCTGCACAAGGTCCTGTGGGGCGAGGCGCCCGGCCACTGAGGCCACGGCAGATCGGGCATGAGCAAGGCCGTGGTGTTGCTGTCGGGCGGGATGGATTCGGCCACCTGCCTTGCCATCGCGCGCGCGGCCGGGCTCGACTGTTTCGCGCTGAGCTTCGACTACGGTCAGCGTGCGGTCGCCGAACTCGCTGCGGCGGCAGCGGTCGCGGACGCCATCGGGGTGACGACGCATCGTGTCCTGCACATGGAACTGGGTGCGCTCGGTGGCTCCGCGCTGACCGATACGGGCATCCGCGTGCCCGAGGCCGCGGTCGAGGGTATTCCGGTGACCTACGTACCGGCACGCAACACGATCTTCTTGTCATTCGCGCTCGGCTGGGCCGAGGTGCTGGATGCCGATGCGATTTTCCTGGGGGTCAATGCGATCGATTATTCCGGCTACCCGGACTGTCGGCCGGAATACATCGCCGCTTTCCAGCGTGTCGCCGATCTTGCGACCCGGCGGAGTGTCGAGGGCCGGCCGATTCGCATCGAGACGCCGCTGATCAGCCTGACCAAGGGTGAGATCATCCGGCGCGGGCTGGACCTGGGCATCGACTTTGCTCTGACGGTGTCCTGCTACCAGGCGGACACCGACGGGCTCGCCTGCGGCTTGTGTGACGCGTGCCGATTGCGCCGCACCGGCTTCGCCGAGGCCGGTTGTCCCGACCCGACGCGTTACCGGCGCGCCTGATGTGCGCGGCAGATGAATTCGGCTTGCCGCTGGCCGGACCGACCGGATAGAATCGCACTCCCGTCAGGCCCCGCACTGCGCTGTGGCCGGCTCTCGGTGGAAAGAGGCACGGGCAATGCATGCACGCGGGGCCGTTAGCTCAGTTGGTAGAGCAGTTGGCTTTTAACCAATT
>Ga0114950_10000665_pt1 | contig 24215 bp, 21 predicted proteins | sample N075metaG_FD_83503 | JGI IMG/M metagenome (GOLD analysis project Ga0114950, IMG submission 83503) | Deep subsurface microbial communities from Kermadec Trench to uncover new lineages of life (NeLLi) - N075 metaG | ecosystem: Environmental > Aquatic > Marine > Ocean trench > Sediment | place... | reverse complement strand
TTCGACTCGCGGAGTGCGGGGTAGAGCAAGGCTCCGAGGGCGACGATCGTAACGCCGGAAGCCCCGGTGAACGCGGTGAAGAGAGCACACGCCACCAGGGCCACGATCGCCAGACCGCCGTCGAGCCAACCGAGCAGTGCATTCGAGAGACGGACCAAACGATGCGGCGCCTGACTCTCCCCGAGCAGGTAGCCTGCGAAGGTAAAGAGCGGAATCGCCAGCAGGATCGGCATCTCAGCCAGACGGTAGATTTCGATCGTGACGACTCGAAGGTCGATCTCTTCCGAATGGAACCCCAGCATCGCCGCCGCCACGATGACGACGAACAAAGGGGTTCCCAACAGCGCAAACACGAGGAGGACGAGAGCGGCAATCACTTCCCTCCCCCCTCGCCCTCAGCCGAGACGGTCGAAAGGCCCAGTGCGATACGTACATGGGCCGACGCATGACCGAGATGGCGTGCCCCGATCAGGGCGAAGGCGAATGGAATCACGAGCTGGCAGAGCCAGGCCGGAACGTCGCCGAACGCCTTCGACCCGAACTCTCGCTCACCCGCCACGAAGAGCCAGGAGTGATAGGCGACCACGCCGCAGACGAAAGCGGTGAAAAGACCCGTATGAAATCCCACGATGGCCTTGGCACGCGGCGAGAGGAACTGAGAAACGACATCGATGGTGATCTGCTTATCGGTTCGACTGGCCGCCAAGGCACCGAGCAGCGCTACCCACAGCACGAGGACGCGAAGGAGAGGATCAGCCCAGATCCAGCCGGCATCGAAAAAATTGCGCAGAAAGATCTGGAGCGGGGCGAGCAGAACGAGGGTGCTCAGCAGAAATGCAAGCAGAACATCTTCGGCACGGTGGATGACGGCAAGTAGCCTGGGCGGCTCGCCGCTCTGCGAGCCGAGACTCACTGCGCCTCTTTACCCGGGGCGGCAAGCTCCACCGGCACATCCTTCGAATTCGATGTGACGTCAGACTGCGCGCGATAGGCCTCGACGAGCGCGATCATCTCATCCAGCAGGTCTTCCGAATAGCGATTCATTCGCCGCAGCCGTTCGGTCGCCTGGGTGCTGATATTATGCCAACGCTCGACCTCCTCCTCGGAGGAGGCCAGAACGAATTCGATGCCCTGGTTCTTGAGCGCTTCGGCTGCGTTGGCATCCCCGAGCCGGGTCTGCGCATCGAGCCGCGCGGAAGCGTTTTCGATCTCTTCACGCAGGATGGCCTGATCCTCGGGTGCGAGTTTCCGAAACGCCTTGTTGTCGATCGCGAAGATACCGATCAGGTACATCAGCGGGACATCGGTCAGATAACGTACCTTGCTATGCCACTGGAATGCGATGGCGCCCATCGGTGGCGCAGCGACGGTGTCGATCAATCCGGTCTGAAGTCCCGTGTAGACATCTGCCGTCGGGAGGGGAATTGGAGACGCGCCCGCAATTTCCAAGGCGGTCTCACTCATGACATCGTCTTCGGGGATCCAGATCTTCGCCTTCGACAAGTCTTCGACCCGACGAATCGCCGTCTGGGACAAGAAATAGGCGAATCCGCCATCGCTGATCGAGAGTGCCGTCAAGCCTGCCTTCGAGAGTCCGGCCTTCAACTTTTCGTCGAGGCGCTCGCGCACATAGTCGACTTCGTCGTAGCCACGGAAGAGCAAGGGCAGGCTGTAGATCTCGATGTCGGGATAGATGCTCGCCAGGGGTCCGCTCGTGAGCGCTGCCCCGTGGAGTTGCCCGACGCGTATCTTGCGCAACACGGTCTTTCCGTTGCCCATCACGCCGCCCGGATAGAACTTGAGCTTGACTCGCCCAGCCGTACGCTGCTCGATGCTCTTTCCCGCCGCGCGCATCTCCGTAACGAATCCGCTGCCCTCGGGCATCAGCGTCGCGATCTTGAGGGTCGTCGCTTCGACGCGGGTCGCGAACAGGAGTCCGAGAATCGCGACCACCACGACCCCCACTCCGACCGCCCGTGCCTGCACGTCGCAGCCCGAGTGAACATGGAACGAACTAGAAATATTCATCAGCTTCCGCGAGGAGCACGAGCGCCTCTTCCTGGGCCATGACATTACTCAGCGTGAATCCCGTCGCCCTTGGATCGGTATTCACGACCTCGTTCAGGAGTCGTTCGTACAATTCGCGGTCGAACACGAGCCGCGCGTATTGTCTCGCAAAGAGTACTTTGGCCGTGAGATTGCGCCCATCCGAGAGTTCGATGGCGGACTCGAAATGGCGGCGCCCCCGATCGGGTTTTCCGCCCATGCTCTCGGGACGAAGGGTATAGAGGATGGCCAGGTAGAGATGGGCACTTCCCGATTCGTGATCGGGTCGCAGCAATACGACACGTTCCATCAGCGCCTGCACTTTCGGCAGGTCTGCAATCGCGTTCCAGTCGCTCGCGCTTGCCTGGACCCAGCTCGCCCAGGCGCTGCCATAGCCGTACAGGGCATCCACATCCTTCGCGCGGGTCCGGGCGAGCGCTCGCTCGAAGTCATCGAAGGAAATCCGGCCTGCACCGCAAAACGCCTCGCGCCGGAGACACAGGGCACGCTCCCCGTATCGCTTCGCACGCAATGTGAGCCGCTGAAGGCGGTCCGGTTCGGTCACGAAGGCCGAAGCGTACGCGGCATAGAGTCGCGCAGCCGCGAGCAGGAGCACCTGGTTGTCGGGATCCCCCTGGACCAGGCCATCGATTGCGATCAGATAGGCGGGCCCCCCGTCTCGCACGATCAGGACGTCCTCCTGATCGAGTACCGCCGCCGAAAAGTTCTCGGCCAGACTGCTCGTCGCCCTGTTCGCCAGGATCTGACAACCGGCTAGGGGCAGCGCAGCCACGAAAATCCAGATTGTGATGAGCCGAATAATCATCAGGGCGTCAGTCTAGCCGGCAATCGGCTGCCCGCGCGACTGCGCGAGAACGGGTCAGGCCCCGCAGAGGCGATGCTGATTCCACATCCTACCCGGGGCGATTCAGGCGACTTCTGCCACACGGGCTCCTCGATCGCTACGCTGACCGGACTATGTTCCAATACGATCCGTTCTCGCCGGAAGCACTCGTCGATCCCTATGCGTTCTATCCCGTCCTGCGCCGGGAGCACCCGGTCTATCGACTCGAGGCCTATCACGCCTGGGCGCTGTCACGCTTCGAGGATTGTTGGCGAGTGCTGCAGGACCACGAGGGATTCTCGATCGTAGAGGGACCCGTCTTCTCGCCGAAATCGTTGGCCAAGCCCTATCACTCCCCGGCCACGGTCGCGGCGGAGACCCCGCGAAGCTTTGCGACCTGGGATGCGCCCTCCCACACGCGGATCCGGCGGGCGATGATGCCGGGCTTCAGTCCGAAGCCGATCGGATCGATGGAGAGCGCGTTGCGGGCCCAGGCGAAGGCGGCTCTCGAGACGTTGCTGCCGCGTGGTCGATTCGACGTGGTGGCGGATTTCGTGGGTCCCTTCGGTTTGAAGAATATCGCCGACGTCCTGGGGCTACCAATCGAGGATCCACATTCGATGTTTCGGCTCGTTCAGCGAACCGTCGTTCGCGATCCGGGACTCGCCGGCTTCACCGAAGAAGGACTCGCCGTCCAGGCCGAGCTGACCGTACAGATCTGCCACGAGGTCGCAGCAAAGCGAAGCGCACCACGAGACGACTCGGTTGTCTCGGCACTTCTCGACTTCGAACTCAATGGCGTTCCCCTAACGGACCTCGAGGTTGCGATCCAATTGATGACGCTCATCACCGGCGGCGCCGAGACGCTGCCCAAGATCATTGCGGGGGGCCTGCTCGAACTGGAGCAGCACCCGGATCAGCGCGCCGACCTGGTCGCGGACCCGACACTCTCGGCCGTGGCCTTCGAAGAGATGATGCGACACCAGGGCGTGTTACAGCACGTCGGTCGAACGGCCCTCCGAGACTTCGAAGTCGGTGGCATCGAAATCCCGGCGGGCGATCGCGTGATGCTGCTCTTGCAGTCCGCCAATCGCGACGAACGCGAGTTCGAGAATGGCGAAGAATTCGACATCCACCGCGAGCCGAAGCGCAACCTGGCACTCGGAATCGGTCGCCACCACTGTATCGGTTCGCATCTGGCACGACTCGAGGGACGCATCCTGATCGAGACGATGCTCCCGCGGCTTCCCGACTATCGCGTCGATCGCGGGTCGCTGGTACGGGCCGCCTCGGAGTTCCAGGTGGGCTACACGTCGATGACGATCGAATTCGACGCCACGCCTTGAGTGATCGGTCCATCGGACGCGTTGGCACCGGGCGGAAGCTTGCCCAACCTGTCCTCGACCCCATCCGCCGTGAACGGATCGGCCCGCATCCGACCCTCGCAAGAATGTCTAGAGGAAGAAACAAGTGACTGACTACCCCGAAAAGACCTGCACGATCGACCGACTCGTTCGCCAGAAGAAACTGGTCGCGGCGACGCTCGCGGGCGAAAAGACGGAACAGCGCCGAAACGGAATCTACGCCTACCCCGGCGAGACCTTCGATCTCGAGGGTCGGACCTTCGAGATCACCTCGCTCAGCCACGACCGGCTCGGCGACATGACCGACGCCGAAGCCCGCTCGGAAGGATTCGGGGATCTCGAGTCCTACCGCGCTCTGATCATTCGGATGCATCGCGGGATGGACTGGGATCCCGATCACCGGGTCTGGGTACACCGCTTTCGCGCGGTCGAGTCGTAGCCATCGACGGGTCGTATTCTCGGGTCGACCCTGAAAAACCAGAGCCCGTGCTTCGCTCGCGTTCCCGGCTCGCGTTCAATATGATCCGTTCTCCCGAGTCCCGATCAGCTGACCCTTTTCACGGAATCCAGGCGGATCCCGATCCAAGGATGGTCTCTGGGATTCCTTGCAATCTCCGGAGGGCACCCGATGCCTCGCCTCACTGACCGAGCCGTCCCCCTTCCTGGCGGGGCCGACGGTCCCGGGCGATCCGTTCCGCGGGTATCGAGGATCGTCGCCCAGATCGTGATCATGCTCCTGGTCACGGTGGTGGTGATCGTCGCAGCAGGCTGCTCGGAATCGAAGCGTCCCACGAATACCGCACCCTCCGGCGCCGCGATCTTCGCCGAGAACTGCGCGGTCTGTCACAGCCTCCCGATCCTCGCTTCCCTGCTCGAGCAGAACAGGGGCAGGCCACCCGGATTCGTCTACGATGCCTTGAGCGTCGGCAATATGCGCCGCATGGGCGAACCCCTCGATGTGGCGAGTCGGCGCGCGGTCGCCGAATTCTTTACGGGCGTTCGCTTCGACTCGAGCGCCAGCGAACGAAACTTTGCCGTCTCGCCTGCCTGCTCCCCCGAGCAGAGCCTCTTCGACTGGGATGACCTCGCCTATCCGAGCTGGGGCAGGAGCGTTCGCAATCTGCGATCGATTCCAGCTGCCGAGGGCTTCACTCGAGACGAGGTCGAGAGGCTGACCGTGCAATGGGTCGTGGCCTTTCCCGAATCCTCCCAGCTGAGATCCCATCCCACGGCTGCAGGCGGAGCCCTCTTCGTCGGGAGTCATAATGGCTCGGTCTATTCGCTCGACCAGGAGACCGGCTGCACCCGGTGGCATTTCAAGGCCGCCACCGAGGTCCGATCAGCCGTGACGATCGACGTGGACGCGCGCGACACAAGCGACACGCGCAATAATGAAAAACCCGTCGTACGGGCCGTCTTTGCCGACCGGGCCGCCAACGTCTACGCCCTGGATGCCATCACGGGAGAGCGCCTGTGGTCCGTCTCCGTGGACCCGCATCCGAATGCGGCCATCACGGGCTCGGTGACCGCGTATGACGGGATGTTATTCGTGCCCATCTCCTCGAATGACGATATCAACTCACTCGATCCCCACTATCCCTGCTGCACGCATCACGGCGCCGTCGTCGCGCTCGACGCGCGAAGCGGGGAAATCCTGTGGCGGACGCCGACGGTCTCCGAGGAGCCGAGAATCTCGGGCCATACGGACGTCGGTACGGCCATCTGGGGGCCATCGGGAGCGAGCGTCTGGAACACACCCACGATCTCCCAGGAACTCGGCCTGCTCTTCGTCGGATCGGGCAATAATCACAGTCGCCCCGCGACCGCCATGAGCGATTCCATCCTGGCGATGGAACTAGCCACGGGCCGAATCGTCTGGACCTATCAGGCCCAGGCGGGGGATGCCTGGAACGCAGCCTGCGTGTTCGGAAATCGGATGAGCTGCCCCGAACCCGAAGGTCCCGACACGGACTTCGGGGCGACGACCATGCTGCTCGAACTCGACGGGCGAGACCTGCTCGTCGCGGGTCAGAAATCCGGAATACTGCACGCCCTGAATCCCGCGACGGGCGAGCTGGTCTGGAAGACGCGCATCGCGCGGGGGGGAGCGGAGGCGGGCATCCGCTACGGCATGGCCACCCAGGACGGCGTGCTCTACGTACCGAGCACCGACGAGGATGACGGTCAACCGGACGGGATCCCGGCCCAACCGGGCCTCGTCGCCGTATCCGCCGAGGACGGCTCCATCCAATGGTCGACCACCGGGTCGGAACTCTGCACTGGACAGGAGACCTGTGAAGTGACCTTGACCGCACCGCCCCTGGCCATGGCCAATGTGATCTTCGCCGCCGGACTCGACGGCGTCCTCTACGCTCTGGAACGCCACTCCGGCGAAATGTTCTGGAGCTTCGACACCGCCGAGCGCTTTACCACGCTGCAGGGCGAGACCACCCACGGTGGTGGCATCGCGGGGACGGCGGGCCCGATGCACGCGAACGGCCGGCTCTTCGTGAGTTCTGGCTACGGGCAGGCCCAGCGACCCGGAAACGCGTTGATCGCATTTGCGCCGGAGGCCTCGAAGGCACAGCAGTAACCCGAGTCGCTTCAGACAGAGATCGGCGTGAAGGTCGTGGGCATTCGGGCGAGACCGTTTACGATCGGCGAGGGAAAACGCGTCGGCTCGGTACCCGCCGCGAGTTCCAGATCGGGCAGGCGCTCGATCAGACGCTGAACGGTGTTCCCGATCTCCATCCGCGCCAGATTGGCTCCCAGACAGAAATGCGTGCCGAATCCGAAGCTCATGTGATCGTTCCGCCTGCGGTCGATCAAGAAGCGCTCGGGCTCCTCGAACACGGCTTCGTCGCGATTGGCCGAGGCGTAGGACATCACGACGATGCTGCCTTTCTCGAGCTTTTGCCCGGCCAGCTCGGTATCGCGCATGACCGTGCGCTGCATCGCCCGCACGGGTGCCACCCAGCGCAGGATCTCCTCGGTCGCGAGCCCCAGTAGATCCGGATTGGCGCGAAGCCGCTCACGCTGATCCGGGTTCTCGATCAGCGCGCGCATGCCCAGGGAGATCGCGTGCCGGGTGGTCTCGCTCCCCGCAAGGACCAGAAACGAGATGAACCCCAAGACGCCGTCGCCTTTTGGGATTCCGGGGAAGGGCTCGCGCTCGAACGACTCGAAGACGCCCTCTCCGCGACCCGACAACATCGTCGAGATCAGATCGTTTCCGGGCGTTTCCGAGCGTGTCTCGACGACGGACCGGATATAGGCTTCGAATTCGCGGGCGATATTTGCCCGTTCGCGGGTCACACTGCGCGACGCATCGGACATCGTCGTCGTGACCGCGTCGATCCAGTCCCGAAACAGATCGAAGCGTGTCTCGAGACCTAATATATCCGCGATGATTCGCATCGGGACGGGCACGGCGATGTCGCACACCAGATCGCAGCGTCCCGCCGATCCGACGGCGTCGATCGCTTCGTCGGTATAGCGCCGCACCCGTTCGGCCAGATGCTTCGTAGCCCGTGGCGTGAAGCCTCGACTCACAACGGTCCGGGTTCGATGGTGACGAGGCCCATCTTCGGCCTGGATCGAGAAATGACTCTCGAAGGCGTGCCACGGACCGTGCGGTTCCGAGGAGAAGAGCTCCGCGTGCCGGGATACATATTTGACCTCGGCGTGTCGCGTCAGGAGCCACCCAGCGTTTTTCTCGTCCCAGTGAACCGGATCGTTTCGGCGCAGCCAGGCAAGCGACTCCGCCTCTTCACGCGGCGAGATCGAAAGGTCGTTGAAATCAAAATCGATACCCGGCATGCGGATCCCCCGAGAGCGGCTGGCGAGGCAAGTGCTTGGTGCGATGCGGATTCCTATCGGGCGCTTCGAGCCCAGGAGCGGATCGAGTCCATTCTACACTTCGAACACGCTCTTGCCCGCGCCGGCCTCGCCTCCGGCCATCGCGGCCCCCCGTAAAGACGAGCCGCAGCAGGCTCACACTCCGTTACCATGATTTCCAGATTTGAGCATCTCGCGCCGGACCTCATCACAACGGGAAATCGACTCATGGAGAAGCCCCAGAATCCCTTCGCCTTCGTTCTCGACCAGAAGGATCGCCAGCCACAGGACTACTACGACCGCATCAAGCAGCGGTTCGCGAAAGAGCGCGACACCCGGCTCGACTATCGCCCGGACGGCACCGATCAGTTCACCTCGGACTTCAGTGGACCGCTCGAGAAATATGCCATCGACCCGCACGCAGCCACGCCGGTTCCCCGCGAACCCCTCAACGATACCGTCGAGTGTCTCTTCATCGGTGGCGGCTTCTCGGCCCTTCTCACCTCGGTTCGGCTTCGTCAGGTCGGAGTCGAGAGTATCCGGATCGTGGAGCGCGGCGCCGATGTGGGCGGCACCTGGTACTGGAACCGGTATCCGGGCGTGGCCTGCGACGTGGAGGCGTACGATTACCTTCCGCTGCTCGACGAGATGGAATACGTCCCCACACGCCGCTTCGCGAAGGGGCCCGAGATCTTCGCCCATTGCCAGGCGATCGCGAAAAAATACGATCTCTACCGACTCGCAGTTTTCCAGACCACCGTCACCTCCACGCTATGGGACGAAGACGAAGAGATGTGGCACCTCACGACCGATCGCGGCGATCACATGCGCGCGCAATTCGTAATCTGCGCGAACGGGACGCTTTCGAAACCGAAGCTCTCGAAGATCCGCGGGATGGAGTCGTTCGCGGGACATTCCTTCCACACCTCGCGTTGGGACTATCGATACACGGAGGCCGACCTCTCCGGACTCGCCGACAAGACGGTCGGCATCATCGGCACCGGTGCATCGGCCGTCCAGGCCGTTCCCCGTCTCGGCGCCGCGGCAAAGCATCTCTACGTCTTCCAGCGCACGCCCTCCTCGATCGACCTGAAGGACGATTCGCTCACCGATCCCGAATGGGCCCGAAATCTCAAGCCCGGCTGGCAAGCGGCGCGGAAGGCGAAAGCCCCCGACTTCAGGGCACTCAGCCCCGAGCAGCAGGCGAAGCGCGATGCGATGCCTCGAGAGGAGAGGATCCGCAAGCAGGAGAACGCCAACATCGACATCATGATGCGGATCCACAAGCGGATCGAAGAGACCGTCAAGGATCCGGTGACCGCCGAAGCGCTAAAGCCCTGGTTCATGTTCATGTGCAAGCGGCCGTGCTTCGACAACGACTACCTACCGGCCTTCAACCGGCCCAACGTCGAGTTGATCGACACCCGGGGCAAGGGCATCACCGAGATCTGCGAGGCTGGACCCGTTTTCGAGGGCAAGACCTATGCGCTCGATCTGCTGATCTACGCCACCGGCTTCGAGATTCAGAAGACCGGGATCTACAACGAGATCCGTGGCAGGAACGCTCTCGAGTTGAACGAGAAGTACCGCGACGGAATCCGCACGGTCCTCGGCATCCACTCGCATGGCTACCCGAATCTCTTCATCATGGGCGGCTACCAGGCGACGTTCCTGTTCAACCTGACCGACGTGCTTCAGTCACAGGGCGACCATATCGCGGCGTGCATCGACTACACGCGCCGGAACGGTCATCACACGATCGATGCCACTTTTGACGCGGAGGAGCGATGGGTTCAGGAGGTCATCTCGAATCGCGGCAAGACCTCGCGAGCCGCGGACTGCACCCCCGGCTACTACAACTTCGAGGGCGAGACCCAACGTCGCCAGGACGGCAACTACAACGGCTCCTATACGCAATACCTCGCGCACACGAAGGCGGTGCTGGCGAAGATCGAAGAGAATTTCTGCTTCACGGATCGCCCCGAGAGAGCCGCTAAGCAGTAGAAACCGGGGGCGCCCGCTGACTGGGGTGTCCGAGTCGATGACTTTGAAGCGATCGCAGAGGGAAGCGATCGCGGAGGCCCGTCGCGACGATCTGAGCTCGCCGGGCTGAGCTTGTCCTCGAGAGTTGCGCGGATGTGCGATTCTCTGCCAGACTCGGTCGATGGACGAGCCCCCCGGTCTCGCCCACCCCGACTTCCGCTCAGCCCGGATTTCGCTCATTCCGAATTCAAGGAGGACCGATCATGGACCGCTATCTCGTCGTTTCCTCGGACGGTCATGCCGGCCTGCACGCCGCGGACTATCGCCCCTATGTCGACGCCAAATACCACGACGCCTTCGATGCCGCGCTGCCGATCCAGATCGAGGCGACCCGACGCATGAGCGACTACTTCCTGATCACCGAGATCAACGAAGAGTGGCGCCGCGGGCGAGACTACGAACTCTCCGGCGCATGGGACCCGACCGCGCGGGACAAGGTCCTCGACGACGATGGCATCGCCGTCGAGGTGCTCTTTCCCGATGGCGTCACCGAGATGAACGCCCCGCCCTTCGGCGCAGGCTTCAGCATGAGCCCGGCCGGCTCGAACGCCGAACTCATGTGGGCCGGCTGTGACGCCCACAATCGATTCATCGCCGAGTTCGTACAGACCGCGCCGGAACGCCGGATCGGTCTCGCCTGCATCCCCGTCTACTGGGACATCGACCTCGCCATCGAGAAGACCCAGGAGGCGCGCAAGAACGGACTCGCGGGCGTGCTGCTCCCGCCGATGTGTGGGATGAGTGAGGGCTTCGAGGCCTACCACTTTCCGAAATACGATCGCTTCTGGGCCACCTGCCAGGAGCTCGACATGCCGGTCCACTTCCACTCGGGCCCAGCGCCGATGGAGCAATTCTTCGGACCGCTTCCGCCGACCGACGTCGGGGCGATTCCGCCCGGCGCCGTCGGTGCCTACCTGATGGAGGTTCATCTCTGGTTGACCCGACCGCTGACCTTCATGCTCTGGGGCGGTGTCTTCACTCGCTTCCCCAAGCTCCGGGTGGCCGTCACCGAAGGCACCTCGGCCTGGGTCCCGGATTATGTCGCACGCCTCGAATTCCACTACGCCGAGACGCGCGAATCCCAGAAGCTCGGCGACTTCCGCGGCCATCTGGACAAATCTCCGGCCGAGACCTTCCGGACCAACATCAAGATCGGCTCGTCCTGCATGTCACGTCGGGAAGCGGAGATGCGCCATGAGATCGGCATCGAGAACATGATGTGGGGAAGCGACTATCCGCATCCAGAGGGCAGCTGGCCGGTCACCCGCCAACAGCAATTCAATTCGCTCCACGGAATCCCCGACGACGAGATCGCCGCCCTACTCGGCGGCAATGCGGCGAAATTCTATGGCCTGGACACCGAGAAGCTGGCTCCCCTCGCAGCGCGCATCGGACCGACGAAGGAGAGCTTCCAGAAAGCGGCCGCATCCTAGCCCGGCGCGCGAGGTGATGGGCGGATGTCCAAGCGGAAAAAGTCAACGCGATCCAAGGCACGACAGCCGGGAAACGCCCGCCGACGCGACGGTGAAAACCGCGAGTGGATCGGTGGCCTCCTCTCTCCTCCCTTTTTCATCACCGATCGGGATGAACCCTACCGACCCGGACTCGTGGTGTGGATCGACGCACGCGACGGGCTCGTCGTGGGGCAAAACGTCGTCGTTCCCGAGGAGATGAACGGTGCGGTCGGACGTGCGTTGCTCGACGCCATCGAGCGGCCGCTCGCCGGCCCGCCCGGTCGGCCCGACCGGATCCGGGTCGCCGATGCCTCGCTTGCTGAGGAGGTCCGCGCGGTACTCGGCGACCTGCCGCCCGTCGAGATCGAGATCGCTCCGACGCCTGAATTCGACGAGCTCCTCCAGACCATGATCGAATCGATACAAGAATCTGGCGGGGACGAAAACGAGAGCTACCTCGAGGAAGGTCGCGTCCCTCCAGCGACCCTGGCGCGATTCTTCTCGGCGGCGCAGATCCTCTACCAAATCGCACCCTGGCGGGTGGCGACGGACGATCAACTACTGCGCATGGACATTCCGGAGTTAGGCGTCGAGGGCGCCTGTGTCTCCATCATCGGCAACCTGGGCGAGAGCCTGGGGCTGCTGATTTTCCCGTCGCTCGACGGCTACGAAGCTTTTTGCCAGGCATCCGACGATTTCACGACCGGCAGCTTCGGCCCGGTGGATCTTGGCTCGGGTTGGCTGGCACTCAGCTACGAACGCGGAGCGGACCTGCCGACCCGCATGCGTCGCGAAGTGGTCGATCACGGCTGGCCGGTAGCCGATGCGAACGCCTACCCCCGGATCGATCGCCGCGAGCGCGACGGCGCGTCCCGACCGCTCGTCGAGCGAGACATCGAGATCCTCACGGCTTGTATCTCCTCGTTTACAGCCTTTTTCGCAAAGCACCAGGATCTATTCGAAGAGGAAGACTTCGAGCCCGTGTGCGAGTCGTATTTCGATCAGGATGATCTCGAGCTGATCGTGACGATGCCCTACGAGGCGTTCGCGCTCTTCGATCTCGACCTCGATCCGAGCCCGTCGCATCAACCGCCCCCCACGAAAAAGATCAGTCGCAACGCTCCCTGTCCGTGTGGCAGCGGCAAGAAGTACAAGAAATGCCACGCGTCTGCCGACGAGGCCGCACGAAGGGCCGGCGGCCTGACGCCGACCCGGAACACGGGCGCCAAGGATCACGATCTCGACATGCAACTGGTTCATGATCTGTCGGATTTCGCGATGCGTCGCTTTGGGTTCGAGTGGCGAGACTTCACAAAGGATTTTGTCGACGCTTCGGAGGTTTTGCAACTTTCGATGCCCTGGTCCGTCTATCATTACCTCGTCCAGGGACAGACGATTCTCGACCATTATGTCGATCAGCACGCCCGGGAGCTTTCACGGCCGAAGCGCCAGTGGCTCGTGGGCCAGAAAGCGTCGTGGCTTTCCACTTGGGAGGTGATCGAGGTCGAGGCTGGGGTCAGTCTCACGCTCCTCGATCTGCTTTCTCACGAGAAACGGCGCGTGCGCGAGGCGAGCGCTTCTCGGACTCTGGTCGTGCGCGACGTCCTGCTCGGGCGAATCATCGACCACCAGGGCGAATCTCTCCTGTGTGGCACGCATCCGAACCCGCTGCCGCCGGTCGAGGCCGCAGAAGTCGTTCGACGCGCGCGCGGACGCTTGCGACGAAAACGGGCCGTACCGGTCGAGCGACTCCGCGAGGAGGCCTTCGGCCGCTATCTGATCAAGCGTTGGGAGGAGGCCGTGGAAGCACTCGAGGATCGGTTGGCAACCCCACCGGAACTCCACAACACCGATGGCGACCCCCTGCTTCTCACGACCGATCACTTCGACTTCGCGCCCGACGCACGTGTGGAAATTCTCGCACGGCTCGACGGAATGGAAAACGTCGACGCCGAGGAGCAGGAGGAGCACAGCGACGCGGAATACATCTTTCTCGAGCCGGGAAACCGAATCCACACATCGTGGGAGACCACCGTGGTCGGACGCGCCAGCTTGTCGGGCAAGGCGCTGCGCATCGAAACCAATTCGGTCGAGCGTGCGGACGCGCTGCGTGCTCGGATCGAGGCGGCCTGCGCCGATCTCATTCGTCATCGCGCGCGTGAACACATGGATCCCACCTCGACTGCCATCACCGACGATCATGCAATCACCGCCGACGCCGCCGACGCGTCCGACTCGCGCTCGACTGCCGACTCGCCCCCGCCACCCGAAATGGCACAGCTCCTGCTCGATTTCAAACGTCGCCACTACGCCGACTGGCCCGACCAGTCCCTCCCCGCCCTCGACGGTCTTACGCCGCGAGAGGCATTGGCAACGGCCCAGGGACGGAATGCCGTAGACGTGCTGCTCAAGGACATGGAGAATCACGAACAACGCTCATCGGGATCCGACGGCTTCGATTTTGGGGAGTTGCGGCGGGAACTCGGACTCGAGTAGGGCGACTCGAAGTGAAGGGGATGCGTCGTAATTGCCCCGACCCGGCGGACCCGGACCCGGATCCGTGGGAGCGGAAAATGCACGGAACGTCCTGGTAAAAAGACCCCGGCGTAGCGTGTGTGCCTGTTACACTCGCATCCGGACCGCAGCCACGACGCTGGAGCCACGGCCACGCAAGTCAACAGAACAGGGGTGTACCCGATGGATTGTCCGAAGTGCAGCGCCGCCATGAACGAGCAGAGCATGCGTACGCTCGAGGGACTCGTCACCTACGACCAGTGTTCCTCCTGCAAGGGTTTCTGGTTCGACACCGGTGAAGCGGAGAAGCTGAAGGACACCTGGCGGCCGGATTTCATCGACAGCGGCGATGCGGAGGTGGGCAAGGAATTCAACAAGATCCGGGAAGTGGACTGCCCTCGCTGTGGCAAGAAGATGGAGCTGGTCTCCGATCCCAAACAACGCCACATCCAGCTCGAGACCTGCAGCGAGCACGGCGTGTTCATGGATGCCGGCGAGTTCAGGGACTACAAGAACGAAACCCTGATGGATGTCTTTCGCGGTGCAGTTGCGGTGATTCGCGGGAAATGACCAGGCTCACTACCGCCTCGGACGGGCTCACCCGTGGCCGGGCGGGATTCGCACCCGCTGGACGACGTACGAAATTCCCAGGAGATATCGCATTTCCTCCTATCCCAATCGATCAACATACATAGCCTGGTCGCACTGAACTGACTATCCGCTCAGAGGCCGAGTTCCTCAGCAATGCGATCGATTTCGAGTCTTTCGCTTTCCGTAAACTCACCGTCTGCCTCCGCTACGGCGTGCAAAGACTCGATCAGCCGACCTTTTTCATTCGAGGATAAGCGTCGAAGGTTCGTCGTAATCGACTCTTCCTGTCCACTGCGCGTGCTGTCGATGGCGACCGTCATCACGAATTCGACCTCGCCCGGCGAGAGATCTGCGGTCTCAGAAAGGACTTTGCGGATCACATCGACTTCCTCGTGCGAGAGCTCGCGATCCGCGTGGGCCACCCGAGCGAGCGCGGTTGCAAAACTCAGCAACGTGCGATGAGCCCCGGGATCATGCTCGGCAAGAACATGAAGCATGCGGCTGGTCTCGATCGCCACCGCCTCCTTGAGGTCCATCATCCGGCCGTCTTCGAGATGAAGAATCCGATCGGCGATGTCGAGGATGCGATTGTCGTGGGTGACGAGTACAACGCTTGCGCCCTGTTCCCGCGCAAGCTCCTGGATGAGGTTGGCGACGTCGCGACCCGATTCCTTGTCAAGGGAGGCGGTCGGCTCGTCGGCAAGAACGATTTGTGGCTCGGCGACCAATGCGCGCGCGATAGCGACACGCTGTCGCTGTCCACCGGAGAGCTGGTCGATCCGCTTGCGGACATGGTCCGCCATCCCGACTCGGTCGAGCACATTCCGGATGTCCTCATTCTCCTCGCGGGCCGGCTTTCGATCTCCGAGTTGCACACCCATCTTCACGTTCTGCTCGACGTTAAGCGCGGGAAACAGATTGTGACTCTGGAAGATGTATCCGATTCGGCGCCGGACTTCGACGAGTTGACTTTCGCGCGCGTTGAGAAGTTCTTGGCCGAAGATTCGGAGACTCCCGTCCTGGGCCGCACGCAGAGCCCCCATCATCGTCAGCAGCGTCGTCTTGCCGGAGCCGGACGGTCCCGTGAGGATGACGATCTCACCCTCTCCCACCTCGGCAGAGATGTCGAAGAGGATCTGCTTGCGCAGGCTCCCGCGACCAAAATAATACGAAACATTCTCGACGATGATCGGCGCTTCGGTACCCATTCAGAAGATCTCCGCCGGCTCGGCTGAACGAAGCTTTCGGATCGCGAGACCCGCGGAAGCGCAGCACATGAGCAGCGTGAGACCGAAAACAAGAATCGCCCGATCGGCCGTCATCGCAATCGGCAGATTCGTGGCGCCTCCCGCCTGCATGTAGAGAATCAGCGAAAATCCAAAGGCCGGGACATAGGCAAAGAATCCCAGCAAGACGGCCTGTCGCATTACGACGCCCACGAGATAGCGATGCGTGTAGCCCATCGCCTTGAGCGTCGCGTACTCGCGAAGGCTGTCTTGAACATCGGAAGAGAGAATCTGGTAGACGATGACCATGCCAACCACGAATCCCATGACTACGCCGAATCCAAAGACGTAGCCGATCGGCGTTGCGTTACTCCAGTAAGCGATCTCGCGAGCGATAAAATCGTCACGAACGAGAACATCGACATCTGGAGGAAGGGCCGCAATAATCTCATCTCGAACGGAATGCGGGTTGGCGTCGCGATCGAGATAGATCAGGCCAACATCGACGTGCGACGCTCTGCGATCGCTGAAGAGCCGGAAAAAGTTGAGATCGCTCGTCAGCACGGTGCCATCGATCCCGAAAGAAGTTCCGAACTCATAGAGTCCAACTATTTTGATCGCTCTATCATTGATCTCGGTAGAAATGTGCCCCTGATCTCGGAACAATCTCTCAACAGGTCCAAATTCTGGCCTCGAAGCGCGATCGAAGAGGACGTGATCGGTCATCCGTAGGCTGTCCATCTGGCTCGCGACACCAGGCCATTCGAAGACCCGGTCGTCGGGATCGACACCGAAAACGAAAATCGAACTCGTGTCACTCGGCTTTTCGGGATTGCGCCAGGTAGCGCTGCGCATGTAGATCGGCGTCACTGACTCCACGCCATCGATGCCAAGCGCTTGATAGAGGCGCGAGCGCGGGAAAGGCTGGGACCGGACGATCGTATCGGTCTTGGGACTGACGACCGCAAGGTCGTATCCAAGTGACGAATGGAATCGGACGGCGCTGTCGAAGAGTGCCTCGCGAAATCCGAGCTGAACGAAGATCAGCACGACTCCGAACCCGACACCGGAAACCGCGGCGAGAAGCCGAAGTCCGTCGCGACGCATTTGCAGCCAGGCGAGTGGGAGACGACGTCTCACGGCTCGATCTCAATCTCGACCTGCAGGTTGGTGAGACGCGAAACGGCTTCCGAGGAATCCAGATCGATTCGAACCTCGACGACACGGGAATCGGCTTTGGCGATGGGATCGGTGTCGAGCACGTCCATCTTCCCGATCTTGAGACCGATGTGACTCACGACGCCCCAAATCGGCTCTGATAATGCGGAGCTTCGAATCAGAGCCCGCTGTCCTTCGACGATGGCTGCGATATCCGTTTCGTAGACCTCGGCGACCGCAACCATCTTGTCGGTCTCGCCCATTTCGAGAACACCGCCACTCCCCACGCGCTCTCCCTCTCGCGCATGGATCTCCAGAATCTGTCCGTCGATCGGCGCACGAATGCGGGTCAGTTCGAGTCGGGCTTTTGCGGCGTCGAGATTCGCCCGCGCAATCCTTAGATCGATTTCCACGGCGTCCAGCTTGGCAGCCGAGGTCGCGGAGCGCTTGGAAAGGCTTCGAATGCGATTCGCCTCGCGCTTCGCGTTGGCTAGTTCAGCGTCGAGTCGCGCCACATCGGTTCGCCGCAACACATGATCATCGAGTGTTGCGAGGATCTTGCCCCGCTCGACCCGATCACCTTCCGAGACCGCGAGAGTGGCGATCACACCGCCACCGACCGAAGGGCTCGCGACCCGCACCACCCCGAGTCCGGGTTCGAGGCGACCGAGACACGAGATACGACGGCCTTCGGCATTCGACGAACTTGGAATCCAGACACTCGCGAATAGGGTTGTTGCCAAGAGTATGAGCCGAAGAGCTCGCCGCGCGCACAATCTAGAATTAGTCACGTGCTAATTTCCTCCGCCCGTTAGAGGTTAGGCCTGGCGCCGATCAGGCTGACCGGAGAGCTCGACATCCACCCCTCGCTCCCGCATCGACTCCGAGATCAGACTCTCAGGAGTCTAGAAGCCCAGCCGAACAGTAGCAAACAGGTCTCGACGCCGTTGATCGGCTTGGACACATCGCTTGTGAGGTACTCATGCTAGGTCATCGAGAGTCGCAGGGTGATTTCTTCCGTCCGGGTCACGCGTATCGGGACCACACGGGTGAGACGACCTGCTTACGTTCAAGCCATCGTCGTAACATCTCACGATGGGAGACTCGCGATCGTGGATTCGCGAATCAGGTTCCGCAGAAGGTCTGGTGGACGACCTCGTGAGCCTCGGGTGGTGCCGCGTATTCCACGAGCTCCGGATGTTCGTCGAAGGGCCGCTTCGTGACTTTCAAGAGGGCTTCGAGGGGGCGCAGGTCCTGCTCGTTCACGAGCGCATCGATCGCCTGTTGGACTCGGTGATTGCGCGGAATGAAGGCTGGGTTCGTCGTGCGCATCGCGTGGTTCCGCGTCGCATCATCCCGCCCTTCCCGACGAAGCTGATCGCGCCAACCGCGCGCCCACACATCGAATGCCGTCGGTTCGTCAAAAAGCGATCGGACTCCTGCGTCACGCACCGGCTCGTCGAGACGAAGCTCCGAGAGACGACGAAAGGTCAGCGTAAAGTCCGCCCGGTTTCTCGCCATCGACTCGAGCAGACTCGACGCGATCGCCTGCCCCGCGTCACTCGTCTCTACGAGTCCGATCTTTCGACTCAGCCCCTGGTGATACGAATGCTGAAATCGAGTGGTATACGCTCCCAGCGCTTCCTTGGCCGATTCGACGGCGACACTCTCCTCCCCCGCCAGGAGGGGAAGCAGGGTCTCCGCGAAACGCGTTAGATTCCAGAGACCGATCTCCGATTGCTGCTGATACGCGTAGCGCCCGGCACGATCGATCGAACTGAAGACCTTGCCCGGCTCGTATTGGTCGAGGAACGCACAGGGGCCGTAATCGATCGTCTCCCCCATGATGGACATGTTGTCCGTGTTCATGACGCCATGAATGAACCCAACGAGCAGCCAGCGCGCAATCAACTCCGCCTGACATTCGATCACAACGTCGAGCAGTGCACGATACGCATTCGGCGCGCCAGATACGTCAGGGAATCGGCGCTCGATGACATAGTCCGCCAACGCGCGAACATGGTCGGTCATCCCTCGGGCGTGGAAGTATTGGAAGGTGCCGACCCGGACATATCCAGCGGCCACGCGCGTCAGGATTGCGCCGGGCTCGGCGTGCTCCCGCTGTACTCGTTCGCCCGTCGTCACCATGGCAAGAGCACGCGTCGTCGGGATACCGAGCGCAAACATCGCCTCGCTCAATACGTATTCGCGCAAGACGGGTCCGACCGCGGCGCGCCCATCCCCGCCACGCGAGAACGGCGTCGGCCCGGCGCCCTTGAGCTGAATGTCTCGCCTAATGCCATTGCCGTCCACGGTCTCGCCAATTTGAATCGCCCGACCGTCCCCCAGACTCGGCACGAAGTTCCCGAACTGGTGCCCCGCGTAGGCCGTCGCGATTGGGTCGGCAGCGCCCAGAGCAAGATTTCCCGCCAGCATCGACACACCCTCTGGGCCCGACAGATATTCCGTCGAAAAGCCGAGATCGGTTGCCAGATCGGTATTGAGCCGCAGAAGACGGGGATCTGAGACGGGGGTCGGCCCCACTTGGGCATAGAAATCGCTCGCGAGATTCGCGTAGCTGATTCCGAAATCGGGATTGGACTCTGCCATCGTCGGGTCTTCGGACATGGTCGTCATTGTAGCGAAGGTCCAGCCGGGCTTCCCTGATCGTGCGACTCGCTCGCTTCGATCCGTTCGTGTCCATCGGTCCCGAGGCATCGCGCCGCCTAGCCGGGAACCGTCATTTCCGACATCACCAACCCCCCGAGACGCCGCCGCTGAAGCCGCCACCATCGCCGCCAAAACCACCAAAGCCTCCGCCGCCGAAACCGCCACGGCTTCCGAGACCTGCGCCGAGCATTCGCGCTCCCAGGTAGTAGGCGCCGCGACGCCCTCCGAAGCGACCCATCCCCATGCCCCGCATCAACAGGATCGGAAGGCCGAGAAGCAAGAACAGGAGGCCTGAACCGCCCCGGGATTTCCAGAGATGCCGAGGTGTCCGGACTTCGAGGAAAGAAAACTCGTTTTCTAGCCGCTCCGGCAACTCAATCGGTATCAAGCAACCCTGTTGATTGCTGGACGTCCTGCGTTGCCGATGATCTGGTCTCGTTTGAATTCGACTTCCGATACACGTCCGCAGTGCGATCACCGGGACACAGCACCCATATCGCCGAATCCCGACTGTGGGCGACTCTTGGGGACCTAAAAGGGTGACGGCGCGATCAATAACGTGGCGGGGGTGGAGGTAAGGGTGGAGGAGGTGGCAGCGGGGGACGACGGGGTGTTCCTCGCTGTATTTCTCTCAGCCGTCTCGCCGTGTCGTCGGTCGCAGTCGGCGACTGCGCCGAATACTTTTGCTTGCGCTTATCGTATCCCGCGTAATTCGGAGGAACCGCGAATAGGAAAGCAGCCTGGGATTTTCTCTCGACCTCGGTGTATTCAACTTCCAGTGCAACCGAAGACTCCGCCGAGCCCAATGTCCCGCTAAACCGGATGGGGATCAGGTCGACGCTGAACCAGGCAAAGCCGGAAAGCGCCTCTCCCGAGACTTCGAATTTCTCGGTGGCGACGCCCTCCACGATTTCTGTCCCGATCCGTTCGAAGACGCCTTTCGCCCGTGGACCGAACGGATTTGGCGCCCCGCTCATCACCGCCTCGAGGCTCGAGATCCGGTGCTCCTCGAAGGTCTTTTCCTCGGGGTTCAGCACCCAGCTGATTCCGAGATCGGGACGATCGATCAAGGTGACGACTTCGCCGTCGATGCGCGCATGCCGTCTGCGCTTTTCCTTGTAATAGAACTCGACGACGCGCTCGAGTGTCGGCTCTGCGACGGATGCCCCGGAGATCCTTACGGTGACATTGGCTCGATATCCCGTCTGTGGCGGTGGCGGGCCCGTGCTCGCACAGCCCCCTAACATGATGGCCAGAAACGCCACGACTCCGACCGCTCTCACGCGGGTGCGAATTCGATCCGAACCGACTCGGCTGAGCAATGGTGCCCTCCTCCGTTCACAAGGATTAATATACTGGATTCAAGCTATAGTGTGCGAATCACCTTCGTAAATAGCTGATTGCGATCGCGGGCAGCAGCATCGATCAGACGCGATTCCGGTTCATGCACCCACGCCGTGCGTGTTCACCACTATCGGGGTCAGACTCGTTGGCGAGCTACACTGGATCATCGGCAGTTCAAACCTTGAACTCCCGCAGGCGCAACCACGAGGGGAATCATCATGTGTGACGAGAAGACACTCGCTGACCAGGACGAATACGTGCACCGATCTGGCAAATTCACTCGACGGGAATTCGGGGTGCTCTCGGCGGGTGCCGGCTTGTCGATGTTCTGGTCCGCACCGGCGAACGCGGTCGAAGTCGTCGATCACAGCCTCGAGGTCGAAACCCCCGACGGCAAGGCAGATTGCTACTTCGTACACCCGTCAAGCGGCACCTATCCCGGGGTGCTTCTCTGGCCGGACGCTTTCGGCCTTCGACCCGCGATGAGGCAGATGGGCAAACGCCTCGCGACATCCGGCTATTCGGTTCTGGTCGTCAACCCCTACTACCGCACGACGAAGGCCCCGATCCTGCCAGAGGGCGCTGACTTCGGGGACCCCGAGACTCGCAAGACGATCATGTCGATGATGGCGACGCTCAACGCACAGACACAGACAACAGACGCGAAGGCCTTCATCGACTACCTCGACGCCCAGCCAGCCGTAGCCCGCGACCGGAAGATGGGAACGATGGGTTATTGCATGGGCGGCCCCATCACGATGCGCACCGCCGCAGCGCGCCCGGATCGAATCGGCGCCGCCGCGTCATTTCACGGAGGACGGCTCGTGACCGACGCCGCCGATAGCCCTCACCTGCTCGTGCCGAAGATGAAGGTGCAATACCTCTTCGCGATCGCCGAGAACGACGACGAGAACGAGCCCGAGGTGAAGAACGTGCTGCGCGAGACCTTTGCCCGAAATGGTCTACAAGCCGAAATCGAGGTGTACGAGGGCGCGCTACACGGATGGTGCCCGCCGGACTCCCGCGTGTACAACGAGGCTCAGGCAGAACGAGCCTGGAGCCGGCTCCTGGCCCTGTTCGAGAAGGCTCTCACAAAGCCTGCGTAGAGCGGGACCAAGTTTGTCCTCCGGGCCGCTCACCCATGTGCGTCGTGCCACCGGTGGTCCGCCAACGATAGACGGAACGAGGTGCATGGCCTGGGCGGTGTAGCTGTTCGGGTAACCGTTGCCGCCGAGATCGATCGCCTGGATGTTGATCTCGCCAACTCGCTAGTCATCCGCTTCCCAGGACTCCAGCTCCCAGCCGAATCCGGAGCCAGACCTCTGATGATCGGTCGCGGCTCGACCGACCTCCCGTGCCGCTCGATCGTAGAGAAAGGGCATCCGAGTGGCGCCGACGGCGGCCGCACTCGGGACATGAATATAACTGCTCCCATCCGAAGCAAAGGTCGCACCCGGCGTGTGTAGGAAAGTGTTCCCGTCGGAGGAGAAGGTCGCAGCGGGCGTGTGGATGTAGGTCGTCCCGTCCGAGCCAAAGGTCGCGCCCGGCGTATGGATGTAGCTCTCGCCATCGGAGGCAAAAGTGGCTCCCGGGGTGTGGATATAGGTCTCCCCGTTCGAGCCAAACGTGGCTCCGGGCGTATGGATGTAGCTGCTCCCATCCGACCCGAACGTCACCCCCTGTCGGGGAGGGCTTGCATCATTCTCGTCGGGTCTCGCCCCGACCCCATAGATCTGCGATTGTGCGAGCCCTGGCAGCCCGATCAAAATCAGCATCAACATCAACAGCCACATCAGTCGTCGTTTTCTTCGATTGCTCATGAAAATCTCCACTCCCGATCTCCGCTCGTCTTGCCCGCCCCAGTTCCGGCCGTCTCGAGACGGCATAGCCACTTCCCAACCCGCCCTAATCCCAATGGAGACTCGTATCCAACATTTCCAACTGCCTCGATTGGCACCGGGGACAGCCGGGCTTCGCTGCGTACGTCAGTCGCCCGCCGCAATTGCAATGTCCAACGCAGCCCGGATCGCCCTCGATTTCTGGGAGCGGCTGCTTATCGTGGTGGAGGGTCGTCGCCTGGCCGCAATCCTCGCAGAAGACTTTCACCATCTCGAAGCCGCCGCCCATCATCAGACTGAATCCATGGCCGCACGCCTCACAGCGCGCTAACGCCCCCGTTCCCATATTCACCTCCCGCGCCCTCCGACTGACTTTCTTGTGGGTCCAGGCTTCAATCCCAAAGCACCGTGGGTTCTTCGTCCACATCGAGCCGCGTCGAGCGGCATCGCGGGCAACGAGCCCGGGCTCGCAGGCTGAGCCGCCCGTGGCATCGCGGGCAGCGACCCGACCAACCCGGCTCGTCGTCCCGCTCACCCAGCGACTTCCCCCCATGAAAGACCGCTTCGCCACGGCCACATTCTTCACAGAAGACGACCTGCGCGATGAAACCACCGCCGAGCCTGAGCTCGAAATGGTGGCCGCAGTCCTGGCAGGTCGTCGCGTTGATCTGTCCCATGTTTCGCCTCGCCATCCGAGAATGACATCCGCATGAGACAGATTCGGTCCCATCAGGCCTCGCGACGAAAAAAATTACCTCGCTGGTCCCCGTGTGCCGTCGCGGCCCGAACCTCCCGACCCCGATCCACCCCGGGCTGATGGGTCACCGGCGCCGAGATACGTTCGGCCTAGCCTCCTCCACCAAGGCCACCCGTCGCGCCCGCCCTTCCCGGTCCCTCGAAATCTCTTCTTCGGGTTCCGCGTGCTGCTCGCTGCCGATCGCCAGCCAGCGCCGCAGCTCGATCCGCAACTCGAGCGGCTCGATCACTTCGACATCCGCTCCCCAGCTGAACAAATGCCAGGCCATTTCGTAGAGCCCACCGGCCCGGAACCGCACCCAAAGCGAGCCGTCCGGACGATCCTCCGTCTCCTGATCCGGGTGAAAAAGATATTCCCGAGCCTCCGCGGCCACGCTCGGCGCGAACCGCCACACGACGTCGAACGCCTCCGCCTGAAAGACCCCAAAGCTCTGGCGCGCAAACGCATCGAGGCTGAAATCCGCGGGCGCCTCGAAGCTCGACTCGAGACGTTCCACGCGATCGATTCGGGAGAGCCGGAAGAGCACGAC